>QGNH01001125.1_pt1 | contig 97099 bp, 149 predicted proteins | sample 1735481 | NCBI WGS metagenome assembly QGNH01 (sample SAMN09239004, study PRJNA386568) | Viral metagenome, whole genome shotgun sequencing project.
GTTCGGCCTGAGGTTAGAACTTAACTCTTGCTTGGAGAAAGTATCCCCGATGAAAACCTTTAAGAACTTTTGCGCGCAGGGTGATATCTACATTCGTCGTGTAGATAAATTGCCAACAGAAGCAATTGCTGTTAAGGCAGAGAATGGCCAGGTAACTGTTACCCATTCGGAAACTGGGCATCACCACGTGATGGACGCGACTACAGTTACAATGTACCGGCTGCCAAACTCAATCATGGACTGCTTGCTTGTGGTAGATCAGCCAACGGCTCTTGAGCATTTGCGGGAGTTTGATCAGCACGAGCCTATCATGTTTGACAAGGGTATCTACCATGTCCGTCGCCAGCAGGAACACACACCTGAAGGATTGCGGCGGGTAGAAGACTAGCTGTCTTATGAGGGGCAATGCTGACCTAACTTTGGTGCTTAAGCATCTGCCAAAGCTAGGTAGACTTGATCTCGAAAAAGTTCGCCAGCGGACGGTCTTCTTGTTGGGAGTAGCCGCGCCTAAAGGAAATCCTTCTGAACAGGATTGGTTGTTAGACGGCATAACAAGTGAGTTGCGACGACGTGGGTTGTGGTCCCGTTCTCCTGTTCCTAAGAAGTTGTTGCCTGAAGGTTTTGCTGAGAAGTCTGTTGTTGTTAGGGAGCATCTATTGAAGGGCTTGACTAAGCCTAACCCGCGCCCGGCAGAGCGTATGGCGTTAGGGGCACTCGCGGCAGCTGCACTAGCAGATTATCTGACGAAGGTGCAAGTGCCTGTTGGGCCGAAGACTTTGCTAAACAATATTGAGAAGGTACCGCTTGCGTTAGAAGAATCATTTCCCGGCTACTGGGCACAAAAGTTACTGGGTTTCTGCGTGAAAGTGAGTTAGGTCTTGGCGGGCGAGGAACCACTCACAGAGTCCCTACAGGAAGCCATTCTGGCTGTCTTGGCGTTTGACGCTAAGCACGGAGCACTTATAGCAACTCAGGTTGCTCCTGAACACTTTTCAGGACAGTACCATGAAATTGCTGGGCCGGTATTAGAGTACCGCAAGAAGTATGGCAAGCCCCCAGGCCACGCTCACCTAGAGCATATATTCTCCCGTTCGAAGCTAGACCCGGCCGACCGCAGAACGGCGGCGCTGCGGCGTACCTTAGTCAATTTGTCTTCCCAGGCCGAAGCCCTCAATGCTGAATACATCGTCTCTCGGGTACAGGACTTCGTACGGTCGCAGAAGCTAATCTCAGCCCTTCTGGCAGCCAATGACCGGGCGGTGCAGGGTGGCGAGGGGATGGCAACGGACGTGGAGGGTATTCTCCACACGGCGCTGCGTTACCGCCAGACTACTTTAGACGCTGGTACATTCTTAAATCAGATAGAAAAGTCTGCACTATTTTCTCCTCGTGCTGAGGAAACTTATGCATTAGGTATTCCAGAACTAGATCGTTTGGGCATAGGTCCTGCTGCTAAACGGTTGATGCTTTACATTGCTCCGAAAAATACGGGGAAGTCATGGGCATGTGTTCATGTAGGGCGTCAGTGCCTTCTACAAAAAGCCAAGGTGGTGCATATTTCACTTGAAATGTCAGAACGAGAGGTTTTGGGAAGATATTATCAAAATTTCTTCAGCATTGCTACGCGGTCTGATCCCTATACCAAAGCAACTCTAGAGTTTGATGAGTTAGAAAGGTTGACTGGCTTTAAGGTGCGGCGCAGTAAGCCTAAGCTAGATTTTGGTGATCCAGGTATTCGAAAGTTCCTTCGCAATAAAGTGAGCTCCTGGGGAACACGCTTTAAGCGCCTTGTTATCAAAGAGTACCCATCAGGCACTCTCACGATTGATGCTTTACGGGGCTACCTAGACTACCTAGAGTTGGTAGAGAAATTCATACCCAACGTGCTGATTGTGGATTATGGGGATTTGTTTGCTATAAAATCAACTGACTACCGTCTTGCGCTGGGGCGAATATTTGTGGATTTGCGAGGTTTAGCTTCTGAGCGTAATCTAGCTGTGGTTGTGCCTACGCAATCAGGGCGTTCGAGCATAGGAGCGAAGCGGGTTAATAGCGCCAATGTAACAGAGGATATTAGCAAAGTCTTTACTTCCGACTTAGTAATAGCATATAGTCAAACAAATGCAGAGGAGAAGTTGGGGTTAGCGCGGTTATCAGTAGAACATGCTAGAAATGCTCCTAGGGGGTCAGTAATTCTAATTTCTCAATCTTATAGTACTGGCCAATTTGTGTTAGAGTCTGCTGCTTTGACTAGCAACGCATATTGGGAAAAGTTACGTGAGGTCACAGGAGATGATGGTGAGGGCTAATCCCGATAAATCTTTGAAACGTAGGCGGTCGCTACGCACGCAATATATGGGGCATAAACAGCGAGCTATTCGCAGTGGTATTGGATTTGATATGACTTTTGAGGAATGGTCCAATATTTGGGTTGATTCAGGGCATTGGGAGGAGCGTGGTGTGCGTAAAGGTCAATATGTAATGGCTCGCACAAAAGATCAGGGGCCTTACAAGGTTGGTAACGTTCGGATTTGTACGGTTGAAGAGAATAGAGCAGAACAAACTGCAAATATTCGTCCAGAAACGCGCGCAAAAATAAGCAAGTCTTTGTTAAATAACAAACGTACGGTTGGTAATAAAAATCACTTAGGTTGCTCGCAGCCGCAATCTGCTAAAGATGCAATAAGCAGGAAAAATCGAGGTCGGGTGTTGAGTGATAAGACTAAGGCTAGAATGAGTAAAGCTAAGAAAAATAACATTTATCGTTTAGGTACAACACAGTCTTTGGAGACTAGAGCTAAAATGCGTGCGGCTCAAACTAGGAGACGCTTACGAGAGAAAGGGTTTTATTTGCTGTATTAGGCAACGGTATGGTTTGGTAGGGAGACTAATCATGGGCGCACGAAATGAATGTGTTGAGGCAGTTTTACTAGAACTAGAACGCTTTGGTTTGAAGGGCGAAGTCAGTGCCCTCGCTAAGCATATGGAGATTGCTTGGCATTATCCTGATGGTACAAGACGTATTCAGATAGTTCCAGCTACTCCGTCAGACCATCGTGCTGCATTAAACTCTCGTGGCGACGTGCGGCGACAGTTGCGTGCTGATAACGTACAGAAGCCTGAGCGCCCGGTTGTTAGCTTAGGCAAGGCATTACAGCTGCCCAGCCCTAATGATTTTGCGGCTAATAGATTGGCGCGGCTAGAGAAGGATGTTGAGGGTTTGCTAGACTTAGTTGTGGAGTTAACTTCTCAACTAGCAGAAACGCAGGCGCGATTGAGCAACGCGCGAGTGATAACGACTTTGAGCTTTGAGGCTCAGCCTGTAATGGTTCCTGTTGAAACCCCTGCGGTGCCTCATCGTAAAGGTTCTCGTCAGGAAGGGATAATGTCTGCGTTGAGTAATGGTCAGTGGCGTTATCGCAATGATATTGCGGAAGAGGTTAAGGCTGACGTAAAGCTGGTGAGTGCCTGCCTAAGTAATCTTCGAGCAAAGGGCTTAGTTGAGAACGGTCTGCGCGGTTTGTGGCGCAAGGTGCCCGAACTTAGGGTGGCAGCGCAATGAAACTTAGAACCGGGCGTAGCACTTACCCTCTCCCTAAGCATAGTCAAATTTTGTTGGTGCTTATTGAGGGGAATCAGAAGCACAATCAGGGAATAGACTTTGCGTTACGGCCGATAAGTCTTTCAGATATGGATGAGGTTAGTAAGCAGAAAATTAGGGCTATTCCTACCGTTTTTACAATAATTCATGGCAGGATTGAGTTTTGGCCAGTTCCTTCTAAACCTTACAAGGTGCGGGTGCGTTACGTTCCACCAATAATGGAATGCTAAGTGATTCCTAGCTCAGCTGTAAACAACTATCTCAGACGACAGCTTGACGGCCACCTTTGGGTGAAGCAGTTGACGGCTAAGCAGCTAGATGCTGCTATTGCTCAATTACAGCCCCCACCAAAATTAAACCCGCGTCTTCGGCTCCATCAAAAGGGGTGCTTTCTTATTGGGGTAGCTCAGCCAAAATTCTGCTTTTTTCTCGATATGGGAACTGGGAAAACATTACTCACTCTTGAGTTGTTGCGTTACTGGTTTCAGGTTGGCTTGATAAAGCGAGCATTGATTTTCGTGACATCAGATAAAGCCTTTCCTACTTGGGAGAAGCAACTGATTGAGTTTGGTATTAAGTTACCAATTACAGCATTGGCTGGGTCGTCAGAACAGAAGTGGCAGCAGCTTGAGAAGTTTGGTGACGGGTTAGTGCTAGTTCCTTATCCCGGTGCGCTAGCTATGGTTTGCACAAAGGTAAAAGTGAAGAAAGGTAAGAAGAATAAATTCAAACTGGACTCCCAAAAAATAGCGCGACTAGCGGCTTGGGCTGGCGCAGTTGTTCTTGATGAGAGCACCAAGTGCGCGGGGGATAGTTTAACTTTTTCTATGATAGCCCATCTTTGTAAGAATGCTAAGGTGCGTTATGCTCTAGCGGGGCGTCCTTTTGGGCGTGATCCTATTATGCTCTGGGCGCAGCACTACCTAATTGACGACGGGGAAACTTTGGGTGAGACCAAGGGTCTATTCCGGGCAGCATTTTACAATGAGAAGCCCAATTTCTGGGGTGGCCCTTATTCGAAGGATTACACATTCAAGGATAAGTTGAAGCCCACACTAGCGAAGATGATACAGCATCGTTCAATCACTTATGCAGCGGACGAATGCATTGATATGCCCCAGGTGGTCCCCATTCGGGAGGTTGTGCGCTTTCCAGAGGAAGCTGAGCAATACTATCGTAAGGTGATAGAACAGGTTATTGCTGCGAAGGGCAATTTGCAGGAAATGAAGAGTGCCTTCCTTCGTATGCGCCAAATATCCTCTGGATTTGTTGGGATGCGTAACGAGGACACTGGTGACCGTGCTGAGATTGAGTTTGATGCAAATCCAAAGTTGGAGCGTTTACTAGAGTTGGTTGAAGAGCTTCCTGAAGGTAGGGGAGCGTGCATTTTTTATCAGCATACTTGGTTTGGGCAACGGATAGTAAAAGAATTGACGGCGTTAGGGCATAAGCCCATCTGGCTGTGGTCAGGAACTAAGGATGCTAGGGCTGAACTAGACCGTTTCGCCAAGATGAAACAACCCATTGCTGTGATTCAGAACCAGGTGGGCGCGTACTCGATAGATTCGCTCCAGCATTCAGCCAACTATCTTCTATTTGGGGAATCCCCTTTGTCTGTGATTGACCGTGAGCAAGCGGAACGTAGGCTAGTTCGGGACGGACAGAAGCATAAGGTTTTCATTTACGATATTCTAGTGGCGGGGACTGTAGATGAGAAAATACTTGATTTTCATGCTTCTGGTGAGGAATTATTTCAAGCATTGCTGCGTGACCCAAAAGGCACATTGTTATGAGTCGCTTTGATTGGCCCTCATTTCTGCGGCAGAATCGGATTGAGTTTGTAACGTCCGGTCCTAACACCGCTCGGAATCATATTTCTTGTCGATGTCCATTTTGCGGCGAAGCTGACCCATCGCAGCATCTTGGTATTTCACTTGATGGAAGAGGTTGGGGCTGCTTACGAAATGCAGCCCATCGGGGTAAGTCTCCTGTCCGGCTTATACGGCAGCTGTTACGGTGCAGTGAGGCTGAAGCTAAACGGATAGTGGGCGGCGCTGAGGCAACGGCTCCTACATTGAGTTCTTTTGAGGCTAGTGTTGCTGCCCTGCGTGGGAGTGCCACTACGCTGCAGCCCGAACCAGAAATTGACTTACACTTCCCAAAAGAATTTAAGCCTCTCGCAAATGGTTCGCCCTTATCACAGCCTTTTATTGGCTACCTAGAAAGCCGGGGCTATCGTACTGCCCAGATAAAGTGGCTGGCCCAGAACTACGGCTTGCAGTACGCGACGCGAGGGCTTTATGCTCACCGCATTATCATTCCTATTTATGACCGTTACGGTGACTTGCTCTCTTGGACGGCGCGTACAATTAGTTCTGAAACACAGCCGCGTTATCGTACACTCCGGATGAAGAGTGACGACGGTGGCTCTGTGGCTAAACTGGCAGCCAATAATACGGTGCTAGGCTTGCCGGTGCTTTACGGGGCGGATAATCCTCGTGCCCTCGTCGTAGTTGAAGGCCCATTTGACGCATTGAAGGTAACAGCTTTCGGGCAGGGCTTAGGCGTCTATGCAACAAGCCTTTTCGGTCTTAACGTGTATCCTTCGCAGGTGGCTGAACTGCAGCAACTCGCTCCACGGTTTGATCGAGTTTATTTGCTTATTGATGAGGATGCTGAACTGCAGCGGTTACGGCTATTGCAGTCCCTCTCTTCAGTGCGTTGTATTACTCTTAAAATGCCGGTTGGCAGCGACGACCCCGGTGCGTTGTCTGGAGGTCAGGTTGTAGAGTTAGCAATGAACTTGCAGGAATAAAAGAATCTCCTTGCTTTGCCGAATTAAGTCATAGTATGATTGTTTTGTAAGGTCGGTCTTAGCTCTGGCGAAGTGCAGCCCAGTCCCCGCGTTCCCCCTCGCCAAGTTAAGAATGCAACCTCGGGTAAGACCAGCGAGTGACCGAACTGGTCGTTTCATTTGGCTTAAGGGGACCCCCAAAAATGACAACGGCACCAGACTTGTTTCTCGATGCAGGTATGAGAGGCTTCATAGTTAATACGGCAAAACGGGAGTACTGGCGGGTTGCTGAGTTGGTAGATTTTGAAGATCTAATCCAGGATGGCTACGTTTGCTATTACAAATGTTTCCGACGGTACACAGATATTACTTCCGCTAAGAATCCTACAAAGGACCAGCGTCGTCATTTTCAGTCCCTCGTCAAGACCACCTTCTTCAACCATATATCCACGCTAGCGGCCAAACACAAGGGTGTGTCCGTTAAGGCTGTCTCTCAGCTTCCGGCTGCTGAGGCTATGTCTGAAAATGAAGTGTGGGATACGCTCATGCCCTCGACGCCTGAGGAAGGTACGCTTCGCGCCTTATTGGCGTCTGCCCCTGCTGAGATTAAGCAACTCGCTATGCTCCTAGCCAGTGATGGCCTCAGCCTGCTGGGCTTTGAACGGAAGCGGAAAGGGCGACGGCTTCTGCGTGAGACCACGAATGAATTCTATTGCAGGCTTTTGGGCCGCAATCCGGAACAAGAGGATATCGTAGGCCGGGTGCGGGCATATTTCCGCCCTAGTTGATGCTAGTATGTATCTAGAATAGAGCAACCGTTGGAGGGTTAACGCTCATGGCTGAAACTACCATTGTAGAAGATCTTCAGGCGCTTCTAAATTTGGAGCCAGAAGAGGGCGAAACTCAGCACGAGTTTGCTAAGCGCCTTGCGGAGAAGGGTTTTGCCGTTACGGAGGAGAACTGGGAAACACTGAGCGAGCCAACGCAAAGCTGGATTAATGACACAGTCACGGCGGTGAGCGAGAAGAAGCCAATTTCGCAGCTTACGCTACCGTCAGGGATTGACGAAGTTATCCCAGCTGAGCCTGCGTCAGACCCAGAAACAGGCGAAATTACAGCTGATCCTGCCCCGGCTAAGAAGTCAGCCAAGAAGAAGGCTGCTGCTAAGGCCAAGCCTAATCCGGAGAAGAAGGCAGCAACTGGTAAGCCTACGGCGGTGAAAGCCAAGCCCGCTGCTAAGGCTCCGGCTAAGAAGGCAGCCAAGACAAATGGCGCGCCCAAAGCTAAGGTTGGCCCAAAGGGCCGGTTTGACTTAACCCAAAAGATCAAGATTGTTGCCAAGGAAAATCCCTTCCGCAAGGGCACCAAGTGTGAAGCTTGGCACAACAAGCTGAAGGATGGCATGACTTCGGAAGCTGCTATTGAAGCGGGGGTTCCGCGTCACCATATCCGCTGGGAACAGACGCTGGGTCATATTAAGATTGGCTAAGCGTTATGCGCAAAATTGGCCGGGCTTCAGAAGTAGAACAAAAGAAGCTGAAGCCTGGCTTAGACTTTCGGTTGCCGCAGTACCGTCGCGAAGTCTTTCTGCGGTTCTATGAGTTTCATTTAGAGAACCGCTCCCACCCTGGTTGTGTCTATTATGCTATGCCTTGGCTGGCGAAGAAGCACAAGCTGGACCAGGAGCAGAAGCTTTGGCTGGCTTTCATCAACGGCAACACCCAGAATATTGTTACCAGCTGGGCAATCTTTAATAGGTTCCCAACGGTTAATGCCAAAGGACTAAAGGTTTGGTTCGACGAGAAGTACAATTCCCTCGCCTGGGATACAGATCGGCGCTACCATAAGAAGGATTTCATTAAATCAGTGGAGTGCTATCGACGCCTTGTTGGTCAGTCTCAGCAAAAGTATTTTGCAGGCTTAGAGGGTATGAGTGAGGCAGAAACTTTTGCTATTTTGTGGCGAGCGTTGCGAAGTGACTTTTACACGTTTGGGCGGCTGTCCTCATTCTCCTACGCTGAGTATCTCCGGATTATGGGTGTGCCAGTCTTGTGTGATACTTTATTCCTGCGTGACTTAGACGGTTCCAAGTCTCATCGCAATGGTTTAGCAAAGGTTTTGGGTCGGGACGACCTAGACTGGTTCCGAGAAACCAACTTTATGGGCGACTATACGGAGGACGAGTTCGTATGGTTAGAAGGAGAGGGCGACGCACTGCTTAAGGAGGCTCAGAAGCGTACGGCAGCTAACCCTAAGATAGACCCCCGCGAAGTGCACTACTTTACATTGGAATCAGCACTTTGTACGTACAAGAGTTGGTACAGGAAAAATAGAAGATACGGAAATGTTTATCAGGACATGTTCTTTGAGCGTATTCAGAAGGGTGAGGCTGCTTTTGGTAAGGAAGAGGTAAAGCAGTTCTGGAAATGTCGTGTGGAATGTCAGCCAGAGCATCTGTTGCTAGAGAAGTGTCCTAATGATCCAGGTTTGGTGCCTGAGAAGCAGAATTACTACCGGGAAACGGGTAGTCCCATTATGATGTCGAAGCGGTGGCCGGAGTTTGACAACGAGTTTGACCGCAAGATTTGGCGTAAGACGTGGCTATGAAAATCTGTGTTCGCAATTACGAGCCAATTCTAATTCCGGATGACCTCACGGCAAAAGAGGTTGGCCCCTTTGACGGCCATACGCCTTACGTAGCAAAAGTTACCACCCGTCTTAATAAGCGTGGGTACAGAGAGAGAACGCTCCCTAGCAAACTCTTATGCCTAGAGGCCATCAAGGGGCGGATGCTTGCTCTAGGCGGCTACAAATCCTTTGCAGAGCCTCTGGCAGGGGTGGGATTAAGCGCCCGCCTCTTTAACAACGGTGGGAAGCTCTATCTGAACGATACTGACGAGGGCTGCCGCAGAATTCTAGACCTAAACTTCGGAGGCGTATCAACAGGCCTAGACGTCTTGACAATGAAGCTGCCAAAGGCTGATGCTATATTTCTAGATTTCAATGACTTTACGTTGAAGCGGTATAATCAGACGGCTTACGGAGTCGTCTTGGGCGGGGCTTTGAAGACGGCCCGGAAGTTTGTCATTCTGAATGACTGTTCTATCTTCTATTTTCGTTATGGAAAGAGCTCGTTTGAGACTTATTCGAAGTACCTTGGCCAGAAGATTAATTCGATTGAGGACTATCTGCGTGCTGTGAGAGCGTACCACCGTAGGGAGTTCCCGGATTGGTGGTTAGTGCATGCAGCCTACTTCCGGGACTCGTCCTTCCAATTGTTCTCCCGCGAAGTTGCACCCCTAAAGATTGAGTCTGTAAAAACTATTCCCAAAGCTATGGTAACGGTGCGGTAATGATCTTTTTAGTTTCACAAGAGAACCCGCACGGCTACTGGTGCCGCAAGTGCGGCCGAGATCGAGCGTATGCGGAGAAGCATTGCTCATCCGCTAACTGCAAGGAGCGCCGGGACGCGGAGGACCTCGACCGAGAGAATCCGCGCCCGGACTATACCCGTTGGAACATGTTTGAGGGGCCATGACCATTATCACGGTGGCTGGAACAAGTGGCTCTGGCAAGTCACATATCGTCCGTTCTTTCCTAGACTGGGCACGTAAGAATGGCAGAGTGACAGAGGAATTTATTGAGGGCCGCACGTCACCTATTGCTTACACGGTTTCCTTGAAAGGCAAGGCTCCAATTTATGTCTTAGGCTCTTATGAGGTGCCTACCGGGGGTTGTGATACCATTCATGACGTGGCAGATATATTTGACCGGGTTAAGAAGAATCACCGGAATTGTCATGTGGTTTATGAGGGTCTGTTTGTGATGAACATGACCAGAGGACCAAAGTTGGTATCAGAGGTAGGTAAGACTCGGCTTTGTGTGTTGCAACTGGATACGCCCTTAGCAACGTGCATAGCATCAATTGATGCACGCCGTGCTGAAAAGGGTAAGGATAAGTTGGAGGCTAAGACTAACACGGTTGATAACTATCGTCGCGCTAGAAACTACTGTTCTAAAATGCGGGATGCTGGTGCAAGAGTGTTCAAGGTAACTCGTGATGAAGCGTTGCCCAAGATGCTTGAATTGTTGGAGGTGTAGCTATGGATAGAACTATTTGGAAAGCAGTTTTGAAGCCAACTGGTATACAGGAACTTGAATTTCCGGTGGGTGCTGAGTTTCTTTGTGCTCATGAACAGCACGAAAAGATTTGTATATGGTTTAGAGTTAATCCTGACCAGAAGGTTACAGAGCGCCGCAAAATTGCGATTATTGGCACAGGCCATCCTGCCCCTGCTGATGGGCGTTATTTAGGCTCGGCATTTCTTAATGGTGGGTTGCTTGTGCTTCATGTGTTTGCTTGGCCAAGCTAATATGCTGCTTTCTATACGAGGCACAAATGGATGTTTGGCGGCGGGCACATTAATTGATTGCCCACGAAACCTTATTGAGTATCCTCGAGGAATTCCGATTGAAGATTTAGTTGGGAAGAGATTCCTTACATACAGCTGGGATTTGTCTAAGGATACGTTTACGCTTTCGCAAGTAACTAAGGTTTGGTGTGTTGGAAAAAGGCGTACTTATCGAGTGGTAGTTTCTGCATACCAAACTAAAAACAAAGTTGGGTTTAAGTCAGGAGGTTCAGGTAAGGGCCGGTATTTGCCTCCTTGCGAACTTGTCGGAACTTATGAGCATCTTGTTATGCTTTCAGATGGCACCTGGAAAAAGCTTGGAGAACTCAAACCAGGTGACTCTCTTAAGTCACTTTATCGCAGGCACACAGACCGAGGAAAGCTTTATTGGACGACAAACGTAGTAAAAACTCAAGAGAACTATGGAACGCCTTATGGGCCAGTTAAGAATATTTTTACTTACCAAGGTGTAACAAAGCCAGTAAGTGAGCAACAATTTGTTTGTGCTCAAGCTCACGGACCACGTCCCGGAACAGAAAAAGAGTTTCAGGTCCACCACAAGAATGAGAATCCTTATGATCATTCTCCTAAAAACTTAGAGTGGAAGGATACTCATAAGCACCAATCTGATCACCTTAAGGCTCGTAGGGCACTCGGGCCTACAGGTTGGGAAGTTACTGGAGTCCATCCTAGGGGGATGGCTGGTAAGAAACATACAGATTCTACCTTAGGTAGAATTGGTGCAGCAAGTATGGAAATACATAAGCAGCGGCGTGATCCTAGGTTTTATGACGATGTTTGGATGCGTGAGCATTACCCTCGGTGTTCCCTTAGCGAACTTAATAAGATACTGAGAGTAAGTACTGCTTTAATTAAGACCCGACTTAAGAGTTTAGGTATTAAGCTTGTGGGCTTGCGTGCCCGAGAGGTGCTAAATCACCGCGTTTTAGAAACTCCCGTTTTTGTAGGGAGTGAAAAAGTATACGATATGGAGGTAGCGCAGACTAAGAACTTTGTAGCAAACGGGATGGTTGTTCACAACAGTGGAAAAACTACAATCGTTAGGGCGATCCTAGATCAGTTCAAGGGCGTCCCCATTTATGGTGTGCTCGGTCCACGTCGTCCTGAGGCTTACGCACTGAAGGTTAAGGGTGTGCCCCAGATAGTCTATGTGCTGGGTTCTTACCATACAATTAGCGGCGGCTGCGATCAGGTTCAACCATATCAACTAATTTTGGAATTGATTGAGAAGTATGCAGCAAAGGGCCACGTGCTATTTGAGGGAGTAATTGTTAGTTCGAGTTATGGGCGCGTGGGGCGGTTATTAGAGAAGTGGGGCCAGGAAGCAGTAATGGCTTTTCTGACAACGTCCTTAGAGGACTGCCTTAAGAATGTGCAGAAGCGTCGTAATGCTAGGGATGATGCTAGGGAATTCAATCCGAAGAACACGACGAGTAAGTACAATCAGATCTTGAAGAGTCGCACGACAATAGCTGAAGCAGGTAAGTTGCGGGTGGTTGACATAGACCCCAACAAGGGTGTGGCCCAGGTGCTTAGTCTCCTGCGAGAAGCGTCATGAACCCACTTGTTGAATTTGTTAAGGCGCGCGAGGCTCTGCGCAAGAAGAAGGCGGAAGGAGGACCTCCCCCGCATACTGACAATGAAATATTGCAGAAATACAGGTTTACAAATGTGCGAAGACCGTTTGATAGAGTATCTCGTTGGCTGATTGAGAATGTGTTATTGGAGAAGCATATTGAAAGTGATTTGGACTCGTTCTTGAAGTTCTCGGCGCTTTGTCGGTGGGTTAATTGGCCGCCAACAATTAAGGCAATTATGGACGCGGGGCACTTCCCAAATAAGCACCCGAACTATAAAGCAATCGGGAAGTTGATTGACGCACGCAAGAAGTCAGGGGAGAAGACATGGACGGGGGCTTATCTTATTAGAGCAAAACCTGGTAGTAAGAAAGGTAAAGGGCATTTCGTAGCAGTTGAGGTAATTGAAAAGCCCCTTACCAAAGCAATGCCTGCGCTAGTTGCTGCGTTAAGCAATAATGTTCGCACGCGTAGGGCTGTCTGGGGAGTGCTTTACAATTGCCATAATTGGGGGCCATTTCTCTCTGGGCAGGTTGTAGATGATTGGTCTTGGACGCCTTTGTTGGCTAGTGCATTAGATACTTTTACTTGGGCTCCGCAAGGTCCTGGAAGTTTACGAGGGTTTAACAGGTTACTGGGCCTTCCACTTAAGACTAGACATAGTGAGGAGGAGTGGTGCATACACCTTCAAATGTGGCGGAAAGAAATTATTCATGAGTTGGGGCCTGAATTTAAAAGTATGACTCTGATGGACTGCCAAAATTCACTTTGCGAAACGGACAAGATTCTCCGTGTAAAGAATGGTGAGGGTAGGCCTCGTTCCAATTATCGACCGGAGACAGCATTCTAATGACGCCCTTTCAGCGAGTAATGGCAATTCGGACTGGTGGTAATACGGAGCGTTGCCACGGAATTAGGCATGTTGGTTCGTACTCTGTTGGGTTGCATTCTTGGAATGTTGCAATGTTAATGCTGGTGCTTTGGCCTGGGGATTTTCCTAGGCTGGTTACTTATTGTCTTACTCATGACATTCCAGAAGCGTGGGTAGGAGATATTCCCGCGCCCACTAAGAGATACTGTCCTGAAATAAAAACTGCCTGCAACCGGATGGAAGATGAGATATTCTTACGCTTGAATTTGTCGAATGGTGCTGCATTGCCTAAAGAAGATCGCGCGAAGTTGAAAGCTTGTGATCATTTGGAACTCTATCTCTGGGCACGTGAGCAAACGTATGGTGGTAATATGCACGCGGATTGTGTTAGGCGTGAACTAGAAAGGTTCTTTCTTGAAACTCCTCTGCCTTGGGTAGCGCACGAATTGTATGAGGTCATTAAGGCGGGTGTCACCGAGTATGCTACTGACAATTTAATAAAAGAACTGAATAGAGGATAGTAGCAGATGTACGTAATTACGGTTCCAGGTGTGAATGCTGCCTATTCACAAGGCTTGCGTTACATTTGTGAGCGGGGCGAGTTGCAGAACTCACGGGCAGGCGAAGTTCTGGTAGCACCTACGCCTGTCACCATTGTCTACGAAAAGCCTCAGGAGCGGGTGCTCTTTGATCCATTACGGGATGCAAATCCAGTATTCCATCTCATGGAATCACTTTGGATGTTGGCCGGACGTAACGATGCCCGCTGGCTTGATCAATTCGTGAAAGACTTCTCCTCGCGTTTTGCAGAGGACGACGGCATTCAGCACGGCGCTTATGGGTTCCGCTGGCGTCATCACTTCGATATGGAAGGTGGTGGTGAGTGGGATTTGCCCGATCAGTTGGATAGTGTAGTGAATATGCTCACGAAAGACCCTGAGAGTCGTCGTGCTGTAATCCAAATGTGGGATCCGGTTGCAGACTTAGGTGCTAACAAAAAAGACTTGCCGTGTAATTGCACTATATTTCTGCGTGTGCATATTAATCGTGAGTGCGTGAGCGGGCAATGGAAGGATATCTCAGTACTTGATATGATGGTGTGCTGCCGGTCAAATGATTTGGTGTGGGGAGCTACCGGGGCAAACGCTGTGCATTTCTCTATGCTCCTTGAATACCTAGCTGGACGCATAGGAGTTAAGGTTGGCAGGTATACGCAGTGTGCAAATAATATGCATATTTATACCAGCATTTTGCCTAAGCTAGACAAGCCTCAGAACCTTGCCTTCTATCCTGGTGTACGCTCAATTGGTACGGTGTGGGATTACTGGGATAACGATTTGAATAAGTTTATGGTTTGGACTACATTGGACAATCCTGCGAAGGCTGATCTGAGTTACGCCAACGTCTGGTTCAAGGATACGGCTGAGCCTATGTTCTATGCACACTGGCTCTGGCGCTTTGCTAGAAAGCAAGAGGCATTGGATTATTTACTTACTCCTAACAATATGGCACCAGACTGGAAGAAGGCAGCCTTAGAATGGATGCAGCGCAGAATGGCTCGCAGTATGATTGCTAAAGGGGAGCTAGTCCATGGACGCTGACGATTATCAAGTTGCGGGTAACCATTATCGGGGAGGGGGTTACCAACACTGGAATCTGGTGCTTAGCTGTGACCTTGATTATCTGGCTGGGTGCTCTACAAAGTATGTGAGCCGCTGGCGTAAAAAGGATGGCTTGAAGGATTTACAAAAGAGTTTGCACTATTTGAATAAGCTGGAGGAATCACGGGCTAAACCTCTGGCGCGGCTTATGACGGTAGAGGAAATATTGCGTGAGGTAAATGCTTTCAGCGAAGCCAACAAACTGAGTGACCTAGAACGTAGCTACGTTCGTATGCTTAGTACGTGGCAGACCCGTGATGAGTTGAATATGGCGCGAGAGTTGCTCTTCTTGTTGTTGGATGAAGCTGAGGCGCTAGAGAAGGGTGCTAAGCCAGTTCCTCTCTGTGAGGAAAATCATTATTCTGAAAGGGCTGGAGAACCTCATGTTGATTGATCGTGAAGAATTTATAGCCGCGCTGACACAGCTTAAGCCTGCACTTGGCGTGAAGGGTGTAGTGCCTGAGCTAGCTCACGTCTGGTTTGAGAAGGGTACAGCCCAGGCTTACGATGGTGGCTTTGGCATTAAGATACCTTTCAAGACTGATTTGATTTGTGGAGTGCCTGGAACCACTCTCTTAGGCTTGCTCCAGACGTCTGCCTTAAAGCAGGCTACTCTTGAACCTAACGGTAAGGATGCTTTGCAGCTTAAGCTGGGCAAGTCACACAGCAAGCTGGCTACTCTGGCGGCCGACCGCAAGGTGTGGCCCTTCCCAATTAAGTTGCCCCAGAAGACAGACCCAACAGAACTCAACGAAGAATTCATTGAGGGTTTGCGCAAGACGCTCTTTATCAAGGCTTCTCCGGCTACGCGGGTTGAGCATTATGGTGTGATGGTGCACCATGTTAAGAATGATTTGCTGCTCTACAGCACAGATTCAGCTACCATGGTTCAGGTGATGGTTAAGGGGGCCGGTAAGGCGGCAGGCTTTGAGCGTACACTATTCCCGCGTGACTTTGCGGAGCAACTCGTAGCCCAGGCTCCAGCAGGAGCAACTCTCTACACGCCGGAGGACTGCTTCATAGCTGAAGCGGAGGGTATCTCTCTCTATTCAAACTTGTTGGATATATCCTCAGCGGACGACATTGGGGCTATCGTGGACCGGAACCTAGACCGTCACCCAGAAGAGGTACCCCTGCCTGCAGGCTTAGAGGGCGCACTGGCACGGGCTGAGATATTGGCAGGTACACAGCAGCCTGACATTGAAGCCTCCATAGAGAAAGGTGTTCTAAAGTTGAGTGGGGATTATGCTCTGGGTACATTGCAGGAAAGTCTGCCGCTAGAGGGTAAGCATCCGGACGCCAAGATACGGTTACGGGCAGGACTAATTCGTCGTGCCCTCGTTCATGCCGATAGTTTCTCATTGACCAAGGAGTCTTTGTTGTTGTGTGGAACGCCGGGATTTGTCTATTTGGTAGCATCGTTATAACGTAGCCCGTGTCTTCATTTCTATCACAGCAAGCCCCCGTCAATTTGCGCAATGCTAGTGATCTGGCTTTGTTGCATCAGATGGAATGTCGTGCTTGTCCATTGAATAACACAGTGGGAGGCAAGATGGCTCCTACTGGGGCTGTGCGCCCCCTCGTATATATTTTGGGAGAAGGTCCCGGTGAAGCAGAAATTGATGAGCAACAGCAGTTTGTTGGGGAATCAGGCCAACTCCTGAGGGCGCATATTCCTCGTCGTTTCAAGGATCAAATCAGATTTAACAATGTTGTGCGTTCACGGCCACCGGGTAATGCTACGCCAGACCGTATTGAAATAGAATGTTGCCGTCCGAGCGTGGTTAAGGACATAGAGCGGTCCAAGCCCAAGATTATTCTAGGCTTCGGAAATGTGCCTCTAGAGTGGGTCTCAGGTTTTAATGGGATAACGCTCTGGCGTGGACGACGCATGCCGGTTAAGGTAGGCAGCCACACGTGCTGGTACTACCCTATGCTGCATCCATCCTACTTATTGCGCCAGCGCCGTAATGATGGCGTAGGTTCTGAAGAAGAACGCATGTTCAAGTTTGACATGAAACGTGCGTTTGACGAAGTAGAAACGCTGCCCGAGCCAATAGTGCACTCGCACGTAGATGTTAGGCAGGGTGTAGAAATAATTGTTGAGGGTGGCGTTAGAGGAATTAATCGGGTTAGGGATGTATTAGCTTGGGCAACTGAGCAGCCAGTCATTGGAATAGACTATGAAACAAACGGAATTAGACCATATTTTGCAGGCGCTAAGGTGTTAAGTGCAGCAATAGCAACTGGTGAACGTGCTGTAGCTTTCCCTTTTGACCACCCTGAGTCCCAGTGGAATCTAGATGAGCGGGATCAAGTATGTAACCTCTGGCGGAACTTTATTTTCAAAGCTAAAGGTGTCAAGGCAGTTCACAATCTTGCCTTCGAGTTAGAGTGGTCTGGGCATAAGTTTGGGCAGGATTTAATTAGAGCAGGTACCTGGGAAGACACTGCTACGCAAGCGTGCATTCTGGACGAACGTGCGGGCAACAAAAAGGCCGGACCGTTCTCATTAGAATTTTTAGTACAGCAGTACTTCGGCTTCAACCTTAAGAAGCTAGCGGGGGTTGATCGTAAGAAACTTGCTGAAACGCCTATTGAAGCTGTACTGCAATATAATGCGCCAGATGCTAGGTACCATGCGTTGCTTTGGGAAAAGCAAGCAGAGCGTATTAAGGCGGAGGGACTAGAGGAGCCTTATGAGTTAGGACTTCGGCGCGTACCAACGGTAATTCTATCCCAACTTAGGGGTGTGCCTGTTGATCAGAAGGAAGCTAAGCGGCTCCAGAATAAGTACGAGGGGCAGATAGAGACTACTGAGAATTTGATAGCTGCGCTGCCAGTTGCTCAGGAGTTTAAGCGTAAGAAGGGTCAAACATTTAATGCATTCTCTAATAAGGATGTCCTCTACGTGTTTAAGGATATGCTTCATCGCAGTGAGATTTTAGTTGAAGACAAGTATACGAAGAAACGTCATTACTCTGCTGACGAGGGTGTGTTAGAAACGATTGATCATCCTTTGGCTAAATTGTTGGTGAAGCTGCGTAAGGCTAATAAGCGCAAGGCAACGTATATTGACCCTCTTTGTTCAGATCATGAAGAGACGCTGATTTTCCCCGATGGGCTTCTCCACGCACAATTTAATACGTTCTTTGCATCCACTGGAAGATTATCATGTGAGTCTCCGAATTTGCAGAACTTCCCGAAAAGGGATAGTGGTGTTGAGGGTGAGCGTAAGGATGAAGCACGTGAGGTTCGCAAACAAATTGTTGCTCCCCCAGGACATGTGATTCTTGCATTTGATGCGGGACAAATCGAGGCCCGCGTCATCGCCATGTTTACGAAGGACAAGCAGTTTTGTAAGGCACTCTGGGAACGATACGATGTTCATATGGAATGGGCTGAGCGGTTAGCACGAGCATACCCCGCACGGGTGGGGGGGAAGAAGAATCTAACTGATAAAACGGTGATGAAGGCTTTTCGTACTGACATTAAGAATCAGTTTACGTTTCCGTTATTCTTCGGGGCACGTTTGGAGTCTGCTGCAGGATACCTAAATATTCCACCCCATATTTTGAAGCCCCATTATGATGAATTTTGGCGGCAGTTTTCTGGTGTTCGAGAATGGCAAGAGCAGCAACTAGAGTTCTACCACGAGTATGGCTATGTCGAGTGCTTAACTGGTCGGCGTAGGCACGGTCCTCTGAGTGTGAATATGGTGTATAATACACCAGTTCAAGGAACTGCAGCTGAAATAGTTATGGACATGATGGGCAGGCTTAGTGAGGGTGGTGACCCAGAATTACAACCGGAAATAAATATCCATGATGATCTTACATGGCTTCGGGTTCCTGAGAAGCGAGTAGATGATATAGCTGAGAAAATACTAAACATTATGTTGGATGTTCCATTTGATTGGGTTAACGTGCCAATTACTGTTGAAGGTAGTGTAGGAGCAAATTGGCTTGAAATGTCAGAATTTGGTGTATTTAGTTCGGATACTTGGTTCAAATGAGAAAGCGCGGCCCATATAAATTTGGACTTTCAGCCGAAGAACGGTTGCTTTGGCGGTGGTTTCAAAAACATCGCATTCGTTCGTTAGATAGAGGGATTGAATTTTTGCTTACATTTGAGGAATGGCTTAAAATTTGGACTGATTCGGGTCATTTGTATGAGCGCGGGCAGGGTAAAGAAAAGTATTGTATGGCTCGGTATAAGGATAAGGGTCCTTACGCTGTTGGAAATGTACGCATCTGCAAGAACCGTGAAAATCAAGAAGAGCTTTTGGCAAACCCTGAAAAGCTGGTTGAAATTGGTTCTGCTATGCGGGGGAAGAAACATCGGATTGATACCCGAAAAAGAATGAGTCGCTCTAAGCGTGGAAATCAAAATGCAAAGGGGATGAAACATTCAGCGGAAACTAAAGAAATTATTGGGGCGAAGTCTGCAGCAAACTGGGTGGACCCTGTTTATGCTGCTCATGGTTCTGAAGTAATGCTTTCTCTCTGGGAGGATCCACAGTACCGCGCAAAAGTGAGTGCTGGTCACCAAAAAGCTTGGGATAATCCTGAGCGACGCAGGGCTGCTAGTGAGCGTATGCGTGTGAGGAATCAACAGCGTAGGGAAGCTAAGTGTCCAACTCCTTAATCAATAAATATCGGCCAACTCAATTCTCTGAAGTCGTAGGCCACGACGCTGTTGTGCGTTCATTACAGGCTGTCCTTAAGCGCGGTTCTAGTAAGACCTTTCTATTTACTGGTCCTAGTGGGACGGGCAAAACGACTCTTGCACGTATCGTGGCTAGTGCGGTTGGCTGTGTCCCAGCGGATTTATTAGCCATAGATGCCGTAACGTACACAGGCGTAGATGATATGCGGGCTGTCACTGCTAATTTGATCTATAAACCTCTTGGTGAGGGAGCAGTGAAGGCTATCATCGTTGATGAGTTTCAAGGCTTGAGTAAAGCTGCCCTTCAGTCTCTACTCAAGATTTTAGAGGAACCACCCGCTTGGGTTTGGTGGTTTTTATGTACAACAGAGCCAACTCGCATTCCAGTAAATATTCTGACGCGTTGCACACGTTACGACCTTAAGCCTGTAAGTGTGAGCATTCTTGGTGATTTGCTAGAAAGCATTGTCGAGCAGGAAAAGCTAGCTTCTATTGATGGTAGAATTATTGATTTGTGTGCAAAGGAAGCGAATGGATCCCCGCGTCAAGCCATAGCCAATTTGACGGCTTGTTCTGCCGCTAAGAACTATGCAGAGGCTCAGGAATTGCTTCGTTCAGCAATTGAGAGTGAAGAAGCTGTAAATCTAGCTCGTGCGTTAGTTAAAGGGGCACAATGGGAAGAAGTTTGGAGAATTGTTAATGGCTTGCAAAATATCAACCCGGAATCGGTTCGTCATGTGGTGCGGGCGTATGTCTTACGAGTAGCTTTGAATGCTAAGAGTGAGGCGGCAGCTGGGCGTGGTCTGGAGATACTTGACGCATTCAGCGAACCGTTTAATTCGTCAGATGGTCTAGCGCCATTGTTGTTAGCTTGTGGGAGGGTTTTGTTACAATGAGCATGCTAGAGCACTATCGCAATAATCTTGCCATTGATAGGGATGATCTCGACACTTGCCTAATGCGCCAGCCGGAAGTTTATTACGGAGTGGCTCAAAACGTCGCACTGTCAAATGCAGAACGCGACGCCTGTAAGCTTGACCTTGAGGAGTTGCAGGCGCAACTTGATCAGGATATTCGGGCTGAGGCTTTGCGTAAGGATGAGAAGCTTACTGAGACTTCCCTCCAGAATCGCCTTAAGACCCTCCCTAAGATGCAGGATATTCAGAGGGAGTTTCTCAAGAAGCGTCAGGAGGCTGAAAGCTGGCAGGTGCTTAAGGAGGCTTTTCAGCAGAGATCATTCATGTTACGGGAATTGGTGGCCCTCTATATTGCTCAGCGTCATGACGCGGCTATGGAAGGGGGTGCTGGTCAAGCGAGGGCTAGTTTAACGGCTGATAAGGCAGATCAGAACCGGGCTGCGGCAGGAGCAATCCGGCGTGTTAAGCGGGCCACTGTGTAGTATGGTTACTGCAAGGAATTGAAATGTTTTCTAGTGCTACTCTTGGAACAAGTCTAAGCTGGTTGGCGGGTGCTGTATTGCTCGTCATTCTTGCTTATGCAGTGACACGTGCGGCGAGCTTTGCACACTTCCGCACTAAGCTTGAGTATCTGCGAAGTGTGCTCAGAGAAATAAATAGAGGAGGAGGTCGTAATGGCCAAGGGTAAATTCGTGTATCGTGGTACTGCCCGTACGGTGGAGTCCGTCGTGCGCAAGTCAAAGCAGGCGGGTGGGCTTTACGACAGTTATCTCGCAGCGGAAATGCAGATGTACAAGCCGAAGGAAGGCGAGGCCTGCGTACGCATTCTGCCTCCTACCTGGGATGACGTCGAGAAGTGGGGTGACGGCTGGGAAATTGGCGTCTATATCCACTACTCCGTTGGTCCGGACAACGGCACCTACCTCTGCCTAGATAAGATGAAGGGCGAGCCTTGCCCGGTGTGCGAAGCTAGGCGTCAGATTACGGATCAGGATGAAGCTGACCAGCTTAAGCCGGGTTATCGCTGTCTGGCCTGGGTAATTGACCGCGATAATGAGAAGGCTGGTCCTATGATCTGGTCCATGCCGGTCTCCCTTTTCCGGGATATCAATGCGCGTTCGGTAGACAAGAAGTCCAATGCGCCTATTCTGATTGACGATCCGGAGGAGGGCTACGACATCATCTACAACCGGGAAGGTACTGGCCTCAAGACCAAGTACACGGCTGTTGAGGTCTCGCGGGAGCCGTCGCCCTTACATGACAATGAGAAGCTGCAGGCGCGCTGGCTGGAGTACATTACGGAACATCCCCTACCGGAGGTGCTTAATTTCTATGATGCTGAACACATCGAGAAGGTGTTGTTCGGAAAGACTGACCGTCGCAAGGATGCAGAAGAAGAGACGGAAGCAGAGCCGGAGACGAGGCCTTCTCGTCGTGGGCGTGCAGAGCCAGTAGAGGAGGTCGTAGAGGAGGAGGCTCCCCGTGGTGGCCATAGGGCTAGCCGTGCTGAGCCAGAGGTTGAGGATCGCCCTACCCGTGGTGGCCGCCATTCGCGTGGTGGCGCGGCGGAGGAGACAGAGGAAGAACCCCCTTTTGAGGAGAACTCTCGTACAGCCCGTCGCAGGGCCTTATTGGACGAGGGTGACGCACCAGAGGAAGGGGAGACCCAGACAAGGCCCCGTACTCGGCCAGAGACGGATGCAGAGGATGAGACGCCTGTTAAGGCTGCCCGTCGTAGCCTCGAAAGGCTTAAACCAACTGGACGGCGTTCCTAGCGCCTATGAAACGGGTGAGACTGAACGGGTCGGTTAAGCGTCAGGGCGGGAACGACTATTTCCCAGTCCTGACGCCTGGTGTTGAATGCATCCCAACGGGTTGTGCTCTCTTAGATTGCGTACTGGGAGGAGGCTGGGCACGACGACGTATTGTAAATGTTGTTGGCGATAAGAGCGTCGGAAAGTCGCTACTCGCGATTGAAGCCTGCGCCAACTTTGCCCATCTAGAACCGAAGGGCAAGATCTTCTATCGGGAGGCTGAAGCAGCATTTGACGAGCCTTACGCTGAGGGTCTTGGGTTGCCACTTAAGCGGGTGGACTTCGGACCGGAAGGTATAGATACGGTTTGGGATACCGTTGAAGACATATTTGAGGATCTAGATGCCAAACTGGCAGAGTGCGAAAAGAATAAGACCCCAGGACTGTATATCGTAGACTCGCTGGACGCTTTGACGTCGCGAGCGGAACTCGGGCGTAAGCCTGGTGAAGCTACTTTCGGGTTAGAAAAACAGAAGATGATGGGCAAGTTATTCCGGCAGCTAACCCGCCGCATCAAATCTGCTGATATGTGTGTGATGATCATATCCCAGGTTCGCGATAAGATAGGCGTGGTGTTTGGGGAGAAGCATACCCGCACAGGGGGCAAGGCCCTCGATTTCTATGCCAGCCAGATACTCTGGCTCAGTCATATACAGAAGCTAACTCGCACGGTTGGCAACGTTAAGCGTACCACGGCTGTTCGCATTAAGGCTCAGTGCAAGAAGAACAAGGTATCGCTGCCTTTCCGAGAGTGCCTCTTTGAAATTGAATTTGGGTTTGGGATGCGTGACGCTGAGGCTTCCTTAGCGTGGTTAGAGGAGGTCAAGGCGCTAGGAAAGCTGGGTACAAAGGACCCTGGAGCCTTCCTGACGCATTTAGATAAGCTGTCGGGGGTTGAGCTAGCCAAGGAGCAGGAACGCTTGCGAGCGGTTGTTATAGCGGCTTGGCAGGAGGTAGAAGGACGGTTTGCTCCTACTCGTAAGAAGTACGGGCAATAGCAGCAAACTTTTAACTGCTTCTCTGCATTACCTTTACCCAGACGCATCAAACGCTTATGCTCTCGGGCATGTTTGGGAATCCTTTCTGGGTAGCCGTGAAGACAAAGCCACAGCGGGAGCAGTGGGCTGCAGATAATGTAGCTAATCAAGGCTACGAGTTTTATTTGCCTCTTACAGAGGCTCTTACTAAGCCTAAGCCTAAGAAACCTTGCTTAGTTCCTAAGCCCCAATACTTATTCCCACGCTACCTTTTTGTACAGACAGAGGGACCCTGGCGGTTCCTTCTAGGAACACGTGGGGTCATGAGTGTGATTATGTGCGGGCAGCGCCCTGCAGTTATGCTCCCAAGAGAAATTGACGAATTACGTGCACGCGAAAATACTGAGGGATTGATCGTGTTGGAAGATAAGGAACAGTTTCGTTTTAATAATGGTGACAAAGTACGAGTTATCTCAGGACCATTTAGTACTTATGAGGGACTTTATGACCGTGATCCCCAGAATAGAATAAGTGTACTGTTAGATGTATTGGGACGATATGTACCAGTGCCCCTTGATGAAGACGCCTTAGAAGCGGTATGATGCTCAAATGGTAGCCCGCGTAAAACTTAAGACCAAGCCCGCTAAACTCGAGAAGAAGCAATCTTATCCGGGGGCTAGGCGTGGGCCGAAGTCTACGTACCTCCCTCAATTTGCTAAGGTAGCCGGGGTACTGTGTTCGCGGGGTGCAACAAATGCGGACCTAGCAGACGCTTTTAGTGTTACCACAATGACCATCCAGAATTGGATGGGTATGTACCCAGAATTTGATGAAGCAGTAAGGCGGGGCAAGGCTGAGATATTTGACCCCAAGGTGGAGCGTGCTCTTGCCCAACGGGCGTTAGGCTACTCAGTAGACACTGAGGAAATACGTGTGCTTAAGGACGGCGAGGTTATTCGTGTGCCTGTCCGAAAGCATTATCCCCCAGAAACTCTTGCGTGTATTTTCTGGCTTAAGAACCGCAAGCCGGAGCAGTGGCGTGATGTGCAGAACCATCTACATTCAGGCAAGGTTGAGAATTTGACAGCAGCTGAGTTGTTGGCTGAGATACGGAAGGATGCTACTGAGTTGGGCATTCTTCCGGAGGCACTATTGCATGCTGGTGTTGTTCCGTCTGTAAAAGGCAATCGTTCAGGTAACGGATTGAGCAACGGCAATGGTGCAAACGGAAGGACTAAGCATTGATTCTAACTTACAAATATCGTCTGCTTCCTTCTAAGCGTCAGCATCGCGCGCTAGAAGAGATTCTAGAGGCGCAACGTATTTTATATAATTCTGCTTTAGAAGGTAGGATTTGGTACTATAAAAATACTCGGCAACTTCTTAGTCTTTTTGATCAGACAAAAGAGTTGACTATCTGCCGTCGAGAAATGCCAGAAATGGCGGCTATTCCTACAACAATTCAGCGTTGGACGCTGAAGCATCTTGACTGGGCTTATCGAGGATTTTTTCGTAGAATTCGCAAAGCGCACAAAACTCCTGGCTTTCCGCGTTTCAAAAGTTATTACCGGTGGCGGTCTTTTGGTTTTAACCAGACTGTTGGCAGTTTTCGTTTTGGAGACAACAACCATATTGGTTTTAAAGGCTTTCCAGGTTGGATTCGTATCCATTATCATAGACCTCTGCCTAAAAAGGCAGATGTTAAGTCTTGTAGCTTTACAAAGGATACTAAAGGTTGGTATATTACTTTTCAGATTAAGTTAATTGAAAAGACTAAATGTACGATTTCGTCTGCTGTTGGGATTGATCTTGGCTTAAAAGTTTTTGCTTATCAGTCTGATGGAGTAATTATTCCAAATCCAAGAGTAGCACGTAAGGCTGAAAAAGAAATGAGGAGGAGACAACGTGCTTTAGCGCGTTGTAAGAAAGGTTCTAAACGGCGAATAAAAGTGCGGGTTAGTTGTACAAGATTGAGTGCTTCAGTCACTAATGCTAGAAATACTTGGTTACATCAGCAGTCGGCTCGTATTGTTAGATCTTACGATCTAATTGCGGTTGAAGATTTGAATGTAAAAAATATGCTTCAAAATTCTACATTTGCACGTTCAATTTCGGATGCTTCTTGGTCGGGGTTTCTAACCTTTCTCGCTTACAAGGCTGAAAGAGCTGGTAAGTACTTAGTTAGGGTGGATCCTAAAAATACAACTAAAAAATGTTCTGGTTGCGGAGAGTTGGTTCCCAAGGCTATACTGGAGAGGACCCATTCTTGTCCTGAGTGTGGTCTAACTTTAGATAGGGACCATAATGCAGCTAGGAACATCTTAGCGGTCGTTGCGGATCGCGGAGAGCATAACGTGGCCCAGTGGGGCGAGCGTGCTCTCGGAAACCTCAGTTTGGCCTCTAGCCAAAGTTCGAGACGTAACCTTAGTCTTGCCGTTACTAAAACTAGCAACAAACATTAATGCGTGTGTTTAATTTAGGAGTTTGTTTTGAGGAATTCTCATGTTGATAAGCGCAGCAATCGCTACGCTGCAAGACAGTTCGTCAGTGATATTGAGTATGAACCAGTGGAGAGCTTAGCGATGGGTATCGAAACGAATGGCAACAGCGTGACAGAGCGTTCTCAGGGAACAGTGAAGTTCTTTAATGGTGAAAAAGGCTTTGGATTTGTACGTCGAGAGAATAATGCCCCGGACGTGTTTATTCATGCGAATGAATTGAAGCGGTCTGGCATTGAAGGTGGCGTAAAAACAGGTGACCGCCTTGAGTTTGATGTTACCGCCGTAGATGGGAAAGGTCCAAAAGCAAGTTCCATCAAGTTGATTGCAGCGGCTAAGTGAACGTCCTTCTTCATGACTGGCGTGGACCGCGCATGGTCGCCCTTAAATGGTTGTCACTAAGTTGGGACTGGGGATGTTGGCACTATCACATTGATCGCTGGGGCTGTGTCATAATGCTTTGGGTCTGGGAAAAGGACGAGCACCCCCTTGAAGATGTATAATGAGTGTTGCTGCCCCCGCCATTTCAAAGACCATCCCCGCTGAGCGCCTTACAGCATTCAGGGATAAGCTTGCGCGCTATGCCGTAGTGGAGGCTAAGGAGCGTTGCGAGGACTCTCTTATTGAGTTTCTGCAAGCTGCATGGCCTTACATAGATGCTTCTGCCTATCAGCCTTCATGGGCAATAGAAGCCATGTGCGACCACCTTGAGGCCGTGACATTAGGGCAGATCCCACGTCTACTAATCAACGTTCCACCCCGTTGTGCTAAGACTTCTTTGTGCTCCATTATTTACCCAGCATGGACTTGGGCTAGATCAGAAATATCCTTTCTGAGTGGCCGTCAAGTGCGGTTTCTGTGTGCTAGTTATGGCCATGCACTTTCCTTAGACAGTTCTAATAAGTCGCGGCGGCTATTGCAAAGCCCTTGGTACCAAAAACACTGGCCTGGTCAGATTACATTTCAGCCCGATCAAAATACCAAGATGCAATTTGACAATACAGCCGGTGGTTCACGCATAGCAACTTCTGTTGGGGGAAGTTTGCTCGGAATTGGCGGCGATATTTTGATAGCCGACGATTTGAATAATACTGAACAGGTGGAGTCTGAAGCTGAGCGGATGACAGTGGCTAATTTCTGGAATGAGTTCCACTCCACGCGCCTTAATGATCCAAAGCGGTCGGCTATTATTGCTATTCAACAGCGTTTGCATGAGCAGGATGTATCAGGACTAATTCTAGATAGTGATGAGGATTGGACGCATTTAATGATCCCCATGCGTCATGATGAGGCTCGTCATTGTGTTACCGTTAAGCTTCCTCAATATGACGACAACGAACCTTGGTCTGATCCACGTATTGATGAAGGTGAGTTGATGTGGCCTGAACGGTTTGGTGAGACTCAGGTGCGGTCTCTCGAAACTGCCCTTGGCCCATATATGGCAGCCGGTCGTCTTCAACAAAGCCCTACGCCGAAAGGTGGTGGTATTATTAAGCGTGAATGGTGGCAGCCTTGGGATCAACAGGAGGCCCAGCGTTATGGGTTAGAGTGGACCGGGGAGCGTAAGGAGTTTCCACAGTTTGAATTGGTAGTAGGATCACTCGATACTTCTTATGGCGAGAAGCAGGAGAATGACTACAATGCCTTGACGGTGTGGGGCGTCTGGATTGATCGTAATAAAAATAGACGTGCTATGTTGATGTTTGCCTGGGCTAAGCGGTTGCCCCTACACGGCAAGGTAATATCTGCGTTGCCTAATGAAGCCAAGGTCAATTTTGAGCAGCGCCAGCGAGAACAGTTTGGGTTAATTCAATGGGTTGCGGATACGGCAAAAAGGTATAAGATTCGACGGTTGCTGATTGAGAATAAGACGCGAGGGCGTGATGTGGCTAATGAGATCAACCGTCTTTATGCAAGAGAAAATTGGGGTGTAGAATTATTGGATCCGGTTGGGGATAAGGTGTCACGTACTCATTCAGTTGTGCCCTTGTTTACCGATAACGTGATTTGGGCACCGGATACAAAATGGGCAGATGCTGTAATTGCAAATAGTCAAAGTTTTCCGAAGGCTGCGCATGACGATTTGCACGATACCGTAACTCAGTTTCTCAATTGGTCCCGGGAGAACGGAATTTTGTTGAGGGGTGATGAGATGAGTGCTGCACTAGAAGACGAACAAGCGTATAAGCCGCCTCAAGATTCAGTAGCACGAATGTATGGGGTCTAGGTTATGAAGAAGCTTCCCTGGCGTGTGCGGGTTAGGTTAGTTGTAGAAGGTTGGGTAGATATAGAAGCCTCTACTGCAAGTATTGCAGAAGTAGAAGCGGCTAAGCTGCCTAATGTTATTTCTGTATTTAGGGCATCAGCTACTTTAGCAAATAAGGTGGCAGGAGCAGAAGCACCAGCCGGTGTGCAAGAAGATTTATTTTAGTTAGTGTTGAGTAGATCGATAATCCCAAGACCATGATGCGCGATATGGAAAACAACGGCGTGTAGTAGCCCCTTGGTTCCGCTGAATTTCATTCATCGCATTGATCTGAGTGAGCGTCACAATCGGCCTTTGATGTTGAAAGTTATAGGTTAGCGCGTTCAGTTGTCGAGATAGTGGCTCTTTGGGCGCTTACATGGCCCGAGATATTCCCAGCCGCGCCGTGCAAGTTCTTGTGGCGTAATCGGCTGTGCCTCTCCGATGCAATGCCACACATTTCCAAGCCACTCTGCTATTCCAGGCTTGCTTGATCGCTCAGAATGAAGCCAATGGTAGGCATCCATATTGAGCATGTCGGCGGGTGGCCAGGTTCCTGGCATCGTGTGCATTGCGGTTTTGCGCAGCGACATTTGGTGGCCTCTACTGTTCCAAAGCTTCACGCGCGATCTTGCGCATTTTCCACGTCTGAGGCTCATCAACAATCGCGGTGAGGACCGCTCGCAACCGCTGACATTCAACTATGGCGTCAGCGAGCGTCATTCGGCCATATCTGATCTGTGCTTCTGCGGCTTCCATTGCCCGTCCTCAGTTGTTCGGTTTGAATAAGCGGAATCCTGTGACAACTAATTGCCGCAACAAAAGTCGCAGCACGATTGATCGGGTTTGCAGTAGGCGCGGTTCGGTTTTTCCTCAGTCGGGCCACCCGCGTCGTTGTTCTCGATCAGGTCCGCTATGGCCTCAGCCTCAGTCGCCCCGGTGCCGGTCACGCCTTCCTCCATCCCGTCATAGTACGCCAGCCAATCAAAGCGGCGGATCGGGATCGGCGGATAGACATACTCGGTGACGATTTTCACGGCGGGCCTATTTCTCCAACGCGGCGATTGCCGCATCTGCATAAATAAAACACAGGTCGCAAGCCGCAACCGGATTGTGTGGGTAGGCGCGGCGCTGCTCAGGCGTGTTCATTGGCCACGGCTTCCCTTGGCAGTCGGGCCGCTTTGCCCAAATCGCTCGGGCGACCATTTCTCGCGGCGTGAACTTTGATTCCGTGCTCTCGTCGCCTGTTGCACTTGTAGTGTGCGAGGACAACATTTCCCTCTCCCATATGGCCTCCGTCGCGGCGACGCTTAACGTGCTCAAAGGTTGCAAAGTCTCGCGTTGGCATTCCGTTCGGACGGTGCTTGAGCTTCATTGGCTTCTGGCACCAGTGGCAAAGACTGCGTTGCTGGTCGAAAAGGCGCTGTCGCCAAGCATTCTTTCGTGCAGCAGTCGGAGACATTCCGTGCCTATTCTGACTTTGGAGGGGTGAGGAATTTTTCTAGGATGTAAGCCTCGATGGTTACGGAGGCGGCGGGAGAATATCCCCTGGCCTTGATCTCGATAGATTGGGTGCTGGACGGGTTTTGCAAAGCGGCCCGAACCACAGTTTTCAGCTTTTCATATTCTTCCTGCTCATAGCTCATGTTTGCGGGCCTAATCCTTCAACGCGGCTTCAACGTCCGCGAGCTTCTGTTCGACATGCGAAATCCAAGCATCGATGGCCTCAAGAACGGTTGGCTTCGGCTCGCAACTCCAGACCGTGCAGGCGCAAACTGGCTTGTCGGTTTTGGCCAGTCCGTCACAGACGATTGACGCAAGCCAATGGTCGCGCAGGACGCGGCGCAATGGGGTAAGGGCGGCTTTGTGCTTTTCCCATGCGGCGTCGATCATCTCGTTTTCATCGGGGGTTAAGGGGCGTTCCATTTCGGGCCTTTACTGACTGGCTAGAGGGTTGAAGATCGGCGGGTAGCTGCCGAGCGGCATTCCGGCGGCGGTAAGGCCAATGATTTCCCCATCGCGGTAGACGACTGACGGTTCCAGTTCCGACACCCACAAGCCGAGCAATGTACGTAATGTACATTCATCGCGCCGCATCTTGGCCTCGACAGCTTGCTCGATGATGCGTTTCACGGCGGCCTCTATTGACAAGTTTGGGGTTGGTTTTTGAGATAGCCTCTTACGTTCTCGGCGCGAGATCGGTAATCGTTAGCCTGCTCCATCAATTTTGCGGCTTGGACCTCAAGGCGCTTTGCGGCATCCTCTAGGTATTGAGCGCGAAACTGCCAATCCTCTCGTTCTGTCATGGCTGCGGCCTACTCTGACAATTCGCGCATGGCTATCATGGCGGCGCGGGCTAGGGTGCGAGCGTATCGCTGCGCACTTTCATCTTCCTCGGCCAGTCCGCAAACCGGCAAGGTGCTGCCCGTGTAGCGAGCGCGGTTGATCGCATTGGCAACCTTGTCCACGGCAGCATCGGTGATGGTCTGCATTGGCGGCCTCTATATCCAGATTGTTCAACGCATTTCGTCGTAGTCGAGAAAGTAGCTTTCGCCGCACACATCGCAGCGGTAGCGTTCGCCCTCAAAGCCGCCGCCGACTTCCTTGAGGTTTGGACACTGCGACCAGTGACCCAAGCCCTGCGGATGGTTCGGTATCGGCGTAAACACCGGCTCGCACCCCGCACTCTTTTTCGCTGGATCGCCTTTGATCGCCATCGGGGGGGGGGTAATCCTTCAATCGTGTCCGTGTTGTTTTTGGTACTCGGCAACTTGCCGAAGAATAGCGAACGCGCCATCCGATATGGATGTGCCGGGCCAAGACAAGAGTGCTGCCACCATCGCAAGACGGAAGCTTTCTGGCCCGTATAGGTCGGGGGCGATGCCGGGCTTACGCTTTTTCATCGGGGCTCCTTTGACAATCTGTTAGGCGTAGATAACGAGAGCGACTAGACCGACAAAAACAGCGGAGCAAAGTGCGGCGGTAAATGATCCTAGCGCCCATCCGTTCACGCGGAACGTCCAGTGACTTGTCGAGTAGTCCGCGATGCTGCTGATGGCCGCCGTCGCCACGCCTACCATTAAACTGCCGACGACCCAAACTATCCAGAGTTTTACAGGCAACGGCATGGCGGGCCTTATTTGACAAAATCGGTTAGGGACTTTTCCACTTCGGGCCGCGACATGATTGTGGGCTTCCCGTAGAGGATCGCTTCCGCATCAATAATTACGTCCCACATCGCGCTCATACTTCCTACCGTAGCTGCTTTGCGTCGGGCGCGGTTGATGTGATCGACTAATTCTTGATCGGTCATGGCTTGATAATCTGTTAAGCGACTCGATGGGGTACAGGTTTGGGCGGCGCGGCAGGTCCCGGCGGAATGCCGGTCACGTCAGCGACGGCAAGATTGATGGCCGCATGAATTTCGTATTCAAGCTGATCGCGCAGCAAACCCTTGGCATATCGGTCGGCCACTTTCTTCGCCTCGGCTTGCGCGTGGAATGCCATTGCTGCGGCCTCCACTAACTATCTAGACATACTGTGTTCCGAATTACGGAATAGCTTAAGCAACGTAGGTTACGCTTGATTTGTTAACCTGTAAAGCCTATTATCGTTAAATGGCTGTTGAAGACACCAGATCATACCTAAATCCATTGAAACCTAGTTGGAGTGAAGTCTCTCAACGAGAGAAGCTTACTGGAGAAATATACTGTGCAGATCAGCGCGAAGCATTATTGCGATCTTTACGAAAAGGCAGTGTTGTTGAGGTAGTAGAAACTTTCTTATTGGCTAAAACAGTTGGACGTGTTGATGTTAGAAAACGTGACTTGCTGGCAATTGTTGATCAAATTGAAAACCGAAAAGGAGTTATTCGAGAACTTGCTACAGGACATCAATCTAATATACCCAAGCAATGGCGTCAAATGCAGGCGCGGGCGTTTGCTCTTATTTCTAGTTCTGCACGAGGAAAGAACTCCGCAGTTAATGGTAAACAATCTAAAGGCAGGCCCCATAAAACATATCATGAAGACCAACTTTCTGTTATGGAAAAAGTTTGGTTTAGTCGGCGGTACAAGACAATTGCGGAACGTATGTCTTATCTAGGCGGAATTGGGATTAAGGTAAAACGTGGGTGGATGTATAGTCGTTTTGGAACCGTTGAAAATCCCCGAGTAAAACTTTAGGAGTTTGCCTTGCGCGCCATAGTCTGCGGAAGCCGCAACTACAAGAATTGGGAACTGCTTTATCGCGTTCTCGATGGCCTTGGAATTACCCACGTCATCGAAGGCGGCGCGCGTGGGGCGGATAGATTGGCGAGGGAGTGGGCACAGTCTCGGCTCATTCCTATGACGACATTTGATGCGAATTGGGACACTCACGGGAAAGTCGCAGGACAGATTCGCAATCAGCAAATGCTCGATGAAGGAAAGCCTGAATTAGTGGTGGCCTTCCCCTTGGAGAAAAGCAGCGGAACATGGGATATGGTTCGCAAGGCCAGAGCCGCTGGCGTCAAAGTTGAACTGGTTGAATAATTAGGAGCGCACCGTGCATACTTGGAACCCACCCGTAGAAATGACAACAACCGCGCCGCAGGGCGTGACAGAATTAAAAACCATCATGCGCGACGATAATAAAATGGTAGGCGTAACAAAACTTGGCCGTACCATTCGTTCTGCCCTGTCCGAACTACGCGAAATCCACACCGATCTACCTTTTGCGATATTGACCGTAATTTTATCTGATGAACTGAATAAATAGGAGATTTTAGATGGCATGGAAATGTAAGGAATGCGGGAAGCATAGCGGCGGGCCGTACTGCGATGAATGTGGAGCGCCACCGTCCTGCAAATCAGGCAAGAGATAAAGGAGTTTGCATGACGATAGACAGCACGATGGTTCCGGCGGGTGGCACTCGCAAGGGCGATAAGGTTTACGACGCGCGAGGCCGACTGATTGAAATCTATGAGGGCGAGTGGCGCGTCGTGGTTGATGGTGGCCGGTCAGGCTGGTGGCGTTTCAACGAACACTACGACCGCGACGGCTACTGCGACAATCCCGCCCGTGGGTACTGAATATAGAGGAGATTTTCGTGTCTGCATTGGATGCGCGCCAACAGGCTTTCCGAGAAATGGATCGGGGGGTGTTCAACATCCTCAAACTGGCGCTCGCCTATGACATGACCGATGATCTGTTTATCCAAGTCGCACACGACATTAGAACCACGCTGCCGCCGAACGCCCGCAAGGAGATGCTGGCCTACACAAAAGAGATTGAGATTTTTGTGAGTGGCCGCCAATGGCAGAGGGGATGGTGGTTTTGCAAAAAGACAACTTGGAAGCACATCAATGCCGAGATCACCTTCAATCCGTACAAGGCAAGTTTGAGTTGCTGGACTGATCCAAAAGAACCGGGCGGAATTGTCTGCTTTCAATAGTCACAAGAGGAGAATTGGCGTGCTTATCGACGATCCCAACAGTGCGAGCGGCAAGCGCGTCATCGCGGACAACCCAGGCTGCATGGCACCAGACGGCGGCGAATGCTGTCCTCAATATCTAGCCCTCTCGCAAGAAAACGAGAGGATGCGTGAAATTCTAATTTGGCTTGATCGAGTTGGCGGACTTGGACTGGAAACTCATGGGCGCATTCGCAAGGCGCTCGGTTTCAAATCCGCTGCTGACGATTGAATATAGAGGAGCAAACGAATGTCTGACCTTGAGGACGGTCTAGTCGCCGCAAAAAAGGCTTTGATTGATTGTGGTTTCTGTGGTGCTGGTGAACATGGCGCAGGCGATCCTGAGATTAACTCCATCGATAGGGTTATTGGTGCGCTGCGTTCTGGTCGTCGCACAGCAACACTTGAAATGATGGGTTTCCCAGATGCGGCATCTTTTGCAAAAGACCCAACTCAATGAGTGTGCCAATGGCCGTCAAGGTAGTCTGGGTGCTTACGTCGATTTGGTCGGTTCACAATGCTCCTGAGCATCACTATCTACAGTTCGCTTCTCACGACGAATGTAGAGACGCTGCAATTCAAGCAATCGAAGTGGGCGGCGCAAAGTTTGCGTTCTGCACTGAGGGATACGCGACGCCACTTCAATATCTGCCGTATGAACGCTGAATAAATAGGAGATTGTCGTGTCACCTGGCGAGAAGCGGCGGCGTAAAGCAAAGCGAGAGCGCGAGCAAGCAGCCTATGCCGCCGCAGTATCAGCGTTGCCGACCGGCTCTTGCTGTTGCAACTGCGCTCATCGCGGTACGATGCCACTTTCGCGCAAACCGATCTGCACGCTCGACAGCGATTTTGCCGGCTACACAGTGGTTGAGTTGATGCACGTCTGTCCGCGATGGACTACTAAATAAACAGGAGCGACCGTGGCTGAGTATCGTTGGATTGGAGACTTCGGCGGATACGGTTGGGCTATCTGCCCCACATGCAGCGGTCGTGGTCACTGGATTGGAGTAGCCACAACAACGGCTGCTGATTGTCGTACCTGTCACGGCAACGGAAAGGTGTCATGGGGGCGCTGGCCGAACTACAATCCAACGTCAGAGCATGATGAGGGAACGAGAATGGTCCCTCCGCCATTGGCGATAACAAAATAGGAGTTTTTCGTGTGCGACTGCAAAATCTATTGCCAAGATACAGGCAACGGAGATTGCCGCTATATGGTCAAGTGTTCGAAGGGAACGCCGAAGTCTGACTTTGAGCATGTGCCGATGAAGGCCGCGATCGATGATACAGTCTACTGCATCCGCTGTGGACGGGAACTAGGTCTAGCGAATTAGGAGCAACCAGCATGGCCGTCGATTTTTGGACCGATGTTGACCTCTACGAGCCGACTTGCGTCTTGCGCCGGTTCGGCATTGGAGATGTTCTTGAGCAGCAATGGCGCAAAGCAAAGATAGGACGGCTCGGCCACGTCGAGGGATTTTATTATGAATGGCGTCCGGTGCCGCACGTTTACGGTGAACCAAAGTCAGAATAGGAGATTGAAAAATGATCTATGTGCACCCCACCAAACCGCGCGGATTAATCGCCCGTTATGCGATGGCACCGCTGGTGTTTTTGCAAGTCCTCTACCTGCATCCGAAGAATGGCATTGGCTATGCCGCTCGTTGGGCGCGGCAGAGCACCATCGTTCCCAATGGCGTGTTCCCAAATTAGGAGCCGACCATGAGTATGGCAGAATATGAAATCCCGCGCCGCGTCTGCCTTGATCGAATGACGGAAGCCGAGTTGGCAATTCGCCAAGCCGTGATTGAAGTCGAGAAGGTTGGTGCAGACGTTCGACTAACTGACGCCGTGATATTGCTATCGGCTGCACAGACGCGCGTAGCTGACTACGTTGATCGTGTCCCCGGCCTACGCACTGTCCCGCAACAGCTTCAAGAGAATTAGGAGCGCAGACATGAGCCGCAGCGATACCGCGATAGTGGCCTACGCTATTTTTGTCGGCATCAATATGTTGGGGCTGTGTGGTATGCTGTATTTTCGGTTTACGATAGCCAACTAAGGAATTACAGATGCGCGAGGCTCACGACATACCGTTTAAGGGCTGGATACCGCTCAACGCTTTTCTGTGGGTGGCCGCTGGCGCTGCGATCTGGCTTGCGCTGCCTTACATCATCAGGCCGTTTATTTAGGGGCAAATTCCGTGGTCACGAAAGAAGAATGGGACGCGCTAGATAAGAAAGTTAAATCGTGGCTCGATTTTCGCTGCCAACGCGAGCTAGAGGAATCTGCAAAGCGGGTGAAAGATGCGGCGCAGAAACTTCACGATGATCTGCGGCCCGATCCAGAGATTCTACGAAAGCCGACAACTATTTAAGGAGCGCGGCAATCAATAAGGGCTGCCATTTTAACTCATTCCCAAGCCAGTAGTTGCTTATTTGCCGTTTTGAGCGTATGATCATTACTTGCGGGGCTTGCACAAGTTCTCACACCGCAATGCGGTAGCATCCGAAAATTCCCAATTGAATTTCGCAATTAGTTTGTCCCATAAAAGAATTATGAAAGGGTTGCATAATGGATTTCAAATCCGTAACTAGTAGCAATATTGATGCTGTAGCTCATGATCCGAAAACAAACACTCTCCATGTGCGTTTCAAAGGTGGCGGTGTTTATGCGTATCAGGGTGTTGATGCAGAAAAACATGCAGCCCTGATGAATGCTGCTTCAGTTGGTTCATATTTGCATGCCCACATCAAGGGCAAACATGCACACTCGAAGATGGATGGGTAAGTGTTAATGAGAAAAAATGGCTGGTCTGCAAGTGATGAAGCTTGGTTGTACACACATTATTTGACCGCTTCAACACCTCTTGCTCAAAAAGTATTGAAACGAAGCAGCACAGCTATCTCAGCACGCGCAGTTAAGTTAGGGCTTAACAAGAAAAGCTATCTTGCTAAATTGCGGATGATTGATGCGCAGGATCGTCTAAGCACGCTTCATCGTCCTAGGGTAGGTAGGTTCTATCAGTCAAGTTTTGAATTGAGCTAACGACTACTATCGTCCTCTTTACGTTAGGTTCTACAAAGCATGAGCAACGTCTTCCCCCTAGACACTGGCCAGAACTATCGTCAACCCGGTCCTGCACCCTTAACGGGGCAGGACATTACTGTTATTACTGAGGGTGATGGTGCACCTCAGTTTGACCAGGAGACGGGCACAACCCAGATTGAATTGCCGGATGGTGAAGTCACTATCAGCTTTGGTCCCCCTGAGCAGCCCAAGAAGGACTCCAAGTTTGACGATAACCTAGCCAATAAGCTGTCTGAGGCTGAGTTGTCTGTCATAGCTGAGAAGCTCTTGATGGGCATAGAGCAGGATAACCAGTCCCGTTCGGCGTGGCTTGAGAATATGAGTGCAGGCATTAGTCTGCTAGGCTTGGAGATTAAGAACCCTCGTGGTGCTGCAGCGTCTGGCGCTACGCCAGCTGAGGGAACTAGTACGGTTGATCACCCTTTGCTCTTAGAGGCTGTGTTACGGTTCCAGGCTAATGCTAGGGGTGAGTTGTTGCCTTCCGACGGCCCAGTGAAGGTGCGTAATGACGGCGAAGCCAATAGTCTTTCTGATCGTCTGTCCCAGGCCTTAGAAAAGGATATGAATCATTATCTGACTAAGGTTGCGAAAGAGTACTATCCAGATACGGACCGGATGCTGCTGATGCTAGGCTTCAGCGGCATTTCTTTTAAGAAGGGCTATCACGATCCAATCAAGCGGCGTCCTGTTATTGCCTCTATTGATGCGAAGGATTTGATTGTCTCTAATGCAGCAACTGATATTGATGGCGCTGGGCGCGTAACTCATCGTATCATGATGCGTCCTTCCGTATTAAAACGCATGATGTTATTAGGTGCTTACCGTGACATTGCGTTGCCTGTGGCTGGTCTACCTCAAATCAAGAATCCTGTTGAGGCCAAGATTGACGTTATTCAAGGTATTGCCCCGCCTACGTATGTAGAACCTACAGACCAGGATAGAGAACTGTACGAGTGCTACTGTGAAATAGAGGTGCCGGGCTTTGAGCACGAAATGGATGGTGAAGCGACAGGCTTGCCACTGCCATATAAGGTCACGATAGATCATGAAGCGAGACGCATTCTTGAGGTCCGCCGGAATTGGACTGAGGGTGATGACTTCTGTCTTCCTCGTAATCGCATCATTGCTTATGTGTTTATTCCTGGTCTTGGCTTCTATGGCATTGGGTTGCTCAACATTCTGGGTAATGCTACGAAAGCGGTTACAGCCGCATGGCGGCTGATGATTGATGCGGGCATGTTTGCCAACTTCCCAGGCTTCCTTTACCTTAAGCAACTCGCCAAGCAACTTACCAATCAGTTCCGTATTCCTCCTGGTGGTGGAATGCCTATTGATACCATGGGCAACGACATTCGTGCGTCAGTTATGCCCTTGCCGTACAAGGATCCAAGTGCCGTATTCATTCAGTTAATTGAGAATATTGCCACCACAGCCCAGCGGGTTGGTGGTACTGCTGAAATGCAGATAGGCGAAGGCAAGCAGGATGCCCCTGTGGGCACAACGCTGGCGCTAATTGAGCAGGCTACGAAGCTTATGTCAGCCGTGCATAAGCGACTGCACCAAGCCCAGGGCCAAGAGTTTGATATGTTGAAGTCTTTGTTGATGGAGGATCCCGAGGCGTTGTGGCGACATAACAAGAAGTCTGCTGTGTTGGCCCAACTCACGGCGGAAATGGGGTTGCAGCCCCTTACAAACGCCCAGGACGGTGCAGAGCTAAGGCAACGGGCATTGTTCCTTACTGCCTTGCAGGACTGCGAGCTAGTCCCGGCTGCCGACCCCAATACAAGTAGCCAGACCGAACGCTACCTGAAGGTGGTGGCCATGCGGCAAATGGCTGCCACGAACCAGAATATCGACTTGAATAAGGTTGATGAGAAAGCCTTCCACACGATGGGCGTGGACAATCCGGAAGACTTCTTTAAGCCACCACCGGATCCAAATGCACCACCGCCCCCGCCACCGCCAGAACAAGTTACGGCTATGGCTACAATGACGGCTGCGCAGGCTAGGCTGACGGATAGCCAGACGAAAGCAATGGAGGCTAAGACCAAGGCTGCCACGGCCCAGTCCGACGCTGCCATCAAGGCACAAGAGTTGCAGTCTAAGGAGAAGATTGCTTCGCTGGGTGTGGCCCGTGAGTTGGTCATCCACAATGACGATAAGGCTATGGCTGAACGACAGCTGGCTCAGGAGCATATGGGTCGTGCTGCTGACCGGGCGCACGAAGCACAACAGAGTGGGGCTGATCGTGCCCATCAGGTACAACAGACGGGGGTTGATAATAATCAGCGCTCGGCCGATAGGTTGCATGCCCTTGCTCTTGCCCATATGGGGCATCAGGCTGCATTCCGGCAGAAGCAGAGTGATCAGCAGCATGGTATAGCAACAGCTGTACTAGGACATCAGGTTACGTCACAACAGAAGGCTGCCGATCGTCAAAGTAGTATGATGCAACAGGGCGTAGCGCAAGGTCATGAAGCTACACAGAGTGAGTTGGACCGTCAGCATCAGTTGGCGCTGGCAGCGGCTAAGCCTGATGGAGTTGCACCATGAATCGGCGTGAGTTGACGCTAGGACTAGTAGCAACGGTAGCAGTACTACCGTTAGCTCCAGATCCTTGGTGGAAAGGGGGCTGGGTTCCGATTACGAATAAGACCACGCCATGTACTGTACAAGAGTTAGAGGAGTTGCACGGGGCAATTCAAATCTTTAGGTAAGGAGATACAACGATGAGTAAAGTTCTTAAGCGGGGGTCAGGTGGTGGTGTTACACCTATACAAATTAGTCCACCGGGGACCATGAGCCAGCAACAAGCAGCAGCCAGAGCGCACATGGCTGATGTGATTGGTGCTGATTTTTCTGGTAAAGAACACAATTCCTATATTAGGGAGATGGCTATAGAGCATGGATGGAATCCGTTTGACGAAACGTACAGTCAAAGTAAGAGTAAGGGTGGTTCAGTTGAGGGTGAAGGCTCTTCACCAAAACATCGAAACGATCGCACAAAGCGCAAGCATTCATAGATGGTTAAGGCTCCTCCAAATTTGCCAGAAGTTGGGGATAGAGTGAGACTGCGAGGAAATGATTGTGTTGGGAAGTTGGTTCGTCTTATACCAGATCATCCTTGGGCGGTCGTTGAATGGGACAAGGATAAAGTCGGAGCCAGAGTTGTGCATTTACTTGAACTAGAGCAGTTGGTAGGAGTTGTGTCTTGAGTGCCCTTAGTGAGAACATGTTCAATGCTACTATCTGTAATGCTGTTGTGGCAGGCACTTGCGTGTGGATTCTAGATGAAGCAATTGTTTATGCTGGCCCAATTAAGCATTGCCCTGAGATTGTAGACGGAACATTGATGCTGCTTAATACGAAAGACTTTGAGATATTGCAGGCCCATATCAAACGGCACCAGAACTAATGTTCTTCGACGGCAAAGATTACCAGATTGTTAATCCCAAACGGGTAGAAGCTCAGACGTTAAGTCATGCTCCTTTGCGTAAATTCTCAGATGCTGCCTTGCGCATAGCTTATGTCCACGACCAGACGGCAAATGGCTTAGCCAGAACACTGCATTGCAACGTAGGCACTATACGGTCACATGCTCGGCGCTTAGGCTTGGCCCTTAAGGGTAAGCCTGGTGCACGTTGGACTTCTGAGGAAGACGTTATGGTCCGTGAGTGCGGGCGTGGTTTGATCAGTGTAGGGACTATCACAAGAGTGACTAACCATTCCAGTAAATCTATTCGTATTCGTGCTTCTGAATTAGGTGTTGTGCTAGTGATTGGCGGCCAAGCCCAGCGTCCGCCCTATCAGAGCAATCATGGTTCTACTGAGTACGATCATACAATCACAGTAGGTAAGACAGACCGGCTGCTGCTTAAGTTGCATGAGGAGTTTGGTTCGCCTCGGGACGAGGTCTATCCTGGGGTGCAGGTAAGAGCATGACACCACAGAGGGAACAACCCGTTCTTATCTGGATCATCATGATTGTTTTGGTTGGGGCAATTATTGTGCTTGCTTTAGGGGATTTGCCTTGACCCCCACTTGGGACAACCCACGGGATAGTCTGCACCGGGAAATAGCAGAACTGCGGGAAATGGTTGGTGACAGAGACCAGCGCATTGCAGAATTAGTAGATATGTTAACGGTGCCTGACGTTGACTTGCACAGGGTTTGGCGGTTTACTCCTTGTGAGGATAGAGCCTTGCGGTTGCTTCTTAAGGGAGGGCTCAAGACAAGAGAACTCCTGATGAATTTTATGTATGACGATAAGCAGCCGACGCCCCACGTATTGGACATCTTCATTATGAGTCTGCGGCAGAAGTTGGCACCACAAGAGATTGTAATTGATACTATTTATGGGCGGGGCTTTCGTATTTCCGATAAGGACATTGCCCGTGTGAAGCACTTGTGCAAGGCACAAGAGCAGGCAGCATGATGCCTATCCTCGCTCGCATTGAGGACTGGTTAGCCTTAACCCAGATGTGTCGTTGTGTTGAGAAGTTGGCAACTCCAAATAGCACAATGGGTTTCTGTTGCATGCGGGTAGAGCCAGGAGATATGTACTGCAAAAGGCATATGATGGCAGTCGTCAAGTTGCGCAAGTCAAACAATAAACGCGAAGGAACATAGTACAATGTCATATCCGGAAAAAGGCGCTGGCTATTCCCACAAGCCCAAGTTCATTGAGCGGATGAAGCGGGCGGAAGGTGGTGCTGCGCCACAGCCAAGTGATTTATACGACCCAGAGCAATTAGAAAGCATTGCTAGTCAGGAAAAGCGTTTTAATCCGCCGTCTGCGCAGGATCAGCTAGCCGCTAAGCAAGTTGATCCTAACATTGAATTATTAAATACTCCTCGCTCGTTTGGCTCCAACCCACACGGCTCTATTGACGCGCAAGGCAAAGTGCATGGTATGAAGCGTGGCGGCCACAAAAAGTAGTTAGAGAATTTACTCAGCTGCCACTCGGTGCAGCACAAAACAGGAGACTGACCCGATGGCTCACCCGATGAAGAAAGATCTAGAAGGTGTGACTGGGCATAATGCCAAGTTGCGTCGTATGACTGCTCACTATGGTGATGCAGATCCGGCAATGAAGAAGAATGCGCCGGTTGACATGCTCAAGAGTGAAGGCCCAGAAGATGCAGTTGGCTATGGCTCTGATTCGTCTAATAAGACCGCGAAGCGGGGCGACCGTAAAGCTAGACGTTCTACGCCCGCTAATCCGCTCGCTACTTATCGGAAGGGTGGGCGTGTGCACGCCAAGGGCAAGCGTGCTTCGGGTGGTTCCATTTCCGATATTGAGCAGGCCAATGTCGATCAGAAGTTGTCTACCCAGGGCCGCGCTCGTGGTGGCCGCACCAAGCACAAGGGCACCCATGTCAACGTGATCGTGGCTCCTCAGGGCGGCGGAGCTCCTGCAGCGCCTCCTATGCCTCCGTTGGGGGCTAACCCTGCTATGATGCCCCCGAAGCCGCCTATGGTCCCTCCAGGGGCCGGTGCAGGCCCAATGCCGGGCGGACCCATGGCTGGCGGGCCAGGAATGATGCCTCCTATGGCCCCAGGCGCACCGGGCGGTCTGCCTCCTGGCTTAATGCCGCCCCGCGCTCGTGGTGGTAAGGTGGAACACGCCGACGCGAAAGAGGACAAGGCTATGATCAAGAAGATGGTCAAGCCGGAATCACTCAAGCGTGCACGGGGTGGTCGTTTACCTAATCAGAAGCATCACATGACTGCTGGTGCGGCCTCGGGCGATGGACGCCTGGAGAAGATTGGCAAGAAGGCCCACGACGCTGGTCGTCCGCAGACGGTCTAATGTCTTCTCTGAACACTCCAGCATTAACTCGTCAAGCCATCATAAGACTGGTAAAGCTTGAAAGTTTGTACTGGGGTGTTCAGTTTGTGTTTGACGATGGTGAGATTATATGGGCTACGCAGACATTTCCGACGAAGGCTGAAGCCGTTGAAGCCTTGCAGGTTTGGGTTGCGGAAAATGGAGCCCAGACTGCGACAGTTCACTAGGCGTGGAGTATGTATAGATCATGGGCCTTCTTGAACGCCATTTAGACGAAGACTTGATTGATCGCATGGCAGCGGGTTGGACGCCCTCGGCTAGAACAGTGCCTGTCAAGAAGGGCAGGACAGCGCGGGTTGCTAAGAGCTATCGTGCTGCTAGGCGCAATGAAGCCAAAGGAACAGTCTGGGCTGGTGCTCAAGCGAAGCAGCGCTACCTACCACCCATTCGTCTTAACCGTTCCGAGAAGTGGGATGGTGTTGTCTTGACGAAGCCGTATGGCTTTCCGTATGTAAATCGATAAGTGTGGAGAGGCTTTCATGTGTGGCGGGACAGTTACAGGCGATGCTGATGCGGCCAGAAGTCTAGTTACTCTTCTTGAGGGTTATTGCGGTAATACAAACCTAACCTCAAAAGACTTACGACGGCTTATCCGAGAGAACTGGACTATTATTAAGGTACTTGCCCATCAAATTCATGACGAGGAAACTTCTCGCGAAACTGTACGTCGGCAATCGGCAAAGAATATAGCTGAGCTAGATGCAGAAGGCATTATGCGTATAACTGAAGGTAAAGGAACTTCGGAGATTAAGCACTCGTTTAGGATAATCACCGAAGCAATGGAAAAGGCTTAGCTGGTGGTTACTCTCCCTGCCCCTTTTCAAATAAAAGAATGGGTGACGCGATATATGGCGTTGCAGAATCCGGCAACTCAAATTCTTGTTGAACGCAACCGGCGTTACTGGCTTGATCGTACCCGGCAAGAGTTGCTTAACAATTATTGGGGCAATAATCCTGGCGAACTAGACCGCTGGGCTGACGATGGAGGCAGAGCATAACATGCCTCCTTCTCTCCTTGATCCATTTCATCGCGCCCTACACACTCAGGTGTCTAAGACCATTGACGACCGCATGGTCAACCTAGCGCAGGGTGGTGCTGCTTCAATTGAAGGCTCAGCACAGACGGTTGCGGAAAAGTATGCAGCCCATGTGTCCTACATCAAAGCCTTATCAGATGTGCTGGGCTGGTGTGAGGAGCTAGAGCGGGAACAGTATGGGTTACGGCCTAGTGAAGAGGGCGAAGGCCAGGGCGGTGCATAAGTGACTTTACTAGCCCATGCCGTTGCGTTATGGTTGATCGGCAATGAGATTGTGTTTTTGTTGTATTTTGAGGAGAGTATAAATGCCACCTATGCTTATGAAGCACGACGCTGACCCCGCCATGGCTATTATGAAACAGGCGGGCAATCTTGATGCCTTTGAGTTATTTGGGAATCAAGTTTTGCTGGGCGTCTATATGCGCCCCAAGGTTACTAAGTCTGGTATTCACTTGGCAGACCAGACCCTCAAGGAAGACGAACATCAGGGCAAGGCTGGGCTGGTTCTCAAAAAGGGGCCAGCCGCATTTGTATCTGACGACAACTATGATTTCCGAGGTCAGGATGTGCAAGTTGGTGAATGGGTAGCCATCTTCATATCAGATGGACGTAAGATTGCCATTAATGGGCAACTCTGCAGGCTCGTCGAAGATCATCACATTCGTTTGAAGATTCCGGCACCAGACGTAGTATTTTGATTAAGCGTTTTTGAGGAGGAGAATAATTCCGATGGCTGACAAAAAAGATGAAGCAGTTGTGGAAGTTGCTGACGAGGGCGTTGTCACTGTGGACGTTACTGATAATCCTGACCTTGCAGACGTGGGCAAGGAAGCGGCTAAAGAAGGCGAAGAGAAAGAGCCAGTCGTCAAACTGGCTGACGAAGCCAAGCCGGAAAAGAAATCCGTTCCAAGAGTTAAGCTAGCTGAGAAGGCTGCCGTTGACGAAGCTAAGGTCGCCCTAGACCAGGCGGTTAAGACAGCGGCTGATGAACGTAAGGCCCGTGAAGCAGCTGAGGCTACAGCCCAGGCCGAGCGTAGGCGTGCTGATGCGGCCACGAGCCAGGTTACTGCCCGTGACCAGGAACTAGCGGCTAGGGCTGAGGCAGCTGATGCCCGCGAACTAACCATCCTGGATAACGGCATTGCGTCTGCTACGGCGTTGCTGACGTCCTTACAGGACGAGAGCACGCGTCTGATGGAAGCTGGCGAGTTTGCCAAGGTTACGGCAGTTCAAACTAAGCTGGCCCGTGCAGCATCGCAACTCGATAGGCTAGAGGCTGCCAAGGCGGATTACGAATCAGGCGTGCGCACGGTGCCTACCACTGAGGGTCGTGTAGAGGCTGCAGTTGCAAGCCAACTCAATCCTCTAGATCAGTATTTGTCAGGCTTTGCCCCCAAGGCACAGACCTGGCTGCGCGCCCACCCTGAATGCATCCCAGCGTCCATAGGCGGCAACGCAGCTAAGAACGCCAAGATGATGGCGGGGCATTGGGCGGCACTTGGCGAAGGCTTGCAGGAGGGTTCTGACGACTATTACCGGGTCATTGAGGAACATGCTGGCTATCGTACGCCCGTGTCTAAGGCGGCTGACGTTGTAGAGGCTGGTGAGGAAGAGGAAGCCCCTGCGCCTAAGAAGGCCAAGGTGCACCCCTCTGCCCCTATATCTCGTGAGGTGCCTGGCGCAGACGGCAAGGTTGCTCGTACGACTCGTTCGGTCACCTTGACCAAGGAGCAACAGGATGCCGCCAAGATGAGCTTCCCACAGTTGCCCCCGAACCAGGCCTTTGCCCAGTATGCACGCAATTTGCTGGAGCTAGAGGCAGAAGGTAAAATGGGAAGAATTACTCATTAAAGAAACCCAAGATGGAGCGCCGAAAAAGATATCGATGGGGTGGGTGCTGGCGTCGCGTTAGCACAATGATCCGCGCGTATCCGCTTAATCATCGTAGGGCTTGGATTTGGCACCACCCAAAATTCAATTCATAGAATAGGAGTTCTACACAATGACCGAAGCCGAACCCGTTACCCGTCGCCGCCTTAAGACACCAGTTGTGGAGCGTCCACCGCAGCGGGCTACAGCAACTGACGCTCGTGAGCCACAGCACGAACCAGTTCATGCTGAGGCTAGGCGCACGCGCCGTCGTAAGGCCACTGTTAATGACGATATGTTCTACATCCCCATTGACGAGATCCCAGAAGGTTCCTCATACGAGTGGAAGCGCTGGTCCGTTAATGGTCTTGAGGATCCTTTCTACATTGCTCAGATGCGTGAGCAAGGCTGGGAGCCGGTCAATCCGAAGCGTCATCCAACCTGGGTTCCGCCTGGGTACAGCCAGCCGCACATCATTAAGGGTGGCCAGATCCTGATGGAACGGCCAATAGAACTCACGCGGGAAGCCCAGGCTGAGCAACGCAAGCTGGCCAAGAACCAAATGCGTGAAGCCGAGCAGCGTTTGGGTATGACTCCTAAGGATACCTTGACACGGCAGCATCCTGGTGCTGAACCTCGCATCGTCAAGGAGTATATGCGGCCTGTGACTGCAATTGAGGAATAACATTTACTGCTAGAATTGCTCAGGGTCTGCTGCGCGTTGGAAGGGGAACTACCATTGTCAAAACCAAAGCGCCATCCATTCCGATTAATGAATGGCCGTGAGACAGATCCTGACTTTTCCCAGTACCATCATCTACGTCGTCCCATAACAACCTGGATTAGCAATGCGGAATATGATCTGTTCCAGAGCATAGTGAAATCCCACGGGGTGACAGGTGCGGCATATTTACGGGCTGTGCTGATTGATGTAATTGCCGAGGAAGGTCCGAAAGTGAAGACGTTGTTTACGCAGGCTCTAGAAAGTTAAAACTTTTCTTTGATTACCCACTTGACTTTTTGTTTGCTTAACATCCATTACTTGATCATAGAAGTTTTCCGGCAGTCCGATAAGCTGCTGAAGGGTCTCGGAATCGAATTAGGTTCTTGACGATCAAAAGAGCAAACCTGGGTCCCGCATGGGCCTTTAAGGTGACTCCAGCTACAAACTAGCTGCCGAGCGCAATGCGGTAGCCTCTCAACCCTGGTAGTAGTCTAGGTCAAGCTGACCCTAGCCACTAACCAAGCCTGGGACCGTATTCAAATGGCTAACGTCCTTGCACCATTTGGCTTTGCTCAGGTTGGCACCACGGGCATGCCCCCAAACTTTGCGCGTGCTGGTAGTGGTTCCCCGTATAAGATCAAGGCTAGCTTTGTCACCCCCATCTATTATGGTGACGCGGTTCGCATGTGGATTAGTGGTGATGACAGTTCTGGCAACCCCGGTTATATTACGCCTTGGGTAGCTGCTGACGGTAGTTCACCCACTAAGATTCTCGTTGGCATTTTCCTTGGTTGTGAGTATTACTCATCCTCGCAGCGTCAAAACGTCAAGAGTCAGTTTTGGCCAGGTGGTGATGCTGCGGCCGATGGCATAGCCTACGTTTGTGACGACCCTGATTCTGAGTGGATGGTGCAGGCCGGAGTCGCTGCTACGCCCTTCACACAAATCTATGTTGGCTCGACGGCTGATGTTGTGGTTTCCCCCACGGGCAGCACCATCACAGGCATTTCTGGGATGACTCTTGATACACCCACGACTACGGTGTCCTTCCCATTCAAGGTGAGAAACGTAATCACGACCCCGCCGACCGCTAACGGTCGCGACCTGCTCACGGCGTACAACTACGTCACCGTTGCCTTCAACAACCAGATATACAAAGCACTCCTAGGGGTCTAAGCACATGACTGTAAACGTCCAAGCACCCTTCGGTTTTCTCCAGATTGGCACTGCCTCTGGGCCACCGAACTTTGCCGAGAATCATAATCCACCTTATCGGATTGCGTCGGGCTATGGCACCGCCATTTATTTTGGCGACGCCGTACGCATGAACGTTTCCGGCCCTACTGGCTATATTGAGCAGTGGGCTAATGGTGATGGTGGTACTGCTACTAAGATTCTAGTTGGCATCTTCGTTGGTTGCAGCTACTTCTCAACGGCACGAGGCTACAACGTCGAAAGTCGTTACTGGCCTGGTTCCGATGCTACTGGCGACGTTCGCGCTTATGTTGTGGACGACCCAAATAGTCAATGGAAGATACAGGCGGGCATTGGCTCAGCCATCACCCAGACCTCAATTGGTGCTTGTGCTGATATTGTAGCTACTCCGCTGGGCAGTACTGTGACGGGTCAGTCCGGCATGTGCCTTTCAACGCCAACCACAACTGTTACGCTTCCGTTCAAGGTGGTGAACGTCATCACCTCTCCGCCAGGTGCGCCGGGCACGGATCTCACGGCAGCCTACAACAACGTCATCGTGGCGTTTAACAACCAGCAATATAAAGCCCTCCTAGGAGTCTAAGCCATGGCGATCAACGTCGCAGCCATCCGTGACCTTCTTCTGCCTGGCCTCCGGGGTGTCACGGGCGAATATAAGCAGTGGCCAGCTATCTGGCCAAAACTCTTCGACCAGGGCAAGTCAGAAATGGCCCAGGAGCGCACCGCTAGTATGCGCTTCCTGCCACTGGCTCAACTGAAAACCGATGGTGGTCAGACCGCCTTCGACAACAACTCCGGTGAAGCCTTCGTCTATAACCAGTTGCATACTGGTATTGGCCTGGGCTATGGTATCACCCGTAATACGATTGCCGACAACCTGTACAAGGCTCAGTTCCGGCCATCCAATCTTGGCCTGCAACGCAGCTTTGCCCAGACGAAGGAGATCTACGCGGCGGCAGTGTTCAACTCGGCTACCACTTATGACACGACAGTGGGTGGTGATGGAGTTGCCCTGCTTAGCGCATCGCATCCCCTCCCGGCTGGTGGCTCTGGCCCGGCGACCTGGGCCAATACCCCCGGTACGCAAGTGGACCTTAACGAGTCGTCTCTGCTTAACGGCATGATTAGCATCAAGACTGGCATGTACGACAATGCTGGGCTGCGCATGATGGCCACGGGCAAGACCCTCGTAATCCACCCGAACAACGAGCCTGTTGCGCTCCGGCTCCTGCGTGCTGAGTTGCGTCCGGGCACCGCGATGAACGACCCGAACGTGATCCCCACCGTAGCGGGCGGCGTAACGGACTACGTCGAGGACGTGTTCTTTACCTCAGCCTTCCCCTGGTACATCAAGACCGACCAGCCCGGCATGCTCTATCTTGAACGTGAACCGTTTGAGATTGATATGCAGGTGGACTTCACCACGGACAACCTGTTGGTGAAGGCGTGGGAGAGGTACTCCTTCAATTATAACGATCCCAGGGCTTTATGGGGATCCTCACCGACCTCATAACACTCCTAGTCTTTCATCTTAGAGTATGTTATAGTTACTAGGATGAAAGATCTAAGGAGAAGGAATTGATGGAACAAGAAGTTGCAAGTCCGAAAAAGAAGCAGTCGCCGACCAACGTTCGGTCCGCTGAAGTGTTGGCGATTGCTCACTCACGTGTTCTTGAGTTGTTTACTTACGCTCCCCAAAGTGGCAAACTTCTGTGGAAGATAAAAATTGCGCGTAAGGTTGTGCCCGGAACTGTAGCAGGACAGCAGAATTCTGACGGGTACTGGTACGTTGGGTTTGACGGCAAACGGTTGCCCCTACACCATGTGATTTGGTTCTATCATTATGGTTCTTGGCCTACTGAGTACCTTGGCTTTAAGAATGGTAATTACGACGATACCCATGTAGAAAATTTGAAGTTATTAACAGCTTCAGATAAGCAGAAAATTGAAGCCCTTCAACACTTTGGTTTGAGCGCCGAACAGAAAGCTATTAAGTACAATCCTAAGCATAAGTACTGGCGTGTTCGGTTTAAGGGTGTGAAGCTTGGCAAGTTTTACACCTATGAGGCTGCGAAAGAGGTTTATGATAAAGCTCTTAGTGGGGAACTTGACTTAGCTCATCAAGCTGAAGTCAATTCTAAGATGGCGCTTTTGCGGTTGCGTACAAGCTGGCGCATGGTGCTTAAAGCTGGACCGCATGGTTGGAAATCTTTTGCACATTTTGTTGAGACGGTTAAGGACCGTCCCGGTAAGCTTACTAAGCTCCGTCCTAAGGATTTGAATACTCTCATTGGGCCTAATAACTTTGAGTGGGAAACTTTAACTGTTGATGAAGCCAAGGCTCGCTACCAAAGTCAAAGTACGGAAGCTTACGAAGCTTCCCGTGTTAATTGGGTAAGCCGTAAGTTTGGTGTTTCTACTGAATGGTACGATGACACGCTTAAAGCACAAGGTGGTGTTTGCGCTATTTGTGCCAAACCAGAAACTGCTGTTCGGTTAGGAAAACTTCTTCCTCTTAGTGTAGATCATGATCACGTAACCGGGAAGGTTCGAGGCCTCCTTTGTACCTCTTGTAACATCGGAATTGGTGCTTTACAGGATGATCCTACTATTATGCGTACTGCTACTAATTATGTTGAACGCTGGCGTGCAGAACATGTAGCACCTTTGCCCGAAAATGTTGTTTCTCTTAAAGACCATAAAGCTTAGCCTGGCTTGACCGGCGTAAAGCATCAACGCACTGCTCCTCCTCGCGTGTTGCTCAAACTCCCAGAGGGACTAATCCTCCTTCTGGGTCTTTTCCCGAGGACTAGCGACGGGTAGCTCGCTGTCTAACAAAGGATCACGTAGATGACTACGCCCGGTTTTAACAACCCCGCATATCTAGTTGGTCAATTCGGAATGCCGTTGTATGGCATTTCCGGATTGCCGCCGTTTACTGGTAACTACTTCTGGGTCGACGAGACCAACGGGAGTGATGGTAATACGGGTGGTCCTACTGACGCCTTCAAGACGCTGACCCAGGCGCTGTCCCGGTGTACGTCCGGTAATAGCGACGTCATTTTCATGACCGGCTCAGTGCATACTGCGACAACTATCGCTTGGAACCTGAACAAGACCCATCTTATTGGTCTGTCACCGCCGTCTCAGAATAGCCGGGCGCGTATCGCAATTACGAATACGGCCTCGACGACAGCGGTTACTCCGTTGGTCAATGTCACGGCATCAGGCTGCATCTTTCAGAACATCGAAGTGTTCAACGGGGTCAACGCTAACTCGGCTCAGGTTGCCTGGCTAGAAGCGGGTGGCCAGAACTTCTACCAGAACTGCAATTTCATTGGCACAGGCCATCTTACTGCCGCTGCGCATGCCGGTAATCGGGCACTCTCTGTTGCCAGTGATGAGAACTTGTTCAAGGAATGCACGATTGGTGGTGACACCATTTTGCGGGCCACGGGTAATAATGCTACGATGGACACTATTGTCAATCCAACCAGTGGTTTGGGCGCGGCGCGCAACATCTTCCGAGATTGTGCCTTCCAGGCTTGGACGAGCAATGCTGCCGACCTTCATGTGCTGGTTGCGGCTGGCACTATCGACAGGTATCTCCTGTTCCATCGCTGCACCTTCCTGAATGCAATCAACTCAACGGGTACGGCTATGACCGTAGGCTTCACAGTCAATGCCTCTGCGGGCGGTTCTGTGCTGCTGCAAGAGTGTGCCTCTGTTGGGGCTACCGTTTATGCCACGACTGGGCCTATCTATGTACAAGGTTCTGTGCCAACTGGTGCGACCTCTGGTCTTGCGGTTGCGGCTACCTAACCAATAACCTGATCGTAAGCAGGTAACCTTCTTACGACCGAGCCCACGGATCCGGGTCACTACGAAGGAATTCTGTCATGTCTCGTTCCCGTCATATGAAGCGCGCCAAGGGTGGTGCTACTGTTTACGCTGGTGAAGGTTCTAACGTGCTCAAGGAAGCCGAAGAGCGCAAGCGTGGTGGCAAGGTTCACGGCGAAGGCGAAAAAGGCAAAGAACGTGGCGATCGTCGTAAGCGTGGGGGCAAGGTTGAGCGCAAAGAACACGAGCGCAAGCATGGCGGTAAAGTTGAGCATGAGAAGGAAGAGCACGAACGTAAGGCTGGCGGTGCTGTTTCCCCAGGCCGCAAGCGCGGCGGCGGTATTGGGGCGAACTTGACCCCACTTAGCACGGCTGCCCGTATCAAGGAAGTCACCAAGGGTGAGTCTTCCGAGGACGAAGGCAAGCACTAGCCTTTAGGAGGCTCTCCTAGTGGCTAAGCTGAGCACCAAAGCCCGTAAGAAGCTGCCAGGTAAGTCATTTGCTGGGCCGGGCCGCTCATACCCCATAGAAGATGCAGCCCATGCCAGGAACGCTCTGGCAAGGGCTGCACAGCATGCCAGCCCCGAACTAGCCGCTACGATCAAGGCCAAGGTCCGCCGCCGTTACCCCGGCATAAAGGTCGAGGGCGAACCCAGCAAGCCCCGTGCTGACCGCCCCAAGCGTAAGAAGGACTGAGTTTTATGCGGCCAATTGTTGTCAAGGTCGGCCCTCTAGCCGCTGCCTCACCCAATAACATTGTTACGGTACAGGCCACTCCAGCGGTTGGAGCCATTCTTCCGTTGACTGCAGGAGCCGCTGCTGGCACTATCCCAGACACAGCACGCCGTGTCCTAATAACGTCAACTGGCAACGATAGTGGCACTACAATTACTGTTTCCGGAACAGACTGGAACAATTCGCTAATAAGCGAAAATGTTACAGGTATAAATACAACTGCGTACACGGTATACGATTACAAGACGGTTACCAGTATTGTAATTCTTTCGGCTGCCGGTGCTAACACCGTTGGCAATATTACTGTTGGTACGAACGGAGTAGCGTCAAGTCGTCCAGTTTTCCTTGATACTTTTGCTATGCCGCAGACGTCAATCCAGGTCTCGGTGTCAGGAACAATCAACTACACGGTTCGGCAGACACTGGACAATCCAAACTCGCCAAACAATCCTGTTCTTTATTCTGCAGTTACCTGGTTGAACCACCCCGATAGCAACCTTGTTGCAGCTGCAGGGAATGTGCAGGGGAATTATGCTTATGTGCCTTCAATGGTACAACTTTTGATCAATTCAAATACTAACCCCGCCTACGCTACCATGACGCTTATTCAAGCGGATGCCTAATGCCGGGCTTAATTGAAGACACCACTGGTCTTTACTATGGGCAAGGACTTAGCTTTGAACCTAGCTTAGGTGGCGCTGGTTTAACTAATACATCAACAATTGATACTGTTCTGTTTACGGGGGCAGGCAACCTAGTTGCAGCCACAAAACTTCTGGTAGCTGCAAGGGCTACTTTCGGGGGTAGTGGTTCTTTCTCCGTGCATGCTTCCTAATAGGGTCTTATGCCAACTTCCAATACTTTCTCCTTCAATCCTGCTATTGGAACTCTAACGCTCAATGCTTTTGCGCGTTGCGGTGTGCGACGTACTGAGCTTACCCCGCAGCACATGAGTGATGCATTTCTTGAGGCAAATTTTCTTCAAGGCGATTGGGCAGCGGATGGGATCATCTGGTGGACTGTAGAGCGTGTAGATCAACCTTTGACGGCTGGTGCACCTACTTATGGGTTACCCACTAACACAATAACGATCTTAGATTTATATATTACGGCAAATGGTCAAAACCGTTTGATTATGCCTTTCTCTCGTACGGACTATGCTAGTTTGGCTGAGCCATTACAGCAAGGGTTCCCAACTAGCTTTTGGTTTGACCGGGCACTGATACCTACTGTTACATTGTGGCCTGTGCCGGATAACAACACGACGTATTCAATGTCCTATTACGTTTATACCCAACCTGAAGATGCTTTGTTGCGGGCAGGCGGTCAGGCAGCTATTCCTTACTGGTGGTTAAATGCGTACGTGGCTGACCTATCCCATCGTCTTGCGCGGATTTATGCGCCTGCCCTAGAAGCTGCACGTAAAATGGATCGTGATGAAGCTTATCAACGGGCATGCAAACAAACTGAGCCGAGTCCACTTTTCGTAACGCCTGGACTTTCTGGCTATTTCAGAGCGTGAGTTTTAAGCAAACTTCTGGCAAGCCTTTATTTTGATGTTACCAAGGCGTATCAAAATCAAAACCGTGGAGGAGTGTCTATGTCTGAAGTTGAGCATGCTGTAAAAGTATTACCTATCGATAATGATCTTCAGCAAGAAGTTAAGAAACTGGAGGCTGAGGGTTGGGAGTTGATGCCTGGTATTCTGCCCGTGGCGGTCTACCACGTGGTTCGGATTAAGAACAAGCCCCAATTTGCTCAGGCTGCTGAAGGCAACATGGGTATTGACGACACCAAGGTAGGTATCCTTCGTGATGGCAAGTTGGTGAACTAGCCGTGAGTATGGGGTGGGCTGCGATTTGTCGGCTGGGGGGTGTTGGTGATAATCTCATAGCAGCTTCAGTGCTGCGCCCGCTTAAACAACTTGGGTATAAGACAGAGGTAATTACTACCGAGAAGGAAACCCACACGGTCTTCCTTAACAACCCTTTCATTGATAAATTGTCATTGAAGGGTGAGAAGGATATTCCTGGGGGTGCTGAATGGCAGAAGTGGTTTGCTGCTCGTGCCGGTGAGTACGAAGTCTTTGCCAATTTATCACATTCCTGTGAGTACCGTCACGCTTTATTTCCGGACTCAACTGCGTTCTGGTGGCCTTCAGAGTATCGCCGCAAGCTTTGCGCTGGGTCATACCTAGAAACTGTTCATGATATTGTGGGTGTCCCGCATACGTTTGGGCCACTGTTCTTTCCTACCGAGGAAGAACAGGAACGTGCTGAACGTACCCGTGACGAACAAATAAAGGGTCGCTACATTGCCTGGGTAGTTTCTGGGTCACGCCTCGATAAAATTTACCCGTATGCGGCTATGGCTATCGGACGGCTTATTCGAGAGCTTAATGTTCCCGTGGTTATGATTGGGGTAGGAGCTAAGCAGTTTGAGATGGCTAAGCAGATGATGGAACATGTCAATCGTCAGAATGGCACGAAGGATATGCTTCATCTGGCGTTGTCTCCTGATAATGCTGATCCTGGTGGTAACCAGGATTGGCCCATTCGTCGTTCCCTTGCGCAGGCTATGGCAGCCGACTTGGTTATTACCCCTGATACGGGTGTGGCTTGGGCGGTAGCTATGGAGAACGTACCTAAGATGGTTATGGTCAGTCACGCCAGCGTTGAGAATATTACCAAGCATTGGGTCAACACAATTACACTGCACGCGGACCCCAACAAGGTGCCTTGCTGGCCGTGCCACCGGTTACATAATGAGATTGCTACATGCGTGCCTAATAAGGATATGGGTCAGGCGGCGGCTTGCATTAGCGATATCTCAGTGCAGACTATCGTCGAGACTGCTGAGCGGCTTTGGAACAAGAATAATGTTATACCATTGAGAGAAGCGGCAGAGTAAGATGTTAGCCAAGACTCCACCTATTGGTAGTTGTGCTCAGGACAGCATTTCAAGTATCAAACTTGAAATTGAGGACTGGCTTTACGCAGAAGTAGGTGGCGAAGTACAGAGTGGCCCATTTGAGGGAATGAAGCTTCCAAAGGAGAAAGCTTGGCGAGAGTCCTACCTGCCTCCTATGCTCTTGGGATGCTACGAGGAAGAACTTCATGGCGTACTTACTCAACAGATTGAACGACTGAAGAATTGGGAGCGTTTACCCAACGTAGTGGTTGTTGGTTGTGCAGAGGGTTATTACGCAGTGGGTCTTGCTCGAAGGTTACCAAAAGCTACTATCTATGCTCTGGATATTGATGCTATGGCGTTAGAAATAGCAGCAATAGCGGCTAAAGCCAACGGTGTCTCGCTGAAAATTGGTGCGCCGTTGAATGAAGTCTTTGCTGCTCCTAATCTTATTGTTATGGATTGCGAAGGGGCTGAGGTTGATTATCTAAACTTAGATACTTTTCCTGCTTTGGCGGGTTCTTATATCATTCTTGAGGTACATAATCTACCAAACCAGAATACAGACGCTATAATTCTTGATCGGTTTCGAGGCACTCATCGTATCGATATGATTATGGAAGGTCCGCGCAATCCTACCAATTATACGCAGCTTTGTGCCTTATCATCCACCTACCGTTGGATGGCGGTGTGTGAAGGTCGGCCTTGTCTTATGGCTTGGTACTCAATGACGCCCAGAGGGATGAGCGTCTCATGAAGATTGGAATTATTGGAGTAGGGGTCGTTGGTGGTACGTTGGCTTATGGCTTTAATCGTATTGGTCACGAAGTCATTAAACACGACCTTAAATTGGCAACTAAGATTGACGTTGTTTTAGGTACACTTCTTACTTTCGTGTGTGTACCAACACTGCAGGCTGTTAACGGCTTGTGTGATACTTCTTCTGTAGAAGAAGTTGTGGCCTCCTTAGCCGAAATTGGTTATGAGGGTGTTGTTGTTATTAAGTCAACGGTTACTCCTGGAACGACGGATAGGTTAGCAAAAGAGTTTCCTTTCCTACGCTTAGCGTTCTGCCCAGAATTCTTGCGGGAGAAGTCAACTTACAGTGATTTTGTTGAAAATCATGATGTGTGTATTATTGGAACTCTATATGACAAGGACTTTGAGTTGATCAAAGCTGCCCACGAACCTTTGCCCAAGGCGTACGAACTTTTGACCCCAATTGAGGCTGAATTGGCTAAGTACTTCTCAAATACATTCAATGCAGCGCGAATCATATTTGCTAATCAGTTCTTTGAGGTTTGTAAGGCTGTGGGCGCTAACTATACAGCGGTCAAGAATGCAGTGTCTAAGCGTACGAATATTGGGGGTTATTACCTGGATTGTAATGAGAACTTCCGTGCATTTGGTGGTTCGTGTTTGCCGAAGGATACTTCGGCTCTTGCTACTTTTGTAAAGGAGAAAGGGATAGACGCTCCTATGTTTGAATGGCTGCTGGCTGCAAACGAGAGGATCAAAAGCAAATGATCCTGGTCACAGGGGGCATGGGTTTTATTGGCCGGGCTTTAGTCAAGGCACTTGTTGAGCGTGGTGAGAAGGTGCGGGTACTTGATAATGGCTGGCGGCACGGCCAAGGGCACAAGATGCCAAATGGCGTTGAATTCTTCAATGGTGATATTCGTGATAGTGCAACTGTCTTGCAGGCTGTGGCAGGTTGTGAAGAAGTGCATCATTTAGCAGCGATCAATGGTACGTCAAACTTCTACAAGTACCCTGGATTAGTGCTGGACGTTGCGGTTAAGGGCATGATTAACGTGCTCGACGCTTGCAAGGTGCATGGAGTTAAGACCCTAATGCTGGCATCCTCGTCAGAGGTCTACCAGACGGCAGTGGTTATCCCAACACCAGAGGACGTCCCGCTGGTTATTCCAGATCCGTACAACCCGCGCTATAGCTACGCTGCTGGGAAGATTATCAGCGAAATGATGTTGCTGCATTCCGCGCGTAATATCGAACGTGCTATTATCATGCGTCCCCATAATATCTACGGTCCCAATATGGGGAATGAGCATGTCATACCCCGACTGGCTAGGGACCCAAGTAACTTTACGGATGGTCAGCAGACTCGTGCATTTTGTTATATTGACGATGCAATAGACGGTTGGATGATAGCTCGTGAGCATGGTGAACACCGTCAGGTTTATAATCTAGGTACAGACCACGAGATTCGAGTAGTTGACCTTGCTTATCGTATTGTGGCATTGGCTGGGTTTACTCCAGTAGTTTCTGCCCCTGCTCCGGCGGATGGTGGTACAGAACGAAGGTGCCCTGATATATCGAAGTTGAGGGCGCTGGGGTACCAGCCCAAAGTTAGCCTTGAAGAGGGTTTAAGCAAATCGATGGAGTGGTATCGTGCAGCTGCATAAGTGTCAGAACTGTGACGAGGTAACGACTAAGATCATGTCGCTTGGCTATATGCCGCCGTGTAACGCAATGCCAAAGATTGGTGAACCCCGCCGGGCACAACGCTGGATACCAACTGATCTGATGTTGTGTCGTTCGTGCGACCTGGTACAGCTTGCGTACGTTGAAGCGCCAACTGATGTATTTCCAGCTGATTATCCCTACGTCAGCGGATCAACTAAGATACTGCACGATAACTTTGCAAATCTGGCAAAGGAGGCTCCAGCGATTGCTGGGATGAACTTAGGAGACTTGGTGGTTGACATAGGGTCCAATGACGGAACACTGCTCTCGAAGTTCGAGGGTTATCGGCAACTTGGCATTGAGCCAACGGATACTGCAAACATTGCGATCTCGAATCACGTCCCAACAATCCAACAATACTTCTCTGTTGGACTTGCCAAGCGTGTGGTGAGCGATTATGGAGCGGTTAAGCTTGTCACTTGCGCTAATTGTTTTGCCCATATTCCGGATGTTCACGCGGTAGTAGACGGCGTGCTTGAGTTGCTGGCACCTGACGGTGTATTTGTTACTGAGTCCCATTATTTAATGGGGCTGATTGAGCGATTACAGTACGATACGATTTATCAAGAACACCTGCGTTATTACTCACTCAACTCGCTAACTAACATTCTGAAGCGGCATGGACTTAACGTATTTCATGCCAAGCATATCCCAAGCCACGGCGGTTCGATCCGCGTCTACGCTTCGCGAGAAGCGCGTACTGTGTCAGCATCCGCTAAGAACCTGGCAGCCAGTGAGTTGCGCGCTGATGCATTGCACGCTCGTTTGCAAACATTTGCGAGAGATGTACAGGCATCGCGTTTTGCGCTGCTTGAACGCATAGCCAATGCTAAGCGGCGTGGCCACCAAGTTGTTGGTCTTTCAGCACCGTCGCGTGGTGGTACTGTGGTGAGCTACTGTGGCCTTGACGAAACAATGATCGACTACGTCTGTGAGATTGTAGGCTCGCCAAAAATTGGCCGCTACATGCCGGGCACCGAGATTCCGGTAGTTGACGAGAGCAGGTTATTTACTGATCAACCCGATTACGCCATAATCTTCTCTTGGCATATTGCCGATGAGTTAATACCAAAGTTGCGAGCTAAAGGTTACAAAGGTGAATTCATTTTGCCATGCAATCGTGAGAGTGATTATGCTCAAGCTGCATAACCTAACCTTGGTGATGATTGAGACTCGCGAGCATGAACTTGCCGCGTTAGCGGTTGAGGATTGTCTCAAGGTTGCAGAGTTTGGTGACGTGTTGATCCTGACTGATAGGTCAACTGCGTTCCCTCGTATTGGCACTCGTATTGAAGAAGTTCCTGACTGGTCAGACAAACTCGGTTGGGCACGTTCAATGTGGTACGACGTGCCTCCATTGGTAAAGACCTCCCATATTCTAGCCATCCAATGGGACAGCTGGATTTGGGACCCATCAGTGTGGCGTGATGAGTTCCTAAATTATGATTTTTGCGGAGCGCCGTGGTGGTATAAGGACGGCAAGAATGTTGGTAATAGTGGCTTCTGTCTTAAGAGCACGCGACTAGCCCGGTACCTTGCTAAGAACCGCGACAAGTTTCCGTGTGATTCCAGTATTGAGGATGATTTGTTGTGTCGTAAGTATCGTTCTAAGTTGGAGGACGTTGGGTTTCGCTGGGCTCCTGAGAAGGTAGCTTACGACTTCTCATTTGAGGGTTGTGGGGGTAATAAGCCCACAAAGCATTTCGGTTTTCACGCGGCCATGAATTTTGGACTTGTTCTTGATCATGACCGGCTGCTTGAACGGGCAAGGCTCATGTTCAAGTCGCTTTACATTCGAGATAGTTATATTGCGAAAGCTTTCTGTGAGAAGAATCCTGATGTTGTTAAAGAATTGTTAGATGAAGAAAACAGTCCTAAATTGAAGGAAGTGACCTAACAATGCAGTATTACGTTTATGAGCATTGGAGGCCAGATACTGGATTGCCCTTTTATGTTGGGAAGGGGAAAGGTGGGAGGGTTAACTGTACTCAGCGGAACAAATACTACGTTCGCGTTGTTAATAAATTGAAGCGCAACAACCTAGAAATTGAAGTTCGTAAGGTTTTCTCTGGGCTAGACGAGGAAATGGCTTTCGCTCTTGAGAAGTCCCAAATTGCATATTGGCGTGCGCGGGGCATTGCGTTGACAAATGCAACGGATGGTGGTGAGGGTATTTCTGGGTATAGATTCTCTGACGCACAAAAACAACATATGAGCAAAGTCATAAAGGATCTTCCCCCCGAAGTTTGGGCTGTGATTAAAGCAGCTGTTAGTAAGGCTCGAAAGAATCACACCCCTTCGGATGAGACTCGTAAGCTGATGAGCATTTCGCAAACTGGGCGGAAGCACCTTGAAGAAACAAAGCAGAAGATGCGTATTAAGGCTTTGGAGCGCGAAGCTATGAGGCGCGAGTTGGGACTTGTTCAGCAAGGGCATTTAGGATTTAAGCATAGTGCAGCTACAAAACAAGAGATGCGCCTTATTGCATTGGCAAGAGGAGAGGTCAGTGCCGCTACTAAAGAAAAACTGCGTGACGCGGTTAGTAAGCGTTCCCGTGATAGTCGCGGGCGGTTACTGCCTTTAAATAACCCCTCTTGAACTAAAAGGAAAATATCATGGCTAACATATCAACGTATCTTACCCGCGCGTACCTCGACTGGTGCTTGAATGGAGCTACTCCGTCGCGCCCTGGTGCGGTGTGGGCAGGCCTCGCAGCTGGTACCCCAACGTCAGTTTCTGGTTCAGAGATTGGCACGTTGACTGGCTATTCCCGTGTGACGGCCCTGTTTGGCGCTGCGGCTTCGCCTGCTGGATCAGCATCTAATACTGCGGCCATGACTTTTGGCCCGTTCTCCTCAACGGGTTCAATTCTTGGTCTGCAACTGTGGGATGGCTCGCCAGTGGCGTCGTCCGATATGCTCTGGTATGGGACGCTGCAAACCGCACGCACCATTCTGATCGGCGACTCATTGGTTGTTGCTGCTGGAGCGTTAACGATCACGCTCTCATAAGTCAAAAAATGACGGTCGAAGTCAAAACCACTACAGGCGCTTCTACCTGGACCGTTCCTGCGGGCGTGACTTCTATACAAGTTGAGGCTATTGGCAATGGCGGCACGCCGACTATCGGCGGTGGCGCTGGTGGTGGTGCCTATGTGATGGTGGCGGCTATCCCTGTAACCCCTACCAACACAGTTTGGTTAAACATTGGTACGGCTGGGGGAACGACTCCCACTTGGTTAAATGTTGCAAGCAATGCTGCGCCAACATTAGTATCGCAAGGCGTTCTAGCCGACTACGGAAGAAATTCTGGGGGTTCAACAGGCGGCGCTGGCGGTGCTATTGCAAACTGTATTCCTACTTCCGTGGGAGGAGGCAATCTAGCGTATGCTGGAGGCACTGGTGGCGCTCGTGGAGCGTCTGGCAGTAATGGAGGTGGCGGCGGTGCTGCTGGCCCAGATGGAGCAGGACAAGTCGGTGGCGCGGGGGATGCTACTTCGGCTACTTCTGGCGGCGGAGGTGGCGGTGCAGATGGATCGTCAAGTACCGCAGGGCAAATTGGCCAAACTTTAGCTGGTGGTGCTGGTGGTCAAGGACCCGCCGGATCAGGCTCCGGTGCTGGCGCTACATCTGTGGCGACGGCCCAAGTTGGCACTGATGGCGGCGGGGGTGGCGGTGGATTTGTAACAACAAATCCTAATGGAGCCCAAGGCGGTACGCACACAATTACTGCGTGGGGATCGGGCTTCGGTCCAGGCGGTGGCGGGGGCGGTAAAGAAGGAGCGGCAAGCAATGCCGGGGGGTCCGGTGGTACTTACGGCGGTGGAGGTGGCGCTTACCTCACTTCTGTCGGCGGCCAAGGCATCATCGTTATTACTTATACTTCTAGTACGGCTTGGACGGGTTCATTTGTAGGTTCAGGCTCAGGGACTTTTACGGGAGGCGTACAAGCTTTATTAGTTGCTAGTACTTCTCTTTCGGGGGGAAGCAACTTAGCAGTTGATACTCAGGACTTCTTAGCTGCTACAGCTACTTTTATCAGCGTTGGTAGCCTAAGTGCTACTACTAATGTTCTGGTAGCTGCTCAGACTAATTTTGTTGGTATTGGTAATTTATCTGCAACTGCAAGTATTGTTAGTGCTACTATATTTGTTACAGCTGCTTTTGTTGGTACTGGTTCTCTAACTGTTATTACTGCAGCAACCTTACGAACTGCTTCTGCCGCTTTTGTTGGTACTGGTTCTCTAACTGTTATTACTGCAGCAACCTTACGAACTGCGTCTGCCGCTTTTGTTGGTACAGGTCATCTATCAATAAACACAAATGCCTTACTTGCTGGGTTGGCTGCCTTTCATGGGGTAAGCTCGCTAACTGCTAATACTAAATCTTTATTCGCTGCCATTATTGCTTTCGCGGGTACTGGAAAGCTAAGTGCCGCTGCTGTTCAAAACTCTCTTGCGGTTGTAGGTTTTGCTGGATTAGGTAATCTTTCAGCTACCCTTACGGCTATATTCCCAATAGCATGTACCCTTAATGGTACAGGTGGATTACTAACAAGCGCCACGCTTTTGCAAGTTGGGTCTGCTGCTTTTGTGGGTGTGGGGAGTTTTGCAGTCCATGTAGGAGTAAATACAGCCATTCTCGCTGCCTTTGCAGGAGCAGGACAGTTGTCAGCTACAGCAGGCGTAATATACACTATTTTTGCGACGTTTAGTGGTGCAGGTAGTCTACTAGCCAATGTTCTTGATTTTCTGTTTAATGCCACGGCTACTTTCTCTGGGAGTAGCAAGATGTGTGCCCAAGCCATTGTTCGTTTAGGTCCAAAAGGTGTTAAAGTTAATCAATTTGTGTTTGGTTCTGGCACTGCTTTTAATCGTATTATTCAGGCTGCGAAGTAAGTTATGACAGTCCGGGCAGGATCATTTGTAAGTGTAGGCCAGAGTTCTCTTTCTGTTGCAGCTAATACAGCCTTAATAGCACAAACCGTTTTCTCTGGTACTGGTTCACTTTCTGCTAACGCTGCGCGACTCACAACCTTTGATCTATCAGAAGTATTTGCAGGCGTAGGTTCTCTTTCTGCTTCTGCACAGACATTTATCTACTTGAGTGAAAGATTTGCAGGTGCAGCTAGCCTTTCTGTTTATGCAACAATGAATTCGGTATCTATAGTGTTTATGGGGCAAGGAGGTCTTTCTGTTACAGATAGAGCAGTCTTATCTGCGTCAGCTAGTTTTGCAGGTAATAGTAAGATTTGTGTTTTTGCTAACGTGCTTCTTGCTACCCGTGGAGTTGTTCATAATGTTATGCGTCCCGGCTCCGGCCCAACCAATAATGTGATTGTATGAGACCACACGGAAATCATGCTAGAGTTAATCCGTCTGACCCGGCTGCTCTCGCAGTTTGTGATCGTTGTGGACGTTGGTTCAACCATAAGGATTTAGTTTGGCAGTTGGCTTGGGCCGGTACGCAAATTTATAACACCCAGGTTCTTGTTTGTACACAAGGGGACTGCTACGATACTCCTAATGAGCAACTTCGTACTATCATTCTACCCCCAGATCCACCACCTATCTTGAATGCACGTGTGCCTAACTTTGCTTACGAGGAACAGACCATACGCATCACTGAATATAATTCACCTAAGAATCCACCCTGGGGGGCAGGACCACAAATGGCACGATGCCTACAAAATGGCACCGTCTCGCGCATTTTAGAATTCAACACGAGTAGTTAAATGACCGCACCCTTTATTCCGCTTGATGGCCGCATCACGAGTTTGCAAAGTCTTCCGCTTGCCTTAACAGGGGATGAAGTTATTGAGATTGTTTCCCCTGGTAACGCAACTAATGGAAATAACTATCAGGTACTACTCAGCGTCCTTGCTGCATTCTTCTCAACGAATGTAGGGTTACAAGCGTACACAGTGACAACGTTGCCAACTCCTTCTGCTGCAGGAGCGATGGCTTACGTTACGGATGGTGACTCTGGGCTTGCTTGGGGAGATACTGTGGTAAATACTGGGGCAGGAGCTACCCAGTACGCTGTGTGGTTTAATGGAAGCAACTGGACGGTATTTGGTAAATAATCATGGCCCTAACCTACACAACTTTTGTAACCTCGTTGGCAAACCTTTTGGTCGTACCACCAACGGACCCAAATTTTGTGCTTGTGCTCCCCAACATTATTGATGATGCTGAACAGAGAATATATCGTGAACTTGATTTGCTCTCTACCATTGTACGTGACAATTCAGGGGTGCTAACGCCTAACAGTCGCAATTTTACTTTCCCCCAGCATTTTGTTGTAAGTGAATCAATCAATGTATTTACCCCAGTAACGGTCAACACTTATCGCAATCAGTTAATAGCGGTCTCTCGTGAGTTCCTAGATGCTGTATACCCTGATGAAATAGCAGGAGGGTGTTGTGGTCCTGCTGTGCCAGAGTACTACGCTATGATTACGGATCAGACAATCATTGTGGGGCCAGCGCCTGATGCAGCTTACACAATGGAAGTTGTGGGTACAATTAGGCCAGCGCCACTTAGCAATGCAAATCAGACTACGTATTTGACATTGTACTTGCCAGATTTATTCTTTACGGCTGCCCTCGTCTTCGGTTACGGCTATTTGAAAGATTATGGTGCTAGTACTGATGATCCGAATGCACCTGCTAATTGGGCAGCACATTATAATGCACTGAAGCAGTCAGCTGACATTGAAGAGAATCGTAAAAAGTACGCATCTCAGGCTTGGACGCCCAAATCGCCTGCTCCGCTTGCCACTCCACCCCGCACCTAGAAGAGTTAGCCTATGGCAGACCCTGTAACCAATAATTTTAGTCTCATTCAACCTACAGTTGGTGCTGACCTTAATATATGGGGAGGTGTTCTTAACAATGGTGTAGTTGCTGCTCTTGATGCTACGTTAGGGTCAAATCTAGCAGTTGCTATAACAGTGGCAGACGTCACGTTAACTGCTTCTCAGTGGCAGAATGCTATTTTTGTTGTAAGTGGTGTACTGACTGGCGCTCGGAACTTAATTCTGCCACTCTCACCTAACTCAGCTACCGTTGCGGTAGGGGGACGCTTTGTAGTTGTCAATAATACAACGGCTGCGTATAGCCTTACTGTTAAGACTGCAGCGTCTGGCTCCACGGGTGTAGTAGTTCCTCAGGGCTTTACGGCGTTACTTTATTCTGATGGCACAAATGTGGGCTATGGGAATAACAATGGCTTACCCGGCTATGCTGCAGCGTCCAATGGCAATCCTAATACACAACTTGCTGGTACGGCAGGGTCAGTGAATACCAATGCTTCCCTGGCATTTGATTATGTCAACAACCTTCTGTACATTTGCGTAACAACAGGTAATGCTGCAGGTGCAGTCTGGGCTCAGACTAGTGTTACCATTCCTCGTGGTTTTGATACGCCTATTAACTTGGCACTGAGTGTTACCCACACGGGTGGAAATCTACTTAATGTAGCAGTTAAGACGGTAGCCGGAACTGATGCAACAGCTATAAATCCTGTTACCACTAATTTTCAGACTGTCAGTGGTGCTAACACAACTGGTGTACCAGTAACTGTTAATATCACTTCTGCATTGTCTATGACTACCAATGCAACTGGTGCCACTCTTGGGAGTTCTAATAATACTCCCTTCCGTATCTGGTTTGCACTGTTTAATAATGCTGGTACGGTTGTCTTGGCAATGCGGAACTTTGTTAATGCGCCGCCCACAACATTTTCACTTGCTAGTTACGGTGTCGCGTCCACAACCGCCATTGATGGCACGGCTACATCAACTGATGTTTGGTACACTCCTAACGGTACAACACTTACCAATTGTGCCTATCGCATTATTGGCTATTGTGAATACACGACAGGTTTAGCTACTGCTGGTACTTATACGAGCGACCCAAACAATACTGTTATCTTTGGTCCCGGAGTTCCAACGCCACCTTTTCAACTTGTTGGAAATCAGATTCCTGCATCCTATGGTTTCTATGGCCCGAAGGCATGGGTTACTTGGACGCAAAGCGGAACGAGCGTAACCGTGCAAAAGTCCTACAATGTGACCAGCGTAACAAGAAACTCTACAGGGTTATTTACGATAGCCTTCACGAATGCAATGACGGACATTTATTACGTGCCTAGCGTAATGGCGCGGCGCTCAAGTGCGACTACCGGTGACATATTTCCGGTAATCAACAAAGATACTGCACCACTAACAACTGCAGTGGCAATAACGACACTAGATTCAGGAGCCAGCGCAGTAGACCCCGTGCAGGTGTCTGTTGCGATATTCGGAAACTAATAGATGCCCTTTGGCTCAGTTCAACTAATTCCTGGAGTAAATGTTGAGCGTACGCCAACACTATTGCGCGCAGGGTTTTCGCAGAGTAGCCTCATTCGCTTTAGAGACTCTTTAGTTCAGAAGTATGGTGGTTGGGCAAAGTTTTATGCCTTTGTAGTGTCGGGCACGCCACGTGACTTGCATGCTTGGCAGGATTTGAATAATAACACACACTTGAGTGTAGGTACTACCACTCAGTTAGGTGTGGTGTCGTCTGGGAACTTTCTAGATATTACGCCCCAAACATTAACTTCAGACTTTGCTCCCAATATTTCGACTACAGCGAGTAGTCCTACGGTTACAATTATCGACCCTAACATTGCAAATGTTACAGTTTATGATTCAGTTTTCTTCAATGTTCCAGTTTCCATTGGTGGGTTGATTCTAGATGGGCTCTACCAAATTGCCTCTATTGTAGGTACTAGCTCTTACACAATAACTGCATCAGCTAATGCAACCACAACTGAGACTAATCCTACTGTTACGAACGGGACTACTGCTTCAGGTAATAACACGTTGAACTTTGCTGCTACGCCAAGTTGGGTTGTGGCAGGAATGGCCATTGCAGACCTAACTGCACCAACAGTTATTACCGCTGGTGCCACGGTACTTTCTGTAACTGGTACTACTGTTGTAATGTCTGCTGTTGCAGGGGGGGCAGGGGTAGGAGCAACTGACAATATTGTCTTTACTAGTTTGCCAGTTTTTACGACGGTAAGTGGCAGTTCAATTGTTTCAGTTAAGCTTATCGCTAACGGGCAGGTTGCTGGAAATGTAGTGGTATTTCCTATCGCTACAACGGGCAATGGCATAACAATCTTAGGCAGTTATGATGTTCTTAGCATTACCGACGCAAATACTTTTACTATCCAGGCAGGTGCCACAGCAAGTGCCTCTTCCTCCTTTGCTATGAATGGTGGAAATGCAGAACTAATTTATTACCTTGCCCTTGGTCCAGTGCAAGCAGGCGTGGGTTATGGTCTAGGGAATTTTGGGGTTGGTGCTTATGGTTTTGGTACAGGCTCAACTTCTGTTCAAGTTGGAAGCCGAATTGTTGCAACGGATTGGACCTCTGATAATTGGGGTGCCCTTTCTGTTACTAATCCTAAAGGAGGGGGTATCTATTACTGGGATCCTGCTGGTGGTTTTTCTAATGCTTCCATTGTGGCTTCCGCGCCACCACTTAACAATGGCATTTTCGTTTCTATGTCAGAGCAGATACTCGTGGCTTATGGCTCTTCAGTGCATGAAGGGTTAGGATGGCAACAAGAACCTCTTCTGGTGCAGTGGTGTGATGTTAGCAACTTCTTTCAGTGGGCTGCCACGGCAGCAACTCAAGCAGGCAATTTTGTTATTCCTATTGGCTCTGCCATTATGGCAGGTATGGCGGTGTCCAATCAGAATCTGATTTGGACTGATCTTGATCTCTGGGCCATGTCTTATATTGGACCACCAGATGTGTTTGGTTTTAATAAAATTGGTGCTGGTATGGGAGCAGTGTCCTCCCATGCTGTACAGCAACTTCGTGGGTCTGTGTACTGGATGGGGCGCACTAACTTCTACGGTTATTCTTCTGGTGGTGCTAATGCTATCCCCTGTTCAGTGTGGGACGCGGTATTCCAGAATCTGAATTTGAGCTTTCTTAACAATATTCGTGCTATGCCTAACACTCCGTACAATGAGGCAGGGTGGCTCTACCCCTCCGCAGCGAGCAATTCTGGTGAGTGTGATAGCTACGTTAAAATGAACATCACTGAGCCCGGTGCTCCCTGGGACTATGGCCCTATCCAGCGGTCGGCTTGGATTGATCAGACTATATTAGGCATGCCTATAGGCGCTGCACCAAATGGATTCATTTATCAACACGAAACCACGAATGATGCTGATGGTGCCCCGCTTAACGCTAGCTTTACCACGGGTGAATTCTATCTAGCTGAAGGTGAAGATTTTGCTTTCGTTGACCAGATACTACCTGATTTTAAGTGGTCCTTATTTGCTGGAGGTGCTTCGGCGCAAATTCAGCTAACCTTTAATGTTACTAACTATCCAGGGGACACGCCTACGTTGTACGGGCCTTACGTTGTTACTCAAGCTACTGAATATATTTCTGTGCGGTTTCGAGGACGGTTGATGAGTATCACGGTAGCGTCTGCCGACTTGGGCAGTTTCTGGCGGTTAGGAAGTATTAAGTATCGCTTTGCTCCTTCTGGGAGGCGTTAGTAAATGAGCATGCAAGACAATGCTTCTGCTTCTGGCCAAGGTACTGCTGGTGTTACGGATGCTGTTACTCAACTACAAGGTATTGTGCGTCAGTTATCAAATTGGGTAACGGCGTTCACAGGCCGCACGGTTTACGGGTCCTTTACGTTAACGGCAGCGGCTACAACGGTAGTGGCGGAACCATCCACAAAGTCAAATTCCTTTATTCAATTGACTCCTACAAATGCAGCAGCAGGTACACTCGTTGGGTCTGCTGCTGCATTATACGTTTCAACTAAGACAGCAGGTGCTAGCTTCACTGTGGCTACAGCTAGTGGCGGTGCGGCTGCTGGTACTGAAATGTTCTCTTACTCTCTATCAACTCCGGCATAAGGTAGAACGAAGCACATGCCCTTAACTCCTGGTGCACCTGTTGGTACCTCAATTAAAGAGTTGCATAGCGGAAAAACTTTTGCCCACACATCGGCTAAGTTTGGAAAAGAGCGCGCCCAGAAACAAGCTATTGCTATCGCTCTTAGTAACAACCGTAATCGGGCGTTTGGGGGTGGGATGATGCCTCCAATGATGGGGCCTGGAGCGCCTATGCAAGCCCCGCCAAACGGTATAGCCCCTGTGGGGCCTGGCACGGTGCCCTCCGGCCAGATAAACCCCTCTCTGCCTCCTGCAGGGCTGGCTCCGGTGGGGACTAACCCGGCCACTATGGGCATGCCCCAAGCGCCCATGACTCCTTCAGCAGCAGCCCCTGTCTCCATGGCTCCGGCCCTTAAGCGGGGTGGCACTCCTAACCGCGCTTTCGGAGGTTTCAGTTCAGGATTGATTAAGCCCCCTACTCTTAAATCTGGTTTCCAGGAACGCCAGGAAGCCCGTAACATGACGCGGGGACCTATTCTAAGTGCAGTACCAGGGCGCACGGATGCCCATGCTACTCATGTACCTTCAGGGTCATACGTTGTACCCGCTGACATTGTATCTGGCCGGGGCCAAGGAAACACAATAGCGGGCGCCAATTCACTCCAACACATGTTCAAGATGGGGCCTTATGGGTCTGCTCCCGGCAAAATAGGCCACGGCGCTGGTGCACCAAGGCCACCCAAGATTGGCAAGTTTGCCTCTGGTGGTGGCAAATCAGGTGACGCTAATGTTGGTACACCAGTACGGGTCAACTTAGCGGGGGGTGAAGTCGTAATTCCGCCTGAGCACATTATGGAAACCATACACCGTCTTAATCCAGGAAAGACGTATACCCTTAAGCAAGCCCATGCAATTCTGGACGCGTGGGTGCTACATGAACGTAAGAATCTGCGTAAGACCTTGGCAAAGCTCCCTGGCCCAGTCAAGACATAAACAACAAAACGGAGGAGTGCTATGAAATCGATAGACAATGTTGGCGTAACTTTCATCAATACAGTACTCGGACGTGGTGTCATGAACGGCGTAATAAACCTGACCCTTGGTGTGTTGCAGTTTACTCCTGACGATAAGGGTGAGGCAATTGATCCTGACATCGGAGTGGCAGCACGGTTGCGCATGGATGTAGTTTGTGCTCGCCAGTTACACGAAGCCCTTGGCGATTTGCTTGTCCTTATTGACAAGAGTGATGCTGAGCAGAAGCAAGGTTTGAATGGTACTTCGGCACAACCCGCTGTTTCAACTGAGAAGTCCAACTGATGGCCTACTCAGGACGTGTCCGCATTGTTGGGCCGGAAGAAGAAGAGGAAGTCATGGCCTTGTGCCATGACCTTCACGCCGAGAATGGCATCTTTACCATGAATGATAACAAAGTACGGGCCATGCTTCGCAAAGCCTTTAATCGTGAGGGGGGCATACTCGGTGCTATAGGCCCAGCAGGAAAGATTGAAGCCCTAATTTTCTTGATGGTGTCTACCTTTTGGTACTCAGACGACCCTCATCTAGAAGAGATATTTACCTACGTATCCCCTCAGTATCGCAAGTCTCGTAACGCGGTAGAGTTGATGCACTTTGCAAAGTGGTGTGTGGATCAGTCTGGCTTACCCTTAGTGATTGGTATACTGTCCAATGAGCGCACTGAAGGCAAGGTGCGTCTCTACCAACGGCAGTTTGATAAGCCAATGGGCAATTTTTTCATGTACACAAAAACTAATTCGCCTGTGTTAGTGACGGCGTAAAGCCTACCTAACCCTCTACTACAGAAGTAAATTTCAATGGGATCCAAGACACAAACTAGTTCTAGCAGTTCCGCGCCTAATCCGCAGGCGATGGACCTATACCAGAGTCTGCTTAAGCAGGCGCAAGGTGTGGCAGCAACTCCATACGATCCTTACGGGGGCCAGCTAGTCGCGCCGGTTAACCAGCAGCAAGGCACTGGTATTGCTAATATCAATCAGTACGCTGGTGCTGCCCAGCCTGCCATTCAGACGGCTGAAGGTATGGCACAGCAGGCTGCCTCGCCAATTACGCAGGCGCAAATCCAAGGGTATATGTCGCCTTATACCCAGGATGTGGTTAATGCTACTCAGAACCAGTTTAATAATCAGAATCAGCAGCAACAGCAGGGTGTTGTTGGCAATGCCATATCTCAAGGTGCTTTGGGTGGTAACCGTGTAGGAGTAGCGCAAGCTGAATTGGCTAACCAGCAAAATCTAGCGCAGGCTCCGGTTATTGCTAACCTGGAGAATCAGGGCTACCAGACTGGGTTGAGTACTGCTTTATCACAGCAGCAAGCCCAAGCTGCTGGCGCTTATTCGTTAGGCAATTTGGGTGTGGCTGGGCAGAATGCTGGATTGACTGGTGCTAATGCACAAATTGGTGCTGGTTCGTTGCAACAGCAAACTCAGCAAGCTCAGTTAGCTGCCCAGTATCAGCAATTCCTTAACCAGCAGGCCTACCCCTTCCAGACCACACAGTGGCTGGCGGGTCTGGGTACTGGTGTTGGCTCGCAGATGGGTGGCACAAGCACCACGACAGCCCCTGCGCCTAGTTTACTTGGGCAGATATTTGGTGGCGTGGCGGGTGGTGCTAGTATGTTAGGGGCTTCAGGTGCCTTCCCTGGGGCTGCTACAGCTACTACTGCTGCAACACCAGGATGGTTAGCTGGTTTAGGGTCATTGTTTGCTCGTGGGGGCAGTGTATCTAACCGCGCGCAAGGCGGTGGTATTGCTAATCACGAAGTTGTTATACCGGAAACTCCACACACACTTATTGCTCAACAGCATCAGTTATTACAAGGCCACCGTCGCGCTCAATTGTTCCCGCACGGAACGTCAGAACTACCGTTGCCTAACGGAATGGCTCGGGCCACAACTGAAGCTGGAGCAATTCATTATAATCCGCACCACATTGATGCTGAAACGGTGCACCATCTTGCTTCTGGTGGTCGCTTAAACGAGTTGCTTGACCTTGGTCCTGTCACTAAGGACGAGGCTCTACGGCGTATTCATGAGGGTGAGCACCCTGTTGCTGTAGTGGAACGCAATGAACACGGACACGAAGTGCGCGCTGCCTTGGGTACGCACCTTACTGCAATGGATCAACTACATGCTATGCATAGAACCAAATCACCTGGGCATACGCTTACCCTAGAGCACCCTGACCATGTAGTGGCTCGGCGTATACACGCTCACATGAGCGGTGGTGTGGCTAACCGTGATATGGGTGGTGGTGTTAATTACCAGACCTTCGGTGGTGGCTACGGCACACCAGTTATGCCTTATAGTGGAGGTAAAGGTTATATCCCATCTATGGGCATTACCCATGGTGATGGTGCGCCACGTCCACCGTCGCCTTCTGGGCAACAGCAGGGCGACTTAACTAGCCAGATGAAGAATATTGGGTCGTTAGCTGGTGCAATTCATTCAGGGATGAATCAGCCGGGAGGTTTGGGTGATGATGGCATGGGTAGCACCAACGACCCAAGTTGGACTGGTGGTGATCCTCTTGCTGGGGGTGCTGATATTGGTACGGGTGGTATTGGTGCAGCGAAGCGTGGCGGTGGTATTTCTAACTATGCTGACGGAGGTACGCCTAGCTTTGACGACCGTTTTAGTGGTGTTGATCCTGGTGCTCTCCCACCCACAATTGATGGTGTGCCAACACAGCTGCTATTAGGTAAGGGTGGTTTTGATGCGCCAGCTGCTACGCCTTCCTTTAACGATAGGTTTAATGGCGAACCGGCTCCAGCTTCAGGAGTAGTGCCTCTTAAGGAAAATAGTATCCCAACTCCACACATAACTCCTTCGTCAGGCTTTACTGAGGATGCTTCAACCCCTGCTCCTGCATCAGAAGGAGTAGTCCCTACTGAGGCTTCGTTCCACCCAAGTGATACTGGTGGACCTGCTCCTGCAATTGCTCCTGAAGCTTCTACACCCCCTGCTCCAGGAGTTGCTTCTGCTTCAACTTCGGCACCACGTGGTATTCGCAACAATAATCCTGGTAATATTGAGGATGGTCCCTTCGCACGTTCGCAGCCTGGTTATGCAGGTAGTGATGGGCGCTTTGCCAAGTTCCAAACTCCGGAAGCGGGAGCAAATGCTAGCGGTAATCTACTTGGTTCCTATGGCGCAAAGGGAATCAACACGATAAGTGGTATCATTAATCGCTGGGCACCAGCTGCTGATAATAACAATACGCAAGCTTATATTGCGGCAGTGTCTAAAGCGACTGGTCTGGCCCCCAATCAGCCTTTGAATATGCAGGATCCTGCTCTACGTATGAAGATTGCTGGTGCAATTCATCAGTACGAAAATGGGACAGGTGGGCCTTCAGGTGATACGCTTACTGCTCGTAATTATAATCGTGCCTCCGGAGTAGGAGCACCAGAAGTTGCAGGGGGTGACCCTACTGACCTACCTGCTCAGTCTAAGCAGCCTCCCGCTGCCGGAGTAGCGCCTAATATTGATTGGGGGGCAAATTCTAAACTCTGGCCTTCGCTCATGGCGGCAGGCTTCGGCATGATGTCTTCACGTTCGCCCTTCCCAGGTGTGGCAATTGGTCAAGGTGCCGAGCAAGGCATGCAGACTTACCAAACACTTAAACAACAGGAGCAGCAGCAAGCGTTTAGTAAGCAAAGACTTGATCTAGAAGCAGCAACGCTTACAGAAACTACACGTAAGAATAAAGCTACTGAGCAGTATCAGCAACAGCAACTTGAAGCAAAAATGATAGAACCAAAACCGTTCTATAATCCTAAGACCGGGCAAATGGATTATACTGTCAGGACCCCAGAAGGTGATGTGGTATCCTTAGGCACAGGGGAGATTATAGTTGGGCCGCATCGGGGCCAGGTGATTCCAACCCCCGCCCCATCAGGTGCAGCACCCAGTGGGCAATTAGGCCAACCTTCTCAACAGCAGTCTGGTTTTCAACAGGCGGCTTTTAACCCTGATGGGATTTGGCGGGTTAATTCGCAACAATCTGAGGGACCAACTGATTATAGCAATGGGAGTAAACTTCCCTATGTTGAACATGGTATGACCGTTCCTGACCCTGCGCCTGTGGCTGGGTATTCACCAGATACAGTAAAAACTGCTGCTGAGTGGTATCTAAAGACTGGAAAACAGCCATTGATTTCTAGAGGAGCCAGCCCCGTTGCTCAAATGCAGAATGCTTATGCTAGGGCTGTTATGAACTACGGTAATGCTCTTGCGGCGTCGCGTGGTGTCTCGCGTGAAGAATTAACCGATATCTGGCAAACTGCTCCAAGGGTTGGTCAATTTATTCTTGGCCAACCGGGCCAGCAAATTGTTTCGCTTGGTACTGCGATGCGGCACTTAGAAACTCTTAAGGATTATGAAGCCGCTTGGCAGCAGGCAAAGGCAGGCGACACTCGGCCACTCAATGCTATCCAAGCCTATATTAAGACTCAGTGGGGTAGTGACGCAGCCACCAACCTTAATACTGTAGCCCACATACTGGGGCCTGAAATTATTAAGGCCATTGGCGTGGCAGGTGCTGGTACGGATAAAGACCGTGCTGATGCGGTGGCTCAGTTTACTTCTAGTGGCAGTGATTCGCAAGTCAATGGTGCAATTAAAGCCACTGAACTACTACTTCGTGGTCAACTAATAGGTAAAGAAAATCAGGCGCGAGCAGCTGGGCTTAGTGAGGGCAGGCTGCAGAAGATGATTGGGGAAAAGGAATACAAGACATTGCAGAACCTTGATCAGCACTACTCAGGGGCTAAGACTACTGCTCCTGGTACTCCTGCCGCTCCGGCTGCACCAGCTGCTACTGCGTTACCCCCAGGAGTTCCACCTGGTTCTGTTTCAGGCATGAAGGGTGGTGCCCCAGTTTGGCGTACCCCTGATGGACAGTTTATTCCAAAATAACCTCTAGTTTGGCAAAAGTATGTATAGCTAGTGAAAGCACGGTTCTCACTAACGTAATAAGGAAAATTAAAATGACCCATAACATACTTGAAAGCAAAGAACGCTTTATTGCTTGGGCTGGTCCGTTAGTTTTTCAAGCCGTTAAGCATTGTAGAGAAGCTGATGATTTGCACGCACATGAATTCTGTGATGGAATAGCTGGTCTTATGTATCAGTCTTTGACTGATACTAGATCAACCAATGAAATATCTGAGTCCAATAAGAAATTGTCGTCAGAGATTTCAGATAAGTTACGGACAGATAATAAATTACAATAGTTGGTAGTTTCATCAAAGTAGGGAGAGTGTTAATGAATAGGCGCAGGGTTTTTTCTTGGATTGCAACTCTTCCATTTATGGGAGTGATCACGTCTGCTAGTATGGCAAAGCCAGCCACTAAAATGCACCCGCGTTTCCCTGAATTTCTTAATGCAACTCGTGATGAATTAATGCCTGGTCTAAGAAGTTTTGAAACTTCTGAAATAGAACTCGATATCCATTGTAATTATGCTTACGACACTTTGTTTGTTAAGGGCTATAACCTCAAAACACACCGCCTTAACAATTTTGTTATTACTAGAGAACAAATAATCTCTGGTGACTATAAGACTCGTTTTGCGCCTCAGTTACACATACTTATTTCTACATTAACTTAACAGGAGGAACTTATGGCTGAAGAAACTATTGCGGAAATGGATAAGCGAATTCAGGCTGAACTTAATAAGCAGTACAGTCTTGAAGAGATTAAACAACTAGAAAATGAACTTGATGATCTGGATAAGTTGTATTACGAAAAAGTGTACCGTAGAGTTACGGACATTTCTACTATCTTTTTGAGACAGAAATTAGTTACTCCGGAGTATAAAACGGAATTAGCGGACTTGGGCTTTCCTCTTGGAAAGGTATGGTTTGGCTTAAGTGGGCTTAAACGAATGAGTGCTACAATCCCTACTGCCACTGTTTATATTGAGGAGCGTTGACATGAAACGAAGAAATTTGCTTGTAGCAGGACTTGCTTCACTAATTAGTTTACCTTTTACTAAGAAAGGCTTTGCGGAGGATACTAGCTTTGCTAATTTTCCCGGCTTTTCTTACTTAAAGAAAAAAGTAGTAACTCCTCTTAAGGGCGACGTTGATTTTAACACGCTGCAATCCTGGATTAAGGAATGGCCAATTACTCAACTACCTTCTGAGATGGCTCAAGTTTATGATGCCCCATCAGGCAAATGCTTATTACATCAGACACTTTCGATAGGTGCAAGGTTCAAATTAACCGCTGAGGAATTGGAATTCTGTTGGAGCGGAAAAGCTCCTCTTCAGATTTTAGATTACTGCAAAGCGCATAATATCGACCACACCATCAAGGGACATACCCTTAATGCTGTGCCTCCGTCAGCGTGGTTGAGCAGTTGTGTGAATTACAAAGCTGCAGAATTGCTTATTTGTGAAGTAGTAGCTAAAGCTTTGTACTTCAAGGCGCTTGGGCAAACTACCGTTTATTGGCGTGAACCCCCAGAAATGGACACTGCATTTGATTTTAACTTTGTACCAGATGCTGCTGGTCCAGACGTTGACTTTGCTACTGACCAAAAAGGATACTCTCATTTGCGTGGCGGGTCAGTTAGGTTCTACACCCGATTATCGTTTGATGACCCAGATTTCTACATAGATGTACCACGTTTTAGGGAAGGTGGTAAGGTACGTTGGATTGCTTAAAAGGGAGGCTTGCTTGAACAACATCTCTCGGCGTTCAATCCTTTGTGGCCTAATTGCGGCTCCTGTTGTAATTTGGGCCAGCCATTTAATGCCTTTACGAGGCGTTAAGTTACGTCAAAGGTTTGGCTGGAATATGAAACTTGAGGCAGACGGCTCTACGGCACTCGTAAAAAGTGGGCGGTACTCACTTGATGATTGGCTTCAAGTCCAAAACCCAACTGATTGGGGAAAGAAACACAAAATGTGGACTCTTGATGGGGAATTATATTCTACGATTGAGGATCCTACCCTAGAAAGAGTTTCAGTTCAGATTATAGATGATAAAGCAAAGCTTCAAGAACGCCTTGAACATTGGAACCATTTCCAAGCATTTCAGAAGGAGGAGGGGGTTAAGGTTGAGGCAAGTTTATACGCGCCTGGTGTTGTTTTTGAGGGGGATGTGATTGCTCCTCCACCTAAACCTTGTAGTTGGCCTGTATTTCAGTTTTGGGAAAAGGATTTTGTGGGGTTCCGTCATATGGACGGGGAAGCCCTCAATAATGCTCAGAAATTGGTGGCTCAGGAAATGGCATATAATGGGTAGGATGAATGGGGTTGCCATACTCGAAAGAACTTAAAGACTACGCAGAACCTGATGCGGTCCCTGAATCTTTACCAAAATGCGATACCATTTATTTCCTTTAGTGTGAGCTTCCAAATACAAACCAAGAGAACTGGCCTTCATAAGGGCTGCACGGCTGTCAGCACCTACACCGTCGGAAGCATAAACATGATCACCCTCAAAACATAAACGTATATTAGACGCAACAGACTTCATTTTTACTTTTGCCATACCGAGTCTCCTTTCCCTAATTAAACATACTAACCTCTAATCCGGCAAAACTAAATGGCTGATATCAACGACTTTGTACCTGACACTACTCCGGCTCCTGTTCCGGTGCCACAGCACGACGACTTCGTGCCTGATGTGGCACACGATGATTTTGTGCCTGATGCTCCTCATGGGCGTGCCCCCTTGGTATCTGCAGTAGGAGCTTCTGAAGCAGCACCAGCTTCCGGTGAAAGCAACATGCTTTCTGACGTGCCTCATGAAGTGTATGAAGCAGGTAAATCTGCTTTGACTGACATTAATGCTGGGCTGAACCCTTGGTCGGAGGAAAACAAAGCTGCTGAAGCAAAGAAAGCTAACGCACCTACTTTTTTGAGTGGTCTATCTGCGCAAGCTAGCGACTTGGGACGAGTTGGTAAGGGGCTTATGGGAATTCCGGCTCTTGCTGTGGCTCCAATTACTGGTGCTGCTCGGTCGTTAATTGGGCACCCGTTAGCTACAGCAGAACACACTGCTGGTACTATAATTGCTCCGGAAATTGCAGCGAAAGACAATCCGGATGAAATGTACCGTACTGCAAAGGAGGGCGTTGATACGGCTATGATGGGGCTACGCCCGGCTGGTGCGCCTGTGCTTCGTGCTCCCCCGTCAGGACTTCCTCGTGGCCCCTATGAAATTCCTCCTACTAAGCCTGCTCTGGCTTGGGAAGCTCCTACAAAACCACAGCCTCCTACTCCACCGGCCTTAACACCACAGAATCGTCCTTTTGGTGTTACCCTTAGTCAAGGTGAAGTTGAGGGTGATTTAGCTAAGCGCATGGCTGAGCAAAATGCCATTCGTAGTGGCGACCCTCATGCTAGGGCTTTCGCTGATCAACGTGCTGCGGAATTAGCACGGTCTCGTGAGGACTTAACAGCTCAATTAGATCCAACCCAGCAACTTGTTGAGTCCCCTCATGCTGCTGCAGAAAAGATTATTGGGGAACTGCAAGCCCAAAGCCACGCTGAACAGGCTGCCACTCAGCAGCGTGAAAGTTTGCTTCAGCAGTACCATGAAGGCTACCGAAATAATCTAAGCCCTACCCATACCCAGCTAGCGTCTAATCCCATGGAAGCAGCTGATATTGTTTCTGGTTCGGTTGCGGCTTCGGCTGAACGTGCACAAGCTGCCGCAGACGCAGCCTACACTGCCTTCCGTGAGTTGCCCGGACAGTTCCATCCTGCGTCTTTTAACAAGACAGCTGACGTAATTAAGAGCAATCTTGCACGGGGCGACGACCCTACATTTATCAATCCTCAGAATACTCCCAATGCTAATACAGCATTAGGTGATCTTACAGATATTCTGGGAGATATTAGTCAGGTTCGTGATCCGGAGACGGGACAGATCATTCCTCGCCCGCCAGTTACGCCACAGCTGGTTGAGACAGCGCGTAAGCGCCTTAATACTTCGCTCAGTAATGCATTGAGTTCTGCTCGTTCCACTGGGAACTGGGCCGACGTTAGAGCTATGCGTCAGGTAATTGACGAGTTTGATGGCCAGGTTCTAAAGAAACTAGACACTACCTTTACCGGGGGTGACCCTCGTGACGTTTCGTCTACCTTAAAATGGGCACGTGGGCAGTATGCTGAGTACCGCAAGACATTTACTCCGCAAGGTGCTGGCGATGTAGTTGGCCCTGCTATTCAGAAGATTGTTGGGCGTCAGGAAGGACAGGCTGCTGCTCCCGAAGAAATTAAGTCTATGCTCTACGGAAATGGGCAGCTGCCGCCTAAGATAGCACGGCGGCTGGTTGATATGTTTGGGGTCAACTCGCCTGAGATAGGAGCCATTAAGCAGGGCCTTTTCTCCTCTATTACTGAGCGCCCGCCAGGAGCAACAGCCTGGGGGCCAGCACAGGTAGCGGATCGTATTGATGCTGCGGCAAATAGCACCCTTACGCGGGCTTACCTTAACCCAACTGAGATTAAGGATCTGCAGCGGTACGGGCGGGCCTTGCGTCAGCACGACGCAGTTACTAACGCACCCCAGGACAGTGTTGGGAGTATTATCTCAAAGCTGACGGGTACGGATACTGCTGAACCTGCTAGCCTGCAAGCTGCTGTTAACCGGCTATTCAAGAATACTCTCACCGGAGAGTCCAATTCTGTTGCCCTTATTAATGAGTTGAAAACACGACTAAGCCCTGAAGCCTTTACTACATTTAAGCAGGGCTTATTTCAGTACGCAGTAAGTCCCGGTGAAAACCTGGAAGCTTGGGGACCGCAGAAGATTGCCACCAATCTCAATAAACTATTGAATACTACAGGGCGTCAAGGTGCAGCTGCTGTCTATTCACCCCAGGAGCGGGCTACGCTGCAGGCTTATGCCAACTTGATGGGCAAGATAACGATGCCTCCTGGCACATACTTCCCGTCTGCACCAGGTATTAATGCTATGATGTCTACAGTGGCAAACCGCATTGGGCAAGTCATAGGTGCGCTTGTGGGGCGTTCATTGACTCCTGGGCTGCCGCTCATTGGTGAGTTTGCCGGTATCACCATTGGCGGAAAGCTGGAAAGAGCCTTAGAGAAATTGCATGGTGGTGTTAGTAAGCAATTGCCTCTCGTAACTAATGAGATGCAGAAATGGCAACGTGCTCAGGCTCGTGCTGCTAAGAATCCCAATTGGGCAACTAAGCAAGGTGCATTACTTGCTACAACGAGTCTGCAGAATTCTCTACGCCCTCTCGGAATTGACTTCAGTAGGTTGCAATTGCCAGGCCCAGGCACAGCCCAGGATCAGCAACCTCAGCAGCGGGCTGATGGTGGTGCAACAGACAATGCACCTACTCCCCCAGCAGGTCCTCGCCCATTTGGTTGGCCTCCTCATTTGCCTTGGGACCAACCGTCTCAGAAAGGCTCAGCACAAGCACCAATAGATAAGAGAGCTGATGGTGGTGCAACAGACGATAATCCTGACGTAGGGAGTAATTACGTCACACGTCGCACTGCCCCTTTTCCGGAAAAGCCTGAGGGCTACGAATATATTGAAGCCAAAGGGGCCGGGGCTGATACTCCAGGCCCTATTGCTACACCCTTATCCAGCGGGCTAGAGACGCTTGCAGGGGCGGTAGGTGCGCCTGAGCCTAGCCCAACCCCCTCTACCCTCGAAGAAGCGCCTGCAGGAGGCCCTGCAGACTGGTCTACAGCGGGGTTTGGCCCGTCTGTGGATACTAGTGAAGGGTTAGGCAGTAAGGCGTTGAATAGACTTACTGGCGCTGGTGGTGAAGAACGCCTTCAGACTTGGCCTGAGAAAATGGTCCGTTCTGGCACAACCCTTGCAGGTGACGTGCTGTCTGGGCAAGAACCTGACTTGACTGGATTGCGTAGAGAGGATTTTACGGACGAGCCACGTCCGGGTGGTTTTACGGTTGCTGCCGAACCTCAGGATGCCCTTATTCAACGTACCCAGGACATGGCTGCGTTGGCGGGTGGTGCAGGAATTCCTAATGCTGAGGAAGGTGCGTTGGGAATGGCTGGAGGAAAATTAACCCAACCTCCTATGGAGCAGGCCCTTAGCCGGGGCATGCCATTATTCTCGGACACGGCTAAGCCAGGGGCGGCGTTGAGTGGGTTAGAGAATAAACTTAAGAAAGTTTCTGATGCACCAATTCAGGGGGAGTACCAATTAAACAATGATCCTGATTTAAGGTTTATTGCTGACCATGGTAAAAATTGGAAAGCTGGTGAATTAGCTCCTGGCAACTATTTAGGTAAAGAGGCTGAGTGTCACTGGAATGTTGCTCGTTTATTTCATGATGGTAAAATTGATCAAGTAGTAGTTGGTTACGCAGAAAATGCTGATGGGTGGCACCAGCATACTTGGGGATTAAAGGCTGGGAAAGTTGTGGAGACTACACGTTCTAACACTGAGAATAAAAATTGGTACGGGGCGCCATTAAGTAATGCGCAGTCAACACAATTTTCCAATTATGTGTTAAAGCCTAAAAATAGCCCTGGAAAAGGAAATGTTCGTACAACTCAAGGGTCACATCGTATCTTACAAAATGCTGGTATTGTTGGCACGCCATTGAGTGCTAATAAAACTCGTTCCAATCAAAACCATATTCCAAGGCCAATAGCCCAGCAGCCACACCCCGGTCAACCAGCCCAGGAGCAAAACCGTGCGCATGGTGGGCGGGTTAATCCGGCCAATATCAAAAAGTTTTAGGTGGACTTTCTTATGTGGTATCACTACGTCTATATTCACTATAAAGCTGATAACGATGTTCCTTTTTACGTTGGAAAGGGACATGTAAGCAAGAAAGCTAAGGAACAGGTTTTTAAGCGTGCGAACGAGCCACGCTTGAAGAATTTACATTGGGCAAATACTGTCAAAACGCACGGGTTACGGGTAGCAATCTTTGCTTCTTGCTCCTCAGACGAGGAAGCACAACGCTTAGAAAAAGTTCTTATTGCTGAATTTGGCCGTAAGGATTTAGGGAGGGGATCTTTAATTAATCGTACTGACGGGGGCGAGGGGAGTTGTGGTATGATTATTTCCCCAAAACACCGAGAACGGTTAAGTGTTTCTCTTACAGGAAGAAAAGGGAAGCCATTTTCTCTGGAGCAAAAAGAGGAGATGAGTAGGAGAAAAAAGATGCAGTATGCTAACGGTTGCAAGACAACAAAAGGTTACCATCATACATTAGAAACTAAAGCAGTGCTGTCTGCTAAAAATAAGGGACGCAAGGCTTTCTTTTCGGAAGAACATAAAGCTAATATATCTGCGGCAAAGAAGAACAAACCTTCTACCTTGAAAGGTAAGAAGAGGCCTCCTTTTTCGTCTGAATGGCGTGCAAATCTGTCAGCAGCGGCAACTAGGCGCTATGCTAAGGAAGAAGGGAGAGCTGCCAGCCGCGCAGCTTGGGAAAAAGTAAAAGTAAATAATCCTAATTGGCGCCAAGACCTGCTTGAGAGATCAGCAAAAGGTGCACGCCAACGTAGCCTAAACGCTAAGATTAGAAGAGAATTAAAAGCCCAAACTCCTCCTATAAGGTTTCCAGAAAATGCACATAATGCTGTATTAAGTTTTGGAGCGTAAGTGCTCCCATTTCCGTCGTAAGCGTCTTTGACGGTTAAAACTGTTCGTGCTTAGGCAATAGCGGCACGGTCTGATTACGCCTTATACTAACCCACAACCCACTTAGGAGGATACAATGGATCTCGCAATCGCTTTAGGTATTACCCTGCTCGTTGGCATCGCTCTCGGTGCTATCGGCGTGCACTACATTCATAATGTAGCCAGTGCGGCTACACGTGCAGTTACCGTACCTGGTAGCGCTGCTGCAACTACTCCAGCCGTGGTCAGCGATGTAGCGGCTAGCCTTCAAAAGCAAATCAGTGATCTTGAAGCTAAGCTAGCCGCAGCAGCCCCAAAGGTGTAACCAGCCATGACAATAAATTTGAAGGTGTTGGACCTTAGTCATCATAACTGTGGCCCTAGCGGCGACCCTAATGATCCTATCGATTTTGAGGCCATCGCTGCCTATGGCGTCAAGGGGATTATCCATAAGGCTAGCCAGGGGACCGGCGTGGTTGACCACAAGTATGCAGAACGGCGCACTGCTGCTGTGGCTGCCGGACTTCTCTGGGGCGCTTACCACTTTGCTACTGGTGATGATGTTGATGCACAGGTTAAGCATTTTCTGGACTGTGCCCAACCTGACGCTAGCACGCTGACGGCACTTGATCATGAACCAAATGGGGGGAATGAGTTGGACCTTGCTGGTGCGCGTTCCTTCATGGAAAGTTTGCGTGATCAAAACTCAGGTAAGAATCCTGTCATCTATAGTGGCAATCTGATTAAGGAACAGATGGCTAAGGATGACAGCCAGAACGACTTCTTTGGTAGCTTCCGGCTATGGTTGTGTCAATATGGTCCAAATGCGGTTCTTCCCCCAGCATGGGACAGGTACTGGCTCTGGCAGTTTGCCGGCGATGGAACAAACTCACATGGTATTGTGGTCCCTGGCATTTTTGCTGGCAGCAAAGTTGATATGAATACCTGGGATGGCACGGATGAGGACTTAGCTGCCCAATGGGCAACCTAAATGCCGGAACCGGATGCACTTGCCAATGAGGGATGGTTTAACAACAGGTGGAGGCCCGCAATGGCGTGGCTGTGGTTCACAACCTCAGCCTTTGACTTTATTTTGTTTCCTATCCTAAATGCCTTTGCTGCTGGTGTGAAAATGATACCCTACGCTCCTTGGGATCCCATAACACTTAAGGGGGGTGGGCTGTTTCACATGGCAATGGGCGCGGTAGTTGGGGTTGCTACGTGGCAAAGGACGCAAGAAAAACTAGCGATCATGCGGACCGACAGTGGTTCATATAGCGAGAGTAGCCACACCATTGAAACGGTCACGTCTAAGGACGCGGTTAAGCCAACTACTACATCACCGTCCACTTCACCAACAGTTTCATCGAGGGCCGATTAATGTTAACAATGGTATGGCACTGGTTTACCGGGTGGCTAATTAGTTGGGGCGGTGTTGGTGGGGCCATTGCCGTTGGAGCATGGGCCTTATGGTTTTTCTGTCCTGCTGGGTTGCTCACTTACAAAACACAACTGATGTATATTGCTATTGCTGCAACTGTAATTGCAATTACAAACACGCATTCATATACCACGGGCTACAACAGAGGTCGTTCAGAAGTTCTTCACGCGGTAGCAGCGCAGGACGCGAAGGCGAAAGAAGAGGGAGATAGAGCAAATGACGACGTTCAGAAGTGCTTTGCTGGTGGTGGTAGTTGGAACATTGCTGACAGCGTGTGCGACGCCGCCGCCAGCAACCGTTAATGGTCTGAAGGCAGTCTTTCACGATCCTGGCTTTGCCGTCCAAGGCAAGACTCGTACTGATCAAGTGTGGATTAGTGCCACACAGGAGACTGGCATCCGTGTTCTCGGTTGGGCGCGGCCGAAGGGGGTAGCAGGGAAGAAAGTAGTTCTCGTAAAAACTCACAAGGCAATTCAGACTTCTCATAAAGTGGTTATCCTGCCGAAGGCAAGACCTACAATTCTTACGCCAGCAACTCCTGCTGTTGTAACTGTCGTGCCGAAGAAACCAGTCACTACGCAATCCCTTAGAGAGCGAATCAGGGCGCTCAATGAGAAAGTAAGAAGGCTGGAAGGCAAGTAGTTATGCCACGACGTAAGCCACCTTCACCAACACTTGTCCATCGGGTCGTTGCCCTTCTCAAGCGCAACCCATGGAGGACGATCTCGTTGGTTGTTACCTTGTTCATTGGCATTCCAGGGATTGGCCTCAGCTTGGAGTACGTCAATCGTAATCTAGAACCATGGTACTGGACGAGTCATGCTTATGCTCGTGAGTTAGTTGCAGACGATCATACGTACATCATCTATCTAAAGCTACGTGATGCACGACAAGCTTTGAAAGATGCCAAGGCAGATTTGGTAAAGACCCCAGACAGTGGTACAGCGCAGCGGGCAGTTGAGTATTATGTTGACATTATAGCAAAGTATCAGAAGCAACTTGACAAAGCGGCAGGAAATTAATGGCTGCAATTCCTACTAGTATAGTGACTGCAACTACTACTGACGTAGCAGCGTGGGCTGCTGTTGTACTATCAGCTACATCGATTCTATACTCATTCTTCTTTGCTAGTGTAAAGCACGCCCGCGAAATGGCTACCTTGACCGTCAAGGTTGACACTATGTGGGGGTTTACAATGCGCCAAGCTGTTAGTCGGGCTGTAGATAATGATCTAATGAAACACAACTCCCCGCTTGAGATCACGGCGAAGGGCTACAACTACATTAAGCCGGTAGCTCAAGAACTTTGGGAGTATTATCAGAAATTTCCCACCAGCGTAAGCAAGCTAACTGATGCTGACTTGGCCTTGGCTATTGAACGTGACTTTGGGGAACGACTATTGAAAGAAATCTGCATCCCAAATGGCCTTCTATTCGGTGAGTGCGTTATCCTTGCCATTGAAGCAATTAGGAAGAACGGTAACTTACCACCGCACATTACATTGGGCAATGTAGCATGAGAATCTTCGGTCTTCCCTACCATCATAAAGAAAATCCACTGGACGGGGCAAGCCCAGCGGTTGTCGAACTCTATCACATGCTGGCCCACATCATAAACAACCAGGAGAAGATCATGGCTGCAATCGACGATCTCGCGGCTGCCGTAGCGGCAGAGGATACTGTTATTGACGGTGCTGTAACACTGCTCAATGGCATCCCAGCACTTATTGCGGCGGCTGGCACGGACCCGGCCAAGCTTGCTGCGCTGCAAGCTGACATCACTGCAAAAACGACCACCCTTGCGGCGGCTGTTCTTGCAGGTACCCCAACCCCGGTTCCGGCTGCTCCGCCAGTCACGGCTGCGGCAGCCACTACTGCGGCCACGGCTGCTGTAGCGGCGGCTTAGTCTCTAGTCTCGCGTAAGCCCAGGCCGCAATCCCTGCGGCTTGGGGGCTTTCATCGTTGATCAATGAGGTAACCCCATGGGGTGCTTTACTCTCGCGTGGCTTGAGCAGTTCTTAGTCTGGTGCGTGATCGTTGGAGCGATCATCGCGATCATCCGCCTTGTTGTGCCCTGGATTATGGCTCAGGTTGGAATCCCTATGTTAGCTCAGATTGTTAATATCATTCTCTGGGCTATCGTATGTATCTTCGTGATCTACATCGTGTTCGCACTTCTGAGTTGCTTGATTGGACTGGGCGGTGGTGGGCTATCCCTGCTTCCGCCGCATAGGTAAATGCTGATGAAAGGCAACATCACTGATAATCAAGTTGTTCTTCTGGTGCTGGTGATTGCTGCCGTCATCGTTGGCGTGTATCTGGCCGGCATCGGCAACTGTTGCTAGCACGCTTAATTACCTGCCCGGTGGGGTTGTCCTATCGGGCAGCAGTATGTATAACCTACGTGTTTTCCTTCTAATCAATTAAATCCCCAGGAGGTGGGATAGATGAACTAGCCCTGAAACAAACGACAGAGGACACCATGAATATTCGGGTCATGGCGGCATTCGCCGTCGCTTTCATAGCAGTTCTTCTAGCCCAACCGGCTGAAGCACGAAGCGTCAATACAAAATACCAAGTCCAGAAGCATCGCGTTATTCGTGATGTGGCACCAAGTTACGCTGCCCACACTGAGCAATTTAGTGCACGGCGGCATTCAGTGCACCGTCGCCATTACACTCGTCGCAGTGGCGGGAGTCGCCATTATGCCCGTAGGGGCGGTGGCGCTTGCGACGGTTTCCAGCGTTGCCGGTGTGGCACTACTGCCGCCCGCCATTTTGGCCTTCCATATAGTTACAAAGGCTTCAACTTGAAGCTGGCGTGGGAGTGGCAGCGCGCATTTCCACACACGTCCTTTCACGTTGGGGTAGCCGGTGTGCGCCCACATCACGTTCTTGCAGTGATTGGGGGCTCCAACTGTAGTAATGCCACTATCTCCGATGATGCTGGAACGCGTCAGCGCAACGTCTGCGGCTTTACGTTCGTGGAAGTTGGCGGGGGTGGCTTTACAAACACAGCTTCAGCCCAAACGCACAGGCACCATTCACGGATACGCCACCGTGAGAATTATCAACAGTTTACATTTAACGGCAGGAGTGATGCCTACTAGGCTTTGCTTGGCTGCAGCGCTTCTGCTTGCGACGACGGCGGCAGAAGCGCGCAACAGCTGCCGGGAGGCAGGCTTAACCGGCAACGCCTTAAAGAACTGCTCTATCCAGCGTTATGTGCCCAAGCCAGCAGGATGTAAGTGGGCAACCTCCTATGGCAACGGAGATGGCTACTTAGGCAAGCCGGTGAGTGCTGGTGGTGTGCTAGACCGCACGACACCCACCGCTGCTCATCTCACCAAGCCATTAGGTAGCCATGTGCAGCTGCACCATGGAAACAGGAGTGTTACTGTTTTGATAAATGATCGGGGACCCCACCACTCGGTTGCTGAGTACGACTTATCCCCGGCTGCTGGTCGTGCTCTTGGGTTTGAAGGTGATACTGGCTACGTATGTGAGGGCTCAGGATCATAACCTAACATTCCTCTGCTTTGAAAGAGACCGTCTAGCATAACAGCTAGGCGGTCTTTTTATTTGGGGTTAATGAAAGGCAATGATGAGGGCTATGAATGCTAGGATAACACAACCAATTATCAAAACAGAGACTCCGTTAGCAGCCCGTTCTTGAGTTTCTCGGAACCAATTTATCAAATGTCTCACTCGAAGTGTGCTCCTTTCGCTGTTTTAACAACAGTAACAGAGCCTGAAAATGCAGTGCCTTCACGAGCCATATGATCAACCATCCAGATTTGTCTATCCAATCGTTCCGCCCGGTCACTAAGGTAGTCACACAGATCTCTTACGCCAGATTCACTGAGATGTCTGGTGGGTTCGTCCAGACATTCAAAGCTGGTTTCTACCCCTGCATGGTTGAGCAGCACCTGGCTTAGGGCAAGAGCTCCTACAATACGTAGCCGTTGCCCTTCTCCACCACTCCAATTCTCAAACCGCACAGCCTCCTTATTGCTAGGCGAGAGAATGACGGCATTGATGCCCCGCTGGGTTCCACCAGATTTAGTTTCCCTCTCCACATCAAACTTAATGGACCAGTCGTCTAGTCCAACTTCGGTCAAGGCGGCATTTGTGGTTAACTCTAGTTCCTGCAAGACCTCCTGGATGAGGTAGAGTTTTAAGTCCTTAAAGCCCTTGACCCAGAACTTCGTACGCTCCAACTGGCGTCCCGCTTTAGCAATGTCCTCTTTCAATTCGGTAAGCTTAACCTCGGTCTGCTGACTCTTACGGCGCAATGCTTGTACTTGCTCCTGGTAGGGATTGGAAGCCTCCTCCTGCTCCGTACGCCCACTCTTAAGAGCTAGTACCGTGGCGGCTAACTCAGCAACCTGGGGCTTGAGGAAGTCTAGTTCTACCCGAGCCTTATCAGCTTTGTCCTCAAAGTCCCCAGCCGCTGCAGAGGCTCGCTCTAGAGCGTCCTCTGCCTTTTCCTTAGCTAGGGTCAGCTTCTGGGGTATACCCGCTGCTATAACGGTCTGCAGGGCTTTCAGCTGGGCCTTTAGTTCTGCCTGGTGCTTAGCTAGCCCGGTGCCCTTCAAGGACTGGCCACAGGTAGGGCACTCCTCAGCCTCACCCAGCGTAGCCATTTCGCGTTCTATCTTGCGGGCCTCAGTCTTCTTCGTCTCTAAGAGATAACTAGAGCCACTGTGCACTTCCTTGTGCTGGGCAACAGCCTCAGCCAGCACCAGTATCTCTTTCTTCAGGGCCTTAAGTTCGGTAGTAGCACCATCCCAGGCTAGGTCCGCGTTGCCTAACTTAGCCCGCTGGCGTGCTAGGATAGCCTCTTGCTCCTTGAGAGTCTGGGCGGCTTTAGCAACCCGCTCACGACGTTCGGCTTCCCATGCTGTTGAGTGAGTCTTTGCTGTGGCTAGCAAGCCCTCGGCCTGGGCTAGAGCAGCATTGAGGCCGGTTTCCTCACCTGTCAACTCAGCTGCCAATTGCTCTAGCTCACGGGCCTTCGCTGAGGCTCCAGTTGAACGATCTTCCCAACGCTCTAGGTTAAGCACATCCGCAAACAGTTGCATCTTGTCTTTGGGGGAACGGTCTAAAAATAAGGGCTGGCCTTGCGCCAGCAGGACCGTGTTGGTAAATACATCAAAGGATAGTCCAATCAGCTTCTCGGCTTCTTCGGAGCCAACTTCCTGGCCGTCAATCCTAAGACCATTAGTAACCGCTGTGCGAGTGATCTCGTGAGGATCGCCGTCCAATTCTAAGCGTAGAGTAACAGTGGGGGTGCCGCGTCCAGTCCAAGGCTTGATATCCGTGTTGCGAAGGCCGTCCGCCGTCTTGCCATAAAGACACCAGCATAATGCTGCGAATGCCGAACTCTTCCCGGCTCCATTAGCGCCAAGTTTGGGTTCGACGTCGTTCCTTCCACGCATAAACCAAAGACCAGAACCACGGGATGCAAAGCCCAAGGTCTGCTTCGTTGTGAAGCATTTGAAGTCAGAAATTTCTAGGGAGTCAAATTCCAGTCTCATAACAACGTCAACCCTGTCTTTTCCGTACGCTCGTCAAGCCCACGTGACTTAGCATACTCTTGGATTAACTGCTCGTCACTCTTGGTAGCCTTTGCCTTAATGGCTTTGGCAGAACCACGTTCTAGGGCAGTTACAACTGGCTGCACAAGGTGGATCAGATACCCATTGTCAACGCCCCAGGCTCTTACCTTAGCGGCTAGTTCAGGCCATTCAGCATGCTGCTCCGGTGCAATCGTCAAACGTACTTTCAAGATATCACCAGGGTTGAGTTGACGCTGCTTACTTAACTCGGCAATTGATTTGACTTCTACAAGGCGCTTCTGGGGGCCGGTGCACGGAATAGAACGCAGCTTGCCGTTGTTCTCAATCAACAAACATCTTGGCATAAACTCATCGCCAAAATCTACATGAAAGGGTGCTCCCACGTAGGTCAGTGGCCCTAATGTTTGTGGACGATGAATATCCCCGCTTATGATCTGCAGGTACTTTGGGAAGTAGTTGAGAGGGATGCCATCCAACTTAAATCCGGAATCACTCAGAGCATTGGCGAAGGTCTGGTGCATAAAGGCTAGATCGTAACTCTTAAAGTCGATGTCAGCCCAGTCTCGCTCATAATTAGGAGAGAATGGAACGAATATAGCCCTGCCCAGGCTCCTAGCGGCGGTCGCTGGTACGTTCTTTAGGTCTCGTATAGGGGTGGGCTGCCCGACCCATGAAATACCCTCTATTCGCTGTAGAAACCTAAAATAAGGGTTATCAGGCGAGGAAAGGTAATCGTGGTTGCCTTGCAATACGATAACCGGGCAGACGGTGGCTAAGGCGTACAGGTGGTCAACTAGAGCGTTGACGAGTTCGGCGGGGTGAGCATCTTTCTCCTCACACAAGTCCCCGAGAATTATGACTAGTTCTGCTCCGAACTTCTTGGCTAGCGCGGGAAATCGCTTCATGAATTCGTGGCGGTAAGCGTCACGCACATTTGCGGATAGATGAATATCGGCTGTTACAAGTACGGTCATTTTGCGTCTAACACTCTTTCTAAATTAGCCTCAGCATACCGTAATAGACATACGGCATCTGCCTCATGCTCATTGCTGCCTTTATACCCCATACGCTTTGCAGCAATGATCATTTGATCCTTGCTGGCCTTTCCATGACCAGTAGCAAACTTCTTTATTGTGGGAACCGCCACATCGACAACGGGTAGCCCCGCGTTGGTTGCACAGGCTTCAATTATCCCGGCTATGCCCCAGAGTGATCGAGTGGCGTCACGACCACGGGCGAAAGGAGTTTCGTAAACAGCAATATCAAACCCAGGACTACCCTGGCTTTGGTAGTCAAAGAATAGGTTGTTTAGAAAAGTACTAAGGGAGCCTAGACGGTGGGCACGAGTCTCGCCGGTCAGCACTTCTAAATGAGTTGCGGGACGTTTAGAAAGATTATGGGCAAACGCAAAATTGCGGCCCAAGTCAAATGCAATGATTTTCATTTTGTTTCCACTAGATCAAACTCAACAATTTCCATATCATTTTTCTTTCGATGGGGCTGTGGGGTTACCCGCAATGAGAAGTCTTCGTTCCCATTGTAATCAAGGCTGTAGTCATTCTCAAATATTCCTTGTAGCCAGTTACCTAAAAACGACCTAGCAGATAAGGCTGATGGGAATATGCGTGGGGGACTGTCGTTAGTTGGCTCAGAATGACTTCCTCCGCGCTTAAATCCACGCTTAAGAATTGGAATAAAGTAGCCGGTGGATTTTTGCCGAACAGCATAAGCTTTCATGGTAAGCCTCAAAATTAAGTGGTGGGGCACTTGGTTTCCGGACCCCACCGTGCCGGTCATAGGATGAACGCAGACGGCAATCTGCGCTCTGGCCACCAAGCTAGGCCAAATCATACTTTACCTTATTCTGGGTCATTTCCTATGAGTTTGTTGGGTAGCCCTGATACAAACCCCATCTTCTTCAACGGGGCTTCGTGCACAGGTTCGTCTAGGTCATGCGTTGCAGCGCGGGTCTGGATTGTTTTCAGGTCACCCTGAATTGACCATCCACACGTGCATACGGCACGGAACAGGCCCGGTTCGTCAGGGCAGCGATAGAAGCGTGTGATGTGTGTGGTCATGATAGCACCACTGCCCAGACTGTCAACATAGCCACGAAAAGGGCCAATGCAACTAGAGTAGCCGCTTCATGCAGGATTGTCTTAGCCATTAGCGGCTCCTCTTATTTGCTGCATCAACAAGTGCCGCCATTGCAGATTCAAATTTCTGTTCAGCCCTAACGTAACGTGTGTGCGCGGTATCAGTTTTGTGATGTTTAGCCCAAGCTATAGCCCAGGTTTGAGCTGCATCAATTGCGTTATCATGCCTTTTTACAACACGTTGGACTATGTCTTGCGGGATCATTCGCTACCTCCTATGATTGTTTTCCACTTAGTCACGACACGTGCCGCAGCTTGGCGGCAGGCCTCGGCGTGCACTCCGCCGTAGTAAGCTGGGCGTGGATGCTTATAATCCGGTTCGGCTCCAGTACGCCAGCCGACATTACCTAACGGGCCAAGCTTTACAACCTTGGTTTTGCCGCCAACATAGTCATAATTGACGGTCAGCGTTTCGGCTTCAGTTGTCTGTTCGTAATCAACGCCAAAGGATTCGACGATGCACTTGGCGCGTAAGAATTTCTCTCGCCAGTCCTTCTTGCGGCCAGCCAAATCCATATTGCCCCAATTCGGTGCGTTGTAGGTCTTGGCTGTTATGTAGTCACACCACGCCCCAAACTTGGCGGCATCCTCTGCCGCCTGCAAAAGAAAGGGTTCAGCGTCGTCAGCTAGCAACGTCAACGTAACTTTGTTTGCCATTTGTCAGTCTCCTATGATGTTTCTGGGTGGCAAGGGCGGCTTTTGCACCGCCCTTGTTTCAACTATTTAAGCCAGGTAGTTTCTACCTCACGGTACTCAACGTCTGAAGGCTTTTGCCGTTTCCAGCGCAGTGCTTTTCTTTCACTGCGGTAAGCGCACACGGTTTCCATCCTTTCAAAAGTTCCCTCAGAGCAGAAATAGATACGCACAGGCTTGCGTTTACGCTTTTTTATGGCCATGTGAGTAGTCCGTTTCGGGTGGCGGCTACAACTGCAATAATTGTGAGCGAACCACTCACCATTAATGCAATAGACACGTAGTGCCACACTTTCTCAGCCCTGTGCATTATGCCCTCCTTGTCCCTTATGCATACCGAGCCATATCTCGGCAAACTTTTCGTAATCTTTCTTGGGAATACAGAATGCCCGGCCATCGTCAGTCACGGCATAGATCAACATTCTGGGATTTTCGTGGGCCAGGTACACCGCCACAGCAAAGGACTTAACTGTGGCTATTTCTGAGCCATTGAAGGTTCCGTATTTCACGATGTTGAAGTGACTTGCCGTACGGAATACCCGTTCTTCAAAAGCCTCACGGGTTGCCCCAAACTCAGGCTCGCGGTTGCTGGCCGCTAGCCTTAAATGGGTGAGGCGCTGGCTGGGTGATTTGGGTTGGGGGTAAGTGGTTTTCATCGGAAGGCCCCAACTTGCTCAGCAAGGTTGCGCAATTCGTAGCGCGGGGAAAACTGGTCCTTGAGTTTCCCCGTTTCGCGGTCCAGGTGGTCCCTGATGCCACAGACGTCATGAAAGAAGTTAAAGTCGTCAGCGGCGAGCAGGTCGCTGAGCTTCAACGGACAGCCGTTTGAGATAACGGCTTCCAGGTCCATCATCACGTCCAACTTCTTGCCAAAGTTTGGGAACCGTTTCAAGTAACGATTCGCAATTTGGCTCATCAGAAGTAAGTCATTGTGCGAAGCTTTGAATTGAACAGTCATGGTTCACTCCTATGATTAAGTTTGGGTTAGACCGGGCCGTTAAGCCCGGTCTTGTCTTTTACGCAGCGATTGCTACCTCTGTCCCACAGTCAATAACCTTACCCCAGGGCAGAGCACTTCCGAGTCGCTCAACGGCGCGTGGGTCACCCCAGGCACAGAAAAGCGCAGGACTAGCCGGTTCCGGTCCTGGGTCGCCAATGTACAGGTCAGTACAGCAGACAATCAGGGACGCGTCCGGTTCGTTCTCCTCAACCCACGCAAACGCTGGGCGCATATCAGTACCACCACGCCCAGGAGCCTTGAACTCAATCTTGTCGCCGTCAATGTACCTGTCCACCTTATTGACGCGGGTGTCACAATAGACGGTTACGACTTCGCTGATTGAGCCATCGTCCATAGCGGCTTGTACTTCTTCTGCTATCTTGGCGAGTACCGGATCACTCATTGACCCAGAAGTATCGATAATGAACGCGACCTTGTTGATGCCATCGCGCTGACTGCCCGGTAGGATAGTTCCGGAGTAGGCAAAGCGACGGTTTGGGCGGTTCCAGGTATCAATACGACGGGCACCTGCGTCAATGTATTCACGCAGAATGGCACGCCAATCCTGGGTAGGTGTTTTGCGACGTTCAATGATGCTTTCCCAGTGGCCCGGAAGGCTGCCCTGCTTCTTAGCAATGGCTGCTGCCTGACGAGTTACGACTTCCCACTTGGCGTCTAAGTCAGCCTTCTCGGCTGCGGTGCCAGGGGCGTCTAGTACTTCGCCACAGCCACCATCCTCGCCACATGACTGAGGTTTGCCAGAACCCTGGCCTTCCTCAGCTTCACCTTCGCCTTCTCCGTCGCCGTCCTCAGAAGGAGAACCTTCACCTTCCTCAGAGCCTTCACCTTCGTCATCACCAGCTTCATCACCAGCTTCGGAATCAGAGCCGTCGTCACTCTTATCCTCAGAAGCATCCTCAGACTTTTCGTCGTCCTGGGGCTTCTGTTCCTCTTGCTGCTGCTTCTGCTGTTCCTCAATTTCCAGGATGCGGTAGATTTCCTCAGCCGCCATACCTACAAATTCCTTACGGAACAGAATGCCGTCTGGCAACTCAAAGCCTTCGGCTATTAAGTCACCATTGATGGCGTAGTCGCAGGCCTTGTTCCACCGCTGTGGGTCACGCCCAGCGCGGCGGGTAGAGTGATGGCGGGCATCGTGCTCACTTTCATGGGCCTGCGTACCCAGGATTTTCTTGGGAGGCAGGCTTACAATGAACTCCGGATTGTAGAAGTGCTGTACGGAGTTCGTCGCCATGGTGGGGAAGTCCCAGGACGGCACCGGGTCAACTTGGGACACCAGCACCGCATAGAACTTCCGTTCCAGGATTAGGGCTGCGCGTGCATTTCGGATCAGCACGGCAGCCTTGGCTTCCATCTCAACCTTGTCCATAACCTTGCTCCTATGAAGGCAAGTTTAGTGAAGCGTGATATCTTGATTCGCAACAGCCCAAGTAACGTAGGCTGTTGTTTCTGCCAACTTCTTGTCGCGTTGCACGGCGTCGGTTACCGCCACGATCTCCAACTCGCGGTTCGTCTCGCCAATGCGCTTAGCGTAGGTCACGATGTTGTCGAAGTTCTTGCGATCAGCAAGGCGTCCGAGTGCCGTGACTACGGCATAGCATTCTGACCGTTCGGTAGGCAGCTTCGCAGTCTTGGGGTTGGCCAGAATGTCCTCGATGTTAGCGAGGGACTGGTACATAGCCACGAAGCTTTCCATTTCCGAGCCAACATCCTTACCTACGAGGGCCACGAAAGCCTTGTAGCGCAGCCGGGTAGGCATACTGACGTAGACGCCACACTTATAGACCGAACGGGGTGAAGCATAGGCGTTCTCATCCCCCAGCAACTGCCGGGAGATATGGTCAGGGCGGAATCGCCCAAAGGCCACGATTTCCGGCGCTAGGTTGGTACGTACGCAGTGACCAACCCACGACTCGTGGTCAAACACCATTGTGTAGTGGGCGAAGCGGTTACGAAGCGGCTTCGGCATCTGCACAACAGCACGGGAGTCCTTAGAACGATTGCCCATGGCCAGGATGACGCAATTATCAGGGAGGATATAATCCCCAACCTTGCGATCCAGAACCAGTTGCATAGCAACGGCCATCATTTGCATCGTGCCGGTATTGATTTCGTCCAGCACGAGAATAGAAGGACCGTCGCTTCCGTCCATTTTGGGCAACTCGCCTGGCACGAACCAGTCCGTAGTCTTGGTCTTCATGTTGGGCACCGGAATGCCCCGCATATCCACTGGCTCACGGATATTAAGGCGGAAGTCAAACTTCTTCCGACTCAAGGTGAGAGCAACCTGGTCTGAGAGTTCCGATTTGCCAATACCGGCATCGCCCCAGACCATCACTGCCTGCTTCTGCTCGAAGTGCATGGGCAGTAGTTCAACCAGTTCCCGCGACGTCACGGGGTTCTCGATTTCCATGTTGATTGCCGTCATTGTCGTAGCTCCTATGATTAATCTGTTGTCGTGCTTTAAGGTGCGGGAATACACCTAACATTGTATCCTTCATTCATAATCCAAGCTTCGTTCCACCACAAACCTGCTTCTTGATGGTGCATAAATTTGTGGGCGGCTTCTTTGCACGCTTGCTCTGTTTTGTATCCTGGTTGCAGAGCAGGTTGAGGAGTGCCAAGTCCTCCTAAAGTTATCAGCACAAGAGTCCATGTCATTTTTAGTCTCCTATGGGGTTAAGCTTACGCCATAAACTTGGTGACGTCCTTGAGGATCTTCTCGGCAGCGTCCGCAACCTTCTCGCGGGCGTTATCACTTTCACGCAACTCTGGGGCATCGAACGCACAGAGGTCTTTCTCCATTTTGTCCGCTAGAGTATTGATGACCGGGTCGTCAGCAAAGTTGAAGGTGCGGAGCACAGGGACGAACTCACGGATGTTATCAACAAGGCTTCCGTAAAGTCGGCCTTCAGTCTTCTCGCCCTTTTCTGCTGCAGGCTTATAGGCACGCAGCCGGTCAACCATCGTACTGACGAGGGTTGCAGCTTTCTCAAGAGCAAACTTCTGGGCGTCGTGCAGCCCAGCCGCTAACCGCTTCTGAACGTCCGCTTCAATGTCAGCGAGTTGTTCTGACGCTATGTCACAGCGGAAGTCTGAGGATGGGCAAGGCATAACCGCCACGTCAAAGTAGAAGCGGTGCCCAATCTGGCTCTGGTCAGGGTAGTCAGCCGGGTCGAAGGCCCCATTGAGGCGCTTCTTGGCAGCCTCCACGAACGTGGGGTAAGCAGCCACGAATTCCTTGACGGCTGAGGAAAACTCCTCCTTGAGTTTCCGCATCTCATTCGTGTACTCAATATAGGCCACGGCGGGCAGCAACCGCTGGCCGTCCATGTCCATCCAAGGGAGTGTCTTGGACCAGTTATACCCACGAGCCTTATTGTGGATATGGGTAATCTTTTCCAAGGCATCCTTGGCCAGCAGCTGCTTGTTGTAGCGACCAGCGTCGTCCTGCATGCCGTGAGAGGTATGCACGTCGTTCGTCAACTTCTTATCGAAGCGTCGCGCTGACCATTGCGAAATAGTCAACACAGTGAGAACCGCCTTTTTGCTAAGGACGGACTCAGCATTCTTGATCGGATTGATCATGGTGTTAGTCTCCTATGATTAAGCTTTTGGTGCTAGTCGTTGTAGTGAAGCTTGATGCCGGCAGCACGGATGGCTACTGCCGGGTCGTTCTTAGGGGCTTGACCTTTTGTCGAACCATCGAACCGGGGGTGGGGTGTAGCCCGCGCTTGCCGACGCGACAGCTAGAATATGCGCTAATTCGGCAAAGTAAACAAGGGGTTTTGCCGGATTACCTGAAATATCTGAGGGGTGGAGTTAAGGCCCGATTAAGGGGGCCTAGTCGGGGTAGGGCTGTTTTGGGCCTAAATAAGGGGTAAACCAGGGCCTAGAGACGGCTGCAGAGACGTTTTAGGGGGTGGGGAGCCACCGCTACGCCGATAAGGGCTAAAAGCCTCTAAAAAGGCCCTTTTAGGCCGATTAGAGATAGGCCTGGTTTTATTGGGGTTTTGACGTATTACCCCCTCTAGAGCTGCCCTCGGGGGCCTAGCCGGGGGTAGGCTTGACGATTTTAAGGTGAGCTACCTGGGCCGGGGTGCTGGGCGTTTCTAGCCACTTAAACCAAAGGGCCATTTCAGCACGGGTGTTAAAGAAGACCGTGGATTCCGGCAGAACGTCTAGGTCAATGAGACGCATAAAGGTAGCGGGCATATCGTCCGGTCGGAACAGATAAAGAGTTGGCGTAATAAGGCTTACAATTTTGCCAGTTAGATAATGCTCGTCATCAGTTTCGAGCATGATGAATTTTCCGACAAGGCTCATGATTTTATTCCTTTGATTATGCTGGCCCAATTTTCCTGAGTTTCTTTAGA
>QGNH01001129.1_pt2 | contig 96452 bp, 138 predicted proteins | sample 1735481 | NCBI WGS metagenome assembly QGNH01 (sample SAMN09239004, study PRJNA386568) | Viral metagenome, whole genome shotgun sequencing project.
CTAACCTGTCTGGGGCTAACCTGTCTAGGGCTAACCTGTGTGGGGCTAACCTGTCTTGGGCTAACCTGTCTTGGGCTGACCTGTCTAGGGCTAACCTGTCTGGGGCTAACCTGTCTGGGGCTAACCTGTCTGGGGCTAACCTGTCTGACTTAAAGACACCTTTGCCAGCATTAGAAATTGCCAAGTTAAGTATATTGCCACAAGTTGGTGGCTTTTATGGATACAAAAAAGTTGCTGACAATATCGTGCTCAAGCTCTACATTAGTAAGAAAGGTCAAAGGTTAAACTCTTTTGGTAGTAGGAAATGTAGAGCCGATAAGGTCAAAGTTGTTGAGGCCTTAAATGCTGATGGGACTAAAAGCGATAAGCTTATTCATTATAATAAAACACATGACAAAAAATTGGCTTATGAAGTTGGTAAATGGGTTTCAGTAGACGATTTTAATTCAAGTTTGACAGAGGAATGTGCAGCAGGAATACATTTTTTTCTAACATATGAAGAAGCAAAAGCATGGTAAATAATTTCAAAAGTGATTTTTAACAAGGAGAAGGAAAATGAATAAACAAAATCGATTTATGAGTAGCGTATGTTTTTTACTTGGGGTTGTATGCATCATCATTAGCCTATCGGCATGTGGTGGGCCTACTATCTATTCTTTAGTGCCGGGACCACAAGGGCCTACTGGCGCTAGTGGATCTAATGGTCATTCAGCCCTGTTAAGCCAAGTTGCAGCGGATAGCTCGGCATGTTCTAATGGTGGTACCGTATTAAATGCGGGCACTGACCTAAACGACAATGGTGTTTTAGATGCCAGCGAAATCACTAGCGTTGCCGTTCTATGCAATGGAACTAATGGAACTAGTCCCGGATTGCCGCAATTCATGCCGGTAGTTGCCATTCAGCCTTGTGGCGCTTCTAGTAGTTCTTATAAAGAAGTCTTGTTAGGCTTATATGGCGGAAGTATTTTGTCTGAGTTTACTGGCGGAAGTGCAACTACTACCATTAGGAATACGCTTTTGCCGGATGGATCGTATTTTGACACTGACAGTTCCCAATGCAATTTCTCTGTTAGTACTGCCTCTAATGGCGATAGAACGGTATCGTGGAATGGATCAAGTAGTAATGGATCGGGGCCATATCACGCGGGTAGTGCAACTTATACGGCATCCACGTTGACTTGGTCAGTAACTTATTAAGATGTCCCTGCTATCGCAATGATAGCTCTTAAACCCCTAACCCTGCATGCTTCCCCTGGCATGTGGGGTTTTTACGTATGAGAAGGTAAAACCCTTGCAAGTTTTAGTTCTACCCTTAAGCATATTGCATACAGAGCCCACCGATACTTTTAGAACCTTAGCCGCCGAAGCTAGAGAAGTGAATATTTGCCCTGTCTCATTACAAACAATCGTTTTTTTGTTTACACTATAAAGAGATAGCTTAATTTTGGTTTCTTGTGAAACAGATTTACGAGTTTTTTTATTTTTGGGAGTGCCAACATGAGAAAAGGTATAGCCTTTGCAAGACACTCTTTTTCCTTTTAATTGATTACTTACTTCGCTAATTTGTAAATTTAATGAATTCGCCGCTTCTGTCATTGATTGATATATAATATTGTTTTCATTGCATTTTATGGATTCTCTAGATAGGGCTGGCCTACCTTTTTGAGCATCAGACATTTTCTTTCTAGATTCCGCAGTAAAAGTTTTACCTAACCTAGGATGAGACATTCCTTTTTGAGCATCAAGCATTTTTTTATTATGCCCATCTGGCATCTTTTTACCCCACATATGGTTTTTGCTTCCTTTCCTAGCATCTGACATCTTCTTTCTCGTCTCAGCAGAAGCCTTTTTTCCCCAATTGTGGTTTTTTTCTCCTAATTGTTTCTCAGAATTTTTTCGTTTGGTTTCTTCAGAACGTAGGGCATTTAGGCCACCAAAAGTCAAGTTATACCCGCATGGTCTTATGCTATTGAATCCTTTTATGTATTTTTCTTCTTTTTGATTTAATTCTTCTATGTTTACAGCATTATCTATAATTTCTATAGTAAAACTGTCTATTCCGTATTTTTTCATAGCATTAGACAACGCAGGACAGTCACCGCTCATTTTACAATGTTCTTGCCATCTTTCTTTGAGGGGCCTAGTTGTCTGGCCAATATAGAGCTTTCCATTGATATTGTTCGTTATTTTATAAATGATCATATAAATAAGATTGCATTACATAGGTGTATAAGGACTTCTCACCTATACGTATCTTAAACACTCTTATTGTGTCAAAAGCAATATAGAGCATTTGGAGATGGCACAAGACTAGCAATAGAGGTAGATAGGAGATAAAAGAAATGAAAAATCAAGTGCATTCTAACGTATTAGAGACAAACTTTTTAGGGAGTACTAAAAAGTTTGGAATAGGTAATGTTCCAAAAATTATCTCTATTCTTAGAGATAAGCTATATGAAAATAAAATTCAATGCTTAACACAAGAATACATTTGTAATGCTCGCGATTCAATGAGAGAAGCAGGCAAAGGAAATGAATTTGAAATCACCGTTCCTACTCATCTAAACCCGGTTTTTAAGGTTAAGGATTTTGGCACTGGTATTTCCCCTGATAAAATGGATGAAATTTTTACTATGTATGGCTCAAGTACTAAAGAACATAGCAATGCATTTACAGGAAATTTTGGAATTGGGTCAAAGTCGGCATGGGCTTATACCGATTCTTTTAGTGTTATTTCTGTAGTAAATGGTTTTAAGCGCAGTTATGTTGCACATACCGGAACAGATAGTAGTGGTAGTTTAGATTTAGTTTCTGTCGAGAAAACTAATGAAGGCAATGGGGTAGAAATCCAAGTTGCCGTCAAATCTCATGATATTGAAGAATTCCGCTTAGCTGTTTTTAGAGCAATCTATTTTTGGGAACAAAAGCCAAAATTGAGGGGTGAATTAGATACCCCTACTCTAATTCAAGGGCATGAAGTGGGACAAACCGTAGAAGTGATTTCTCACAAGTTGTTACCCGAATACGTGCGAGGCGATTATAATGATATTGGGATTGCAGTCATTGACGGCATTCCTTATCCATTAACTGAGAAGCTAGTTAACAAATGCCCTAAACTTTGCCAGCTTAAAAACTTACTGAAAGAAGAGCTAATCCTTCATTTTGGCAATGGTATCGTTGAAGTATCAGCGTCTAGAGAGTCAATCGCTGACTCTAAAGTTACAGTATCTAGCCTTGATCGAATAGCCTCAAAGGCACTAATCGAAGTGCAGACCTATATCTCTAAGGCATTCGGTAAAGTGGTTACTACTAGTGAATATTTTGAAACATATAACATGCTATCAGGATCTTTTGTGGTCGATAAGTTTGCTAAGTTTGGAGACTATACGATTGAAGGTGATTGGTGGGTTAAAAATCCTCTTTTTAAGAGTGTTAAGATGACTTCAATATCTACCCTTAACCGTCGAGGTCATAGAGTTCAGAAAGTTACCAAAACTGAATTTCATCAGGGCAAGAGGGACATATCTATTAAACAGATAAACGATCTATTCTTCTTCTCTACACTTGAAAGTAAAGTTAAACAAAATAAACGGGTTAGAGAATATTTAAAGAATGGTAGTCAAATGACCATTATTGAACCTTTGCTAGTGCATAAGTACAAGACTGTAAAACTGTCTGATGGAACCACAAAGCAAGAAATTGAAAGCAGTAAACTAGATACAGCGTCTTATGATAAAGTATTGGCCGATCTAAGCGTTAAAGACTTCTCGACAATCGAATACGTTGAGGAACTAAAACAGCCAAAAGTGAAATTGCTGAGAGATGATAAGCAGATTTGCTTGCATGTTTTTGACAGACATAATAGACATGACTACGTTACTCTTAAGGATAATACAACTAAATGGCTTTACTTCCCAATTAAAAATGGTTATCAAAAATATGAAAATGAGGTATTGAAAGAACTAAATCAATTTTTAAAAGAGTCCGAAGGTATGAGTATTTGTGGTGTCGCTGAACGCGCTGAGAGCATGGTTGAAGGTAACAAAAACTTCTCTTTACTTGATAACTGGCTAGATAGTTACACGTCTAACAAAGAAACTAGGGCATACGTAAAAGGAATTCTTTCTCAGAATAACAGTACTATCGAAACTATTAGTCGTGTTAAAGACATTGAGGATACGTTTTTAACTGAAATGATTGAAGAATATAAATCTGTAACAAAATCTAAAATCAAAGTCGTTCCTGAGATTTTAGTCAATAAAATCAAAAAAGAACAGGAAATAAAAGATTTTGAGGAGCGAGATAAGAAGTTGACTTTAAGTGTAGATAAAGACTATCCTCTACTTAAGGATTGCAAATACATAGTTCACCATAATGAACTAGGATTTTACATAAACGCTAAATTTAACGATAAGAAAGGCAAGAAGTGAATTTTATGATCAACTATCATGTGTTAGACGGTTCGGTAGTACTAAACTACGATGGCAAGACAAAGGTTATTAGTAATGATGATGCTAGGTACAACAAAGTGTTGGCGTCTATCAGGGCAAATACTCTAGAAGAGATCCCAGCTATTGTAGAAATTGAACGTGGTTTTAATAGAGATGGAATTGAATTGGTTGATGGGTTGCTGCATGCTAATGGTACTCCGATGCCTTCGGAGCTAAGTGAAAGAATTCTTAAGTTTAAAGAACAAGAGTTGCCATTCGAACCATTGCTAAACTTTTGGGATAATCTTAAAAAGAATCCCTCTTTTAATGCTAGAAAAATGTTGTTTAAGTTTCTTGAGCACAACGGGCATCCATTGACTTCAGACGGTTGTTTTATCGCATACCGTGGTGTTACTGATGACTTTAAGGACGTGCATACCGGAAGCTTTGATAACAAAGTGGGATCGGTCTGTGAGATGCCTAGGGATGCGGTAGATGACAATCCAAACAACACATGTTCGTCTGGCTTGCATGTGGCTTGTCATAGCTATGCTAAGGGGTTTGGGCCTAAGCTAATCGAAGTTAAGGTTAACCCTGCCGATGTGGTTGCCGTACCAGTAGACTATAACGGTACGAAGATGCGGACTTGTCGATTTGAAGTGGTTGCAGAAGGCGAAAATGAGCGTACGGACCATCTTTATGGGGTTGAGGCCATCGAAAGGCCAGAAGTGGATTTTGAGACAGAGGAGTCAGAGGAAGAGTCTTGTAGTAATAATGGATGCGACAATGGTCAAGGTGTAGAATGTGATGAACATTGTCAGAATTGTGGAGAAGAAAGAAGTTCATTTAATAACTATTGTGGCGAATGTGGTTCGGATTTAAACTAAAAAAGGAATAATATATGAAAAAATCAATTGCAACTAAATGGGTTAAGGCTTTGAGAAGTGGCAAGTATAAACAAGGTGAAGGGCTTTTAAAAAATACTACCAAAAATGGCAAAGCAGAGTATTGCTGTCTTGGAGTATTAAGCGAAGTTTGTCACATAAAATCAGAATTAGAGGGAGTGGAGTTACCCTTTGATTTTTATCCAGAACTTGATCTTGATTCTGAAACTGGGACACCATGTGATGATTACGGAGATATCTCTAAAATTGAAGTCAAGGACAAAAAGGGTGTAAAAAGATCTTTTTATAACTTATCAGCAGCCAACGATAGCGGTATTAGTTTTAAAAGGATAGCCACTTGGATCGAAAAAAACTTTAAACTACTTTAATTTCAGAAGTGAATTTTATGATGACTACTAGAGAAGCCGCTATATACTTAGGTCTTTCAGTCTACTATCTTAGGAACATGAGACACGGTATACATAACCATAAAGGTCCTGAGTTCATGGTATTTAAAAGACGAGAGGGAATGCGCGGTGGAATGGCGTACTACTATCACATGGAAGAACTAGATAAATGGAATAGATTGCATAAAAGAAGGAAAGTAAAATGAAACGATTTAATGAACTTACAAAGTCTCAACAAGATGAAGCGGTAAACTTTGCCACATTGGAGTTAAAAGAATGCATTGATATGGGTATCGTTAGCTTTGACAAACCAGTTGACAGCCATACCTTGACACAATATGCTACGATAGCCGCTGAAGATGCATTCTACGCCGAAATCGGTGACAAAGTTATCGATGATATCATAACTTGAGAAGTGAATTTTATGACTAAATATGTAGCTGCATATCTGAGAGTGTCAACCGAAGGAACCAAGAACGGTCACCAACAAAGTACTGCTATGCAAAAGCTAGACATTGAAACGCATCTTAAGGCTAAAGGTATTACAGAATTTGAAATCTATGAGGACTTGGGCATCTCGGGAACCAAGAAAGATAGGCCTGCCCTAAAGAAGCTAATGATAGACTGTAGACAGGGTAAAGTGTCCATGGTTGTATGTTATAAATTAGATCGTCTTTTTAGATCTTTACGTGATTTAATGGAAACAGTTGCGGAATTTCAAAAGCTAGAAGTAAAATTTATATCTACTAAAGACGCGGTGGATATGAGTTCTGCTAGCGGTAGATTGCTTTTTCAGGTATTGGGCGCATTTTCTGAGTTTGAAGCCGCCGTTATTCGGGAAAGAGTAATTTCAGGGATTGCAAATGCTAGATCTAAGGGTATAATCCTAGGTAGACCCTTCAAAAAGGGACATAATGTTATTAAAAAACTTAAAGATGAAGGTAGAAGTGTAAAAGAAATATCAGAACATACGGGTTTAAGCAAAAGAAGTATATATAGGACTTTAAACAAAAATGAGTAAGGAAAAATTAAAATCATTAAAATCTACAGATCTTATAGGAAGTTGGACTATACTAAGTATAGACGATCCAGACGAAGCTGGTAGAAAAAGATGGCATTGTAAATGTGTATGTGGAACAGAAAGAACAATAAACGATTATGTATTAAAAAAAGGAAGAAGTACTTCTTGTGGAAGAGGACAATGTAATTACTTATTTAAGGATTTGTCTGGAATTAAATTCGGAAGATGGTTAGTAAAAGGACTTTCAGAGAAAAGAAAAAGAGCGAGAGGCGTAACATGGAATGTAGAATGTGATTGTGGAAAAGTGGGTATTGTTAGCAGCAACTCGCTAATGTGCGGTGATTCTAAATCATGTGGGTGTCTAAACATAGATACTCTTATTAAAAGAAATACTCTTCCACCCAAAGAGGCTGCTCTTAGAAAACTATTTCGCAACTATTGTTGGCAAGCAAAAATACGGGAATATAGTTTCGAATTTGCAGAAATAGAATTTAGAAAATTGATTAATTCCAATTGTTACTATTGCGATAAAATCCCCTCTACAGTTGGCAAAGCTGAAGGGGGAAATATAGTATACAATGGGCTTGATAGGGTAGATAATTCTATGGGTTATTCATTGGATAATTGTGTTCCTTGTTGTGAATCATGCAATAAGAAAAAAATGGGGGTAACGATAGAAATAGCAATTAAAATGGTTGAATGGTTAAAACAAAAAAATAAAGGAGAACAACTGTGAAATCGGGTAGCTATAAAGTAAGTTTTGTGGTAGAATTGACAAATTGTGCTAATGAAGAAGATGCAGTACGATCGGTTAGGGCCATGGTTAACGAAATGCTAGAGGATGACGAATTCCCAGAAGTGGAATTAGAATTGATTGATGGGGTGGACTTAGACTATACCTTAGAAGAAGAAACTACCTTAGAAGTGAATTTTGGGTGACCTATGACTAAAGAAAACTTAGAAACTTATATCCTGGAGTGGTGGAAAAGTTTTAGGCCTACAGATTGGTCCGAAGCTGAACACATTAAAGATCCCACAATTAGGACGTGGGGTGTAGAAGAGCGTAGATTGGCAAAACTAGCTGGAATGATTGCAGAAGAACGGCTTATTGATAATAATAACTCAGAAAAGGAAATTGATTATGACTAAAGAAAAATGGTTTGAAGTTTACGATGAAGAGTTCAAGAAGGCATGTGATAAGAATATGCAGATTGGTCCAGAAACATGGGTTGAGTGGACAAAACACCTGCATAGCTTTATCGATAGTGTTTCAGAAGCAACCGAAGTTTACGATATAGAAAATAAAGGAGAATAATATGGCTAATAGAAAGAACTTCCCGCATCGTGTACTAAAACGTCGTGAAGAAGCAAAAGTAAGACAAGAAGCTAGTGATAAGCGTCCAGTTCATCAACGATTGGAGAAGGCAGTACCAGGGTCTAAGGAATATGCTAAGTTGTTGTTGAAAGTCCAGAAGTGATTTGTGGATAACTTACCATCAGCATTAATAATTTCTGCGACTTTATTATATTTAGTTCCAAGGTTAAGTAAATGCGTCGCAATGGTAGCAATAGCTATTGCTTATGGGCAAAATAAGGAAGTACAAAAGAAAATTCAAAAAGAGTGGGATAAGATCTCGGAGGCTTAACATGTTTAAATCTGGAGAAGAATGGTATCACAAGTCTACATTGGACATCAAGCTTAAGATAGTAGTTGTTATGACCTCTATACCAAATACAACTAGAATAGTTGCACATATCTTTAATAGACACAATGAAATCTATTATGATACCGGAACCTATACTATTGCAAACGATCAATTGCATATGTGGGAGAAAATTAATAAATGAAAAATATAGTAATTGCTTTTTTGAGTTTAACGACAGTAGGTTTATTCCTAACCATATGTTATAATGTGGGAAAGGAACGCGAAAGTCGAAGAACTTTGATAGAGAACAGTTATATGACAGGATGTTATAACTTTGCACAGCATTACTGTGTAGATATGGAAGATGATTCGAAGTATGAATGTTATAAAGATGCCTTGGACTTCTGTCCAAAACAAGCAGAAGAATTCGTAAAATTTGTAGAAGGTGAAAAATGAAATACTTAAAAGTTACTATTCAACCAATAAAAATTAAAGGCGATCCTATGGATCTTGAGACTCTTCAGGTAGATTTGTATGAACGAATTACAGCTCTTGTAGAATCAGAGACTCTTCTTTGGGATATTGACGAAGAAGATGAAGACGACGATGAAGATTAAGTCTCGTCTTCAAATCCAGCCTTATTTGCCTCAACCTTAGATTCCAAGCTCTCTAGAGATCCAAAGCTCATAGAGCCAGATTTAGGGTTTGGTGGTACTACAGATTTTTCTTTAGGTTTAGGCTTCTCTTCAGAAGTGTTTTTCTTCTTACTCAATCTCTTTAGTTCTTTATTGAGTACTGCGTCTACTAATTCTTCAGTTTCAGCAGCAGTCATACGAGAGTAACTTGGGTCTTTGATCTTGTACAGCTTCTCTAGTATACCTTCTAAGTCCTCTTCAGCATCCGAAGGTGTGAAGCGATCTTCAAACAACTGCTGTAATACAAACATAGGATCTAACTCATTCACCACAACATGGAGCGGGGTGTGGTACTTAACGGAGTACTCACGACAACGTATAAGCCAAATAGACTCTAGGGTTGGTTCTAGAGCAACCTGTATAGCTTTGATTTGGGCTAGATCGAAGAGTGAGTAGAAATCGCTCATTTTATGCCCAAATTATCTAATTCATTGACTACAATTTTTGATTTCCATCCTATATTAGCATACGTAAAATCAAATTTGTTGTGTTTTTGAATATTTTCTAATTCTGTTAATATTTGAAGGTTTAAGGGAATATGTAAGCCACAAATATCTTTATTTTGAAGAGGGAGTATGTGATCTACATGGTGAGAGATTCCAGTTTCTTTAGTTCGTCTAGCTGCTTCTATATATATATCCTCAATTTGTTGACTCTGGGATTCAGAAAGCCAAGAAGGCATAGCTTTTAACTTTAGGGTATGCCTTTTTCTGTTTAAAAAGGTAATTTTCCCTGGGTTATCTTTTTTATATTTGGAGTGGTAAATACGTTTCTCTTCTAAATGAGAATGATAATAAGAAAGAGAATAGGCTTGTAATTCTTCTTTATTTTTTTGATAATAAATAGAAGCTCTTGCAGATTCTTTTTCTATATTTTCATAATAACGTTTATGACGATTATCTAAAAGCCTTTCTTTATTTTCTTGATAGTAAATAGCTATTTTACCATCTTTATTTTCTTGATAATAAATAGCTCTTTTAGCTAAAATTCTTTCTTTGTCTTTATTATACCGTGCTCTCCTGCACGATTTACATATACGTTGTAAGCCGTCTGGCTTACTTTTGTCCTTATTAAATTCTGAAATAGGCTGTTTTTTACACCTAGAGTTACCACATTGTTTCATAGAAGTCTATTAATTTCCTTTAACGGCATTGGCATGAGTAACGCCATCATTTGAGAATGTTACATTTCCAGACATACCATTCGAACATCGACAATCGGGCGCACATGGTCCTGTATGTCCAAAGCCTACACTGCCAGGGGTGTCACCAACCGACGTAATCGTCCAGGGTGGTTGTAGAGGGTTGATAGGATGAGTGTTAGGAATCAATGGGAGAGGATTATAGGGCATAATGGGGTATATTGAAGGGCCTCCTATATTAGGCTGGCTAATTGCGATCTGGGAGGCTTTTAAACGCTCTACGTCGGCTTTCAAATGAGCAATTAGGTCATTTTGGACAGCAATAACGTTTTTTAGGGCATCGATTAATTCTTGGGTATCAATCATAGGTTTCTCTTGAGTATCAGAGGATACGCTTTGTGTAGTAGATTTACATTTTTGACATCTTTGATCCATATTAGTAGTTCCGGAAAACCATAAATGTGCCGTATCGCAAACCGGACATACTACATTGTATATACCCATGTTATTCTTCGCTTATTGGGTTTTGTTTTAATTGAAGCTCTTCGGCTATTTTAATTGAACGATTGAGGACGGCATCTCTTTCAGACTTCATCTTTTCTTTAAATAGGTTTTCGGCTCTTATGGCGGCATCTAGAACGGCAGCGATAACGTTCAAATCGCCAATATTACCTTCCATTCCAGAGTCTTGGAGGGTAGAGGACCAAAAAGGTGGGGATTTTAGGATACGATGTTTAAGCTGGACCAAAGCAAAAGCTAGGTTGCCTTCCTCTTCAGATGCTTGAACGGCCAATTCACCTAGTAAGGATCTGTATTCCTTACCGGCCTGTAATTGACGAATAGGGTCCAAAAAGGTCCTAAATTGGAAAGTACCGGTGTAGGAACCACCAATTCCACCTTCCATCTTGTCCATTCGCCAAGTAGCCACTGAACCTTCTAAAGTAATATCGTTGTTGTTTTCCATATGTATTTCCGTATTTAAACCAAAGAACTAAACTGCCTATATCATATAAGTTATGCAGCCATGGGATATAAGATGGATTATTAAGCTATGTTATAAGATTATAATTATATAGTTTCTTATCTCTTATTGTATTCTCTTCTGTATTCTCTTCTGTATTCTCTTCTGTATTAACTAACAAAAGAACAAATTTGTTATATCATAAGAAGAAGATAATATATAATAATAGCATAAATTACAATAATATTGAGATAATATAACTATATAAAATCATTATCCTTATTTGGTTAAAATATTTATTATCAAAACAATATAGTGACGCATTTTAACAATTGAAAAGCTATCAAAAACTATGTTCTTGACAAATCCCCATCTTTGGTTTAACCTAGTTAAGTAGCTAGTGGGGGTCGCGTGTAGATGGTACAGCGAAGAATCGTAATAGAAGAAGTAATGGGTTCGAATCCCATACGTGCCACTAGCACACTTTAAAAGGAGAAGGAAATGTATAACCTATATAAGCTAGACGAAGATCTATATCAGATTCACAGTTCTTTTACTGGAGAGAAGGCTATGGAGGGTACCTTGTTAGGAATTCTAACCTATGCCACCCATACCCTAAAGTTTAGTCCAGACGAACTCGAGTATGCGTTGTTAGACATGCTAAAGAATGATAACGATGTGGGTCATTTCGGAATTAATAGGTCTTTTATCTATTCTTATAAAAAGAAGGATAGGAAAGCAGGATAATATGAAAAATCGTTTAAAAAGCTCTCTATTTGCCTTCTTTATAAGTTTTTTCTTTACTTCCGGGGTAGTATTTTTTATTTTAGTTTTATCTCACGTTTTGAATACATTGAGATAGTATGACTAACACCTTGAAACATAAGCCAAATTGTATAATCTATGTGTGTACTTGTAATGTAGCGCTAGAAATAGAAGAGACAGATGAAAACAATGATATTGTTGAAGTGGAAGAATACTACGATTGGCGAGAGGAATTTTATGATCCAAACGATGAATGGGAATGAATTATGAGCTTAAAAGCAATTTCTAAGAAAACTAAACTGAGCATTAACGAGCTAGAAGGCATAATCATTGTCGATCATGTCATGGAAAAACTAACACCTAAAAAGAAACTAAAAAGGGTTCAAGTAACCCTTAGAGGAGATGTTGTAGATTTCTTAAATAAGGTTGCCAAACTCCTTAAAGTTGATGTAAACTCTGTAGTTGTATTCATGTTACAAGAGGCCATTAAGCCTGGTATTTTAAAAGAAAGTCAGAATATTAAATAATATGAAAGAAAAACAACTTAAGTTTTTAGAACTCGCTAAGTATTACGAACAGCTAAAAGAGAAGCTAGATGAAGTCAGAACAGAGATGGCCCCTCTAATGTCTGAGATAGGTGTTGGAACTCTATTTCAAGACGAAGAAACCCTAACCGTTTATAAGATAGTTAAACCTACTGGTACCTTTACCCACTATAGAGATGTTGATTATGTTAGGACTGCCCAAGGCGAAGAGCGGTCAGGCGGACTATCTAAAAAGCAAGCAGGAGAAGCTGGCTTTAGTTTGGTTAAATCATGAGTGTTGATGTAAAGAAACTTAGGGAATTAAAGGCCGCCTCCACAAGCGTAGTTAAATGGTATGCTCACGATTCAAGTGGGTATGGCCCAGAAGCAACCGTTAGAGGCCCATTCTTCAGATGGTTTAAGGTTGCTGAAGTAGCGGATGAGTATAAGCACAATGTGTCAAGTCCAAGAGATGATGCTGACTATTGTGCTGCCGCTATGAATGCAGTTCCTGAGCTATTGGATGAGATAGCAAGGCTTCGCTCTGAACTAGACGGCCTTAAGGTTCATGGAACTTTAACGATAGTGCCATCTGAACTTGAAGAAGAACTCGCACTTTCCAAATCGAATGAGGCGATGCTGAGGGCGGCGTTGGAGAAACTAGAGTGCGTTTTTACCGCTAGTGAAGACGGCGAACGCATGTTCTCTTGTTGTAACAGTAAGCATTTCAAAGAAACGCTGATGGCCGGAGATCGAGTATTTCGTTTAAGTTATGCTTACAGTGATCTGTTCGACAAATCCCAATCCCCCACCTCGGCGCTAGAAGTGATTCGAGAGACGATGGGCTTACTAAGAAGAGCTATCGATCCTATGAGTTCAAATAAGCACCATCAACTTCTGTCAAAGGCGTCTGAAATACTGAAGTCCCAGTTCGGCGGGTGCGATGAGTAACTGCCCTATTTGCAAAGGTGATCTAATTGAGGTTGTAACGTTATGGTGTGGAACATTGACTAAACGATTTAAATGTCGGGATTGTGGGTTACTAAAATGACCATGACTAAAGAGCTTGAGCAGGAGATTCGAAATTGTGGCACTGCAAATGATTTTATTAAACATAAAAATATCTTGTTGCAAGAGCTGGACGCACTGAGGTCCGAGCGGGATGAGTTATCCAAAATGAACTCTGACGGGTGTGGCTTACTAGCGAAAGCGATTGAAGAACGCGACGCCTGGCGAGAGCTTGCGATGAAGCAGAGGGAGATGGTCCTTCACCTTTCTAAAACGGCTAACTTTGAAGATGAGGACGATGATGAAATGTTAGATCAAATTGCGAATCTCCCGCTACCAGGGAGTGACGAATGACACTAACTTTAGTTAAAACTACAGGTGGAACAAATGGAACTCCAACAACTTGCAAGGGTTGTAACTCCTCACATTTTGTCAAAGTAGGTATAGCATGGCATTGTTCTAACTGTGGCACGTATTTTCCAGCTAAACTAAGCCAAACGGTAACTGCTGAAAGCATAAGAAAAGATTTTAAAGACCTGGACTATTTACATCGTAGTCTTAAGGATGCAATAAGGACACTAGAGAAACTAGTAAAGGAATGAATTATGGAATTTCAAAAACTAACTGTTAAACATTACGCCGAAAATGCTACTGATGAGAGACGTATTACTCTATCACCAGCAAATATCATAGTTGTAGCAGCTGCTATGGAAGATATTGTTTTAGGGGGTAGGTCTTTAAGACCTGTTCAGGTGCTGTTTGCCCAAGGCGAATCTATTGATCTTTTAATCAACCATGCCGATTTAGAGCTACTTGAAGCAGCGACTGGTAGTTTTTGTTTAGATTAGAATTGAAATAAATTATCTAGAATCAATCAATTTAGTAAGAAGATTCACAAGTGCTTGATGTTGTTGAGATAAATCTTGTCTCAAAGATTCTATCTTCTCTCCCAAAACTTTAACTTCAGCATTATGAGTGTCTTTAAAATGCTCAAAGTCTTTAGAAACGTTCTGTTTTTGATTTTCAAGCTCAATTTCAATAATCTTGATCTTTTCTTCTAAGCCTAGTCGGATCTTCTCCATATCTTGGCTAGCTTGGCTGAGAATAGACTCTTTATAAGCTTCTTTCTTTCTATTAGAAGAAGCCTTAAGGTGCTTAAATCCCGTATAGATGCCGCCTAGGCCTGTAACAATGCCCGTTATCCCTGCAATAGCCGTATTTAGGTCAATAGTCATTGTAAGATCCTCGCATAATAAGATTGGACTATTTTAGGGAATAGTGATATAGTACCCACAAGGAGCTTTAAATGACACAATATATAGTTAATTTTTTGAATAGTTTGGAAGGTCTTAGGAAGACGATCGTGATGCTTCTTTTGGTTGTTCTTAGTGCCGTTTTTCGAGTTAAAAACTATATCAGCGGAGATAACATGACCGACCTGTTAAAAGGAACAGTTGTAGCGTTTTTTGCAAGTAATGGCTTAGAACATATTACTACTACTGTAAAAGAATATATTAATTCCAAAGGTCAAAAGAAGGACGAAACCGTAGTAAATGTAGAGGAGACACCATCGCCATGATACAAAAATTCAATGCATTGTTAGCTGGGTTAGGAAATACTCTTAAAAGTTTTTATGCTAAAGCTAGTCAAGACGTAAAAGACATCTGGGCTCAAGATAAGGTGTTTTTTATTGCCTTTGGAGCAATTATTCTAACTATCAAGTTTAGGGACATTCTTATTAGTTTGCTAGTTAGCAGCGGCAAGAGAGTTTTTACTAAAGCTCAAACGCAAGATGCGGATCTTGCAAAACAAGAAACTCAGGCTAACCAACAATCTGACCAACTAGTTCAGGATGCTCAAAATGCGCCTTCTAAAGAAAAACCTATTACTGATGATTGGAATAAAAAATGAAAAAACTAATTAATTTAATTCTATTAACTACTTTTGTTTCAAATATTGCAATTGCGGATTGCGATTTTAGCACAGGCGTTACACCTGGACCAAACCATACTTTCGTTTATAGCGAAGAATGTCACCTTAAGGTCGGCACTCTCGTTCAAGACGATGCTACCAAAACACAACAGAACACAGATCTAACTCAAGCCATTCAACTTAAAGATCTAGCATTGACTAAGTCGGACGCTAGAGTTCAACTTTGGACAAGTACCAGTGCTGATCTAGAAAATCGTTTACAGAAGGTTGATAGCATGGAAAAGACTAATCAGTGGCTATACTTCGGTTTAGGAGCACTCACCGTAATTGGAGCAGGTCTAGTAACAGCTAAATTAGCAGGCCATTAATATGATGAATGCTTTAATTAAGGCCTTAAAGTTCTCTACACCTTTAATTCTTCTTAGAATTCTAATTTATTGGTGCACGGGACATTAACATGTATAAATTTCTAATTCTTATAGCCCTTCTTATCAGCACTCAAGTTAGCCAAGTGAGTGCCAATAGTGAATTTAACCACGGCAAATCCGCAGTTACATCTGATTACTATGGTAGAGTATACGATCGAAGAGGCGGTGGACGCGGTGGCGATAGAGGAGATAGAGGGCGCGGCGATCATAGAGGCAGACAGCATCGTGGTTATCGGGATGGACGTATTGCTAATCCAGTTAGGATTCATTTAGGTCCTGCACCATATGGTGGCTGGAGAGGTCATCCTTATTATTGGAATGGCTATAATCATTATGTCTGGGCGTGGGGACCATGGGCTCCATGGTGGGGTTGGGCACCGTATTATGGTTGGAGAGTAGGACTCTATTACTATGTCCCAGAAGGATTGAAATGCTTTGCAGATAACCCACAAGTTCCAGGTGAATGGGCTGGGCAAGAAATGTTTTATTCTTCCGAAGATTCTATCAATTCCGCGCTTGGTTTTTGTGAGAGTGATCCCAATGTTCAAAATGCTGGGGCTCAAGCATCATGTAGAATTAGAGAATGCGTTCGTTGGTAAATAGCCTATAAGCTTACTGTGTTTGTATTTCCAGCTCCGCCAGTCGTTCCAGCTGAACTTGATGCTGCCGTAGCAGCTGAACCTGCGGATCCAAACGTATCAGTACCAATACCAGTTACAAGATTGAAGATAGAAATTCTTCCTCCAGATCCGCCGTTGCCACCAGTACCGCCAGAAACTCCAACCTGAGTACCATTACCACCATTACCGCCAGTACCGCCAGAAGCACTGAGTATATTTGTTCCTGAAGTACCAGCAAGATTATTATAGATGAGATAAATCCAACCTCCACCGCCACCAGCCCCACCGCCGCCACCACCACGAGTACCAGCTGCTGCAGTTCCACCATTACCGCCAGTACCGCCAACCGCCTCTATCGTTCCGACTGCCGTCGAACCACCACGATTAATCGTTCTAGCTGAGAGGTACACAATACCACCGCCAGCACCACCACCACCGCCGCCACCACCAGCAGTGCCGTCACCACCACCACCAGATCCGCCCGGACCGCCAGTTCCACCTTGATAAATTGAGAGTCCGCGTAATAAATCAGTTGCATATCTAACGAATGGCGTACCGTTTGTGACAGCGGTAGCCGCCCTTAAAGCTCCACCCGCTCCACCAGAACCAGCTCCACCAGCTCCACTAGCACCAGAAGCTCCGCCTTCACCAGGAGAAGCCGCCGTTGAAGCAGCACCTTGAGTTCCAGCAGCCGTCCCACCAACACCGCCAATAATACCAGCGGTGTTTCCGCCAATAGTGCCAGCCGCTACAGCAGCCCCAGCAGCTCCAGCGGTTGCAGATGCAGCACCGTTACCACCATTGTTGCCATTAAACGAAATTGCTCCAGCAGATGCTGCAGTTATGTCTAACGTGTTAGATACGAAGATTCTGAATGCGCCTGTCTTAATAGCTCCGGAACCAGATATAGTCAGATTTGTAAAATAAGCATCACGAGTTAATGTACCGGCTGTCAAAGGACCAGAAGTTAGATTGTTGGTAGTAACAGTTAATGCTCCATCGGATCCGCCGCCAAATGCAAATAAACCTGCAGAACCAGTAGCGCTAGCAGAAGCAAGTTTCCAAATACACAAAACAGTATCAATAGTGGAAGTGGTAAGTGTCCTGGATTGACTAATCTGAATAGTTATAGTATCGCCAACCACACAGTTTGGTACAACCGTTGTGATAGCTGCTTCTGTGGTAGAAGAGGTATTATCGGCTTGTGCCACACCATTTTTGTAAACCGTGGCAATAAAAATGCTAATAGTTGCTTGTAAGTTTAGATTTACGGTATAATCGCCATCTACAGGAACAGTAAAGATACCCGTAGATGCTACAAATGCAGAGTTTGTATCTTTTACAGTAGTCCATGTAGGAATGGTTGTATTGGCAGTGACTACTGTTCCAGAGTTGTAAGCAACTAGCAGGATTTCTTCTGCTTGATTGTTTAATGTATTTAAAGCATCTGTAACAGTTGTGCCTGTGACAGTAGAGGCGTTTGAAACATCTCCTGAAGCAAGAGTGCTCCATACAGGAGCAGCACTAATAGTCCCATTTCCGGTTTGAGTTAAAAAGTTTTTAACGGCAGTTGTATTACCAGGCAATCTAACCGCTTTAGGTGTAGCATCTTCGTATTCCATATCGCCCAAAGTGGTCATTGGAGATAGGGCATTGAAGGCAGCATTAGCAGAAGCAGCAGCAACACCAGTTCCCCCATTAACAAGAGCTACGATTCCAGTAATATTAGAAGCAGTCCCAGTTGTACTCTGATTTAGAGTTGGGAAATCTGCAGCAATAGCAATACTAAGAACACCAGTAGTAGTAGTATTTTTAATAATACCGGTTCCAAGAGCACCTAAGAACTGAGCAGCTGTTAATCCAGCATCGGCTGTTCCTTGAACAATGAATTTGTTAGAAAATGTAATATTTGCCGAACCATCAAAACTATTACCAGCTATGGTCCTTGCAGTTGTTAGCTTTGCCGCACTTCCCGTTGTATTCTGATTAAGAGTTGGAATATCTGCAGCTACAATCGCTCTAAAAGTAGGAACACCGCTAGAACCATTTGGTGCAGCAAGAAATGTATTTTGGGTCTGAGAGGATATGGATAAAGTTCTTGTAGCAGTTGTATACGTAAATGGAGATCCTACTACTACAGCAGGACCTGTCTGAATACCTAAAGTAGCAGCAGAATTATAAAAAGGTACCGCTCCATTAACACCCGCAACCAAAACTTGATCCCCAGTTCCATCATTGGCAGCACTATTGGTGAGAAGTCCACCTTTGAGCGGAACACCGGATGCATTTGCAATCAAGTCAACGTGGGTATCAAATTGAATATTTAAAACTGTAGAACTAATGGCCATACCGACCATAACATACATGTCATTAAAAGGCGATGGAAGAGGAGATATACCGCCAGCAACATTATCTATATACTGTTCGAAATTCACGAATGGTCCAAAAGAAAACCCATCCATGAAACCACGGATAAAAATATCGGCTGTTAATCCAACGATATTAGTAGCAAATCCTAATTGGGTTTTATCATCTCCGAATACTGGAAGAGCAGCGCCAGCAATTGTTGCAGGTGACCATAAAGCATCACCATCGCGCCACATGACCACCATGTGATCTGTGACAGCGCCAGAAATGGGCTGACTAGGAAGAACTAAGGAAGGAACCTGAGTCTGAGGTGTAGCGATAAGCACACCACTTACAGTAACCGAATCTAACAATAAATCCCAAGCTACTGCACTGACAGTGGATATATGAAAAATTAACCTATAGTTAACACTAGTTGAATTAGATAAGAACTGGCCAGTAAAAACTTTAGGCGTGCTAACTGGACCTGGAAGAGAAGCTCCAGTGGATTTAACTGGGATCAAAGTAGCGTTTGTTATATCATAAACAAAAATTCTAACATCAGAATTAGATCCTAAAACCATTCCAGATGAACCTTCGTAAGAAAAACTAATTTGAATTTTATTGCCCTTGTCCACACTACTTATGACAAAATCGGTACTTACCCCTTGGCCTTGTTCATTTGCCGCAATTTTGCCCAAATCAAAACTAGCTATGCCAACAAGTGGAGTAGATGTATTCCTAGTAAAAGTAACGCCAGAAGGAGTTCCACCAGTTCCGTTGATTGGAGAAGTGTCTCCACCGTTAGCCGTAATATTTGCGCCGGTTTCGTATTGACGGTTACTAGCCACCCCAGTGATGGTAGCTGTTGCAAGAGCTACTGCTCCAGAAACGGCATCCCATGCTGCCTTAAGTTGCGTTGCCGTTGGGTTATTAGCAATTGTTGGACCATTATACCAAGCAACCGTTACATGCGTAGGAGATAAAACTGTAACAAGAGGTGTTAAATACGATTGAGTAGCATGAAAGATGTAATCAATATTTATACCATTTCCAGCATTGCCAGAAGCAACAGCTGTATAGGTAATGTCCTGAGCAACAACTGTTGCATTAACTGTGTTTCCAGAATTATTATATAGATTCCAACCAGTTGTGTTGATCTCAGCATCTGGATTTGTAATATAGTTTCCAGCAGATTTATCTAATTTATTGTTAAAGATAATCCAATCTAGATTAGAAAGAAAACCTGATTGGGTAGCGTTAGCTTGTTGAATAGTAATGTTTGGGGTTGTTCCACCAGAACTAAAAAGAGGTGAAGTTGCCGTTACAGCTGTTAAGTAAGCGCCAGCAGGTTGTTTCGAATTAAATACGGACCAATCAGACCCAGAAAGGGCCCCTGGAATCCCTGCAGAAGCAAGTCCCAAACTCAACACCTGACCCAGTAGACTCAAACCATTTGGAGTTCCAAGAGTTACATCGCCAGTGTTTGTTCCAGTTATGTTTGATGCAGAAATTGCACTAGAAAAGTTGGCAGATACACCAGAAATAGTACCAGTAAATGTTGGAGCACTTGAAAACACAACGTTCCCAGATCCCGTGGTTCCGCTAACAGTTGTACCTTGAATAGCAGATATGGTAGAAGCTTTAGATTGTGAACTAGAAGCAGCAGAGGTAGTTACATCTCCAGTAAGTTGATTAATAGCATTAACGGTTACTGCGCCTTGAGCACCATTAACAGATCTAACTCCAGCTGCAGGAGTAACTAATTGCCATTTTCCAATAGCAGAAGTATATATGATTATGTCTCCAATTTGGAAATTAACCATAGATGGATCTGTCAATCCTGGCACAGTTCCGACGTCTAAAGCAGATACATAGTAAACGTTTCCATTAGTTCCCGTACCATCGGACAGAGCGGGCGTGTTAGTAGTAGGATCCCAAGAACCTTGGTACTCCATAATTACAGAAGGTAGCTGATTAATTGGAACTTTTCCGGATGCATCTAAGGAAGCGACTCCTAGCGCAACGCCTACTTCACTTTGAGGAACATATGTAGAAGATAAATTTGGGATATCGGCAGAAACCAAAGATCTAAAGGTTGGTTCAGCAGAAGAGCCGGATACAGGCCCTGCAAATATTTGGTTGGCTGCTTGCACAATAAGACTAAAATCTAATGTGCCAGAACTCGTTACTGGGCTCCCACTTATACTATAGATAGGAATAGTGGATCCATCAGATAATCCTACAGAAACTACGCTACCGACTCCAGCGACAGCCCATGCACCATCCGCTCTTAAAAAGTTAGTGGTACCTCCACCAGATGCTGGCACTAAACCGTTTAAAGAACTTGAAAATACTGGCAAGATAGCATTTACTTGAGCAACTGTTAAATCTAAGGCGTTAGCCGTTGAACCAGTATTATTACCCTTAATAGTATTGGAAGGCATTTGTGCTAGTTTAGAGTTGTCAACAACATTGGTGCCAATTACCGTAGCACCTTGAGTTCTAGTAACATCTCCAACTAAAGATCCGGTAAAAGAAGCAGCACTACCAGAGACGTCCCCAATGATATTGGCCGTAATTGTTCCAGCAGAAAAGTTACCACTACTATCTCTTTTAACAATAGTCGAAGGAGTATTTGAAGAAGTAGCTGAAGAGAATGCTGTCACAGAGGAAGCAATGGCGGAAGCTGATTGGCCACCGACAGATACAATCACAGCAGATTGAGAGCCAGTTCCAGGACCAGCAATGACATCTCCAGTAAGTTGATTAATACCAGAGACTATTGAGCTAGATATAGCACTAGAGAGAGCAAGAAAGGTAATACTTTTATTAATACCACTCTGAACTAAGGGATATAGATCATTCCCGGAAGAGGTTGTTGCAGATGGCAATTGAGAAATTTTTTCACTAGCCATATAAGCTCTCTTCTATAGATCTTAAATTAGTATTATTTATCTCTTTACAGCTACTAATAAAACTGCTCCAACGCCTGGGTCTGCAACCCAATGTCCGGTTAAGCCGTTGGTAACTACAGTATCCCAACCGATGAGAGGAAGGGATGTCCTAGTAGCACCACCTTGGGTCATTTGGGTTACCGAAAGGATAGTATCAGTTGTTAGCAATCCAGTAACAGTTAAAGCCTCTGAAACAGCTCCACCAGAACTTGGATTTGAAGTGAACGCAAGAATTTGAGGAGCGGCAGCAGGAGTTCCAGTAACTTGTGAATAAGGTAAAGATAAAGAACTTAAGGTCGTTAGCGTGGAGTTAGATGTAGCGGTAATATTGCCAGCAGTGCCACTAACATTTCCGGTTACGTTTCCCGATAAAGATGCCGTAATAGTCCCAGCAGAAAAGTTGCCAGAACCGTTCCTAAGAACGAGAGTTGAAGGAGTATTTAAAGAAGTTGCTGCAGCAACTGCTACGGCGGCAGTGGCGATAGCGCTGGCTATCTGCCCACCAACCGAATTAACAGTAGCAGTTACAACGCCAGTTCCACTAGCGCTTACATCCCCAGAAAGGCCAGAAAAACCACCAGCTGGGGCGTTCGCTATAGCCGATATTAGGTCACCAAGGCCAAACCCAGCGATACTACTAAAGTAAACACCATTAAGGCCAGTTTGTAGGAGATTTGATTCTAATTTGATATCCATGATTATTCCGCCTTATTGTTAAGTTAAAGATTGGCGTGAATTTGGGCTATTAGGGACCCCATGAGATGCGAATTCTAGGGGGACCAAGGTCATTGTCTCCATTGCCAGGTATAACATAGCCTGGAGGGAGAACTTCTGGAAAACCAGCTATAAACGAAGGGTTGAAGGGGTCAACGGGGACAATAGGGAAAAGGACAACATATCCAAGAGCTTGAAAGTATGTAGCTATATAGTCAGATGTCACCAATGGGATCATGAAAGGCTCTATTTTGAATAGGCCAAGAGCCATAGCGTCGTTAATCAAAACAGTTGCATTAGCTACAAAGGCAGCCTCAGCAGCGGTTGTAGCGGCAGCAGTGGCGGCTACGGAGTCAGCATTGGCAGTAGAGGCATTTGGTAAGGTAATGGACATACAGTAAAGATTGGCTTGATTTTAAGATTAAATAGTAGATAAGAAAATACCCAATAATGAATGAACATTACTGGGTATTTATTAATTTAATTATTGCTTAATTAAGGAAGAGAGACTGCGCCAGATTCAGAATCGTTAGGTGCAGATTCGTCTGTAAGTGCAAGACCTTTATAAGTAATATTGATTTTGCTAGTAGCGCGAGACTGAAAATTGTTCGAGTTCGTGTCCGGCAAACATCCAATGATTGTAGCCATCGGTGCTCCTGCTGGATTTTCTCTGTCTGCTACTGTAATGGTCACAGGACCGAGTCCTAAAAGTTGGTTCAAAGTTGGGAATTGACCCAAAGCTTTTACACCAAATCCATATACACGAAATCCGCTACATTGGACGTTGACAGCATTATAGCTGACCAATGTAATCTCATCAGGAGAGTATCTTCCAAGAAGATGGATATCTTCAGAGCTGATGCTTTCACTGATAGAACAACTATCAAAAATACCAATTACTTGAGGGCCATTTCCACCATCAATACTTACAACGGATCTACCGCCAGTAATGACTTTGGATGCTGCAGGAGATATCCCGCCTCTTTTGCTATCATCAGTTATTGCCATATAATTCTCCTTAAACCTTAACTAGCCGATTGTTGAACTGCCGAAAGGGCAAGATCAATAGCCACGAAGTAAATGCTGGTCGTTAACTTGGCTTCAACACTTACGAACATTGAAGGTGCTGCAATTTGAATTGAAGCATTTTTATATCCAAGAGGCGCATCATTCGATGTAGTCGTCATCTTCAATTTCTTATAAAAATCGAATCGTTGCTGTAAGAAACTTAGAGCTGAAGCAGCCGATACATCTGCAACAGATTTTCCAACGATTGCGCGTTGAAAACTTTGTGCTAAGTCTAAAGCAAGAATGTCAGACAAGTAAACAGCTTGGATTGAGTTATAAACGAAATTGCTATCTAAGCCGTAAGTCGTTTGATCGCTAACCCATGGGATCCCTGCAGTGTTCTGACTTAGAACCAGAAGTCCAGCGATGATAGCGTCAGCCACATCGGTTGGATCTCCAGAATCGTAACCGACTGGATCTTTGAAAGAAACGATGTTTGCAAGATGATTACAAATACTCTTATAGAAACCACCAGCTTGCATTCCAGCAGCAATACATGCTGCATACCAAGGCAAGAACAATTGATTTACACCCTGAGAGTTAACTTGGGTAACTTGTTGACAAGTAAGCGAACAACGATATGTTGCTAAGCTTTGAGCTTGTGCCTTACAATTTACATAAGTGTCATTGCATGACAAAATTGCCATACGATTACGTTTCAGAGTAGGGGTCGAGTACTGAATACAATGAGATTTCAACAATTCATCAATTGCAGCGATCGTGTAAGTTGAAGCAGGATCGGTATTGCCAGCAAGGATATCTGCCGTGGCGTTCTGTGAGAACAAAGGAACAATGATGTTCACTTGAATTCCAGCCATTTGAGCAATTGCATTAACAATGTCGATTGCCAAAGTTGGGCCTAGAGTTCCACCGGATAGATAGACTAAAGATCCAGGAACGGGAAGACCAGCCACTGCTGTAGGAATGAATCCAACAACTGTAGAATTTTGCATTTGCTTTTCAAAGATATAAAGAGAATCTTTGATACGTCCAGGTTGTGCTCCGCTGGTAGAAACGATACCAAGTGCGGTAACTTGATCTAAAGCCGAAGGTGGCAGTGAAGTGGCCGAAGCACTTGCTGTGGCAGAGTATCCCGGTTGAGCATTAATGAAAGCTGCAATTTGACTAATTGTAGTAAAATCAGCGAGAACCAACGACAAGCTAGTACCAGTTCCACCCGTAACAGTCGTAGTTAGATGTGTAGCGTTTACAGTTAAAGTCCCAGTTGTTCCAGAGTAACCCACAGACAGAGCGATGTTTGGGTTAATATTAAAAACTTCGTTAATTCCAACAGAACTATTAAGAACTTGAACTTCAACAGCAGGTTCTTGACTAGCAACGGTTAATCCAGGTACTAATCCCAATGCAGCTAAATCGCCAGGAGTAGAATCGATTAATTCGAAAGATCTACCAGAGCCACTGCCGTAGGGACCAACAGCTGGGGACATCGTAAGAACCAAAGTATCCGGGGCAAGACCGGCAGAAGCTACGATTCCAGCAGGAAGAAGTCCGTTAAGTTCTATAACCAACTCACCGATATTTGCGTGAGCAGATGTAATTACTACACCTGGAGGAAATCCAACAACAGAGTTAGTAGGGCTAGAACCCACGTCTCCGTGGACGATAGTGAGGCCAGTGTTAGTAACACCAGAAGCACCTAAAAGACCAAACTGACCAGCTGAAAGAAGCAGAGGAGCATTTTGAGCATTAACGTTAGTAGCTGCACTTAAAGTAACAGCGCCTGTTAAGGCAACTAAACTACCATTTACAGTTCCACCTAAAGTATCTGTGATGGAAGCCTGAGCAATGATGTTACCGTTAAATGTTCCAGAGAATCCAGAGTTAATGGTAGCAGAAGATCCAACTACGAAATATACGTTTTCTGCTAATGCTCCACCAGTTAGGGAGATAGTGGGAATACCACCAGCACCAGTAGTCAAAGTACTTGCAGTTTTAATAACGAAAACATCGCTAGCAGAACCGTTTAAAGTAAGAGTTCCAGGACCGGATGCTGCTAAGGTAGCTGCGCCGGAAGTGAAATTATAATAACCAGCTGTCAAAGTCTGACCATCGAGAGCTGATGGGATAATAACATAACCACCATGAGCTACTAAACTGGCATATGCAGAACTTGCATCAGATTGAGCAGTTGCAGGAGACAAACCACCGCTAGGACCACTTAAGGTAATAACGTCAGCGACTCCGCCGTTCAAGCGAATGGAGAAAGTATCGCCATTCAAAGGTGCGCCAAAAGCAGGAATGGTAGTACCTGTAACTTGAGGAGCAGATTCGGTACCAAGAGAGGTAACGGTGTAGTTGAATAGATTTCCACCAACTCCATAGTTCAGAGCTTGGATGGATCCATAACCAGGGACTGAAGCAGTGGCTTGAGTTCCCTTGTTAGTCTTGATAATGAAAATAGAATTCGCAGTTCCGCTAATATCTGGGTCATTGCTAGGAGCCGAAAGTGCAGCAAAAGCATCAACGATAGGGCCAGAAGTATAAATGCTTCTAACTTTGTTAAGATCGGTTGGGCCGTAAAAGTTGTTAGCTAAAGTCACAACACTGTAATCTGGGCCACCAGCTGCTTCACCCATGATGAGGATGACACCAGAAGAGGCTAAGCCAGAAGCATTTGAAATTACCGTGGTGTTTACATAAGCACCAGGAACGGGGGTTGAAATCCAGGGAGTATTTAAAAACTGTGCCATATTACTATCTCCTATTACTTAACTTTTTTGAGCCCGAAATGATCGAGACCTTGTGAAAATTGTTCCGGGGTATCCATTTTAATACTTTTAAGATGGAGCCAAAGAGCTTTCTCTAAAGACTTAGACTTTCCATACTTAGCTTTGTTGCCTACCCAAAAAATTCGGAAAGCTTCTCTTTTTTGATCTTCGCTTAAAACTCTAGGAGCTGGCTTATGAAGAGCAGCGCGATATGCACGAGCTTCTTCTAAAGACATTTCCATTTTAGCGACAGCATTTTTAGGCTGTTCTACTAAAGGTTTAGATTTTTGAGACTTATTCTCTTTAGCCATTTAGTTATCCCGGTAATGTAGGTTTGGACATTTGATGAATTTGATTTAAAACTTCTTTATGTTTGCTCTTGCTCTCAGCTACATCTTTTGCTGCTTCAACAGGATCATTAGCATGAGCTGGCAAAGTAGAGCCAGCCTTACTAGTACCCATCATAAGTCTGCTTTTTTGAGAAGGGTCAGTTGAAGTATTAATACCCTTTTCATGTCCAGTTTCGCCTTTATCCAGTTCCTTGGACTTTTGACCCTTTTTATGTTCCATACGTCCAATAAACTTAGCCAACTTAATATGGCCTTTCATAGGAGCTTCTTGTTCTTGAGCTTCAGCTTCTGGGTTTTCTTCTTTATGTTCTTCGACGTCTTGTTCTACTTTTTCGCCAAGTTCAGCGTCTTCTTTAGCATCTGGATTTTCTTTTGATTCTTGAACTTCATAAGATTTTCCAAATGGATTTCCAATTTTGTTATCAATAGTTGGCATAGGGGCGGTAGTAGGACTTGGAGCTGGCATCATTCCATCTTTTTTAAGCTCGCCTTTGCCCAATTTAAGTCTTTCCGCATTTGCTACTTTTCTTTCAGCATCGCCCTGAGGAGACTTAAGGTGTTTTTCTGATTCTGCTTGCACTGCTGCACCGTAAGCTGGCACTAAAGATTTAAGTCCTGGATGGGGTTGATGTTCGCCTTTGCCCAATTTAGCCTTAATAGCGCCGTCGATTTTATCAGCAGATTCTTCAGAATAGCCTTCACGCTTAAGCTTAGAATGGATTTTAGCCCAATCACCCTTAGCTAAAGTGCTGGATTTGTATAGTTCTTCAGCCTTTTTCAAAACCGCAATGGCTGCTTCTTTAGGGGTAAAAATTTTGTCTGCCATAATCGTCCTCTATACTCATTAAGATTGGGAAATACTATCGTTTACTTCGCTGTTGTTCTAAAAAAATCCTTAAATTTTCGATACTTGGCTTCTTAATATTCTTAAATTCTTCACTTTTGCCAAAAAAGACCGAAGGCTTATCCGCAGCCTGTCCTGGTTTTTTAGCCTTGGGGGTCTTAACTACAGCCCCAGTACCAACTTTCATAGGAGAAGCCGAACCACTTTGAGTGGGACTAATAACTCCTGGAACAGGGGTTAAGGTTGTTGGCTTAAGTCCACCTATGCTAAGCTTCTTAATATTCATACGACTTTAAGATTGGCTATTCTTCCATGGATTCCGCTATAGTAGCCCAATTAACCGTAGTTAAATCTTCAAAGGTGTCTGTAATGTTGGAGATGATTTTTATTCCACCAGTAAACCCAATATCTTCAATAACTCTATGGGGTTGCATGTACCATCGATTTTGAACTTGGCCAGTTAAGTTAATATCTCTGCTCCAAATTACCTGTCCTGCATCGCTATAGTCTGGATTTGGGTACATTTTTCCACTGGAAATTAAGCTTTCAGCATATCCATCTTTTTCTAATAGAACTTGACGATATCTCAATAGGGAGTATACCGTTATGGAATGTAGCCAAAGAAGAGTCTGTTGATCCATAGCATTGCAAGTTATCTTATAGGGTTCTTGCATGAAAGTATGACCAATTTTGGTTTCATAGTATTGATACTGAGGAATAATGCCATAAGCGGCTGCACTGAGAGTAAAACCAGGCTTAATGGCAACTTCGTTAGGGCCAATAACGGCTTGGATAACATATCCGGTACCAGTAACTGGATCTACGAGAATCATACCAGGAGCTACAAGAGATACGTCTACAGTAGAACCAAAAGTGAAAGAGCCCGTATTAAAATTTCCAGTTCCTGCAAGGGGCTTAATGACGTATGGAATTGGCTTATTAACATTGTTAGGAAGAAGTCTTACCCTTTCAGTTGAAAGATCTCCCATGTGCTTCATATCAGACTTTTCGTTACTAGTGCCCATTTCGATCGTCACACAAGGAAATTCCATACGATCGTCGCGTTCAGACATAAAGAAGTTGATACGGTTGTTGGCCAACCATTGCTTACAAGACTCTATTTGAGAACCGTAACGTTCACGAAGATACATATTTGAGGTAGTATCACCAAGAATATCGTCTAGAAGCCAAGGATTCTTAGAAATATCTTCTAAGCCTAGCTCTAACATTGTTTTGATTCTGATGTCCCCTAAAAATAACATTGATTTTACCTATTTATATTTCTCTACAATTGCTGGAAGTATTTTAGTTTCAAATTCTTTTTCAGCCCAAATACGCGCCTGTTCAAAAAAGTTTTTAGCGTCTACTGCAGGATGAATCCATTTGTCTTTTTGATTGTCCTTGTCCGTAACTGTTCTAAAAGTGGTAATGCTTCTCTTTACAGACCCATTTTTTTGTTTAGTCTGATATATGTTGATCCCGTGAAGTTGTGGCGTATTACCTTTTCCGGGAATATAACTGTCTATATCAAGAGAATGGAGTTTTCCAATTCTAGGACTTCCGTTCTTATCTAATTCAAGTTTTTTGTAAGGAATTCCTTGTTTTTTAAGTTCTGCTTTTACTTTGTTAACCATGTTTTGTTCATAGCCAGAGTTATTTGCCGACATCTGGGTAGGAGATTTGGCCTGGTTCATAGGAACAACTCTGTATTTATGACCATCTTTAGAAGTCTTCCCATCTTTTAACAGACCGGGTTTCATATCGAATGGTTCAGGTCTACCTTCTTCAATCCATTCTGCTTTTTCATTCAAAGTGATAACCCAAATGTATTCGCTTACTTGTTCTGGAGCACTAAGACTTTCAAGATACTTATCTCTAAAAGAATGAAGCTTATTTTGTGCCTCTTCTTTAATATGATTGTGGGCATCATTTGCTAAAGCACGAACAGATTTTTTAAGATTAGTTGTTACTTCTTTTGTGAAATTTTCTAGAAATTGTGTAAGAGGGGCAATGTCAACATTGACTTTAAAGTCCGACATGCTAGTCTCCCTTAGGAGGTTTAATAGGAACGCCAGAAGGACCCTGAACTCGTCCTTCTTTCATATCTATAAATCTCACTATCCCATTGTTATCAGTAACTTTCATTTGACCCTTGGCGTTTATTCCCTTTTCTGGAATTGGATCTTTAGCAACATGTTCCGTAGAATGTTTTGCCGAAAGTTTACTGGCTGGGGTGATACCTGTCACCCCACCGCTTTTGGGTCTGGAGAGCCCTCTGCAGGTTTGGAAGGAGAGGGAGCCCAAGGAGGCGACCCAGGAGCTGGCTTACCATGCAGTGGGTCAGATTTGGGTCCATCTGGTGCCCCAGACTGCGTTGCTTCCGCTACTGCACCCGGATCTTGTGGTGCGGATGAAGCTTGTGGATCCAATCCAAGTAATTTGCACAACTCAATCATACTCTTGAGCATTTGAATACAAGAATTATAAAGTGGTTGATTTTGTTCTTTTGTAGCTTCTAAAGACGCTTTATTTGCTTTAAATCCTGCAAGAGTTTGTCCAACCATATCCAAAACCTGTTGTTTTTTCTGGTCGTTGGCATGATCATCTAGACCACCTTGAAGCACATCTGTCATGTCAGGAGTATCTTGTCCCGATTCATCATTTTGTCCCGATTGTTGTCCCAATTCTTTTTCTGAATCGGACACATCGCCTTTTTGGGCATCTCCGAAATTTTCTTTAACCGATGTATTTTCTTTCATTTGATCGCCCTGAGGCAATTCCGTATTATCAATTTTCTTAGCTTCTTGAGTAGGCGTTTGTGCTCCAGCTCCAGGTTCTTGATCTAACATGTCAAGAACTTCTTCAGCAGTCTCATGTCCTTGTAAATTAGGATCTTCTTGCCCAGTTTGACCGGGTTCGTTTTCAATAGCCCCCGCGTACATTTCTTGACATTCAGGGCAGTTATCTGGATGTTCAGCATCCATATCTTCTACCGCTACGTTTGTTTGGTCGTTCTTAGGGCAGTTTGGACAATTACATTGGTGATGATCTTCAGCGCCTTGTTCTGAAGGAGTTCCTTCAGGGTTAGCTTGCTCTAAAGACATATCTTCGCAATAAGGACAATCGTCTATGCCACCAGTAGTTTGATTTTCAGCATCATACTCTTTACAAGCAGGACAATCATGCATCCCAGCAGTACCATCTGCGTTTTCTTCAGCATCTAAATCTTGACAATATTGACAGTCATCTGTGCGATTGTCTTCATCGTCAGCACAATATGGACAAGGATCGTCAGTGTTTGGCTCTGTACGAGGAGCATGCTTGCCTTCTTCAGATTTATGTAAATCGCAAACTTTATTTTTATGTAAATCGCACAACATATTTTCTGCCTTTTCTAAGTAAGCCTCACTGAGCTTATATTCTTCTTGACTAGCACGGCCTTCTCGAACTCGTCTTTTAGCCTTTTTTATATCTTCTTTTATCTTTTTATTAAAATAAACAACTCTATCTTTTCCTCTAAGCTTTGCAACCAGTAGGGCGGTTCCAGCTTCTGAAAGAGATTTTCCAACTCCCATAGAAATAGTATAGTTAAACGATTTCTCTACACTATTTCTGAGGTCTTCTAACTTCTTTATAGCCGCACTAGGAATTGCCATTGTGGCTTCATCACCACCACCAGAAATTTTTATTCCATCGTTCTGCTCACACCAATGCAAAATGAGGTCTTGAGCAGCATCGATTCTCGCAGAAACTTTATGAAGTTCATCCACGTCGTTAGCTAGTATGGATCGACCAACAAGCTTACCGATCCCATCTCCGTCTAAAGAAACATAGAAATATTTAGGATTAATCTTTTCCATTATTTTTTCTCAGTGTTTCTAGAAGCTGTTCTATGTTATCTTCATCCCAGCCTCTACTAAAACGCAACTGAACCCCATTTTCGGTTTTTTTAAGCCAAATTTTTCTATGCTGATCTTGTCCAAAACAGATACACCCGCTATAACCCGACACTTCACCAAAAATAGCCTGCCCACAGTCAGGGCAATTAATGGTCTCAGATTTCGTCATCTCAACTCGATATTCTTTCGGCTTTTTCTTACGAGCGATAAAATCTTTGAGAGGAGACCCCTTTTTAGGAGCGTTTGTCATATATGATTACGAATTAGTAGGAAGCCAAGTCCTAGGATCTTGCTGATTGATAAAAGCGCCAGTCTCTTGAGCTATTCTCGTAGGATCTTCAATAATATAGACAATGAGGGTGGACGCAGACGTAATAATGTATTGATTATTTCCAGTTGAAATATAGGTCCATGCATTTGCGGGGCAAGCAACGCCAACATTACCAGAAGCATCGACCGCACCTATGGCCAATGAAGCAGCAGAGGCTGGGCTGATAACAACAGAGCCAGCAGAACCAGAATTATTATAAATTGCAAGGCATAACCCTAGAGAAGGCAATATCAGTCCAGCTGAAGCATTTGTGGTCCATCCACCAGCGATCTGAACGGGCAGAAGACGTGGTCCAACAGCTAACGATTTCTGTCCGCCAGAAGCTGGGTTGTATTCGATTGCTTTTGCATCAAGACCGCCATTTAAGAAAGCGTTGTCTATTACGCGTTGATTTTTTGCCATAAAAAGTCCCCTGTAAGGTGTTATATTATCTATAAGATTGCTAAATTTGGTCTTTTAAAGACCCTACTCTAGCTCAATGTCTCCACATTGGTTTTCTAAGTTTATATCATCATCGTCTTCTAGCAGCAAGTCACCTGGCTCAACAGATATTGGAGCTAGGCCATCTTCTACAATACCCCTCATATCGACGCTAATAGCTCCTGGACCCGGCTTAATGTTGTCCAAAGGAGACTGAACGGCTCTTTTAGGAGTCTTTGAGTCAGATTGGTTCTTAGGATCGCCCTTGTTTTGAGAGTGATAGATGTATTCTCGTTGAATTACAGCGTAGTAGGCCATTCTCTCGGGTACACGAGCAGCACCTTCTGTTATGTTGGTCATTCGGACTTCTTTAGGCAACGAGATAACGTAATGATAGGCCGTATATAGATAACGTATTGAATATACTCGACCTTTTCCAGTTTCTGGGTCTATACCAGGATTATTACCACCTGGAAGCCAACAAATATTTCCATCTGCTGAGATGTTAAAGTCTAAACCCTGAACATAAGCGATATTTCTACTGTCAATAATGGGTATTTCTAGCTCTAGGATAGGAAACATTGGGATGTTAGAGCCGACTTCATAGGTCATTTTTTGATAATTTGACACTTTGACGTTTGCTACTGGGTCAGAGACGTAGATACGATCACCGGGAGCCATGTAGATCCTAGTTCCATCGTCTACTGGGGCTCCATTTATAGAGGCTCCAACCGATTTAGTTTTATTGTAAAAACGAGGTAGGATTAGTCGGCTTACAGAAGGATCGACTATACCACCATCAGTTCTTTTTTTGTCAGTAGTATTGTCGGTTTCGCATCCACTAAATGTACCACTATAGACGTATAACATGCCATTGCTAGTTAAAACGTCTAAACCGTCTCTACGATAGTCTCCACGGTCCTTGAGACCTATAGGGCTTGGCATGGCCTTAAAATGGTCGTAGTCTATCCCTTGGCCAGTGACAAAAGCGTCATCGGCTACCATGTTGAATGATGTTTGTACAAGAGGGCACCAGCTAGCGATGGCTTGAAGCTGCTCTCCTTTTGGGGTCCTATTACTCATTTATTTTTCCAATACACATTTCGGACATTTCGTTCAATCTTCGATCGATGTTAGAATGATATTTCGTTAATTCTTTTACAGCTTCGTTCATATATACTTCCAATTGAAGTTTGTCGAGCTGTCTTTCTAAAACTATACCTTTTAGTAAATTGTTAGTACTTACTTTAATATCTACTCTACAGTCAATTCCATTTTTAACTATTCTTTGCATTTGACATACGAATGAATCAATTTTAGAATCAGCTGGATCATAGTTAACTAAAATTTGTTTAGCGCCAGCTATCTGCTCCTCTAGGGGCTTCAATGGATCAAATTCTAATTCTGCTTGCTCGTTAACGATTCTAATACACATATTATCTTATCCTCACGCCTTTTAGTCCAGCGCTAAGTGCTTTTTCAGAAACAGCACCGCTTAAACATGATACGAACTCTTTAGATGCGTCTAAGGATTTTATCAAAAGCAAATCTCCTACGATTACACTCTTAGCAGAACCAATTTTTATATTTTGTTTAGTGATAAAGAAGTCTACACCAGCGCCGTCTTGGACAGAATAGATGTCATGGCCAGATTTACGAAGATCGTCAGAAAGAAAATGAGAATGGCTATCAGCAGTAAGCTTATCGCCCTCGCTCTTCATAATCATAGGTTGAAAACTAGGAAATCGTTGTTCTATAGTGTAACATAGAATTGCTTGATGACTAGCTGCACCCAATACCGTATCAGAGCCTCTAGCATCCATCATAGTGGCCAGATTAAGACCGCCCTTAGTTCTTATAAGATTTACGGGTTTTCCATCTAACATTCCAAATGGCTCTATAGAGGCAATATCATTTTCAAGTATTTTCATAGTTATCTTCCCTTTATTGAAATTTTCATCACAGCATCTTTTAGGATCTTATTGTCCTCGATGTAGTGCTTCATAGTTTTACCACTTAATGTTAGAGCCTTACTAAATTTAGAGCTTAAGTCTTTGTCATTCTTAATCAATGTCTTAATAGCAAATTGAGCCTTATGCAGATCACAAAGATTATTTTTCTCAGAAGCCGCCAACTTAGTATTTGTAATAGTTTTAGTATCCCCAGACAGAGTCATTTTAGGTTCAGGAATGGAGTTACCATAGTTTCTTACCTTAGGCTTATTTTTATAAGCATCTTTGATAGAATCCGACGTAAGCTTTTCCCATCCGTTAACCACTTCATGGGCAGGCTTGTCTATATGAGACATACCCTCTTTAACGGCCTGTATGGCTTTTTTTCGTCCAGCGGGAGTTTTAACAGAATTAAGAGCCCTAACATTAGCTCCAACGGTAGAGATACCGGGCTTTTTAGGATCTGCAGCATCGAATGTTTTTTCAAGAGGTTTTCTTACCCTTTCTGGTAATTTTTTGCCTTTAGTAGCTTCATCCCATTCATGAACGCCAGTTTCTCCGCCTAAGGCTTCTTTGCCAGATATCGTATGAGCCCATTTTCTTTGAGCCTCAGAAACATAAGGTTTCATTAGAGGTTTTTCTCCAAGAATATCTTCTGCTTTTGTAACTGGTACTTTAACTTTAGCCGTAAAATCACTTTCATCGGGGACTTTAGGTTCAGCAGAATCTGGCTCATGATGATAAGTTTTAAGGGTTTTAGGTCCTTGTTTTAGTTGTGCATCTCCAAAAGAAATCCCAGCCTCATGAGCAGTTTTTGCACCAGAAGACTTTATTTTTTCATGGATGTCTTTAGGAACACTAATGTGGGCTTGGTACTCATATGATTGAGGATGCCCCATATGAGAAAATTTGGCATTGTGCTCTTTCATTTTTTCAGCAGAATTGCCTTTTAATTTTAAAATATATACCGTAGATCCATCACGACCCTTAAGTTCGCTTGGCTCTATCTGTGTATTTTTTGCATCGGGAGAATTTAATGGAAGATGTTGAGCCAACTGATGTACAGCATGTGGGTGATCTTTGTCTCTATTAAATTCTTTTATAGTGGAATGGTACTCTACGCCGTTATCTGGTCTATGAGATTGACCATTAATTTTCACTGGATGGGCGAGCATTAAGCCTTTATTCGCACGTTCGGCATAACCATCAGCATCTTCATTTTTTTTGAGAGGCATTAATTTTTTATTCATAGATACCTCCATCGATTAGATGTTACTTATGAGAAATTTGGTAGCAAAGGCAGATTTAATTTTACCTACTAACACATCTTTTCTTTTTTCTAAAAGTTCTATATAGGGTAGATAGATCCTAGTTCCAGGCGAACTGCTTGACTGGCTGATCCCATCTCTACTTAAACTTTGAGAGGTATTGATAAACATATTCATGATAGCAGATAGCATATTTATTGCAGCAAGAACGCCTATTAAATCATTGATAATGACAGGATACTGACCCTCAATTTTTGAAGTTCCAGTTTGATAAACAATTTGCCAAAATCCAGGAATGAAGGTAAGTTGAGAAAAAGCTGCGATGTACGGTATTCCACCATATGCAGAAACTCCACCACCAGTAGCAACAGAATATGCGCCAAGAATAGGGACTACGTTTACGATACCTTTACTGAAATTACTAGGCTCTAACCATTCAGAAGGTATTTTGAAAATTTTATAGCCATCACTACTAACGATAGAAACGTCTTGGACAGCTAGAATTGGATTTTGTTCAGTTTTTAAATAAATAAAAGATTTATATAAATTAATATCAAAAGGCACTTTGTCTGTAAACTGCTCTCTATTTATTGTAATTTTACAAAGAATTTCTACTTCATTTGAGGCTAGAACGATTTGGTCTTTAATATCTTCTGCACTATAGCTATCCCCATTAGGAAACGCTAAAGGAATTCCCTTAAGATATCTAGAAATTAAAAGCTGAGGAGTAAGGATTGGTTCGCAACGTTTTACCAATCCAGATGAACGGGTCATGTGAATTGGGTATCCGGCGCTGTAAAATTGCTTATTTTCGTCAAATTCTGGAGGTCTAGGAGTTCCGTCTAGTTGTGCGCCAACGGGGGCTGGAAACGGCTCATATGGAGCCTGTTGCTCTTGAAAAGGAGGTCCTGGCTTAATAGGAGGAGGATTACGCATTAGCAACTTCCTTGATTTAGCATTTCAACTGCAACCATATTAATAACAGTCCAAGTTACAACTTTAGTTCCTTGGGTTAGAGAAAACATGACATTTCCGCCAGCAGGAGCAACAGCAGCACTGGAATATCCAGGTAGGATGATAGAAAATACCGAACCATCGTTTGGATCTTGGACAGCTGTAAAAGTAAAGGTCTTCGTGGGGTCCAAACTAGGAAAAGTGACTGTCATTACAACAGGTTGGTTACTTACACCAACTCCAGCAATGTACCTTTGAGGGGATGTTTGAATGGCGGCATTGAAAAACCCACTATTCATAGGAACATAAGGTGGTTGACTAACATTATCTAGGTCAAAAAGCTGAAAATAGAGCTGATTTGGGTCCGTAGACCTAATAGTCCATTGACTAGAACTCTGGAAGTCATTGATAGTACTGAAGTTTATAAGTGGAACTGAGGTTAATCTCATTGGGCACCCCTAAAATGGTCTCTAAAAGTATAAGATTGGCATAAAATGCTTGATTTTTGCTCTAGATATGGTATAGTTAGATTTTGGAGGATTTTATATGATAATTTGTCTATCCGGCTATAAAGGTTCTGGAAAAGATACCCTAGCAGGCTTTCTTATTGAAAAATATGGCGCAAAACGGGTTGCTTTGGCAGATCCACTCAAGGATTCTGTTGCCGAAGAGTTTGGAATCGATCGCACATCTTTAGATGATCCAAAACGTAAGGAATCTCCTCTACTTACAATGCCAGTTGATCCTAAAGATGCTTATAGTCGCATGATTGCTAAATTTTTAGTAAAAGAGTTTAGAACGGAAGATGGGAGATCATCAGGCACGTTTGTAACAGAAACCAATGAAGGAATTGTAGTAAGTTCTGAAGGTTTTACTGATTATTTAAAGCTCTACTGGACTCCCAGAGCTTTGGCCATCCTTAAAGGATCTACTAACAGATCCGTAACGTCAAATTTCTGGACCAATAAAGCTTTTGAGTCTATTGAAAATTCCCTAAAGGGGAACAATTTGGTAGTTGTTACGGATTTAAGATACAAATCAGAAATCGAACAATTCAAAACCAGATTTTCATCTGAAGAAGTTGTTTTTGTTAGAATTGAGAGATTTAAAGAATCTTCATCCAATGATCCGAGCGAGAGAGATCTTGACAACCATCAATTTGATTTTTATATCGACAATACAGGAGATCTTAAACATGCCGAGCGTCAGATGGAAACTATTTTATCACGCATGTTAAGAAACGTGACTTTAGACGAATTGGCAGAAGAAACTCAAAGTTTGGGATTAGAATTTAAATAAAAGTATATGAATCATATAGAAAAGAAATGCGACTTAGGTTGGGAAAAATGTGGGTTGTGTAATACAGATAGCCATCCCGAATTATTTACGTGCGCTGTTTGTAGTGCATCTGAGGGAGAGCTGACCACCGATTGTCCTGGTAGAACAATGACTCCAGAAGAACGCGATCTTTCATTTAAAAATTTGTTAGATTATAAAGACGGCATTTGGACTTATTAAGATCTATATATATTTAAATTAAAGAATACAAATAAAAAAGCCTCCGTAAGATTTAACCTACGGAGGCCTTACATTTTTTAATTATTGAACACTAATTAGGTGAACAATTGACCCTGGAGATTTTCCACGATCGCGTTCTTACGAGGAGCTTCAACAGCGAGAGTCGTCCAACGATAGAATGCGTTGTTGATCGACAATTGGCTGATTCCGAGTTGCAATTTCTTGAATCCGGAGAGTTCTCCGAGGTGCATCGTGTCTTTTTGAATCAAGAAACCAGTTAATGCACCAGGAGCACGATTACCAAGGTCGGTAAAAGTTGCACCACTTGGGGTAGCAATGATGTTCCCGATGAAGAGAACGCCAGGAGAAACCGTAGCAGCAACACCAGCAGCCGTACGATACACTCTGTAGTACAGAGCGCCAGCAGCAGCACCGATCGTCAGCGTAACTTTGTTACCAGCAAGAGCTGGGGTAACAGTAGATACAGCAGAGAGAGGGCCTTCGCCAAATCCGTTAACAGCAGCTACGTTATAAGAATAAGCGGCAGCAGCTAAGAGGGATCCAGCAGCACCACCGTCAGCAGCAGACAGAGTCGGCTGAGAAGGAGCACCTTGAATTTGCTGATTGATTGGATTGATCTGCTTACGAAGATACTGTGACATTTCAAGGGTGATTGCACCGCTTGAAGTCCACTGAGTTCTCAAATGAGAACCGGTAGCTTCTTGAGGACTGCCAGCGAGAACGATACGTTCTTTGGCTTGGCTGATCTTGTTATAAGCCGAAAGGGACGAAGGATCGAGCATAAGCTTGTCAGCGCGACCCATATTAAGAGCAGAACGAACCGAGATATCTTCGATGAGGGACTGAGTTAAAGCAGCTCCACCAGCCGAGAATACAACCGTTGCACTTGAACCGTACGAAGCGAACATAAGATCTTGTCCGTTACGTTCGAAGTCCGAAGCGCGAACTTGAAGGTCTACACCGCGCATGTTGGCTAGGCCAGGAACAAGAGCAGGGTTACCATCGAATACGCCAGCGTTCGAGAAGTCAGAATTACCTGCGAACAGGTCAAATTCGATATCTTGAGCTAGGTTAAGGGCCGCATCCTGAGCTTGGCGCTCTTCAGCAGAAACCTTATCAAACGTTTCAACAGCGTTCGCTACGAGCGAATGTTCGCGTGTATCAACGTAGTACGCCATTGGCACAACGAGACGGGCAGCTTGGCCAGTCTTCTTAGCGCCGAGCATACCTTCGTATGCAGCTGATCCGCCGAAACGGCCAACCGACAATTTACGATTGTATTGGTACAAGTTGCTCTTCGTAGGACGTACGTCAAGCATCTTCTGTAATTTAATAGTTTCTTCGGCAGCGGTCACGTTAACCATGACTGGGGCGAGATCTTCGATTTGGTAGGCAGCGCCTTGGACCAATGTACTTGGTGCAGCATTATAACTACCTGCCTCAAGTGCTTTCATAAGTGACTGAAGTTGTTGTTCTAACATATATTTCTCCTTGTTTCCTAAATTTGCCATTACTTACTTAAGTAAGTGGCTAACCGTTTCAATTTTTTTGCTAAAATAATAGCTGTTAATGGCATCTCTATCGGACTTACTCAAAGACTGATCCTTAGCTTTGATTAAAAGCTTTGCATCGATCTCACTCTTGGAAAGAGGTTTTTCGTTTAGGGCACCTTCGGTTTTAGCGATAATGTCCAACGAAGTGATTGCTTTCCCAGCAGGAGCGGTCTTTTCAACGAATTTCTTCAGAAAAGCTTCTACTGCTTCCAAGTTCTTTTGACGATCTTCACTCTTAGCCTTAACAGCTTCAAGTTCAGATTTGAGCAGGCTTACTTCTTGGTCTTGTGCGATTTCAATAACTACATCTTTTTCAGACTTTGCCATTCCATCTTCACATTTTGCCAATCCATGACCGTCCATAGCCTTACGTACAGCGTCATGATGTGCCTTCAACTCGCCTCTAGACATCGATGAGTACATAGAATGCATATGTTGCATGTCTTCGTCATCGTATCCATGATCTTCAGCATCGCCATGAGCATCATCAGAAGGCTTAGAATTTTCTTTGCCATCTTCTGCAACACGTTCTTCTTTAGACTCAGGCTTGTCGCCTTTTGGTTCGTCTTTAGAATTGTCTTGCTGATGTTGATCTTCAACGCCCTTATCTTCAGGCTTCTCAGATTCCATCTTTTTCTCAGGTTCGCCCTTAGACTCTTCGCTAGCCTTAGCTTCATCTTTTTCTTTAGGCTTGTCTTCCGATTTTTCTTCGGATTTGGCAAGATTAAAATCTTTTTCAGCTTTAGCTAGATGCGTCGTAAACTCACGGCTTACATCAGCGATCAAGCTGTTAAGCTCAGTTTCGGTATATTCTTTTTTAGTCGACATAGTTTTAGTCTCCTATTCCTATGATTCCTATTAAACGTTTCCTGAATTTCTCCAGTCAATGTCTTTAAGAACCAAGGTAGGACCAGCAGCTTGAGCAGCGTTCATCGAAGCTTCAGTTACAGCAGTTCCATTAGCAATAGCTTCTTCATCAACAATAACGCCAGTACGACTAACTTGAAATACAACAGTCGTGTAGTCGGGGATAGTAGGAATTGGAGCGCCGCCGCTGGTCAATTCATAAGCAATTTCACATTGATGCGGAGCAAAAGGAAGAGTCGAATTTCCGAAGATATCGGTTGCGCCAACATCGATATTCTTGATACGAAGAGCGATAACGGGCTGAGCTTCAGCTTCGTTGCCGTTGTGCGACAAGAAAATCATTGGCCAGCCTTGAGCATCCTGTGCTTGGCGAACAGTGTTAAGTCCAGAGCCGTTTGAAAGGCGGATTTTGAATTCGTCAGCGAGGTCGCGAGCGAGGCCTACGGCCTTGTCGATAGAATATAGCATAGTATTTCTCCTAAAATTTATCTGTTTGTACGTACTTGCCAGATCCAATAAAATAGACGTGGCTAACCTTGTGGTTATATTAAGTATTGCTATACATATTAAAAAAATGAATAAAATCAAATAGTTAATAAAAAGCGGTAAAAAAGAATTTAATATTGATAAATGATTCAATCTTATTAACAGGAGTATCTTTAATGTCCACTTTCCTTCATGGTGTTGGCACCGTACAATTCTTAGATAAATCAGCTGAACTAGTTGATCTTAAAGGATTAGATATCACTTCTTTAGCCAAAACAGGTGTCATTAATTACGAACACCTCAGTACCCTACCAGCTCAATTAGTGGGTAAAATTCTAAAAGCAAAAAAAATATTTACAAAAGATGATTGTGAAGATGATCATGAGCTTCATTTTTGGAATAAGGTTAAAACTCCGTATCTTTATGTAATGGCAGAACTTTTGGACGATTATTGTGAAAGCGCCAAACATGTTGCTGGAATTTTAAGATATGATAGGGATAAAAAAGATCAAAATGAGTATGCGGTGGCATGGTTTAGCGTTGAAGGAAGTGAGATACCTGGAAGTAGGAAAAATTCTCAAATTGTTGGCAGAGGCATAGCTCGTAAGGTTACAATCACAACTTCTCCTTGTAATCAGGGATGTGCTGTAGAAATTTTAGAAAATGGTCCCAAATCTCAAGTTAAAGATGATTTTGAATCTATCTTTAAATCCGAAGCTAATGCCATTACCCTCTTCAAATCCGGTGAAGGCACCAAAATTTATGAACAGTATCTAGCCAAAAAAGAAAAGAACATTGCTGCCCCTAAAGACCCATATTCAGAGTTTGAGAATAAGGGCGTTAGAATCGGAACAACCAAATCCGGAAAGCACGTCTTTTCTCATGGCCATGTAGGCGACTATGACTTTAATCCTGCCGAACACAAAGAAGCTGGTGAGCATCATAGACGTGCTGCAGTAACGGCCATTAATCCTAAACTTGCCGATAACCATATTCAAAGAATGACAGCTCATAACAACGCTGCCCTTAGCGGTGGACGTCAAGAAAATAGAGCAGCTCTTTCTCTTAATCAAAAAAGAAAAGTTAATGCGGAACAAGGCAAACAACAAATGGCTATGAGTGAAAAAACCGTTTGCAATCTGCATAAAACCTTAAAAAACAAAAATCCTAATTGGCCTAAGGGTGTCCACCCTGAATATGATACTCCTTCAACTCATGAAAAGGGAGTTAGCCATGCAGGAATAGGGTTAAGACATCAATTTCCAGAGTATGTAAAAGAGGAACATAAAAGAGTTCTCAGCGATCTCAAGACGATGCCTCGTCCAAATTTAGGTAAATCTGAAGTCTTTAACGGCTGGTCTAAAGAAAAAGTTGATTTTAAGAATAATGCTGTTCATTATAACCATCCAGTTCATGGGACTGTCTCTATTCAAAAACAACCATCTGGCGATTTCCATGTTAAGCATAAAGGTAAGCTCGCCGCTATGGGCGTAGAAAATGGAACTTTTTCTAACGCAAAACAAGCCGGAAGCCATGCTAAAAAATATATGAATAATCTGAAAGAAGGAAAGACTATAGCTAAAGCATCTGCAGGTTCTAATCCCATGATTACTAGCACTTCAGTCATAGCAACGCCTGATCACATTGTTAATCCAAAAGCAGGAGACGTGAGAATCTCTGGAGTTAAAACTTCTACTAGCTCTATTCCAAATAAGAATAAAAAGTCTGAAGATGAACTTAAGAAAGCTTTAAAATTTGGTACTCCTGAAGATCAAAAAGCAGTGGCTGATTCTATTGAAGAACGTAAAAAGAATCCTCCAGTCAAAACTATTCCAAAGACAAAAGCTCCTGACTTAAAAGGTAGGGTGGATAGCGAAGTCACTCACGTAAAAACTTCTGGTGGGCACACTCCAGCTGGTTGGCATGAATCCGATACGGTTCACTTGAAGTCTGGTCACGAATTACATGGTCATCCAAAAGGAAAATTTAAAGTTGGTGATAAGGTCACCGCTCGTCCTCATATAATGGGAACCCATATACTAGAGCATACTCCTGAACTTAAAAAGGCTCTTACGGCTGGCTCTATGGATGCCGCTCCTTCTACTCTAGTTAACGGTTCTGCCTATCAAACCGAAAGTTTGGGATCAAAATCGACTAATGTTGGAGAAGATGAGCATAACTTCCAAGGTACCAAAAAGAAGTTAGATAAAAAGGACTGGAATAAGCTTGCGAAAGAGTCTTATAAAAACTGGCCACATCGTGAAAAATTCGAAAAGTTTATGTCTGCTCGTATGCCTCACCTAGCAATGGGAGAGATTAAGGCTATTGGTAGAACTCTATCTTTAACCAAATCTGAAGAAACCGCTAAAGAGCTAGAATCTAAGTCTCTTAAAGACATTCAGAAAGAAACTGCCGAAAAATGGGCTGACCGTGCAGAGGAGGCTTATAAAAAAGCCATTGCTGAAAAGTCTATCAAATGGCTTCTAGATGCTGACGAATACTTTCATGAATCTATTGAACATTCTAGCTTATCTGAGGATCTTTCTACCTTTGAGAAAATTCGTGCAAAACTCATGCCAATTCGCAAAGAAGCTTTTGACTTACTAGCTCCTGAAGCTGAAGTTTAATCAATAAAAACAACTTGACCGTTCCTCGCTCTTTTGATAATATCCAAATAGGATGATTGAAAAGCTCGAAAACATATTTAACTACAGTTTCAAAAACAAAGAACTTCTTTATGCTGCCATGACGCATAGCTCTTTTGCGCATGAAAACAACACCGAAAATTATGAAAGACTTGAATTCTTAGGCGATTCAGTGCTTAGTATTGTCATTTCTTCTTTTATCTTCAATAAATTCAAAGATTTACGAGAAGGTAGACTAACTTCTATAAGATCAAGTCTAGTAAATGAAAAAAGACTATGTGAAGTTGGCAAAAAATTAGGACTTCACGAGTATATACGATTAGGCATCGGAGAAATCAAGTCTGGTGTCTCAAACAACCCTTCCATAATCGCTGATTGCTTTGAAGCAGTTCTTGGCGCTATCTATCTAGATGGGGGACATGAGCCTGCAGTTAACTTCGTCCATAGAGCATTTGGCAGCCTACTAACAAACGTAGATCCCTATGTGGTGGACGCTAAGTCCCAGCTTAATATGGTGGTCCAAGCTAAATGGAAAAATAACCCCACTTACCACGTAACCGGCTCTTTTGGTCCAGAAAGCTGTAAGATTTTTGAAATAGAGGTTCGAGTAAACAACAAACCTCTTGCAAAAGGAACCGGTCTTAGCAAAAAAGAAGCTGAAGATAATGCAGCTAGTAGCTATCTTGCATCCTTTCGTTCCAAACAATAACCTTGACATTAATTCTACATATGATATAGTCTTAATGTGTCATCTTGCGAGCTTAAACAAACGAAATAATGTTTCTGGTCGTGATGTGAGCGATGGTGAAAAGGCTGCTTTACCAGAAAGTAGTGAAATGTGGATTACCACATAGTAGATTTTGCCGTTACGCCTGCAAATTACTTGCCTTAGTAGATCTTAGTGAGATGGCACATTTTTATAGCGGCGTTTGGGGATGGACCAAACACAGGATGTCATGTTCAAGGGCTGGTAGCTCAGTTGGATTAGAGTACGAGACATATCACGCGGTGGTTCGAGTCCACCCTGGCCCCTAGTCGGAATTATATAATACCGGCCCGCTTTTTAAATAGGAATAGATATGATTACCGTAACCAATAAAGCCATAAAAGAACTTAACAGAATCAAGAGTTTAGATCCAGAAACCTCTAATGCCAATATACGAGTTAAGATTCTAGGCGGTGGCTGTTCTGGCATGAGTTATGAATTAGGGTTCGATAGTCAACCACCTACTGCAAATGATAAAGTTATTTTGTGTGGAGAAGTGGAAAATCCATTAATTGTTTTAATTGATAAGAAATCTTCACTATTCCTTTCTGGCACCGAAATTGACTTTTCAGATGGTTTGAATGGTACCGGATTTGTATTTGCTAACCCTAACGCGAAACGTACTTGCGGTTGTGGGTCCAGTTTTTCTTGTTGACTTCTATAAAGCATTAGATTAATCTCTACTTATGAGTAACGTGACTATTATAAAAGGCGACCTATTTACTGCCCCCAAAGGCTCTATTATTTGTCATGCCGTAAACTGTAAAGGTGTTTGGGGTGCGGGGATAGCTAAGATTTTTGCTCAAAAGTACCCAGAAGCCTATAAGTTTTACAATAGGATGTGTGTAGAAAATGGAAACAATTTATTAGGTTCTTGTCTTCTTATAGAAACGGAAACTCATACCATTGGGTGCTTGTTTACCTCTGGTGGGTATGGATCTGAAGCGGATGATGAAGAAGATATTCTATACAACACTTCTTCTGCTATAGATGATTTGATTTTTCAAAACTATTACAATCGACCTATTTACATGTGCAAGATCAATTCCGGATTGTTTGGTGTGGAATGGAAACTTACACAAGCAGTTTTAGAAAAGTTTGATGAAGAATTTATGGTTTATGATTTGTGATTTCAAAACTAAGCCGTAAAATAGCGTCCTGAAGGTCCTACACCGTGCAAGTCTATATGCACCCAAGTCGTAGTTCCTTTTTCCATGCGGACTTGAAGTTGGTCTAACAAGGGTTCTAACTTGTCTTTAACTTCTTGAATTGTTAAGCTTTTATTACAGTCAAAATCGCATGCTACACTAAAACTGTGGACATCGGCGTTAGGCTGTATTCCCTGAGCTTGATTATAAGCCACCGACCTTAGCATGCAATGTACATTGATGGGTACGCCTAAGATAGCCCTAACCTCTTCCATTTTATTGCAAAGAGCGGTAAGCTTATCGAAATCGGCTCCATCTGCTTCTGTAGCTAGTCTATTCCAACTATGTAACATCAAGCAATCATTGACATTAAAGTGTTCTGTTACTTGCGATTTACCATTTGTCCAATCTACAGCCATAAATACTCCTTGACTTTTTCAAACTATACTTGTAATATATCATATTATGAAGCTGAAGATCCAATTTGGATTAAATGAACCACCAAGAGAAGCAAACTGGTGGCAATCTATCCAAAGTTTTCCAAATTTAGTTCTATTTAAGAACATAAAATGGGAGTTTTTTATGTATCAAGAAGATACTACTAAGCAAGTAGACTATATTTGTTACTTTTCAGAAGTAAAAATCTATGTACCTAACTTTAGCGCCACTACTTATGAGAATATCGATCATCTCTTTAATACCGGATATGGGCCAAAATGCGATTGTGGCGCGATTTACACCTCTTTTCCTTGGGATCACATGAAGATGTGTCCAAAATGGACGAAATGGTAAAATATGGCCATACACCACACTTCAGACGATGTTTGTCCTCTTTGTGAAGAAAAGCTAGCTCAGGTACACCCGTACCTATCCTATTGGTTTCGCAGACATGTAAAAAGGTTTCAGCCTAACGCCCACGTCTCATGGGGATTTAGAGGTAAAGATGACCAAAACCGCTTTTTTGACCAAGAAAAGACTACACTGAGGTTCCCTCTAAGCCCGCATAACAAAACTCCAGCTATGGCAATTGATCTATTTCAATTAGACGATAAAGGGAAGGCTGTATGGGATGTAGACTTTTTTAAAGTCTTGAATTTTTATAACGAACGTGCTAAGATTAATCTTCGATGGGGGGGCAATTTCAAAAAGTGGAAGGACTACAACCATTTTGAGATCCCAAAAAGTATCTTTAGGAGGCTTTATGAAAAAATTCGCTACACTTTATAAAAAGACTTCTACCGGAGCTATTCAATTTTGGTACATTGAAGCACGTCCAGCAGCAACCATACTTCCTCAAGGGATCATTTCTATAGCCTATGGACAACAAGATACCGATTCTCCTCAGACTACACAAGAGCTTATTAGCGAAGGTAAAAATATTGGGAAAGCTAATGCTACTACCCCCTACGAACAGGCTTTAGCAGAAGCTCAATCCAAATGGGAGAAGCAAAAGAAAAAAGGCTATGTTGAATCAATAGAAGCCGCTCAAGCTGGTGAATTAGATGCTCTAATCGAAGGTGGGATAGTCCCAATGCTAGCTCAATCTTTTTCAAAACACGCACATAAGATTAAATTTCCCTGCTATGCCCAGCCAAAGCTGGATGGCATCCGATGTATTGCGATCGTTAAAGATGGCGAATGTACTCTTTGGTCTCGCACACGAAAACCAATAACCGGAGTTCCTCACATCCAAAGAGAGGTTGAGCGCATCTATGGGAAACTCGATGTTATATTGGATGGTGAGCTATATAACCATAATCTAAAAAAGGATTTCGAAAAGATCGTTTCTATGGTTCGACAAGAAGAACCCGCACAAGGTCATGAAATAGTCCAATATCACATTTATGATGTAATAACCGACCAAACATTCTCTGACCGTTGGGAAAACTATATATCGAGACTTCCTGTACCTAAAGATCCCCCCAAATATGTTTTCCTAGTGAGTACTGGGAAAATTCAATCAGAAGATTTCGTAATGCCAGCTTTTGAATCAGCCGTACAAATGGGATACGAAGGCCTCATGCTTCGTAATGCCGACTCTAAATATGTAAACAAACGCTCATATGACTTACAAAAAGTGAAGGAATTTGATGATGCCGAATTCGAAATTACTGGAATTGATGAAGGACGCGGTAAACTCGCCGGACACGTGGGTGCTTTTGTGTGCCGGACGACAGATGGGAAAGAGTTTCTTGCTAAAATGTCTGGAGAAACAACTAAACTCAGGGAGTACTTCGAAAACCATAATCTTTGGAAAGGCAAGCGACTTACGGTCAAGTTCCAAGGCCTTACGGGGGCTAACGGTGTTCCAAGATTTCCCGTGGGAGTAAGTATTAGAGATTATGAATAAGATCTTGATTGCGTTATTGGTATCCCAATCATCAGTTGGTTTGACTTATACCAAAGACATTAAGCCCATATTTAAAAATAGGTGCTCTAGTTGCCACGATCACATGCCTGGCAAAAACTGGCAAAAGTATCATGATGCTTTTCTTTATAAGATCTTAATTAAAGACAGTATGATTCTAAAAACTATGCCGCCTGGAAAAGACATGCTTCAAGAAGAAAGAGATCAGATTACCAAATGGGTTAATAGAGGAGCTAAGGAATGAACTTTTTTTGGTTTTTCTTAATAGTTTTTATATTTACTCCTCACGTAGAGAGGTTCTCTAATTGGTTTTGGCGTAAAGTGGGATTGATAAAGGACAAGAAATGAACGAAAACTTCCCAAAACAAATTCTGACCTTCTTAGGTGGCATTTATTTTCTTGGATGTGTAGGAGAGGTCGTTATGGTCAAAGACGGAGCTGCGTTGGTTTTCCAATCTGTAGAAAAGTTGGTACCACATATGGCTATGTTCATCTTAGGTTTCTATTTTAGTCGGAAATAATATGACTGAAGAACAGATAGATATCTTAGAAAGACTTGTTGAACATACTCTTTATAAATCTATGCATCAACTTAGAAGAAGAATAAGGGATGTGTTTGTAGATCGTGGATGGAAAGAAGATCTTAAGAAATTTAAGTTAATTCAAGACGGGGATAATGTTCATTTTATGTTGAATCCTAGATATATGACTAAGGATCAATATGACCTGTAAGGGATCTCATAAGCAGCCCAGAAAGCTACCGTACGGAGCTACTCGTGGCAGATTTTGGTGTAGGAGTTGTGATGCAGACTTAGTTCCTGAATGGAACGATAAACCTATCAAGAAGCAAGCTAGACAGAAATCTAAGAAGCAAACTAGACAGAAATCTAAGAAGCAAATTAGAAAAGAATTGAAGGATATAGGAAAATGAATAACAATCCTGCTTCAAAAGATATTGACATTAAGACCCAAAAAGGGTTAGACTTACTAAAAATAAAGGCCAAGTACTACGGTCATTATGCTGAATTTCTCCAAGTATTGAAATTAATTGAGGAAATTGAATTATTGCGACATGATCTTACAGGTCCAAAAGATCCTTTCTATGAATTCAACGAATCTATGAAGAAATTAGGTCGGTAATATGGCAAAAAAGAAACTAAAACCAGTTTTACTATCTCCAAATCAAATAGGGCATCTAATTTGGGGTACTGTTAAAAATTTAGTCGATCTTAGCATACATGCGGATGTGGATGGAGCCAGATTTCTACTTATACTAGAGTGCGTATCTCCTAAAGACTGTATTCCTGCAAATCAAGAACCCAAATCTGATCAAGAAAAACTAGATATAACAGGAGCCCACACAGTCCTAGAATTAATGGACTATTTTGAGGCCATTGTAAGTGTAAAGCATGAGGATGGTAAGTATTATAGGGGGTTTAGCACTATAGCTATCGACCTAGACAACATGGCAGATTTTGTAGATTCTTTGAGAGAATTGGAAGATTATTGGGCTGAGATCGATCAAGAGCTTGAAAATGAAGAAAATCTTAAAAGTAAAATTGAAGGCAAAAATATTGTTGCCGGAAACAACACAGTGAATTGATATGATTGAAGCAAAAATTGTTGCAGATTCTATCGCTCCAAGCGGGGTACGTATTACCACTTTCGTTTTGACCTATCCTAGATTTATTCATTCTGAATTCATGACCCATAGGATGTTCTCTAGGAACGCATCTAGCTCTAGAGCTATTCCTGTAAAAAAATCTATCCAGATGGTAATCGACAATCCTGTTATTCCTATTGCTTTTACAAAGAATCAGAAGGGGATGCAAGGTGGTGAAGTTCTAGACGATAAAGCCCATGAACTGGCTGTTAGAACATGGCTACACGCCAGGGATCACGCCGTAGCGATGGCAACCATGCTTGCCGACCTAGAAGTCCACAAGCAATATGCCAATCGAATCTTAGAGCCGTTTTCACACATTACGGTAGTTTGCACCGCTACGGATTGGGATAACTTTTTTACTCTTCGTTGTCATGAAGCTGCTCAACCCGAGATTCACGCTCTGGCAGATAAGATGTACTCAGAATACCAGAACAATACCCCGCAACAGTTAGAATCTGGACAATGGCATGCCCCATTTACAGACAATCCCGGTGGAATCAGAGGCTTAACAGAAATGTTAGAGATGGATATGGAACCAGATTTACGGCTGAAGAAGTCTGTTGCACGTTGTGCTAGAGTCTCCTATTTAAACCATGAAGGTAAGCATCCCACTACAGAAGAAGATCTTCAACTCTATAATCGTCTTGTAGGATCGGCTCCAATCCATGCCTCTCCCGCTGAGCATCAAGCTATGGCTACTGGCGACTCAAATGTAAGATCTGGTAATTTTAGGGGTTGGATTCAGTATCGTAAGACACTTAAAGATGAAAATGTCACTGAATTTAAAGGAAGTTAGTCTAAGTTTCTTTGGACGGCATACTCATCATAGTCCATAGAGATAAAAGAAACAAATCCGTCTTTAAATCCCCAGCCTGGACTTAGCTGACCTAATGAACACCTACAAAAAGGATGCTCTCCACAAGCGGAAGGCCTATCGTCACCCCTCTTATGGTAACCCATTGATAGTTCGCCCATCTTGTAGACCCTAGGAGTGACTCCGTCAGGCTGCATATGAAGTCTTAGGCATTCAGTACAGGTTTTTCCATCTCTAACAATGATAAAGAAAACTGTAGGATCTACAACACCCTGTTCCTTAGACTTACTAGCGATTTCCATCGTATGGCCCAAGTTTCTAGCCTTGGTTGCTTCAGCTTCAGCTATTAACTTTACATGGCCCTTAGCCTTGTCCATTTCTGCGGAGATTACCTCCGCAACTTGTGCAGAAGTAACATGAGTATTTTTGGTCTTAGCTTCTTTAACTATAGCGTCGATACTTTCGACTACGTTAGAGGTAGTTTTATTTTTTAGACTTTCAATATACCCATATGAGCTATTGAGTATAGATCTGAGAGTATCTCTTTCGATATGATTAGGCTCTTGTCTATTTAGGGCTTGGATAAAGATACTGGCTAGGCTTAAAGTAGAGAGGATCCCCAACAAATGGGGTTTGTTTTGAAGTTTAGGAACCCTTCCCAAAAGCTTATAAGCCAAATGGTCGAACATCTTCGATACGGCGGCCTCAATCGATTCTTTACCAGAACTACTTATGCCGTACATCGGCTATCCTTTAAGGAGTTGCTCAAAATTGAGAGTCTTTGTGATAGCTTCGGAAGCTTTTTTCTCTTCTTCTGCAAACGATTTCATCATTTCATTAACGATTTGTTCTTGTTGACTCAATGCTTTTTGAGCAGGTGCGCTCATGTTTTTGGTAGCAGCCTTACCAAGAGTAAACGAGGGATTCATGGCCTTGCCAATGGCAGCAATAGCCTTTTCAGATTTTCTAAGATCTGAAGCTTGTTTCAAACTTGATCGAAAAGCTTTAATGCCATCTAACGATTTTTTCAAAGAACCTTGTTCCGGAGATCCTGGCTTAGATCCTTGCAACATGCCTTCAAGTTGTCCAATATGTTGATCAAGTTCTGAACCATCTGATTGTTCTTGACCCGGCATCTCCTGTCCGGGCTGAGCGTTAGGATCTTGTCCTGGTTGCCCCATTTGGGACATCTGAGCTTGTTGTTGTGCGGCAGCTTGAGCCTGTTGAGCTTGTTGTACTTGTCCTTGTCGCATTCCTTCTTCTACGCCTAAACGAAAAGCAAGATCGACTGTATCTTTGAACTTAAGCTTGAGTTCTTTGTACTTAATTTTATAATTAGCATTACTTTCTTGCATACTATTCTCCGTCTTCCTCTAACATATCATCAATCTCCATATCGATTAGCTGCATAGTCAGCTCGACCGGTCTTGGAGCGAAATAAGCGATCAGGGTGTTTGGGCTCGCTTGTGCCATTAATTGCATATTTTGTAAAAAGAAAGGATCGCGCTTGTAACGAAGCATAGGGTCCAGAGTTGAACCGATAGATCCGGTAAAAAATTCTTTAATTTCTCCTACGTTTGAGAGTTTATCCCAAAGCAGTTGAATTCTTTCATTGAACGGTACATTTCCAGCCATATAAGCTGGGATTGGATCTTTATCTACATGATGCAGAACATCATTGTAGGTCATATGTGTAGTTTGATCCTGCTGTAGACGTGTAGCTTCTTGTTCTTTAGATTCGGCGTCTAATCCAGCAAATTTCAATACCACGATCTTAGATAGGATAGGATCGATAATAGGAATTAAGCGTTGATTGAAGAAATTCTCAAAATGTTGAAGAAGGGGCACTAATCCAGAATCTCGTGCAGATTCAAGCTTAAATTCATTATTAGATTCACTTAAGGTCTGTGAGTTAGAACCCTTTGAAAGATGTCCGTATCCAGGCAACTCATCTGGGCTCATCTGGAAGGTTGCTAGGATATTTCTAGCAATTTGGTCATAAATGAATTCAAAGCTGTCGTCAGCCTTATCGTTAGCAAATGACAGCCATTCGATATTTTCTGAAGGCGAAATCCCCATTAAAGGAGTTCTAAAAGAGTTCTGAACGCCATTGATTGAAGCTTGAAATTCTTGTCTAAATTTTTCAAGAGTTGGAGAATCGACATCATCAGACTTAATAACTAAAGCGCCGCGTGTAGCCCTACCATTTTGGAAGTAAAGACGTTTCCAAGTATCAATAGAAATATGGGTTGTAATTGAAGAAATTGCAGTTTCAATGGGAGATACGGGATAACCGTTTCTTTCTACATCGGTTGATGGAAAGAAATCGTGCATGAGCAGTTCTTCATGGGAAAAGTATTGTTTGGCGATACCTTCAACCATTTGTGCCCAAGCATACCTATCTTCTCTGAGCTTGTCATAATCAATTTTGATTTTATCGCCAGTGATACGCTCAAGTTCTTTTATAGCAAGAATGCGAGTATTAACTCCAGCTTGTTCACCATTTCTAACGGTTTTATAGATAGTACCAGAATCGATCGCTCTGAAACGGTTAAATGGGAATCTTCCGTCCTTATCTGGACTTGCTTGACGATCATAAATAACTTCAGTACCCATCCAACCAAAAGTACAGGCGTTCTGTACTTGGATACCCAAGAATTGACTTAAAGTAGTTTTATTTTGATTTTCAAGGCCTTCAGTGTGACCGCAGTTTAATAAAAGGGTTTCAAGACGTTTGATGCGTTCGGTAACTTTTGCGAATTGTTCGGTATTTAAAAGCTTATAGAATTCAGGTCTAATGCTGACTTCCATGCCCTTATCAAATCGATCTGCACGCTTTTTACCAAATTGACTAATCTGTCCACCACGAGTACGTAAGATAGCAGCAACCAAGTGATCTTGGACCCTGACCATCTTAAGAATGGAGTCGGGGATCTCATTACGCTTACTTTTAACGACACCAGCATAGGCATCGTTATAGTTAGGAGATTCCATGAATGTAAGGGCTGGAGCGCGTTCTGTAGCCTTACCGGTAGCGTCATTTAGGGCTTTTTGAAGAGGGAATAGATCAGGACGACCCTTCTTCAGCTCATCAATGGGGTTCATGTTGGAACCATCAGAAAGGGTCAAGGACATGCCCTTGATAGCCGACTTTTGGTCTTTTTCATCATTGATCATAGATTAACCCATCGAAGCAAAGAAGATATTGGCAACCGTAGTGCCCGCATTAGTAATTGTTAAAGAAGTTGCCGCGCCTGCTATAAAGAATACTGCTGGCTTGGTTAACCCATTAACTTGAAACGGTACTAAAGTCATTGCCGTACCCCCATTATATATCACGGAGACTGCAACGTCTGATTCAAGATAAATAAAAGATGAGGGTGAAATAATGAGATTTGAAGTAGTGGTTGATCCAGGTACCTGAATTTGTTGACTATTCTCATTATTATAGGGTACGCCGTTGATTTCTCGGTTCCATTTGAAATTGCTCAGGGCTGGAGTTGAAGTTTGGCATGAATCGCCGTATGCATTAATAAAAAAATTGAAATTTGTTTTTGGCATGGATAGACCTCTTCGATAAGATTGGCTTCTTATGTTTTTGAAAGTATTTAATCAACAATATCAATAGATTACATGTTCCATGTAAAGCCGCCGCGTCTACCAGTCCCTCCGGTAGATACAGGTCCCCCTATAGCCTTAGCTAGCTCTTTTTTCATCATTTCATGTTGCTCGGTAGTGGGTTGCTGCTCCACTGGCATGTTGGCAGCAATATTGGGGTCCATAGCAGTAATGTTGGGTCTTTGAGGTCCACTAATAGGAAACATATTTTGACCTAAGTATCTTAAGCTATCGCATATGTCGGCAATACCAGCATCGTCATCAGGAGTCATAGTGACTTGTCCCTGGCCATCTAAAACGAATCGATGCTTCATTACGGCAGTTCTTACTTTTTTAGTAGTATCGGTTTCTAGCACTTTGAGAAGCCTTTGTCCCATAGCGGTCATGATCTTACTACGAACCGAACCGATTCCACCTTGAACGTCTTTAATAAATTTAGGGCATGGCATTCCATTTCTGACAAAAGCTTTGATGTAAGCCGGAGCAGAAGTATCACAATACCATTTTCTAACATTGTACTTTTCTTTGAAGTTCAGCGCTACAGGCACTAAGTCTTGAATTTCTAATTTTGGACTTGCAAAACAATCTATGACCCAAACTTCTCCATTTGGGATATGAGCCATTGCCAAAATAACGGCATCGTGTGTATGACCCCAGTCTACCCCGCAATATACTGGAATATCCAAAGATTTTAATATCGCATAGATAGACTGTACTGTAATATTAGAGGGAGCGGTAGTTCCAATTAAAGTTTCATAAGCCTTTTTAAGACTGATTACATTTCCAGTATCAACTTTGTCTGAAAATCTAGGATAGACTAGACCTTCCGAACCTGGCTTCCAACACATAAGCTCTGCTTCGGCAATTTCAACATCGTTTTCTGCAAATTTTTGGATAACGCTTACAATAGGTTTGTAAAATCCACCAGTTGCTGTTTGCGGTTTTTGAGAAAGCCTAGTTCTACATACAGGTAACAATTTACAACTAACACAACCGCCGTGAGCATTTGGGATCATGTCATATTTGGGTTTTTCTAAGTCTGGAAGGCTATTGTACTCATCGCCAGTAAGTTTCATTAGTGGTAGATTTTTAGCAACGAACATATCTTGCTTTGGCAATTCTGGTTTGTGCCTAGAAGTAGGACAGGCTTCCGTCACATCTAGAATATTCCAAGAAAGAACTTTATAGTTCATTTCTTCAGATTTATCTAATGCATCTTGCATGTTACCAAAGGCGTACTTTCTAGTTGAAAGATAAACCTTAATACCGTAAAACCCTCTACTGAATCCTGTGATGTTTTTCCCTTGCTTAATAGCCTTAGCATCGGCCAAGTCTAGCTCATCTAAGAATAAGAAATTGGCATGTAAAGAATTCATGCCCTTAGCCGTACAAATGAGAATTTTAATAAATGGGGTTTTGCCTTCAGGAGTTCTATATCGAATTGTACGCTTATTCTGCGTCATATTCTCCCAGCCACTGATTTCTAGTAGAGGGCCAATATTGGTAACAAAATCATTGATATAGCCGATCGCCACCGCAGATTGTTCTTCGGTAGCCGCTCCATGAGCAACAGTGCGAGAGAAATGTAACATTATCAAAAGTTCTAGAATTGCGACGCTGACAGTATTATGACTAATTAGTCCATTTGACCAATAAGAGTGTTCATTTTCTACAGTAAGATCGTAGAAATATTGCTCTCCAACATCTTCTACAGTAAATTTTTTCCATTTATTTAAAAGTATTTTTTCGTATCTTCTTACTATTTCAATGTCTTTTTCAGATACATATCCCGATTCATAGTTTTCGTTCATCCATTGACAAAGTCTATTTAATTTTGAAGATGAAACCCCCTTATAATAATTTGCTTGATCGGTACGCTCTTTTTTTATCTTTCTATTTTTAATTTTTGCATGACCATATCTGCTGCATAGCTCCAGCAAGTCCTTGGCTTGAATTATGGGCAAAGAATCCTTGCAATTAGGTATTTTATTTTTTTTATAACTTTGAGCTTTTTTTGCCTTAAAAGAGATTCCAAGTTTCTCAAATTTAGCCGATTCAGTTTGTCCAATTGTAAGTCTGCTAACGAGATGTTTTTGAAGTCCATAAAGTTTACTATTATGACGAACTCTAGATTCTATGCCTAATGCTGCTAAAGCTATCTGCATTTGGTCTAAAAGAGGACCAGCAGTCATTTCAAAAAAAGAATCTCCCTTTTTATCCCAACAACCGTCGGTATCAAATACACCGGCAATGAATCCTTTCATGGCATCGATATCGCTATAGGCATAGGAAGGGATAGTTTTTTCCCAAGAATACTTTGCTCTTAGTCCCCAATCATGTAATTGATAGGCAACAAGTTTTGATGTAATTCTATATTCGTACTTATGGTGATAGATATTGACTTTAGGAAGATATTTTTCCGCAAAATAGCTAAAAAATTCTGCAGTACTCTCATCTGTAGTTGTAAGGGAAACTCTATTTAATTTATCCATTTGCGTTAGACCGCCGTCTCCGATAAGCAATCCTAAGAAATATCCTATTTCATATTTTTCTTTATTTCTAATCGTTGAATTTTTAAATCCCGTATTTGTATTAATGCAGATTAGATCCGTTTCTGGATTCAGATCTTTAGATGCAACCCATTGTTCTTTTCCATCCCTTAAAACCCAATATTTATGAATTGGAGTTCCTATTGCTGAAAATCCCCCATCTACGATCACTTTAAGACCAGATTTTAATCCCTCATCAAAAGTTCTTGTCACCTTCTGCCATGAAAATCCAGTCCAAACGACATCTCCCTTTTTCACTTCCTCTATATTTTTAAATCCAGTATCTAAAAGTGTAATAGTTCCGCGTACTTGACATTTCATGCCTTCACGACAAGACATTAAAATATAGCCTGGCGTTATATCGCCTGAGTTATTTTTTGCAGTTTCGTATATCTGCCAAATAGCATCTAGAGGCGAACTAGTAGAACCAGGATCTGTAATTTCGAGAGGTAATTCGAGGTCCAGAAACATTCTGGCCCAATCCTTAATGTCGTCAGCGGATTGGAGAGGCGAGAACATTAGCTCTGCCATTTCCTTGCGTTGATCTTCAGTGAGCGCTTTAAAATCCATACTATGAGATTGCCATATTAATAGTTAAAAGTCAAGTACTTACTTCCTATTTAGGACTGGATTCTGATACCCATCTGGATTTTGACTTGCCTTACGCCATTCTTCGTCTAAACTTGCTTCTTTTCGTTCAAAATCGGCATCTCTAGGATGGCAAATAATTCCACCAAGAGTTCCTAAAACGCTAGCAATTTCAACACTATTGCGAAGAGCCTCACTTACAGCTTTGGTTGCATCAAATATCCCCAACTCTTCAGCAGATCCGAATAGTTGATTTTCTAAGTCATAAACTTCATTGGGATGTTCAATTAGCCTAGAAAGAACTGCAGTAGCTTCTTCTTGATTATATCCAGCATTATCTAGAAGTTTATTAGGAATGCTTAGCAATGCTGCCATCAACACCTCCTTAGCTGGATCACCATCTAACAATTCTTCTGAAATTTTTAGTGACATATCTAATGCTAGACGCCCACCACCTGGCAAAACGCCATGAGTAATACTACTTCTAATCGAGCAGACCGCATCTTCAGCCCTATCGGCCCTTTCTTTTATATCGCTTGGATTTGACCCAATAATGCTCAACTTAGCAATACCGCTTGTGATTTTAGCAATTCTTTCTTCAATCCAACCAGCTTCTGCTATAGATTCTGCTCTCTTAAGCTGTTTTTGTAGATCTTCAGCACGAAATTCAATATTCACTGGATCTGGACTACCGCCAAGGGTACTTCTGAATCTGGTAGCTTCAAAGCTTTCCATTCCCGCTCCAAGATCTTCGATAGTGGCCTCTGAGATTTGGTTTTTTAATCCAAAAACACGACTTCCTGTAAAAGCTGCCAAATCCGCTAACCAATGGGTTTGCGCATTCATAAACTGTGCCATAGGGGCCTTTATAGGTACAACTCTTAGAGTTCCAGTTTGTTCAAAATTATAGCTTAGTGTGCTAATGACCGTTTCAGAAAATCCGTTAGCTACCAAAACAATATTCTTAAGATCTTTTGCATTTGCTGGATTTTCTTGGATTCTATTTTCAATAGCGTTTAAAAGAGGAGATAGAGAAATAAGGTCTTGTAGAGCACCGTCAAAAAGTAAAAATTTGGGATTTTCAAGATAACAACGTTGATTTCCTTGATCATTAATATAAGAAGAGAAATATTTTCCAGAACTTTCTTCTAAACCAATAGGGATAGGATATCCTTCGATTTTTTCTACCTTGTACCCACTTGGTCCGGGAAGTTCTCTGATGGTAACATGCGAGGCTTCTCCATAGCCAACTTTTTCAAAACATTGCAAAACAGCTTCTGCTAGAGCCGACTCTCCATTTGCACTGATAGTGGCTACATTTAGTAGAAGATTTTTAGATTCTTCGGTAACTTTAATACTACGTTCAGCTATGTACGGCAAAAGAATGGTTTCCATTACTTTTTTAATCCTACGTACGGCTTTTTGAGGAGATTCTTTTGGGTTTTTTTCACAGAAATCAAAGATATTTTTAATCAATTCGTAGGCTAATAGTGTAGTTGTTGTTGTTCCATCACCAGCTTCAGAAGCTGTTCTCATAGATGAGCTTAGGGCCGTTTCTATGATCAAATGCTGGTAAGGATCTTGAGCCCCTAAAGATTTAAAAATAGAGACCCCGTCTTTAGTAATTTTTGGAGGTACATTTGGAAGGTCACTCTCGATTAAAGAAGGTCTGCCACCTGGCCCAAGAGACGAAGAAACTGCATCGCTAATTCTACCCATAGTGTGAATAACAAGTTCTTGTAATCTTTGACCTTTTGTAATAAATTGCTTTGGATTTGTTTTTGCAACACGATAAGCCATAAAAATTCTCCTTGAACTAATCCGTATATATCATAGGACTTGACTTACGATCGATAATTTGGTATTCTCATGTAAATGAGCATTTACCCAGTTAGATTATCAGAATGGTATCCCGTAAGCGATGAAATGCATGAATTTGCATTTAGCTGTGTTAAAATGGTAAGGTGCTATGCTTGCGGTCGCAGAGTTCGCTGGAAAGCCGCTATAGGCCATCATTCACTTCCTTGGGGTTACGGAGATCTTTGGTGTTCTTGGGAATGCTGCCGTAGTGGTAAGGTTGCAAAACCAGATTTTCGTAGAGAGCGTAGGCTTAGACGTCGATCTTATTTTGATTTTATTGTGATCAAATAATGAAACTTTCTATTACTTCTCCTACTAAGGCCTTCCTTACCTCTTACACCGAAGAGGAATTGTCTTCTCTTCGTAAGTTTTTAACCTATACTAATACCTCCGTTCAACATCTCATAAAACGTCATTATAAAAATTTCAATTGGAAATCTCGTAACCCAGACTCCTGGCAAACCCATTTAGAAGGACTACAAAAGGATTTAAAAAAGACATTAGTTTTTAGAGAAGATGTTAAGTTCTACATCAGGCCAGGCTCCGTACCATACCTAACCGGGTTTGAAGTAGAGGTTGAAAATCAGATCGTCTATCCTAAAATCCATAAGATTCCTTGGAAGAATCCATTACCATTCACTCTTCATCCAGAGCAAGACGAGACCTGGCAAGGATTCATAGAATCAAAACATGCTAACGCTAGTCTGTGCACAGGATTTGGTAAATCTGCAATTATATTAAAGCTTTGTCAGGAAATGGGGTTAAACGTCTGTATTGTTGCTCCCGGCAAAGGCATTTTCAATGAGTTGGTAGAAAAGTTCGAATTTCATTTCGGAAAAAAGTATGTTGGAATGTTTGGGGATGGTAAAAAGAAGTTGGATAAGAAATTCACAATAGCTATTAGTGACTCTATTGCCAATATTAAGCTCGATTCTCCAGAATATGAATATTTTTCCAATCTAGACGTCCTGATTGTTGATGAAAGCCATACCTTCGCAGCTGAGTCTCTAGAGACTATTTGTCATGGTGTTTTGGAGAAAATTCCTTATCGCTTCTTCTTATCAGCTACGCAGACTCGTAATGATGGATCGGTACCCCTGCTCCAGTCTATTATTGGCAAAACCGTATGCGAACTAGGGACAGCGGATGCTGTCAAGAAGGGTTACATTTGCCCCCACGAATTCCGCATAGTGTCGGTTGAATCCTCAAATCCAGATTTTGAGCAATCAGACCCATTAGCTCAGAAAAGAGCACATTTTCTGAACAACAAGAACATTGCTCAATTTATAGCAAGGCTGGCCAACGCTATGGCTACTCAAGGTAAACAAACCCTAGTTTTATGTGAAGAGTTGAGCCAACTCGCAATGCTAGCACCCCTACTTAAAGTACCTTATGCTTTAGCTCATAGCGAAAAAAAAGCCGAAAGATTAGCAGAATTGGGGTTAGAAAAGGTAGATGTATCTGAAAGTATTGAGAAATTTAATAAAAATGAAGTCAAGGTATTGGCTGGAACGAGTTGCTTACACGTTGGGGTAAATATCTTCCCCACCCATTCCACGGCTAATTGGGCTGGTGGAGCTAGTGCTATTAAAACCAAACAAGCCGCCATAGGCCGCAGCGTTCGCTTTGGTCACTCCAATCCTTGGGCTTCAAAGTGTGTTCCAAAAGACAAAGCTATCATCTATGATTTTGATATCGAGAATAATTTCACTATGAGTAGGCATTTAGAGGCTAGAATGGAATGTTACCAAGAATCCGGCGAAGGATTGATTAAGTATATTAGATTAAAAAACAGTTAAGGCCTCTTCATGATATAGATCCCTTAAGAACCAAGAGTTCTGAGGATTTATGTCAAAACAACCAAAAAAGTTTAAAGATTCGCACGATCCTGGATTCGCACAACTTGCGATAGAAATTGCCCGTTGCATCGAAAAAAACAAGGATGGAACTACTCAAAAACAACAATTTGAAGAATTAGTGACTGCTGAATGCCTATTTCGCAAAACAGTCTTAGAATATCGAATAGCTACAGAAATATATAAACGCTTTATTCAACTTATTAGAATTACTAATAAAAATATACTTTCAGCAAGACCCTACTTTAGGGAATCCTCTGAAACCTTCTCTGCTAAAATTACTCCTGCCCTCAAAGATAAGAATCCCGAAGCCTTAAAACAGTTTGGCATTAATTTTCATTTTGTAAAATTCTGCAAGGATCATTGGATCGGACTTTGGCCTAAAAAAATAGATGTCATCTATAAACGAGTTGAAAGAGCTAGGACCATATTGATCCAAAACAATATGCCTTTAGCTGTAAATAGGGCTAAGATTTTTTATAGAAAGACTCCTAAAGGACATTTAACGTTTTTAGATCTAATCGAATGCTCATCAATGGGCCTTTGTGCTGGAATTGATAAATATACGGGAGATTTTAAGAAAAATTTCGTGGGTGTGTGTATCGGTCGTATTGTTGGCAACTTAATTGATGCCTACAGTGAGACCGTTCTTCACTTCTATCCAGGAGACCGTAGAGTGCTTTATAGAGCGAATAGTATCCGTGGTCGTCAAGGTATCACAGACATAACAGAACTGACTAAGGCGGTCAATGACAGCTTTGCAGCCGATCTCTTAGAGGGCAAGACTGCTCCAAAATCAGTCACAGTTACCGAACTTTCCTATTTAATGTCAGCAGCTTCCCTTATTTCCTCAGATTCCAATACCGGAGAAGAGGGTTTTGGAGTCTATAATTATTTTCAAAATGAGGTAGAGAGCTATGAAGGAGTATTTGGTAGAGATGTAGAGGAAATATTGGGCAGAAAGCAAGAAATAGATCAAATGTCAAGTCTGATACGAAAATTGCCATTAATTAATCAAAAAATCTTAAGACTTAAGGGTATTGAAATTTAGTTGACTTTATATTCCATACCTAGTATATTATGAACAATGATTGCTGTTTATAATGCTGAAGATTTATTTTTAACGATTAATGGGACTGAACTTAAAGATTCCGATGACCTATGCGAATGTGGTGAAGAGTCTGATTACGGTTGCCATGGTGTTCGAGAGGGATCTGCCTACTCAGAATATTATTGCAGGGAGTGTTATTTAAAACATGGGAAAAATTAAATCTAAATTATATTCAAAAAATGAAGTCACTTCTATCGGTCTTTGCTCCCTAACACTGGGAACCTTTCTTGGAATTTCTCTCACGTTTCTTTTCATTTCCATTTTTCAGAGGATTATTCATGGGTAAGGCTAAATTTGAATTGAAATGCGAAGAAATGAATTTTTCTATGTATCACGAAATGCCCATAGATAGTCGTGGGTGGGTTCATAATCTAGCAGAGGATTTTTCCAAGGCTATGGAATTTTATAAACTTAGAGTAGAAAATAATAAATTAAAACAAGCTCTCATCCTCGCAAAAGAAGGTCTAGAAAAAGCTAGTATGGCTGATAATGACATCATTCTTACATCTATCATAAGTGTAACTTTAAATAAACTCAAAGAATTGGAATAAGTTATGACATTTTCAGTAAACAATCGCTTGGTTCTAGAACAATACATCAAAGAAGGCCTCAAAGCCAAAATTCAAGGCGGCATCGCCACTCCCGGACAACGAGATGGACTTAAGGGTTTAACCGTTCTGATGTCCACCACCCTTTCTGATGGCAGGCATATTCCTAAAGGTTCTATGGCCTATATTCGAGAAGAAGTGTTACATACCCATCCTTGGGCTTCAAAACTTCTTACGTGTGATACCCTTTCCGTAAAGTTCATGATTGTAGAACTTAGTTATATAGAGTTTATAGATATTTTAGACAATGGACCGGAGGCTGCATGACATTTATAATGGCATTAGCTCTATATCTCATCGTTTCTACTGGATTTCACATTCACGGCATTATTCTATCGTTTAAAAAGAAATGGTATATCGGACTTGCAGCCTTGACGATTCCTTGGTTTGCTCTTATAATTTCTATAGCAAAAGTATTTTTTAAAAAAGACCTACTTAAGTGAAAACATATGAGAATTGGTAGAATTTCTTTTGAAATCATAAAAGGAAAAAATCAATGGGGATACGAAAATCTTCCATGCGGATGCCGTTTTGTGAATGTGGGAAAGGCCTATCTCGCATTATCCGGAAAGAATTGTAAATGTGGATGGTGCAAACAATATGATTGTGAATGCAAATGTCCTCTTTGTAAAATGAATGGCATAAATTGTAATTGTGAAGTGTACTAATGAAAATTTTGCGCATTGGGGATCCCCATGTTCGTCCTTCAAATATTCAAGAATCCGAACTTCTTATGGAGTTTGTATTAAATAAAGCTCTTGAATATAAAGTAGATAGATTGGAAATTTTAGGGGATCTATTCGATACTATGGATGTTGTAAGACTCAAAGTATTAGAGTTTTGGGATAGATGGTTTGACATTTTACCCGATTTTGATTTCGAAACAGTTATTTTAATAGGAAATCACGATTTAAGTGGAGATTATTTAAATAGTTACAGCGTATTACATCCATTTGTTAAACCAGCAAGAAAAAACTTTAAGATTATAACGAGCGGATGTCAACTTGGAATTTATGGATATCTTCCTTATATACACGATAATACAAAATTTGTAGAAAATGCCAATTGGTTAGCGGATCATGGTGCTAAAGTCCTAATTTCCCATACGACTTATCAGGGTTCTAAATTTGATAATGGGATGTTTGCGCCGGATGGAGTAAATACTGACCTATTAGATCCTAGGCTTATTCATTTAATTTCAGGCCATATTCATTCAGAGCAAGAATTTGGGAGAGTTTGGTATCCAGGAACAGCGCGTTGGTTATCTAAAAGCTGTGCTAATCGTCTAAAGGGTATTTGGTTAGTAGAACATGATGACAATACAGGCGTTATCCTATCTAAAGAATTTATTTCTACCGAATCAGTTTGTATCCCCATTGTTTCGTTAGTTTGGAAAGAGGGCGAAGGTAGACCCGAAATTCCAACTGGTGCTAAAGTGGACATCGAATTGCATGGATCCTCAGATTGGGTTACCAAACAAAAAGTAGAACTTGTAGGACGAGTTAGCATTTCTAGTAAGTTAACCGATACTAAAAAGAAGGTAAGAAAGAGCGGCAAATCTCTTTATGAATTTCTTTCCCACCATTACCAAGCAGAACCTGAAAAACGTACCAAACTATTGAAGTATATGGGAGATCTAAATCTTGTCTGATAAAACTGTCCCCCATAAAGATCTTAACTCTCTACTTTTGTTCTCAGGACGAATTTCCGAAGTTCATCTAAAGAATATGAAATCCTTTCCCTGGATGTTTTTCAATGATATTTCAGAGGTTGGGTTAGAGTACGACATAGCTACTAAAAAAGAAGATGCCTCCTTCGTTAATTATAGCTTGACATTGACTGGAGAAAATGATAATCTAGATAAGCGCTACGCAGCATTAGAATCTGCAGTTAGGGCACTTTTTTGGAAAGAAGTTAAAGTGAAAGTCTCTATAAATGGTACAGAGGTATTTAAAAGTGAGTGAAGAAAATCAGTTAACCCTAATACCTAATGCCGACTTCACCATGAAAGACCTTGAATTAATTGAAAAATTTAAGGAAAATGGTATGTTAGGCCTTCATACTCTAGTCGATACCGATGTCGAACGTATGATGGGGCTTTATCTAGATGGTAAAAGCTATAGACAAATTGCAAGTTTGCTTAAGAAAAATAAGGCCATTGTTCTATTTATAGCCCACAAGTTCAAATGGTTTGAATTAAGACGCGAATATCTAGATGAGCTTCAAGCAACACTAAAAGACAAGGTCCTAGAGTCTAAGCTTCAATCCCAAGACTTTCTTCTTCATTTGGTACTAGCTTATCAAAAGAAGATCGGTAAGAATATCGATCAATTCCTTAGAACAGACAATGAAGAGTTTGCGGATAAGGTTGACAACAAAGATCTAGGAACCCTCTTTAAGACTATGGAATTATTGCATAAACTTAGCAATGAAAATCTTAGTAATCCCAACGACAAGTCCATGGTATCCCTGAACGGTCTAAGTGATGGTGGAGTCACTATTACCAAAACTGGGGCCAACTCTGTAGAAATTACGCCTAAAAGCCCATTCTCTTCCAAATTAAAGCAGTTTGCAGATCTGAAAAGACAAGCCGAAAAAGACTCACAACCTCAACAAAAACAAACTCATGATATAACTGTAGAAGAACAAACCCTAACGGAGAAAGAAAATGAAAATGAAGATTAATAAAATTGTAGCCACGCTATTGGTAGTTTTAACGGTTGTCCTATTCCCACACACGTCCGCTTCGAAAGACAGCGGTACCGAAACCATTATTTTGACGAAAAGTAACTTGTTGATCCTCACCGGAGAGGTTAATGGCGAATCAACCTCTAATGTCATCGCTAAAGCCAAACAGTTGGACGATTCTCTAAATTCCGGCAAGGGAAGGCTTTTCCCTAACAAACTTCCTATGTACCTATTTCTTAATACTCCTGGAGGCAGCATTCAATCTGGACTGGAATTGATCGAAGCCCTGGAAGGTATTGGCCGTCCTGTCAATACAGTCACTCTTTTTGCAGCAAGTATGGGTTTTCAAATTGCTCAAAATCTAGGCGATCGTCTGATTCTTAAAAACGGTGTTTTAATGAGCCATCACGCAGCTGGGGAGATTGGTGGGTCCTTTGGTGGAGTTCACCCTAGTCAACTGGATAGCCGTTATCAGCTTTGGCTTGATCGTGTTCGAGAACTAGATGAACAAGCTGTTAAGCGTACTAATGGAAAACAAACCTATGATTCTTACATTCAGGCCTATGATCATGAGCTGTGGCTTACTGGAACCAAATCTGTAGCGCAAGGTTATGCTGACAGAGTCGTTCTTGTGAAATGTGATTCTAGTCTTAGTGGTGTAACATCGAATCATATTCAGTTTATGGGTATCGATGTTGCTTATGATCTAGACAATTGTCCTCTAAACACAAGTCCTCTGAATATCAGACTGTCTACTTTGGATGGGAAACCACTAAATAATGAAATTGCGGCTAAGATTAAAGCCGAATTTATGTCTGGTTTTAATAACAAACAAAGACAAGTACTTCCAATGGTTTTTTAATGCCATTGATCAATTATTCTTGTAGCTGCGGAGAAAACCTTAAAAAGTATCTTAAGTCAGCTAAAGACGCTCTTCCTACGGTCAAATGTTCTAAGTGTGGTCTCGAAGCCAAAAAAAGCTTTGGGGCCACATCTTCCTCTCATAAGACGATCATAGACGATGGCCATATGGCTCGTAGGCTAGAAATAGACCCAAGCATCATGGAAATTAATGATGAACGTAGCGCAAAAGACTACACTGAGGAGGATTGATGCCTAAATATACAATGACAATCAATTTTATTATGGATACGGAAGACCATAATGGAGATCCGATTGTAGGGGTTGTTACTGAGGCCCTAAATCAATTTGGGTATGATACAGATCACGTATCAACTTTAGACCTATCATGGCCATATTGTCTGTACCTTACCAAACACAAGAATGTCTTTACCCCAGAAGAAGAAAAGGAAATAGAAGCATTTCTTGAAAACAATAAAGAATTAATGAACGATCTAGCTGAGTTAGAAGCTAAAGAAAAGATTGACAAGTAGTTCTATCTAAGGTAAGCTTTACCTATGGACATCGTTCATCCTAAATGTATAACTCCCAATTTTTGTCTTCCCGGCATCGGTATTCAAAATCTGTGCTACTATTGTCAAAATGCAATCGAGGAAGCAGCCATCCAAAGTTTTCAAGACTACGGCACGCCAGACTATTACATACACCCGGATTGTGGTGGTAAATTTAGCACAGCCGAAGCCTTCATAGAGCACGTAACATCTGGAGTCGATTGTGCTAACCCTTAAATCCCTAACATTCAATAATATTGGACGGTTTGTCGAAGAACAAACTATCGATTTTACCCAACTTGGCTCGCTTGTTCAAGTAAACGCTCAAAATCTGAACACTGGAGGATCCTCTGGTGCTGGCAAATCCACGATCTTCAAGGCCCTAGAGTTTCTTCTAGGTTTAAACGATATTTCAAATGGTGTCCTACAGTCCCGTCTTACCAAAGATCCAATGTCTGTTACTGGCATATTTGATCTAGATGGGCTACCTCTTAAAATCCAACGCGATAAAAAACTCTCAATAGACCTAAACAGTGAAGTAACTACTGGTAGCTCTAAGATCACCGAAGAAAAGCTGGACAACATTATTGGAATGCCTAGAGATTTATTTCGTAAAATCTTACATAAAAGGCAAGGTGAAGGCGGCTTCTTTTTAGAATTCAGTCCTTCTGAGGTCCATAAGTTCCTTACGAGTTGCTTAGGCCTAGAAAAAGAACAAGAAAAGATAATAGTTTTGGACGCCAGATTGGTAGAATTAGAAAAGAGCCATAATCTTGCCTGGAATGGCCTAGAATCAAACAATAAAGGGCTAGAAGCTACTAAGGAAGCGATTGTCATACTTGGCCCACCTCCAGTACTAGAAATCGATCCTGAAGCCATTGAGGAGCTTAAAAAATCCTATCACTATACCACACAAAGACTAGAATTGCTAAGAATGGGTCAAAAAATAGAAGTTGACGATCTTGAAAAGTCTAGACCACAAATAGAATCTATTCCATTTGATCGTTCTGGCATAAAAGCTCTAGAAAATGAGATTAATTCTATTCTCGCTACAATTTCAGAATTGGAAAAGGCGGAGCAATCCAGACAATCGGCTATAAAAACTAGGATTTTCGAATTGCAATTTGAAATTAATAGCCTAAATGATGCAGAGAGAGCTAGACAACGTCAAGTTGAGCAGAAGATATCCGACAATAATTTTGAAAAAATCCATTCCCTAGCTACTTTTAATTTAGGAGAAAGATCTAAAGTAGATGGTGCAAATTTACTAGAAGAGCTTAAAAAGATTCGTTCTTCCATATGTCCAACATGCGAACAAAACTGGACAACCGCTAATGCTAAAAATAAAGAAGAGGACATTCTTCAAAAACTTCAAGTATATAAGAAAACAGTTCTTGAAGGAGCAGAAGCCAAGAAAAGACTCTTAAACTATGAAGAAGAAAGTCAAAAATTAAAACTAGAACTACAGCCCAAAACAGCTCCAGAATTACTAGCAATAAGCGATCAGATCTCCCAACTTAAGCTGGAATCTCTACCCCAGGCCATCCCAGAAGCAATGGAGCTAAAACTTACTGTTGACTTCAAAAACGATCTCTTGAAAGATTTTCGTAAAAGAGAAAACGACCACCAATATAAGGAATATGCTAGAGGGCAAGAAATTCTTTCAGAATTTGTTAAAAAGCAATCCGAAATGCGTAAAGAGCATCAATCCATATTGCAATCCGTACAGGATGAGGAAAGTAAGACTTTTCGTAAATTAAGTGATGCCCAATATAGGGTTAAAGCTTTCGAAGACACTAAGTCTAGATTTGAAAGCACTTTAACTAAGCTTAATTCCCAATGTTCTCAATATAGTTCTGACGCTGATGCTATGGGTCTGCAATTAACCCAAATTAAGGAAGAAATTGAGTTGGCCACAGAATCCAAAAAGGTAATCAAATCATATCTTTCTGCTTCTTTTGAAGACGCTCTAGACTCTATTGGCAATTCTGCAACAAAACTAATCAGGTCCATACCCAATATGGAGACAGCCACAATTCAATTTGAAGGCTTAAAAGAGACAAAAGAAGGAAAAGTCAAAGAAGAAGTCACATGCATCGTTAGCATGGATGGGGAAATTGGAATTCCAGTTAAGTCCCTTTCTGGAGGAGAAAGATCCTCCACGGATTTGGCTATCGATTTAAGTGTTATTAAATTCATAGAAGAAAGAACCGGTAAGGGTATTAGTCTAATGGTACTAGATGAACCGTTCACCGGGCTCGATTCTAAAAATATTTTGGAGGCCTTAGAGATGTTAAAAGAATGTAGTATTGACAAACAGCTACTAATAGTAGATCATAATCCTGAGGCATCGCAGTCTATAAATAATAGACTGACTGTGGTTCGAGATGGATTGACTAGCAAGATTGCGCAACAATAACGTGGAGATGAAATGATTTTACTAGAACTAACTGAACGAGAATTTGAAAGCATCAGATTTACCATGGATCAACAATTGGCTACTAGTGAGCTTTTGTGTAAAGTAGAAGGTGGGGAAAACAATAGAAAGAATCTCGATACCCATAACTCTATTCTATCTAAGCTTAAATTGGCTTCTGAGCCCAAACAAGACGCCTTAATTACATCAAAAGACTTTTCTGATATAAAAGATCTAACCAATCGAGAATATCAATTTTTGCTGCCAGACACACATATTTCTAATAAAAGGGTGGAAGAAAGAGATCTTGTACACATTTCGCTTGCAAATGCGGTTATTATGTGGTTAAATGGTAGGAACTTGCTTAAGAAGTTAGTTAAGTTTGATTTTACAGATAGCTCGTACCAATACGAAGAAAGTTGAAAAATATGGTTCAGACAGAATTAACAGTTAACTCTTTAGGAGATGCGGTAAAAGATAAAGTTCGCAAGGCCATGATGGATGCCATTCCAGATGAGGCTTTGCAGGCTCTCATCAAAAATGAATTTGATAAATTTTTCTTGGCTCAACCAGGCCTGTATCACAATGATCCTGGAAAACCTAGCTCGTTTTCTTTAATGGTAAGAAGTGAAGTAGAGTTGGCCATGAAAGAGAAGATTAAATCCGTAATTCTTCAAAAAACTAGCGATGTCTTGCTTAGTTATGATCATGATGGCGGTAAAATGGTTGGCGAACTTGTAGAAGCCATGGCTCCAGCGGCGATGGCTGGAGTTATGAAACATATCGCTGGTCAATGTATCAATAATTTGAGAAATGGAAATATTTTTTAATAAAGGAGAATAGTATGAGTATGACTGATACGAATATTGCCGAACTAGAGAAAGCTGGACTTCTAAAAAAAGATAGCGATTATGATGGTATGATAGGCGAAGCCGTTAAGGAATTACTCCTAGTGTTCCAAAAACAAGGCCATTCTGGCAGTTCAGCACAGATAACCGCCAATATCTTTTACAAACTCATCAAGGGAGAACCCCTATCTCCTCTCACAAATAATCCCGATGAATGGATGGAAGTCACTACTGGTGTATTTCAGAGTCGTAGGGTAAGTAACGTGTTTATTGATCAAAAAGTTTCAGAGAGGCCCTATACTTTAGATGGCAAAGCGTTCTCAGACGATGGTGGAAAAACCTTCTGGACAAGCTCTGAAAGTAATGTGTACTTTGATTTACCAGGATTTCCACCCAAAACCGAATATGTAATCAAATCATAACAGTTGTACGGAAAAACAAAAGTCGATAAAACAATAAAGGAAATAATATGGGTCGCCCAAAGGGAAGTTTGAATAAAGCACCGTTAACAGAAATGCAAAAGATTGCGAAGAAGATCGGTCCTGATGCCGAAGAGATCTTAAAAGAGCTAGAGGCTATGGAAGTAGTGGATCTCAATAAGAGAATCGCTCAAGCTAACCAAGCCATTTCTGAGACTAAGACAGAATTAGATCAAAATGAAGCATACGCTCAGGCCAAGGAAGATGTGAAATTGTTGAGTTCAGGATTCAGAGAGGTTAAGGGACGTCAGAATGCTATCATTGCAGTATGCGTACAATTGCGTAAGGATCGCGGGGCTACGTAAATATAATGAATCCAGAACGTATCCTTAGTTTGGACGTTTCATCGAAAACGGGCTATGCCTCCATGGTTAGCACTGATTCTGGAATAGAGTTAGAAGAATACGGAACATTGCCTGCAATTCATGAACCAGATGGCAGCTATCCAAGTAACTACGTGATATGGGCCTATGCTGTATTTAATGAAATTGAGGTTTTAATTAAACGGTTTAGGCCAGATGTATTGGCCATAGAAGAGACAGTGGCTGGTAGTAAAGCGGTGTACTCGCAAAAATTTCTCGAGTGGGTTCATTTTTTACTTGCAAAGTATATAAAAGAGAGTAATATAAGATCTGTATACTTATTAACGGGTGCATGGAGATCTGAAGTTGGTGCTAAAATGACCAAAGAAGAGTCTGCGCATAACAAATATGTTAAAGAGTATAAAGAGAAACATACTACTAAGGTAGCGCGTGATATAAAGGGCAAAAGGATTGGTAAGCTTACTAAGAAGCATATCAACATTAGAAGAGCGAATGAGGTCTTTGGTAAGTTTCTTAAGACTCCTCTAAGGAAAAAAGATGAGGACACCGCCGACTCGCTTTTACTTGGACACGCCTTGCACTTGAGACGGTTAAAAATTAATGAAAAGGCCAAAGAAGTAAGCCTAGAAGATATTATTGGAGATAAGGTATGAGTTTTTGGGATAAAACAGTAAATAGCCAGCAAGTAACCGTTACTCCAGAAATGGTTCGTGACTCCAACACCATCGTTTTGGATGAACAAGTTATGGCCGAACTTCAAGAAGATCCCAATATTGATATTTTTGAAGAAGAGGAGGAAGATACCTCTGAGATCATGGCCGATGCCAATCTTCGTCTCGAAATGGGCCGTCTTTATCAAATGATCATGCGTCACGATCTATTTGGCGATACCGATGCAGATCCAAAAGCTATCAAAATTGTTCAAAGAGAAATTCGTAAGTTAGTTCGAGAGAAAATGGAAGTTATGCTTGGAATTCGTCAAGAACAAGCTCCCCAAGTAGCGATTGTGTCTTCACCTTTTAATGATATGGAAGTAACTGTCTTAAAAATGTTAGCATCTAAGATGACTAAAGGAGCTACTGAAGAGTCAGAACAACCAGCTCCCCCTATTCCAGTGGCCCCCAAGAAAGATGGGATTACTGCGATTAATGGCAGTCTAAGACCAAATCCGACTCCAACGCCACTACCTAGCAAAGGTGTACCTTTGCGTAAAGCATCTTATCCGGCACAAAAAGCTCAACCTGTTAAAAAACCAGCTCAATCTGCTATCTCTAAATCAGAAGAGCCTTCACTACAAAAACCAATCGAAGAGATGACTCAGGAAGAGCTAGCAGCACATGATGCAGCTGCCCTAGAACGTAGATCTAAAAATTATGCGAAGTTGCCCACCAATATGGTGCCACATCCTACAGGGCCAGCCCTAGAGATGATGTACGTGCAACAAGCATCAAACATGTCGGCTCCTGGTGGGGCCGTAGCCAATATCATGGCTTTAATGAACCAGAAATGAACTATAACCAAGGAGATATGAATGTCTGAAAATACTGATAAAAGAACCGCTACTCAACGAATTGAAGATCTTGAAAAGGTAATCACTGTACTATACCAAACTGTTAGTCAATTTAAGGCCGGTCTTGATAGCCTGCCTAATTTGCAAGGCGACATGGGATTGGTCAAAGAAGCCCTTAAGCTCTTGAACAAGAAAACTGAAGCTATTATTCAAGTTGCAGCTCCCGAAACTGGCATTACAGCTAATTCGGTTTCCGCTCTTGTTGTTAAGATGAATGTCGAAGATATGACCGCTCAAGTAGCTGGTTATGTTGCGAGCGGACATCTCGTTGCAGCTGAGGAAATTGCAGACAATAGCTATCTGGTAGTAGAAGAATCCAACGCTGACGGTGCTATCGCCAATCCTCGTATCCAATTCCGACTTGATTCTCAAGATCCAGCAACTTCAGCTGTCTTGAAGGGTAAGAAGGTAGGAGACGTTGTGTCTTTTGGTGAGAATAAGTTTAATGCCAAAATTCTAGAGATCTATTCTCTTGCTGAACCTAAAGCTCCTGAGGCTGCTGCCCCTGTCGAGACCGCACCTGCTGCCCCTGCTGCCGAAGCTGTTGCAAATAATGCAACAACTGAAGCTGCTCCTGCCGAAGCCACTACTGCTACTGCGGATCCCTACGCTGCCCCCACAGAAAGTCCTGTTCAAGAATTTGTTCCTTCTGGGGAAATGATGACGGCTTCAGGCTAAACAGTCTTAGTTCAATATAGTTCTACGAATGGCCGAGGCAATTTTGTCTCGGTCTATTTGGATCACTTGCTTCAAAGGAATAAAATGGATAAGAAATCTAAAGGCCCTAAAATTCTCATTATAGATATCGAAACAGCACCCATAGTAGCTCATGTGTGGGGTATCTGGGATCAAAATGTTGGCCTAAATCAGATCAAGTCTGATTGGCACCTTCTTAGCTTTAGTGCTAAATGGTTAGGGGATGCTCCAAATAAAACCATCTATGCCGACCAACGAAATTCCAAAAATATAGAGGACGATAAACATCTTTTAGAGAAGATATGGAAGCTCCTAGATGAAGCAGATATTCTTTTAACCCAAAATGGTAAAAAATTCGACCATAAGAAGATCAACTCTAGGTTCGTTTTAAATGGAATGCAGCCGCCTAGTTCCTACAAGCACATTGACACCCTCTTGATTGCCAAGAAACATTTTGGCTTTACTAGCAATAAGCTAGAATATATGTCAGATAAGCTCTGCATGAAATACAAAAAGCAAACTAAACGTAAGTTTGCAGGTTTTGAGCTTTGGAAAGAATGCTTAGCTGGTAATAAGTTGGCCTGGAAAGAAATGGAAAAATACAACAAATACGATGTGTTAGCTTTAGAAGAGCTTTACCATAAGCTTATTCCTTGGGATAATACCATAGACTTCAGTATTTATTTAGATAGTGATGAGACAATTTGTAAATGCGGAAGTACGGATTTCCTAAAACGAGGATTTTTCTACAGCCCAACAGGCAAATTCCAAAGATTTAGGTGCAATAAATGTGGTTCAGAGACTAGAAGCAGGGAAAATCTTATTTCCAAAGCAAAGAAAGCTTCAATTAGAGTTGGAACTACTAGAGGATAAAGTTTGCAATAATTTTAATTCATGATATAGTATGTCTAAGGATGTACCAATACGTGAGTAAAATCGAAGAATTAGATAAATTAGATAAGGCCATTAAAGATGCCGACATACGTCTAAAGTCAATTCAATCAGCTATTGAACAAATAGATAAAGAAATCAGCGTGTTAGGTCCTCGTAAAACCGAGTTAGAGCAAAATATACAATTTCATAAAAAACAAGATACTATCCCTATTGCTCATGAATACAAGAAGTCTAAATCCGAATTGTCCAAAATAAAGGCTAGGCTTATACTTATCAACGCAGATCGTGGTAGAGCTAAACAAGCCTGTATAGATATTGAACAAATCATAGAAAAATTTAAAAGAGACCATCTAGAATTAATAAAAACTAGTGAAAACAATGTCTTAAGACCAATATTTGGTGGTAAACATGGAAAAAGCTGATATGGAAAAAAAAATTAGAGAAGAAGAAGATTTTATTCATGCCCCCAAGTTTGGCAATAGCTTAGATCGATTTATCGTAAAATCTGAAAATCCATCTGAAAACAGTGCCATAGGCCGACTTCTTCTAATTTCTGCAGAAGAAGTTGAAAGACTTTATCAAGAATCTGTAGTAGTTCTTAAAAAAGAAATGAATCCAGATTAGTCTATTGACAATCCCATCTCTATAGGCTATCCTATGGTAGCGAGTATGGAGACTTTTAATGAAAATATCAGAATTAATTAAACATCTAGCCGATATCATGGTTATGGATGGCGATGTAAACGTCTATCTTCAATCAGAAGACCAAGGTCCGCTAGAGATGGAATCGGTAGAAGAAGTGCTGGTTGGTAGAAAACGAGTCATTATCACCTCTAAGGATTTTGGATGAACATACTAGTTTATAGTGACGGTAGTGCTCAAACAAAAGACAAACCCGGTGGTTGGGGTTCAGTTGTTTTAATCGACGGCGTTCTTCATAAGGAATTGGCTGGACACCTAGAGCTGGCTACAAACAACGACGCCGAATTGATTGGTGCAATTCAGGGTCTAGATTATGTCTTAAGTTATCTAGCTACCTTTGAAGGCTCATTTCCACTAGAAGTAGATGTCACTCTCATATCGGATTCAGAGATCATTCTTAATTGGGCCAACGGGTCCTATAAGTTCAAACAAGTCGATAAACTTCCACTATACGACCATCTACGTAGATTGGTTAAGAAGCTAGGGGTTAAAACTCAATGGGTTAAGGGCCATAGCGGCGACCAATGGAACGAACGTTGTGACAAACTTGCCAATAATGCCAGAAAAGGCATTTCTACAGAAAAGCTTGACAAACCCACCCCAACAGTAGATACTAGGATTGGAAGTAAGAAGGATCACGTTGTGTCCCTCTGGTACTGCGGACAGCTCAAGATAATTGATTTTGAAACTGGAATTATTGAGAACTACAATAGAGAATTACACGGAAAACGTGGATCCGTAGTCGAAATTAGAGAAGGAAAAGACCGATGAATAATAATGAAAAATTAAAACAGGCCATTACCGATACCTTTAAGGAATTAAAGGCCATGAGTCGAGAAGAGTTTCATGCAGCTCTAGAAGAATCTAGGAAGAAATTGGAAAACGATGAATCTGACGAAACTCTTTTGGACATTCATTCTCCAGAGTTTTTGAGGGAGACATAGTCTTTCATATAAAATGAAAAGAAAAAACAAAACAAAAATTTTTGAAGACTATCTAGAGTTAGCAGGATTGGCTAATTTAGAGTTAGTTAATATGAAATTCCCAAAAAATTCTACTATAAAGACCAACTGGAAATGTCCTAGTGGTCATGACATATTTATGTCATACAATGGAGTGACTAGAAAAGTTAGATTGAATCGAAAATGTCAACAATGTAAAAATTTAACCAAAGATGACTATACAAAGATGGGGTTAAATTCAAATTTTTATTGGAAGGGAGCAATTCTTCCTAAGAACAGTCATTGCTTGACAGAATGGGAATGCGAAAGGGGCCATATTTGGCAATCTCAATATGCCAATATACAGCAAGGGAAAGGCTGTCCCTATTGTAGAAATAAAAACGAAGAAGAGTGTAGATCAATATTTGAATCTATTTTTAAAGAAAAATTTCCTAAGAAAAAACCTAAATGGCTAAAAGTTTTAGAAAATGTAAGAAATCTAGAATTAGATGGATTTAATGAAAATTTAGGAATCGCCTTTGAGTATGACGGAGGACAGCACTTTTATTCGGTAAAATGGTGGGGGGGAGAAGAATATTTAAAAGAAATAAAAGAAAGAGATCTATTAAAAAATAAAATTTGTAAAGAAAAAGGCATTACACTAATAAGAATCCCCTATTCAGTTCAAAATAAAAAGAAGCACATAATTTCTCAATTAAAATTAAATAATAAATTAGAGGGTCTAAAATATGAGTGATAGTTATTTTGTAGCAATGGATTGCGAGAGCGGTGGCTTAAATCCCAAACAAGCCGACATCCTTACCCTGTTTATGAGCGTAGTCGATGAAGATTTTAAGGTTCTCGAAGAGTTGGACCTAAAACTCAAGCCTAATGACAGATTGCCCGTAGCAGATGATGGAGCGCTTGCCGTCAATAAGATCGATCTTAAAAGGCATTTAGAAGATCCAAATACCGTTACCTATGCTGAAGCTAAAGTTAAAATTGTAGCTTTTGCTAAAAAGTACCTCAAAAAACGTGGTCGCTATTCCAATCTGATCCCACTTGGTCAGAACGTAATGTTCGACTTGGGCTTTATTTGGGAACATATCGTCCCTAAAGATGAATGGGAATCGACCTTTAGCTACAATATCGAAGATACTAAAACTGCCTCACTTTTCTTGAAGAGATGCGGATGGCTTCCAAAAGACATCGGAACCCTGAAGAGTTTGGTTGAATATTTTAACATTCCTAGACGAGAAGCCCACGAAGCTAGAGGCGACGTTTTAATGACGATCGACGTGTATAAAACTATGGTTTCATTGATGAAATCCAAAAAAGATAACGGATCTAGTCAGGACCTAATTAGCCTTTTGGAATCTGAATGAAATACTTAACGGCATTAACTTTAATTCTATCTGCCTGTTCTACAGAACGAGAACCAATTTCTTTACCTGAACTCCACGCTATGTATTACGTAGACGTTACAACGCTTCCAGAATGTAGTGCGTCTATTTTGAAATTAAAAGGAGGGTTTTGTACATTTCAACTCGACAATGGAGACGTTTTATATTCTGCCTCAAAAGGTGGCGCTATGTGCTTGAAGAGGAAGATAAGATGATTTGTGAGTATGAAGGCCATAACGGCGAGTGTTCCGGTAAAGTAACTAGTCGCGGTTCTATGACAGCCTATCACTTTGAAGGCGTTAGAAACAGCGAGGAAGACCCTAATAGGGATTTTGTAGCTTGCGATCTTCATTACGAGGATTACTACTCTTTTTGGAAAGAACAATGGGACGAATATAACGGTATGGTTTATGAAGGAATCGTAGAAGGACAAAGACGCAACGAAACCAGATATTTAGAAGATAGTAGCCCTTCTTTTCAAGAACAATTTGAAGACTTTGCTTCTAGGGTGAAATTCGAATGAAAAGATCAGAAGCCCGCTATAGAATTCATGGGATACTACTCAATATAAATCGGACATATTCTGTAATGGACCAGGCAGAAGAGGTTCTAAGAACCTTAGAAGAATTAGGAATGTTGCCCCCAGAAGTACGAGGGAAATATGGCCATGTTCCTTCCGTAACTCCCACAGGAAATCTAGACTATAGTTGGATTAGAGAATGGGAGAAGGAATGAAGCGTTCCCAAATGCTGCAAGTCATAAAAGATGCTCTTTACTGTCATCTACCTCAGTATAAAGAGTGCCCAGATTACATAGCAGAGACTGTACTGCAGAGTATAGAGGGTGGCAATAAACTCGGGATGGGAATGCTGCCGCCAGATGTGTGCATTGTCGCAGACGGTTCATACAATAGTGAAAAGCACGCCGCACATTTTCATATGAATAAGGATTTACATTATTGGGAGAAAGAATGATTAAAAAAATATTGGTTCTATGTTTAGTCCCATTGCTAGGGTGTGGTCCGGCATCGTTCACATCGTTGGTGGGCATAAGAAAATTTAGTGTGGGGGATTGTGTCTTCATTTCATTAAAACCTGCCGAAAAATGGAGTGTAGGAGATTATAAGGTCATCGCTCTAGGAAACAATTCTTATCGAATAAAAAAATATCGTCCTGAATACGAAGAAGATTTGGCATACGGACACTTCTGGGAAGATTTTTATCAAAAAGCTCCATGTCCTGAGGAATCTAAATGAGACTGTTCTTCAATTACTGCCATCTGAATTCTTACTCTGACAGCGATGTGAAATTTGGTATCGGTTGGTATAGACATTTTAAGGGCCATAAATGGTTTGGATTTTCTATAACCCTTTACTTATTAACCAGAATGATTACAATCAATTACGTAAGTAACTATAAAGAATACGATAAAAGAATTAATCATAGAAAATACATTAAGGACAAAAAATGAATATAGGCGTCCATCAACATCCTGAATCTCAACTTACTGGCTCTACTCTTGCCGCTATGATCAAACAAGCTGTCGATTTGAAGCGGACCCATTTTTCATATACTGATTTGGGTCACCTCTCGAGCTGCCTCAAGGCGTACGGATTGGCTAAGAAGGCCGGTCTTAAGTTTGCCCCTGGCATAGAGTTCTATTTTAAGGATTCTGGATGTGGAATTATTGCTGGAACTCTAGCAGATAGATGTAAGTACTTTACAGGCACCATCTTTTGTACCTCACAAGAAGCTTATCAAAAATTAATTAAAACTGTATCTAAAACAGATATGCCCAAAATCGAAGTCCAAGAAGAAGTTCAGTCTCTTTGGTCTTGGAATGAGATTGCCGATTTAAGTGAAGATGTAGACACCTTATTCGTTTTGGGCGGAACGCATTGCATGGTAGGCAAAGTTCTATTAGCGGATGGGCCAGAAGCGGCTGAAAAAGTTCTTCTTAGGCTTAAGGGTTGGTTTGAGAAAAGACTATCCCTAGCCTTAATTTGTGAACCATGGGATAAGAAGTATGCCTCTGTCATCAAAGTAAACTATGGAGATGGTTCCTATGATTCCCTGTTAGCTTCGGATGTGGTTACAACAGATAAGGCTAGAAAAATTAAAGCATCGGATTTGATTAAACGTGGTGGTCATACTCAAATTCTATCTAAAGTAACTGGATCTACCTACTTTGAAGTTGGAAAAAGAATAATTAACATCGAAGAACATAAGGGATTTTTGCCACTGCCAGGTGGAGATGTTACTCTTAAAATTAATAAGTTTTTTCTAGAAATGGGTAAAAAGCACGATATTCGGATATTGGCATCAGATTATGCATTCTATGCTGAGAAGGCCGACCACATCGTACAGACGATGGTGCTAGAAAATACGAATAAGCTAAAAGCCGATCTTCACATGAAATCTGAAGAAGAGATATATGACTATTTGTGTAACGTCATGAAGCTTTCTCAAGTAGATGCTGGCATTATTATAATGGCCAATAACGAATGGGCTAAGAACTTTGACAATTTTGAGCTAAAGTACGAATGGAGATTGGCCGATAGCGGTGGAAATGCATTACAACAGTGCATGGACATCATAAAATCCAAAGGACTGATGAGATGGAACGACCCTATTTGGACCGCTCGACTTAGAGAAGAAATTCTAGTCATTGCAAAAAATAAAGTTAAGGATCTTTCCCCATACTTGCTTCCTATTCACGATGTGATTGCGCATTATGAAGAAAACGGTAGACTTACCGGACCAGGACGCGGATCCAGCGCTGGTAGCTTGATAGCCTACCTAATGGGAATTACAAAGGTTAATCCCTTTCTATATGACCTTAGCTTTAATAGATTTTACTCTAACGATCGTATTGAAGCTCTTAAACTAGCCGATATCGACTCAGATTTGGAAAGTAGAGACTTGTTGGTAGGAGAGGATGGCAAAAGCGGGTATCTTTATTCTCGTTGGGGCAATAAAGCGGCTCAAATCAGCACTAGAGGAAAAGTTAGGCTCAAATCTGCCATTAAAGATACCAATCGATACTTTAACAATGGAACTGTTGAAAAAGAAATTGAATCTATTACAAAAGCCTTACCAGATGCAGGTCAAGGAATTACAGATGACCAGTTCTTATTTGGATTTGAAGATGAAGATGGAAATCATATCGATGGACTAATTGAAACTTCTGAAATTCTACAGAAGTATTCTACAGATCGTCCTAAAGAATGGACAGTTGTTAAACAAGCTCTGGGCATTACCAGATCCTTTTCAAAACATGCATGCGCATTTGTTATTGCAGATAAACCCATTTCGGATTTAATGCCGATAAAAGAAGGATGTATTACTCAATACGAAGCTGCCGCCGTAGAAGAAGCTGGTGGAGTTAAATATGACTTCCTTGTCATCAATCAACTTAAAGATATTCGAGTTTGTTTAGACTTAATCAATAAAAAGAATAAGGAAGATAACAAAGTTGGTTATTTTACACATAAGGGTAAGCCCACCTATATTTGGGATTTGCCAGAAGATCCAGAAGCTTACCGTAGCGTTTGGAATGGAGAAACAGAATCCTGTTTTCAAATCAGTACTCCTGGTATGACCGGTTTCGTTAAGAGGATCATGCCCGAAAAAATGGATGACTTATCCATCATTGTTTCTCTGTATAGACCTGGACCTATCGACTATATTAACGAAGAAACCGGCAGGTCTATGGCCGATGAATATGTCTATCGTAGGGAGGGAAACTCCTATGAAGACATTTCTGTACTAAAAGAACTTATTCCCGAGACTTATTCTGTTTTGGTCTATCAAGAACAGGTAACTAAGATAGCTAAACAACTTGCTGGATTTAGTGGGAGTGCTGCAGAAAATCTTAGAGAGGCTATCGGTAAGAAAAAGCGAGCAGCCATGCTTAAGATCAAACCTGAATTTATCAAGGGCTGTACCAATTCTGGAAAAGTTACAGAAGCTGAAGCCCAAGAATTATGGGAACGAATTGTAACTTTTGGAAGGTATGCATTTAATAAATCTCATGGAATTTCATATAGTTATATAACTTATGCCTGTATGTTTCTCAAGCACCACTATAATTTGGAATGGTGGGCGGCTATTATGACCAATGCCAAGGAAAAGGAAATCTCCGGCAAGCTTTGGCCTCATGTTAAGCATCTTCTAGCGCCACCAGACATTAACCTGTCTTCGGACCAAATGGAGATAGATTATGCCAATAATAAGATCCGTGCAAAGCTTAGTGTTGTACGCGGTATGGGATCTACTACGGTAGATCCTATCGTACAAGGACGGCCCTATAAGGACATTCAGGACTTCGTTAATAGGGAAGTGGCCGGTCCGGGATTAACTCGCAAATTGACCCATGTAGGCGTTCTAGACTCACTTTATCCCCCCAAACTTGAACTGTTGCAAAAATTGCAACTGTTTGAGAATGCTCTTGAAGTTAAAAAATTCAATAAGGCTAAATCTGAAGGAAAGTTGGTTAAACAGCTAGAACCTAAGGTGGGAACTATCTCAGAAGAATATCTAAATATCGAAAAAGACCCTTTAAAAAATGCCGCTGTTCAAAAGTCCATCCTGCCAAGTCTGTTAGTTGGACTATACGATTTGGGTAGATATCACTCTAAATGTATCGTTACCGAGTATAGGCCCTCCAAGTCAATGACTTCACCTGAAGGTCACCAAGCTCTATTGATTACGGGAGAATCCCTACAACGATTAAATGAGATGACCGAAGAACAAGTTCCTAAGGACATATATGTAGCAGCTACCGGATTTATAGTAGAAACTAGTATATTTGACTATAAGAAGAATACAAAGCAAGCCCTAAAGGTTATTTTAGATTGCGACAGCTACGTACAAGAGTACGTTCTATGGCCCAATTACTTCAGCCAAGAGCTTGTTTATCCCTCAGATCTTAAAAAGGGTAACATTTGTACTGTTTTTTTGAAGAAACGTGCGGGGAAGAGCGATCCATGTTCTATTTCAGAAATCGTAATTGAGGCTTGACAATTATCTATTTTTTAGATATATTGATTATATGAAGTTTATAGCACTAACCCTTCTATCATTTCTTATCATACCGGCCCAAGCATCTAAAGTGTGTAAAAAACACACCATTAAAGTTGCCGTTGTTGACACAGGCCTAGATTTAAACGATCCGAGATTCAAAGATCATTTGTGTAAAACGGGACATAAAAACTTCGTAAACGATGAACCAATAGACGACTTCAACGGACATGGAACTTTTGTTGCGGGATTAATAGAAAAGTATGCCGGAAACACTGATTACTGTCTGCTAATATACAAATACTATAAGGAATCGGCATCCGGTCACTACAATCTAAGGCGAGAGCTTTGGGCTTTTCAGGAAGCCATTGATAATGGGGCCGATATCATTAATTTCTCTTCTGGTGGATCAGAATTTAATGAGGTAGAAGCCAATATCATCAAAAGTCATCCAAAAGTAACTTTCGTGGTAGCTGCTGGAAATGATGCCGTAAGTTTAGACATTCCTGGAAACAATTTCTATCCCGCTTCACTGTTCTATGACAATATCGAAGTAGTTGAAAATATAGATGAAAATGGCGCACTATCTCCATCCTCAAACTATGGAAAAAGGGTAAAAAATAAAGAAATGGGAGAAAATGTAGTTTCCTATATGCCGGGTGGTTTAACCGGAGTGATGTCTGGTACTTCAATCAGTGCTGCTATTTTTTCTGGAAAACTAGTTGACAAAAGATCTAGATCATGCGAGTATAGAAGGTAACAATGCCAGTTAATTCAGATTTCAAATTAATTAAAGAAAAGAAAATAGATAAAGGAACTACTCTGAAAATGAGTAAAAACCTCATGTCTGGGCGTATATTTGTAGAATTCGTTTCTATAAATCCTAACCTTACACTGCAAAAAAATTTTCAAGATACTTTAGATGGTAAAATCAAGTCAGAAGAATTTTCAAGGAGTATTAAAAGTACCGAACAGCTGCTGGAATATTTTGGTTTTAAGAAAGTTAAATAATGAATCGCTTATATGTCACCATGATCAGCTCCCTAGTCATTTTCTTCGTAGGCCTATCTTTAGGTATATCCGCGCGACTCCTTTTCTGGCCCGTTCTCAACTATAGAGTCGGAGATTGTTTGGCTCTTAAGGGTAGTGAAAATATTTATAAAGTACATAAAGTGGGTAAGTATGGTCTTAGAGCGATTAAGCCCATGTACAGCGGATACGAAGAAGTTTCAATAGACCCAAACGATCTAAAGAAGGCCACAAGAATGGATTGTTTCGATGTATTTGATAAAGATGGGGATATTAGATAAAACAGTCAGATCAATGAACCCAAAATAACAATGAAAATAGGAGAATAGTATATGTCATTAAGTAGTATTTTAAAAGAAATGGAAGTTAATCGTCCCAATGCAGATATGGACGTAAGCATGGGATCACCCGAAACCTTTGGTGGTAGAATCGGTCTTAAACGCGCTGCAACGGAAACCTTGCAACGTCTTAAAGTTCAATACACTGACGAACTGAGGGCATCTACGATGTTTATCGTCGTTACAGGAGCTAGCAGGGATAGCTTTAGTCAGGTCGCCTCCAGCGATACCTTTGGATGTTTTTCAGCAGATCCAGATGAATTCTATAAGGATTTGGTTTCTAGGATTAACCCTGTCCTTTTTGGAAAAGAAAGTACAGCTAGTCTATTCAATATCGCCAATAATATTTTATTTGATAAGATTTTAGAGCTTGACATCCTTACCGATCATATGATACTGTTCAGTGAGAAGTACAATTTGGGAGTAAAGAGTGCAGAAGATTTCGTTCCATTGATTAGGGGCGCAATCAACGATCAAGTAGGTTCAGAAATTGTTGGCATTAATGCCGTTCGTTCTATTGTAGATAAAGCGGTTGAAAAGAAACATTCTGCTACAGTTACTCCGGTAATTCTAAATACTGCAGACGAAAAGTTTGCTTTAGATCTTGAAAAGAATCTTAAGCGCTTGAAGTCCAAAGTATTTTTGGTAGTTGCAGGGAAGGCGTCCAAAGCACTTCATGGAACTGCGGGAGCTGTATCGGTTAAAACGGTATCTGAGGATAGTGTTGGAGAAGCATTAAGTTCTATTAGAAGTAAGATTTTACAGTAAACGTAAATAAACAGAGAAAGAAAAAGGAAACGAATATGGGAAGAACAGATAACGGTCGAAATAGCTATAAGAAGAAGAACTACTACAATCTACAAGATGGAGATGCGGTTTTTCGTATCATTCCACCCCTTGGAGAACTAAAGGAACTGACAGATCTAGGCGAACTTCCAGCCTCCAATTCCTGGAATCGATTTCATGCAGTCCATTTTGGATATAAGAATGCTGAAGGCAAAAGTCGTCCATTCGAAAGCCCACTTGTAGTGAAGACCGATAAGACCACTAAGGTTAAGACTGTTGAAGTTCCAGACGCTGCTTTGGAGCGCATTGAAGACCTTAAAGCCAAGCTTGAAAAGGCCAAGTCTGAGGGCAACAGTGCCCTAGAAGCAAAGTTGCACTCCTTAGTCGGATTTATGGGTGTCTATAGTGTTGACAAAAATTATCATATGAATGTTGTCGATTTGAATGGCAATATTGGAACTTTGAAAATTCGTCATAAGGCTAAACTTGCTCTAGACGATGAAATTAAGCGCTTGGAAGCAGATAATGTAGACCCCCTTTCCGCAGATAATGGCCGTTTCTTTCGATTTACTCGCACTGGTAGCGGTAATGATACGGGTTTTAAAGTCTCCGTATATACTGAAAAGCTAGATGTTCCTGGAGTTGGTAAGGTTGATCGTGAAGTTGTAAGTAAGCTTACTACAGACGTTCTATCTCGTCTTAAGACAGAAGCCTCAGATTTGGATGCAATTGCCACTAAACTCACTTCTGAGGAAGTTGCTCAGATCGTAGCTACATCTGATTTGCTCACGGGTAAGAGTCCCGCTATTAACGAGTTTATTGATGCTCGTTGGAAGGCTAAACGTACTGCTCCGGCAGCTGAAACAGCTCCTTCTAGGACTGCCGCAGCTACTACCAAAACCACAACAGCGGCTACTCCCGCACCAACTGCTGCTCCAGCAGCTGAAACCGCTTTCGCCGCTCAGGCCAAAACTCAGGCTAAGGCGGTTGAAGAGTTGAGCGATGAAGAATTCTTCAAAGCGATAGATGTAAAAACAGCATAGTTATAATAGTCTTAAATAGGACTATTATCGATCAAATTAGTGCTTAAAGTACTTAAATGGAGCTATTATGGAATTGAGCCCAGACACCGATTTATCGGTTAATATTCATGATTTAACTACAGAATTTAAAAATCTGTCACTAACCCTATTTCGATACTATCAACATAAGGCTCAAGTAGAGGCCCAACGAGATATAGCTAAAGCTAACCTTGAAGAGATCCAAGCAGTTGCGTACAAAAGAATCAAGAGTGATACTTCAGTAAAGCATACTGAAAAAAGCATTGAGGCTGAAATTACCACTGATGTAAAGGTCTTAGAAGCTCAGAAGAAGCTCATTAGGGCCGAGCATGATGCGAAAACATGGGGTGGTGCTGTAGAGTCTATGAAAGCTAAGAAAGATTGTTTAATTCAACTAGGTAGTGATCGTCGCAAGGAAATAGGATAATGGCAAAACAGGAAAAATCGTTAGTAGATAAGATCCGTGAGCGCTTAAATGCAAATAGTGGTAAGGAACTCACTAAGTCTTTTGGAGCAGAAGATGACCTTCTTCAGGTCAAGTCTTGGATCCCCCTCAAACCGTTCTTTAAACAAGGTACTGGCGGAGATGGGTTTCCATGTGGCCATATAACTACGATTATCGGTAAGACCGACAGCGGGAAAACGACTCTAGCCATGGAGGGTATGATCGCTTGCCAAAAGCTCGGCGGTATCGCATATCTAATTGACTCAGAGCATAAATTTTCTATGGGACGATTTGCTTTGATGGGCGGAAATCCTAGGGATATCGTGGTTATTCAAACCAATACCCTTGAAGAAGCATGGACGGCATATGAAACCATTCTTAAAGAAGTAGTAACCCTTAGAGAAGAGGGTGTCACTGCGCCTATGATGTTGGTGTGGGATTCTGTAGCTGCCAGTGTGCCAGAATCCATAATGGAGAGCGAAGCCGGAGACGCCCACATGGCCGTGGAAGCGAAAATTAATAACAAGAATGCTCGTAGACTTAAACAACTTATTGAAAAAACGGAATTGGCTTCAGTTCACATTAATCACTATTACATGACTAATCCTAAAACAAAATATGAACAGCCTGAGCTTATTATCAAGGGTGGAGAAGAATTGACATTTCTTTCTACTTTAATCCTTAGAACCAAACAGGGTGCTAAGATTACCAGAACTGTCTTGGGAGAAGAACAGCAAATTGGTAGAACAACCAGATTCTTCATTCACAAGGGTCACTTTCATGGTCGAACCATCACCAAAGACGTATCTGTGGTTGATATCGGCATCCTAGAAACTCCTGAAGAATTAGAAAAATATAAAAAGTCCTTGAGAGGCGAGATTTAAAAGATTGATGGGTGTCCCATAGCAGTGGGGCTAAGTGGTCTAATGCTGTCGGTATAAGTCAGCCTGTCAACGATTTGGGAGTTCGTCTATACAGTAGGACGGTGGGTCGCGCCCATTAAACGGATGCAAGCGCCGTACACCCGACCATAAAGAAAGACAAGTATAAGGATTTTAATGAACCAAGAAATATCTAGACCACAAGCGTCCAGCAAAAAGATAAGTACTTCAAACGACTTTGAATTGGCGTATCTAAGACATCAATACTTTCGTAGAGTTAAGTACAATCCAACCGAGCAAGAAATGCAGCCCTATATGTACATTGTACAGCATTTAACCAAAAACACCTTTTATACCTATTTTAACCTATTTAAAGCTGTGGGCATGTACCATGAAGACGTCCTAAACATAGGTAGGGTTCATCTGGTTTCTTTCTTAGGCCTCTATTCTTTAGAACAAATGAAAAGTAAGAAAAAGCAATGGCTTATAGATTTTAACTTGGATCATGAAGTTGACCCAGAAAAAAAAGATTTAGTTCAAAAAAATAGAGCAAATTTCACCATGTTCTTCAAACAGCGCATGGAGGATTTGGTTAGGGTCTGCCGTCAAAAAGTTAGAAATATTAAGGGACAACCTTCAGAAGAGTACGCTGTTTTTTACGGTACCCCTAAACCCCCAAAACATCCCACTATGTTGTTAAAAGGGCACGAGGAGTTTGGATACAAAAAGCTAGATTTTTCAATTTTTAAGTCTATTCGAAAAAAGGCAACCGTTAATAGGGATGCCACCATATTCGAGTTCAACGGCACTTGGTATGTAGCAATAGCCCTAGAACAGAAGAGTCTAGAACTAGAGGATCTTGTTGGTTCTGATTCAAATCCCTATGAAAATAGACATAATACGCAATCAGATGAACTTTATAGGTATTCTCCAATTAAGGGGCCTAAATGGAGCTTAGATGTAGATGGACACCCTCTTACTCAAGAAGAGGACGAATCGAAATACTTCCGTAAGTTATTTAGTAAGAAGTCAGATTATAGAAAAAGGGTAACCTTGCAGAATTTTATTGCAAAAAATAAAAATATAATGCAATATGAAGAAGAAGTTGGTACTGCCAAAAGACTCTTGAAAAGTCTAGGAGGTTGGATAAGATGAGCGAAGATAAACGAACCCCCACCATAGAAAGACTCGTGTTGACGTGGAAAGACGAACATGGTGTTTGGGCTACTGGTAAAATGGGTACCCTATACAAAAAAATGCCAAGCTCTAGCATGCACGAAAATCTTAGAATTTTAGCAAGAACAATGCTGGATGCTGGATACACTTTTGAAGAAATAGACGATTATCATGTTGCTTTGACAATAGCGGACATCTGTTGGAGAGAAGATAAGATAACAACAATGACGTCAAGCGAAATAGTTAGGGCCAAAAAATCCCTAACGAGAGACTGGAACGAAGTCATATCCGCATCAGAATTTTCAGGCATCGTAATGTCCAAAGTAGAACCTCAAGATATCGAAACCGAAGAAAAGCCTACAAAAGAACGAACTAAAGAAGAATTGATGGAAGCGATTTTTAGTACCAAGAGCAGTGCTACGCCTACCCCAAAAATTGATAGAACTGATACTACGAATTGGGAACTTTTAGCAGAATTGGGTTTAGAACCAGATAAGGTCGATAATGAGTAAGGAAAATGATGAATTAACCGAACTGCTCAAGAAAGAAGCGGAATTAGAACGCCGTAAAAAAGTAGTTCAGGAGAAAGAACTAGATCTTAAAGAAAAACGAGTAGAGATAGCCTTTAATGACTTAGTTAAAGATAAAGAAGAAGTTGAAAAATCAGAGAATGTTAAATTTGGTAGAATGTCTACAAATGCCGTAAATCAACTTGTAGCAGATAACGACGCTTACATGGAAGCTGCTAAGAATCCGATACCATTTATCAACGAAGAATTTTATGGTAAAGTGCCTTTTTTTAGAAAAAATTTACTTTTGTTGGCCGGTGGATCCGGTAAGGGTAAATCTACAGCCGTAGCAAATATTATAAACGCTGCTTTTAGAGCAATAAACCCGTTAACAGGGAAACCATGGAAAATTTTGGTTTTAACCAATGAGGAGGCAGCTGAAGACTTTTACAATAGATTGACCTGCTTCCTCAAGGGCTGGCAATACAGTAATCATAGTGAGTTTACTGATGAACAAAGGACAGAATTTTCTAAATTCATCAAGATTTTTGGTCAAAAGGGTATTGTTACTGTTATCGGAGATAGATACGAAGGCATATCTGGATGGACAACTACCGTAGAAGGTATTGTAACAATATTCGACAATATGATTAGAGATAAAGAAGAGTACGATGTTGTCATATTGGATTATATTCAAGGCGTAGTTAGATCTAGAGATAGGCCAGAAGCCAACGAATACGAGGCTCAGAGACTTCTTTCCAATGAATTCGATAGAATCAAAAATATTTACTCTGGTGCCATAGTTGTAATGGCCCAATGTGATCCCCTTAAAGACGAGGACGATAAAACTTTAATCAACTATAGGCTCAAAGGATCTAAACTTATTGTTACTAAGGCAACATTTATATGCGAAATAGTCGCAGATCATGAGATACTTAAGACTACTTGGGTAGTTCATAAAAGTAGATTTACAGATTCCACAACAGAAAAAATTGAAACTGGATTCGATAGAGGCAAATTTGTCCCTTATTCAGATGCCTTTAAACAAAATATAGCTAAAATAGTAAATGCTAGATTAGAGAAAAAACTAAGTGAAAAAACAGGACTTCCAAACCAAAAGAGCAAAAAAGAGGAATCAGAAAAATGACCTATCAAGAACGTAAAGAATTGAATGAATTGTCTAAGAAGGTTTTTGGGGCATTATCTAAATGGCAGAAGATTTGTGATGCCGGAGTGCCAGAACCAATGGAACGTGAACGAGAAGTTATGGTACCAGACGGTAAGGGCGGAATTACAAAGAAGATTTTTACTGATCGAAAGTCAGTAATTAAACACTATTCTCCTCAAGAAATTCGTAAGATTATGGAAGAGATTATAGAAAAAAGAACCACAGTTCCTACTGCTGGAGAGTCGATCATCAATATGACAGAAATCGGGACCCTATCTGGACTTGAATCCGGAATGTCGGTAGAATTAGATAACTCTTCAGAAGTTATTACTATAAAATAATATGGACCCTAAAGGACAGTCTCTTTTAAAGCTTCTCTTCAATGAAGGAGAGACCATTTGCGTTAGCAATAATGAGTTTGGATATCATTCCATTCCATTAGAGAATGCGTTAAACGGAGAGGTTGAGTTACTGTCTCCTAGTGACAAAACTAAGTATGTTAGTTCTTCAGATCTTACTATGGTGGCCATAAATCCCATAAACGGGTATCGTAGGGACGAAAAGGTGACAGCGTTTAGATCTTTTCTTTGGGAGATAGATACGGGTTCTATCAAAGAACAAGCCGGGTACCTAAAACATTTGGAAGTTCCTCTCTCAGCACAGATATTCTCAGGAAACAAGTCAATTCATGCAGTTACGGTCTTAGATGAAGATCTTTCTGACGAAAAAAGATGGAGATATCTTTGTTTATGGGGCTTAAACATCCTCAAAATGTGCGACGATAACTGTAAAAATCCCTCCAGATCTACTAGAATTCCAGGTGCTTACAGAGAATCTGGTAAAAAGCAAAGGCTCATAAACATCAATAGAAGGATAAGTCACAAGGAATTCTTTGATTGGCTTAATCAATACCCCCAATGTCAACCTAGAGTTAGAAAAAGGAAGGCCGCTCTACCAGGACAAGCTAATTATGACTTGCTTTCTGCCTGGGCTCGTGGTATGCTAACTAAAGGTCTAGAATTCAAGAACGGAAGAAATCAGACTTGGTTTGCACTTGCCGTGGATTTTGCTAAAGCTGGTTATTCTGAAGAACAGGCTATTGAAGAATTAAGTAAGCATTTTTCAGAAGAACACGATTTTAAAGAAAAAGAATGGCTAACCACCGTAGGCTCTGGCTTTAAATATGTGAGTGAAGGAAAAAGTTAATGGGTATTCGAGATAGTGAAATGCAGAGACTTATTAGATATGCACAAGGCATGGGTCTATCTGTGCGTTTTAAGCCCTATGTCAAAGGTTCAAATGAAGGTGGTGGTTGGGCTATTGACGGTACTGAGATCGAAGTATTCGTATCTCCAGGTGATACTAAAACTGATAAAATATTGACACTTATTCACGAAATAGGCCATCACAAGGGGTTCGTAGAGAATAATAGAAAAATGGATCCAAAGGTAACTGAAGCTTTAGAAGACGAAGACGAAAAGAAAAGAAATCGTAAGCGGATCTACCTAGATGAATTGTCGGATACTCAGTATTGGGAACAGATTTACAAGGATACGGATTGTAAGTTCGATATAACCAAACTCTACGCGCAAAGAGATTTTGACATCTGGAACTATGAAGTTTTTTATGAAACCGGAGTATTTCCAGGTCGTAAAGAGAAGATAGAGAAGCTTAGAGATCTAAAAAGTAAATATAGGAGCAAATTCAATGAATAAAAAAACTATTAAGACTATTTTCGTGGATCGTGATGGCTTTATTCCTCTAGACGTTTTTTATGATTTGTTGGATACTAGCAAAGTAAGTTCCTATAGTCTTAAGGTTAACAAGGACAAAACGTTAGCAATCAAGTTTTATGACAGTAAGAAGAAACTGGTAAGGCCTTATGAGCGATAGCGTTTACGCCATTTCTAGTAGAATTAAGAATATCGTAGCTGTAGAGGATATAGCTCTAAGCCCAGTGGGGAATATCTTAGTAAACTACTATACTTTAGTTTTAAAAGATCTGCACGATTTTGCAGAACATCTACCAGAGCCATATAACTCTCTAAGTTAAAGGAAGTTCTGATAAAGAAAGAAAATTTGCCATTGCAGGTGATCGAAGTAGCCAATAAGCTTCGAGAAGATCAAGATGAGTGAAGAGAAGACCCTAGAACATATCGAATTTGAAACGAAGTATAGGGTCGAAGGGCACCAGCTTATCGAATTTAAGCAAATCGTAGATGGATACTCTGAAGAAAAAAAATTTATCTATGTTGAGGGTCCCGACTACTATTGGACCCATCCAAAATGGTGGTTTGATAATAACCCAGAATGGGATGAAAATGGTACATTTGTTCGTTTTAGAAAACCATCTTATGGTCTAGACAATGGCAGTCGCCAAGTCACATCAAAGTATAAACCAAAGGACTCTAGGAGTAGCGTTCAGCGTATCGAGAATAACTGGGACATAAAAGATAAAACAGAAGAATCAGCTATTATTAAAGAACTGGAATGCAGAGGCTGTAAGTTTAACTTTTCTATTGTTAAGAACTGCCACATTTACATTTTAAATGATGCAACATTGGTGTTTTATACGGTGTACGATACTACGGATGGTAAGCCCAAAAAAGCAGATGATTTCGTTGAAATTGAAGTTAATGAAGAAAACATGAAAAACACTACCGAAGAGCAGGCGTGGGCTGTTATTGCAAAATACGAAAAACTTTTAGAAGATGTTGGCATAAATGCTCAAAAAAGAATGCGTAAAAGTCTGTTTGCAATGTATAAGAGGGACTAATTTTGAATAAAGAATATAATCTCGTCTGGGGAGAACCCATCATCGTTAGACAAGCCCTAGTTGAAACTTTAGGGTCTGACTTCTCTTTATCCAACAAACCCTTACTAGATATGGGTTATCCACCACATCTTGGTACTCCTAAATTGATTGAGCAGCTCAAGAACTTAGCTGAAAGGCAGTCTGGAATAAGACCAAAACATCTTTTCGTTACCTGTGGGGCTAGCGGTGCTATCAATGCAGCCCTATATGCTTTAAAAACCACTAGAACTAACTGGGTTGTAACCAACAAAAGACACTTTCCTATGTATCCCTCCATCGTTGGGTTAACCGATATGATCATGATCTCTAAAAGTAGAAAAGACGAACTTCTTAGAGAGTGGGGTCAAATTGATGATAAAAATGGCAATTTTCTCTCATTAATAGACTCGCCCTCTAACCCGGAAGGCCTGATTTATCCATTTGAGTCTGTGGATATCTGGGATGCCGCTTACGCCTCAAAAACTTATGGTGGATACAGCTCTCAGGCCCCAAAATTCAAAGTCATGTGCGGCAGTTTAGCTAAAGCCCTGGGATTGGCTGGATTACGATTAGGATGGGTTTCAACAAATGATGATGCCATAGCCAATAGCTTATCTAGGTACGTGGATGCTACCTATGTAGGCCTCTCCAGCGTCTCTATGAGCGCTGCGGAAGAGATCTTGGATGCTTTGGACCTAGATTGGTTCGAAAGCGAAGCTAAAGGCTACCTGGACGATAATAGATATGAAGTTCAGAAGCTTTTGACTAAATTTGGACAAGATTGTGTACCAGATAGGGGTATGTTTGCCATATTAGAGCTTGGTGCCATCGAAAGAGAGGCCCTAGAGAGAGCTAATGTTAAATGGCTTCCTGGAAGTGCTTGGGGAGAAAATGACTCTTGGGCTAGATTGAACCTTGGCGTTACGCGAGAGACAATGAAAAGTGCTATTAAAACTATATTGAAATAATCTATTTTTGTTACTTCAAAAACTCTACACATTTTTTAATACAATCTATCTTATTTTTAATCCAATTCTCTTCCTCGATGTGAAGAATTTTAATATCTTTTTTGGCAAACCAAGAATCTTTTAACGGGTGATAATTTTTAATATCTTCGTCTGGCCAATTAGGCCTAGCTCTCTTAGATCCTTCGAAAGAGTGATACCATCTACCATCGAATTCTATGCCCTTATTAAGTTCAGGAACGTATATATCGATATCAAAACCCTTAATATGTGGTTTTCCTTTAATCTTAACATTCCTATCTCTGAATTTTTGCGTACTAGGATAAAGAGATTTAATTAAATCAAAAAGTTCTATTTCACCTCCTGAAGACCCTCTAGAAGATTTCATGTGAGAACAAACACTATTAAGAATTTTTAATCTAATTGCGGCTTGATATGCTGAAGTACTATTTCTCACGAAATCTGATCTAGTTGCATATTTTAAAGCTTCTGTCTCTATACCTCTTGTGGTCCAGTTTTCTATTCGAGCCCTAACCATATGCCCACAAATTTGGTCCAAAATACCTCTTCCCCATGCTAACTCATACGCAGTTCTATGACCTTTCTTAAATTTTCCTCTAGTCGAATATTTTAATGCTTCTTGCCATAAGGAGTCGTCTGTCCAATAAATAAAGACAGCTTTCATGTGAGAACATATCAAATTAAGGATCTTCTTGTGACGAGCAGAGTCATAAGCCTTCCTATCTCCTTCTCTAAATTCGTTTCTAGTTTGGTATTGAGATGATATTTGAACCAATTCTTCTCTTGTGTACATATTCTTCATACGAATAAGATTGCTATTGTTCTATATTTGTGTCAAACTAGAGAGATCTATAAGATCGAATATAACATATTTGGCAGTGAAAGCGGTGTTAAAATGAACAATCCTTGGAAAAGAAAGGGTCTATCCTATAAATGTACTGTCTATCTTTATAGGGGAAATGCGGCATGGGCCGTAACTAAAAAGATAAGCTTTATAACCTATTATTTAATTAAATGGATTCATGGAGAAAGTAAGCTGATAGATATGGCTTGGAAGTTTAGTCACAAAGAATTATTCGAATGACTCCAGAACAATTGATCTACGAGCTTCAAAAACAAATCATTGCACTTGAAAAAGAATTAGCGCAAGCTCAAGAAGATATCAAAGATTTTGAAGTCCTAGCTCTTATTTGGAAGAAAAGTTATTTGGAAATGGAAAGTCGTTACAAGATAAAACTCGGAAACGCCGAACAAGTTATTGAGCAACTTGAAAAAGACTTATCTGACTCCAAGAGCATCGAATAGACTCTTAACTACTACATAAATATCTGCGTAGATAAGTATCAAAAGAATGGATAGGGCTATAATAGCGCTTTTTCTTTTCATTAATTTCCTATTCTTTCGATGTTTAAACTGCATATGTTGTATGGGCTTGGACCATCAAAAGTAGTTGGATTTACCGTATAAACGGCTAAAGTATCCCCAGCTACACAACTTATAGTTACACTTCCTGTTCCATATAAGTTTCCTCCCACAGTAAGAAAGGTGACCCCTGTTCCATTTTTTACTAAATAGGCATTAAAGCTGCTTGAGGATGCTAATATAACACTAAACCTATATTCTCCTGAAATTGGAACCGTATATAAACCAGTAATGGTGCTGTATTCATTATGGCTATCAAATTGCTTAGTATCAAAAATAATTACGGAATTTGCTCCTGCTACATAGGGAGTAGTTAATCCATAGGCCATATTTACGCTTACTCCTCCACCGCCGCCAATGCTAGGGACAATCTGGACTATAGTCCATTCAACAGGATTTGATAGGTTACCCTGACTAATCTCAGCTGTTCCAACATTTGTGGCTAATTGTAATTTAACGGTTACAGGAGAAGTGGTCCCAGGTACAAATATACCAGAAAGACTTATAGCGTAGAATTTTGTAGGGGATGTGGCTGGTTGTTCTGAACTAGGTGCTTGTGCAATTACGGTACTTCCACTAACAAGTTGAGAGTCGACATAAGCACTACCCGTATCGCCTTCTATCCCGTATTCTGCTATTATTAAATATACTGCTGTCGAAGATGCTGGAGTAAAAGTAATACCTAGAATAGAGCCAGGGGCGGTACTTACTGTCACCCCACTGGCTTGACGCTGAACAAGGGTGGCTACCCCAGTAATAGTTGGATCAGCATACGTTAATGATGAAGTAGACCAGAAAGCAGAAGGGGCATGATAACCTTGATAATAAGCTAATATTGCAGACGCAGCAGAGACAGTAATAGTACTACCCACATCGGTTACCGCTATGCCCGTGCCTGCTGCAATGGTCAAAGCTCCTGTAAGGGTGTTTACGCTAGAGACACCGCCGGTTGCAGCAGTAGTCTGAATCGTATTGTCAGGAAATTGAATGCCTACATCAAACCTGGTTGGTAAATCAGCCATTAGAGCTTACTCCCTATAATGTATCGCATTTGGCTAACTACTAGAGTGCCTGAAATGTTTGTTGAAGTGTATTGAAGCTGACCAAGAGCAGTCATAGAGAAGGTGACACCAGCGTTTGCAACACCATTATCGATCTCATTACCGCCTAAGACCCAAGCGGTTGAAGTGTTCTCGTAAATGCCCCGAAGCACGCCTTGTGTGACTTCTTCAGTAGCAGGTACAGCGGCGATTATATCTAACCGCATTAACTCATTTCTGATATTACCGTTAAACATAGAGAAGATGCCACCAACAATAATGTTGCCATCGGTCTGAACAGAAATAGCACCAACAGTACTGTCATAGGCAGTGCCAAGAGCGGTGTAAAAGGCCGTGTCTTCAGTTCCATCTGTATTTAATCTGATCAAATAATTTCTAGAGTTCCCATTGTAAGTATCAAATGGTCCTCCAACTAATATCTTCTGGTCCGCTTGGAGAGCGAGGATGTTTGGACCAGTAGCACTCAGGCTGGCGACAAAAGAACCTATGTTGCTGTTAAATGCTGTATCAGGAGCCCCGGTTGTCGTATATCTCACCATAGCTCCAGAAGAACCATTACCAGAAACAACTATTTTTTGATCGGACTGAACAATAACAGAACTTGGACTGCTACTAGAAAAACCACCAGAAGTATTCGTGTAGAAGGTAGAATCTTCAGTTCCATCTGTATTTAATCGAACGATGTGATTTCTGGAATTACCATTAAGGCTGTTGTAACTACCAACAACAATAATTTTTTGATCAGATTGAAGAGCTAGTGCTGTTACAGTAGCGCCGAAACCACTAAACCCAGAATTATCTCCGGTCGCCGTTAGATTAGAATAGAAAGTAGTATCCTCTGTCCCGTCTGTATTTAATCGAACTAATTCGTGTTTTGTATTCCCCTTAAAATCGGTGAATGATCCTNNCCAACAACTATTTTTTGGTCGGATTGGATTAGAACACATTTTACTACCCCACCAAAAGCGGTTCCAAGGTTTGTGTAAAAAGTAGTATCTTCCGTACCGTCTGTGTTTAATCGAACTAATCTGTTCCTAGTACTCCCCTTAAAATCGGTGAATGATCCT
>QGNH01001870.1_pt2 | contig 95589 bp, 141 predicted proteins | sample 1735481 | NCBI WGS metagenome assembly QGNH01 (sample SAMN09239004, study PRJNA386568) | Viral metagenome, whole genome shotgun sequencing project.
GGGCTGATCAAGGAAGCTGCCGAGGCTCAGGGTCCCGAGTTCGACATTAACCAGTACGTTCCGGTCGAACAAGTCGCTGCCGAGTTCTCCTTCGACTACAAGATCATTGGCTTTGAGGTTCCCGGGAAGCTGAAGCAGATTTCCACTGAGATCTACGAAGAAGAAGTTGCCAAGGCTGCTGCCCAGATCAAGTCTGTCACCCATGAGATCGAGCAGGCGCAGCGTACCCTGCTGCTGTCTCTGATCGACACGCTGGACGACAAGCTGAGCGAGGACAAGATTCCTACCCAGAAGGCTATCGAGAAGCTGCAAAAGTTTTTGGCAGAGTTCGATATCAATGACGTGACCGGGGACTCTGACACTGCCAAGCTGGTTGCAGACCTGAGGGCCTTGACGCAGGGTGTCAGCGCGAAGTCCATCAAGACCACCGAGGGCTTCCAAGCTACCCTGACATCTAAGATCCTAGAGGCTCAGAAGTCGCTGGAAGAGATGGTGGAAGTCCGCCCTGCACGTCGCATCAAGGAGATGGCAGAAGATGAGTAACGATACCCAGCGTCTTGAAAGCCGAATTGACCAATTGGAGAGGACCCTGTCAGCACTGGAAGGCATGGTCCTAGAACTCGACAGAGTGGTCTCTGATCACGGGGACCAATTGTACTCCTTATCTGATTTAGAATCTGATGTGGATTCCTTGGAAACACGAGTTGAGGACCTAGAAAGCACCTTAGAAGAGAACGCGTAAAATGGCGGCAGACCCAGATGGGAAGGGGACGGTCTGCAAAACCGTTATGAGCTTGTTCGATCCAAGCTGCCGCTTCCAAACTTTTTACGTATGACAACGAAAGGCTGAGACCAAAATGAGACAAGATTTGAAAGACAGAGTCATACCTCACACTACCGAATATATTGTCATGGTAGGTGACATGGTGCTTCCAGTTACCAAGGGGATCGCATACCGTCGTGTCGCCTCCTTTATCCATAAGGAGCATGCTGAGAAGTTTGCTGACAGCATCAAGTCTTTTCACACGGCAGTCATACCTCCAAGCGAGAACGGTCGTCCTTTGTACGACACGAGTCCAATCTTCTATTCTGGTCAGGTTATTGATTTATGGGCACCTGTTGGGGAACGTGTGTACGCCAATACTCGACCCCTACCAGAAGGCTGGGACGGATAAAAAAAAGATTTGCAAAAGTCAGAATGACGTGCTATTCTGTTCTTGCGATTAGGAGATGCCATGCACTACATGACCAAAGACGAGATTCGCAGGCTGTTGACAGTTGCTTATAAATTTAACCGTCATCATCATCTGGCCTTGACTGTTAGCCTATGGCATGCAACACGAGTGTCAGAGATGCTGGCAATTGAAGCTCGTGATGTACAAGACGGATCTGTGCGCATTCGTGGTCTCAAGGGTTCACACGAATCATTACAGCCTATCAGAAAAGATCCTGATGCGATTCTGGACTGTTCTGGTCTAATCTCTATGGCCAAAAACTCAGCAAGCCCGGAAGCCCGTATGTTTCCTTGGTGCCGTCAGCGTATGGATCAAATCGTGCGCGAATACGGCAAACGAGCTGGCATTGACCCTGTCAAGACGCACATGCACGCATTGCGGCACTCACTAGCTATGATGTTATGGGATGAGACCAAAGGATCATTAGGACTTGTGCAACGTCACTTGAGACACAAGAGTGCATCCAGCACGCTTATCTACCTGTATGAGGCAGATGCACGCAAGGCAAGCGCTGCTGTAGCAGGCATAATCCTGTAAATTTAAAGTTTGGCATCACTATGGATGGTGTGTAAAATTAATTATGATTAAAGCCTCAGCTTCCTTGCACCTAGAAGGGTACCTTGATCCAGAGATTCGCGCCAAACGGTCTAGAAAGCACTTGGACGAGTTAGGACTATACGAATAACTAACAACCTATGAGCAAAAACCAAAAGCGAACACAGAAGCAGTTTCAGCAGCAGCAACAACGGGCTGAGGCAACCACTAACGCAATGCATGCAAGCGCAGGACGCAAGGCCTATGCTATGCTGATTCCAAAAGACGGTTGCATCTACCGCGAGCAGCACGCTAGGAGCCTCTGGCTTGCCGGTTATAACAATGCTGAAAGGGAGGCAACATGGCAAAGCGCACCCTACGCGAGAAAGAAGCAGTTCTCAGCGCAGAGGAGTCAGCCTTCAGCATAGGGACAGTCTGTTCCTACTACGACTACGGATGGAGGGTCGGCATCATTGACAGTCTAGACATAGCCGATGATGGTGACCTACTTGTAACAGTAAAGCCGGTAGGCAAGGGCCGCAAGGTAACTGAAAGAATTAAGGATCTGAAAATGTAATGGGAGGTTAATGTCCGACGTAGACAGATTCATGGCCCGATTCGGGCGGAAAACGACCGAGTACAAATTCTATAATGGTGAAGTCACCGTAAGGTTTGATAAAGAGGCGCACATCTACTACCTAGTGCAGGAGAACGGTACCCTAAAGGCGCTGGACTCCGTTTCTCAAGTAGTTCACATCATCGACAAGTCAAAGGCGCTGGTGCCATGGGCTTGCAAGATGATGATGCAAAAACTTTTTACCCTCGTTCCAAAGACTGTCACCAAGTCTGGTACTGAGGCTGTAATCATGCCCTACGCGGACTTCGAGAAAGCGGTTCAGGATGCCAAGACAGCACACAAAGACAAACTCGAAGACGCCGGAAACGTGGGTAACCACGTACATGATTGGGTCGAGCGCTATATTCAATTGCGAATTGGAGGACACCCCACTGAGGAGATCCTTTCCCAGTTTCCATTTGACCCCCGGGCAGAGAATGGTTGCACGGCTGCGCTTGCTTGGATGGAGGCTCATCATGTGCGGTGGATCGCTACTGAGAAAAAGATCTACTCCCGTGAGTTTCAAATCCCCGGTACGATGGACGGTATCGCTCTCACAGACTCCTGTACCAATCCGGGTTGCTGCGGAGAAGGGTTCAAAGACCATCTTTCAGTAATCGACTGGAAGACTTCAAACCAACTCTACATAGAGTATGTGATGCAAGTCTCTACGTATGAAGTGGCCGAGCGCGAGGAGAATGGTACCCAGTACGACGATGCGTGGATCATTAGACTGGGCAAGGAAGACGGCGAGTTTGAGCCTTGGCACCTTGACAGGGAAGGCTTGAATTTGGGCTGGAAAGCCTTTAGAAGCGCCTTGTCACTCACGCATGACATCAAGGCCCTTGAAGAGTACATGGACGCCAAGAAGGTGGCACGGAGCGCGATTAAGAAGGCTCAGAAAGCTGAAGCCAGAGCTGAAAAGCTGGAACTGGAGTGCGCAGGGTTTAAACGCTACAAAGGGATCAGGGAACCAAGGTGTGGATGCCGAGCCTGTGCTATAAAGTACGTTGACAAAAAGTGGCTCAATAATGTATTATGTTTACAATTGACAGCAGGAGAGCCGAATGAAATTCAAGTTGTTAAGCCTGATGAAGGGAGTTCACTTCTGGGCCACCCTGATGATAGTAAACTTGATTCTCGTAGTGGCGGAAGCCATACAGGGGAATCGTCTGGGAATGGTGGTAGCACTCGCAGTCGTGATCTTATGCGAGATTTGCTACAGGCAGCTAAGGGAACCTAAAGAATGATTCCTGTTTGGCAGTTCAAGCTGCTAAAGTGGCTTTGGGGAGATTGGGGTCCCGCAGACCTGATTCTAATCTCCTCCTATGCAGGGACAGGGCTTGAATGGTCCCTGCCCCTGCGGAAGGCGATAGTAATAAAGATTGTCGGCATGCGCATGAAAAAATACATGCAAAATGTTGACCCAGACTCTTAGTACATGGTATAATTAATTATGAGTCCGTTCGCAGCAGGCGGGTTAATACAGCTTAACAGTAAGCAAAGGTACTCTTTCAAGAGGAAGAGTGGCAAGCCTAGAACCTGCTTCAAAGGAAAGGTTCCAAAGTTCAGGCTGACAATGGAGGAGGCAGCAATGTTCGTCTTCCCGGCAGGAGTTGAACTGTACTTGTGCAATGAATGTGGCTATGTCCATGGAGGGCACCCACTAAGGAGATATGACTATGCGTAAAACTTTCAGAGTACTGAACGAGCATGGTGTAGTAGCCCAGCAATTTACAGGGCATTCCATAGAGATCCGACAAGATTGTGTAATAATTTACGATTCCGAAAAGGTTATCGGGGAATACGTAAAGGCAGTTCACCGTCTTGCACCGGGTAACACAATTTGTCAAACAGAGGAGTATCACTTTGGCCAGCAGTCAACCTAAACCACTTGTTCGCTTTCGTACTAATGGCGGGGGAGTGTTCGTTCACACAGGAGTAGAGTGGGTCAAGGCAGACGCCGAGATCATGACAAACGTTGTAAACACCTTGCACCACATGGTGAGGTTCAATTCTGCAGGGTAGATTGTGGATTAACCCCGGCCTGCTTCTGGACTACGTACCAACTAAAAAGGCAAACAAAAAGGAGAGCATGAGCAAGTTTAATCCGCTATACGACCGTGTACTTGTTAAGCGAGTCGAAGAGAAGTGTAGGACCTGCAATTCTGGAATCGGTCTGCTTCAAGACAGTGTGACAGTTCTAGAGAATGCTATTGCGTACATTGTGCGCGGAAAGGAAGTATGTCAGAAGAAACAGCTTTAGTGCAGACAGCCTCTGCTCCCATTGTCGGCCCGCAGGCATCTATTGATACCTCTAGTCGCCTGTTCAAACTTAAACCAGCAACGCTGGTCATTAACCAGAAGCAAACGCAGTCAGATGACGCAACGGAGCCGGGTCTGTTTCGAATTGTGGAAACGGGTCAGGAATTTAAGACGATGCGTGTCGCACTTCTGTTCACTCCCAAAGAATCACGAGCATGCTACACCGGCAACAAGGGTGAGATGAATCGTACCAAGGAGAATCTAATCTGTTTCTCCAAGGATATGACCTACCCTGATCCCCGTGCTAAGGACCCCCAGTCACCTACGTGTGACGGTTGTCCCCAAGCTGATTGGCAAGCATGGCGCGACTATAAGGACAAGACTGGTGAATCTAACCAGAGTCTTATCCCTGCATGCGAAGCCTCATGGTTAGTGTACCTTGTTGATCAGCAGTTCAAGATCCCGATGAAGTTCTATGCACGAAACGAGAACAGCAAGAACTTTGTTGCGGCCATGAACAAGATGGCATGGACCTTCGAAACGATTCGCAACCTTGCGGAGCGCGAGCCCCAGATCTTTGAAGTCAGCTTTGAGCTGAAGACCAAGGGTGAGAAGAACAAAAAGGGCATAACGATTTATAACTTGGAAATCCCTGCAAAAAGTTTTGAAGTAATTAGCAAGGAAGACTTCGCCAAGTTTGGCAAGGTGTTTGAGCGTGTGACTGCAAGCTTCCAAGCTGAAAAGGAAGAGAAGGCTGCTGGGCTCGTGAATATCAAGGCGACTACAAACAACGACATCAACGATGCTGTAACTGGTGATGAAGGTGTTGCAGGCGACGACGAGACTGTGATACTTTAAAAGATGACCCTCCTTGCTAGGTGGATGACGCTAGGTATACTGCTTGCGGCTCGATAAGTACCGAGACCAAGAGAAGCAGGCGCACTGGCAATAGGCCACCAGCGAGGGTCATAAAGAGGAGAGCTATGAAGCTTTACGAGTACCTAGATGTAGAGAAACTTGGGCAGCACATTCGTGATGGCATAGTGGAGGTACGTAACCACAACACCTTGCCTTTGAGCATATTGTGCTATAGCAAGAAAGCAAACTTTGACCAAGTCTGGGATGATGTCACCTGTCGCACACGAGGACTAATCGTTACAGGGGACAAAGTAGCCAGCGAATCCGAGATCATAGCTCGCCCCTTTGAGAAGTTCTTCAACCTGAATCATGCTGGTCGTCCTGAGACGGATCTTCTGACTTTGTTGGAAGGGCAATCTTATCCTCCTGTGTTCAGCGAGAAGCTGGATGGCAGCATGGGAACCTTTTGGAAGTACGCTGGTCAATGCGGAATTGCTACCAAGGGCTCGTTTCATTCGGAGCAGGCTGAGTGGGCCACCAAGTGGCTAAGTGAACATGGCCCGCGAGGAGCGTGGCCCGTTGGCTTCACCCCTGTCTTTGAGATCATCGCGCAGTCCGTGCAGCATCACGTTGTACACTACCTTCCTCACGAAGATAATCGCCTCGTGTTGATCGGACTAGCGAACAACGAAACCGGGGCCGAGATGGAGCCAGAGTTGATGGCAACTTGGGCCAAGATTAACGGTATAGACATTGTAGATACATGGCGGGACCTGTCGATATTCGAGGCTATGCAGGATCGACCGGACAAGGAGGGCTACATTGCCACATGGTACCGTAATGGTACCGTTCCTTTCAGGGTGAAGATCAAGCACGAGACGTTCCTGAAGCTGCAGAAGATCGCGCACCACACGACGCCAAAGACTATCTTCCAAGCGCTGCGTAACGGAGATGAGGCAATGATTCAAGAGGCTTTGTCATTTGGCTCGCCTTACTTGCAGGATCGTGTAAAGGAGTGGGTCAAAGTCTTCAACGACGAACATGAACGAATTCTGAAAGAAGCCCGGGAGTTGTTTAAGAACGCTCTGGAGTGTACGACTGATCGCAGGGAGTTCGCGCAGTTCGTAATCAACTTCAACAAGACGCTGGCACCTTGCGCCTTCAACCTGCTAGACGAGAAGCCTATGAGACTGAATGACACCGCATGGGACCTTGCTGAGCCTATCGTTAAGACCATTAAATTCGAGGAAGTAGAGGAGGAAGGATGAGGGTAAAATTTTCCTATGGATTTGTCTCACATCACGGAGATTACTCGCAAGTCCATGAAGTACCTGATAATATCACTGACGAGGGTCTTCAACAAATGGTAGATGAAATCGTGAACGACCTAGTAGACGCTTACTACGAAAGTTTGGAGGAGGAGGGGGAAGTATGAGAGTAGCTTGCCCACACTGCAAAGGAAAAGGAGACGTTCCGGGTCAAGTTGATTGGTTTCTGGCAGTATTCACTATGGGCGTTACCGCTTTAATGGATCTCAGCAATAGAGATGATTGTAAAGTATGTGGGGGAAAAGGGTATGTTCTTAAAGCACCGGACCTCTGGTTATCAACACGCTGCACATCATTGCCATGAGCCCTAATGATCTTACCGGCACAGACATTGATCTCGTTGACGGTAAGAACCTCACTGTAACTAACGACTTCAACACCATCTGGGAAGAGATGAAAAAGAAAGGAGAAGGTAATGCCTAAGTTTGTTTTAGAACAAGACGCGACGGTGCCCGTTAGCTTACAGATTTATGACGGGTTCCTAGAGATCGTTACTACTCACCAAGATAAGTACCTAGTAAGCATTGACATGGCAACGGGTGACGTAACAATTAACGAGACCCCTGAGTTTGGCCTGAAGTACTCTAAGAGTATTCGATAGGAGCACATGGAACCAATTAAGTCTGTAATCGTTGGCGAGGCAGTAGCAGGCGAAGCAGCCAAGGCTCGCAAGCAAGTTGAGAAGCTGATCCAGTCGCATATCCTAGATCAGTTTGACATTGGAGAATTACTATGGAAGATCAAGAAGAACGGCTGGTACACAAACTGGGGGTACAACACGTTCAGCGAGTACGGGAAAACAACCGGCCTGAAGGACTCGAAGCTCCGGTATCTTCCACAGATATCCGAAGTGATGGAAGCTGTGGGATTCACACGCGACCAATACCAGACTGTGGGTATTGCGAAGCTGCGAGCAATCGCCTCTCTGAAACCAGACGATATATATATCAACCCCGTGACCAAGGAAGAGACGCCAGTCGCCGACTACATCAAGCTTCTGACGCAGAAAGCGATTGAAGATGGCGAAGAATTCAAGCTGGACGAACTCAAGAAGCACGTCCGCACGCTCAAAGGCCTTGTTGGTGATCGGGATACTGCTTTTCTCAGGATCGACACTATTCGCAATGTTCTTGATACTGTCATGCGTCCTGCTCTTGAACGTGCTAAGGCTATCATTGGCAGTATCGGAAAGGACGATGAAGGGAATTCTATCGACCCGTCAGATGCCCAAGCCTTTGCCTACATCTGTGGGGACTTTCTTGCCACACCTCTACCGGACGAGGGAGGAAGTGGAAGCGTCGTTTCCTCGGACCAAGTTGACTACGATGAATACCCCGATGAGTACGCAGGAACAGCAGTAGAGGAGGAAGCTGATGGAACTTTATAGAATTTTTCACTTTGCTAATGGGTTCAACTTTAGAGTAGAGGGGATTGCCTCACTTAAGGAGGACACTACTGGCAAGATTCTCCTAACCCTTTTATCAGGGGAAACTGTGTTTGTGCCTGCTGGATGGATTGCAACTTCTTTTCGAGAGGTTCCTCCAGTGCCACCTTCTGACCAAGATTCAGACGTAGAAAAGCTTTTTAAAAACCTCATAGAGGAGAAAGGAAAAAACTAAAATGGCTAAGAAAACTAAAACGCCTCCTGTGATTGCAAAGTCACTGCCCCCTGTTAAGGGAACGGCCAAGGTGGTTAAAGACGCAAAGAAGAGCAAGTAACCATGACCAAGCATGCAAAAGCGTGCTATGTACGTGATGGGTGGAAGTGTCGTCACTGCGGAAGCAGGGGACCCCTCCACCCCCATCACATTGTTTACTCTAGTCAGGGAGGCCCTGACGAACTTTGGAATCTAATCACCCTTTGTGCTTTTTGTCACCTAGAGGGAATTCATAAAGCCAACCTGACAATCGTTGAACCAGCGGATGCTAACCATGTTGTCAAATTTATTAGGAAGGTAGGTTGGAAGCCTCAGTGAAGGAGATGTATTGAAGATTTGTACAAAATGCAAAGTATTAAAGAGTACTGAGGACTTCCACAAATGCGTATGTACCCCCGATGGGCTACGGTACGAGTGCAAAATGTGTAGAGGAATCTACGCAAGGGCTCACTACAAGAGTAACCCTGAGCATTCAAAAATGCTTAAAAGAAAAGCTTCTAAAAAAGACAGAGAAAAATACCCAGATAGAATATCAAAAGCAGCCAAAAAATACGTTATTAACCATCCTGAAAGATGCCTAATCAGAGCGGCTAAAAAACGTGCAGAGCTAAGAGGAACGGAGTTCAGTTTGGTAGAGACTGACATCACAATACCAGAATTTTGTCCAATTTTAGGAATACCCCTTAAGAAAGGGGAAGGAAAGCTATGGGCCAATTCTCCCACACTTGACGAAATTATTCCGACTATGGGATATAAAAAAGGTAATGTTCAGGTCATATCGTCAAAAGCCAACACTATGAAGCACAACGCTACTCCTGAAGAACTTTTAAGATTTTCAAAATGGGTTCAGGAGTTTTATGGCCAATAGAGATTATCAAGATAAAGCCTTAAGTTCCTCATTAAATGCATGGAAAAGAGGAGCAAGAAGGCAGCTAGTAGTAATGGCTACGGGTACGGGGAAGACCCATTGCTTCGCACAATTGCCAAAGGTTTTTGAGAATCATCTACCGGGTAAGATGCTAGTTCTGGCCCACCGCGAAGAGCTGATCGACCAAGCAATCCTTAAGATCCAAGCCGAGAACCCTGATAAACGTATTGACAAGGAGAAGGCTAAACACGTAGCGCACCCAAACGAGGCAGACATCGTGGTCGCCTCTGTAGCCTCTATGTCCGGTAGATTGGAAAAGTATAACTGGGAACTGTATGATAAGTTCGTAATCGACGAAGCCCATCACTCTACTGCTGAAAGCTATATGAACGTGCTTGATGCAGCCAACGTGTGGGAGGGTAAGAAGCTACTTACAGGATGGACGGCCACAAATCAAAGAGGGGACGGAGAGCCCTTAGCAAAAGTTTTTGAAGAAATTACCTTTAACTATGGAATACGTGATGCTATAGAGTCAGGCTGGCTTGTTGATGTACGTGGCTATAAAGTTACTACCGATACTTCTCTTGATGGCGTGACAAGCACAGGAGGGGACTTTGCAGCGGGCTCTCTGGCAGAGCGTATTAATACGCCTGAGCGCAACTTTCAGATCTATAAGGCATGGCTAGATTTGGCAGAGAATAGGCAGACGATTGGGTTCTGCGTAAACATCCAGCATGCAAAGGATCTAGCAGAGCTGTTTAAGAAGCATGACGTGCTGGCCGAGGCTGTATGGGGAAATGACCCAGACAGAGCTAAAAAGTTAGCAGCATTTAGTGCCGGTGGAATCGAAGTCATCTTCAACGTTGATGTACTCACCGAGGGCTACGACGAGTGGAAGGTAGAATGTATCCTCAACGGCTCGCCAACAAAGAGCCCTGTAAAGTACACGCAACGCGTAGGTAGAGGAACACGCTTGCAGCCGCAGTTTGGAAACCTAAAGCAGGATCGCGGACAGCTTCCACCGATTCCTGATTGGGCTAAGACTGATTGTATCGTAATTGACATGGCAGACTTCTATACGCGTAGCAGCCTGATTACGCTGCCTACTCTGATGGGTCTCCCGAACACTACGGATCTTCAAGGCAAGTCCATGGTCTGGGCTGCAAAGCAACTGGAAGAGGCCCAGAAAGACTTCCCATACGTAGACTTCTCAGCGCTGCCTGATCTAAGCAAGATTCAGCAGTTCATTGAGGAAGTCTCACTCTTCGACCCAACCTTCCCTGAGGAGACGGAGAAAAGTGAGTTGTCATGGTATGGTTCCGCAACAGGTGGCTACTCCCTCCTGCTTCCGAACAAGGACTTCATACGGATCAAGCAGAATCTCCTTGACGAATTCGAGCTGCAAGGCTATATTAATGAGAAGAAATACAAGGGGACTCGAAAGACACTTACCGAGGCGCTGTCAGTCGCGGACTCATTAGTACAGAAGGTGGTGCCAGATGCTCTGAGGGTTGTCAAGAAGAATCAGCCGTGGCATAACGAGCCAGCAACCGCACCTCAGATAAAAACTCTTAAAAAGTTTTACAAAGGCAAGCAAATCCCTGAGAATCTAAGCAAGGGGAAGGCTTCAAGATTAATCTCAGTTTACCTAGCAGGAAAGAAGTAGGAGGAGCTTTGAAGGAAGCTGTTAAAGAGTTTTTTCATTTCTTAGCCAAAGGAAGGGCACGAACCCCTGTGTCATCCTCAATCCCAACAGAAGAAGAAATAAAGGAAGCTGCAGAGGCCGCGCACGAAGATCTAGTAAAGAAGCTTGACGAGATTGTTTCATCTCAGCAAGGAGTTCGTGGTGACGGCAATACGCCCCCATGGGTAGAGTACCGGCCTAAGATTGACGCTCCCTACAACAAGCCCGTCTATAAACTTAATCAAAGCCAGCTTGACAGACTCCAAACATCTGTTAAAATTGGAGACGTGGCTTGGATGATACCCCAGCCTAGGCCTGATGATGACAAGAAGCTGAAAGACGGGCTGGACCAATTGAATCAGGAGATTGTTGACCTGCAGGCTCTCGGTCTGGTAAAAGACGTTTCCGAGTTGTTTAGGAAGAAGATCGAGCAGGCTATGAAGCAGTACGGACGACACGTTCAGTACTTCGCTACTACAAGGCTTGCACACTACCTGTTCACGGAAAAAGAGTACTACCGGGACAATGAAGGCGACGACAAAGTTAGGGAGAGGATTGTACAATGAGCGAAGAGAAGAAAGAAAACCATAAGACGCTGATCGTCAAGGTTACTGAGATCCTGCCGATCAAGGATGCTGACAAGATTGAGATCGTGAAGTTTGGACTTCCATATCAGTGCGTCAGTCAAAAGGGCACATTCAAAGTTGGAGACCTTGCGGTCTACGTACAACCCGACTCTGTAGTGCCTACCACGGAACCTTTCAGGTTTATCTGGGAGCCCTACCTTACCGACACGGTTCACCATCCTGACGGTCGCGTAGAGTACATTGTTCCTGAGAAGCGCCGTCGCATCACTGTCAAGAAGATGCGCGGAGAGTGGTCCGAGGGACTGTTGCTTCCTATAAGCGATTTTGATGAGGGAAACGGATGGCATCTTGGTACACTGCACCAACTAGACGTTGGCGAGGATGTTTCGGAATATCTGGGAATTACTCACTACCAGCCTGCTGAGACTGACGAGGGCCAGAATGGTGAGAAGCCTGTTCGCAAGGTAAAGCGCCCAAAGACTGTCAAGGGATGGTTCTTCTTCCTCTTGCACAAGCTGCATATACGCAGGCGTGAAAAGTTCATGCTGGCCACTGAGAGCGTGGATGGAAGCTACCCCAAGTATGACGTGGACGCCTTGAAGAGTATTTCTCGAAACCCTTTTGAGGAAGGTGAGAGGGTCATTGTCACAGAGAAGATCCACGGTAGCTCTGCCCGGTATGTGTTCTTGGACGGCAAGATGTATGTCGGATCTCGCAACCTGTGGCTCGCCCCTGAGTCTGGAGGATATGCACGGGCGGCTCTTAAGGCCAACCCTAAGATTGAGGAATGGTGCAGGCTCAACGAAGGTTACGCACTGTATGGTGAGGTTACACCGACTCAGAAGGGTTACCAGTACGGGTCAAAGGAGCATCAGTTCTTCTTGTTCGACATCCGGCATCCCGATGGCTACTGGGTAGATAAGGGTAATGATCTGCAATATCATGCAAGCTTCTATGTAAGGCAGGTTCCATATCTTTACATCGGACAGTATGGCAACTTTGTCCACAGTCTTGTTGATGGCAAGTCTACCGTACCCGAAGCCGAGAATATCCGTGAGGGAATTGTCATCAACACTTTGAAGGAGCGCGAGATTCGTCGTGGACAGCGTGCCCAGTTCAAGGTGGTCAGCAACGCCTTTTTGAAGAAGGACAGCGAATAATGTGCATGAATTGGAACGAGCCACCTAAGGATTTCCCAAATTCTTTTGTGGCTCGTTACGCTATTGACAAGTTGAAGTGTGCCCACATGTACTTGATGAAGACAGGTAATGTGTGGTATAATAAAGACACTAAGGAAGCAGACTCACTTATCTGCATTGCCATGAGCAACGTCAGGAAGGAATGGATAACACTTGGGAAAGCCTATACTGATAGTTCCGTCGCAGTTTATGCAAAAGGCTACCAGCACTCCTAAGAGTTCCCATGACAAGAATGGGACTTATGGGGGAGTCTCTAGTTACACTGATGCTGATGTAGTGCAGGCTCGTGCCTACATGAAAGACGTTCTGGGCATAGAGGCCATGGAGATTAACGGGCGAGATCTGGCCCATATCTTGGCAGAAGTCTATGGGTTTTCTCAGCAGAATGACACTATAAAGACGAGGCTGCTTCAACAAGAACTAGAAAACTACCGTGCAACGGTGAAAGTTCAGTTGGAGAGCTACAGAAAGACGATCAACCAACAAGAGGCTGATATTCAAAGTTTTCAGTCAAGAGTAAACTCAAAGATCGAAGCTGCCAAGAAGGTTGAGGAACAGGCAGTAGCCCATACCAGTACGGTGAGAAGGATCAAGGATTAAAATTTAATTGGAGGTTCATGTCGAGCATTCCCGAGGAACTTAGTTCCTCTTCAGCACTGCAAGTAATAGTGAGCCAAGGCTGGGACTGGAGAATGGCCCAGTCCCCAAACATTGAAATTGAAAAGTGCCCTTACTGTAGTCACGGAGGGTATCACCTTCGCATGGAAGTTCATGCCAAGGATGACGAGGAGCGTAACAGGGATGGGCTTCATTCCTGCATGCGCTGTGGCAAGGGTGGCAACCTTTCTAGTTTGAAGACTAGACTGGGAATTACAATCAAGGGAGTAGAGGGACGCAAGGACTGGGGAGCGGCTTCTAAGGAGGCTGATGCCCTACCTGATGTAGAAGCCTGTCACCAAGCTTTAATGGAAGATGATGAGGCACTAGCGTACTTAACAGAAGGACGAGGGTTTTCACTTGAAATCATTCAGAAGCAGAAGCTTGGACTCAAAGCAGATCATTTTTTCAGAGAGACAGGAAAGGTGCGTGCACTCATTTACCCCTATCTCGTTAGTGGTAACTGTGTTTGGGCTCATTACAGAAGTCTGCCCACGATGCCACTTTGTGAGAACAAGGTGCCAAAGTGTTTCTCTAGTCCCAGTGGGTGGGATAGCACTTTATACAACGGGGGGATACTACTCCCCGGACTCCAAGACCTCGTCATGGTCGAAGGAGAAGCCAACACCATCGCAGCACTCGACCACGGATTCTCAAACATCGTCGGAGTCCCGGGAGCCAACTTCAAGAAGGCCCAGTGGATTGATACACTCGACAGACTTGGGCTCGATAAAATCTTTATCTGCTATGATTCCGACAAAGTGGGACAGCGAGCTGCCCAAGTCCTCGCCAGCAGAATCGGAATCGAGCGATGCTATAAGATCACCCTCCCAGCTTTCACAGTTACTACTGACCAAGGGGTGGTACGGCAAGGAAAGGATCTAAACGAGTGGTTCTCACAGGGTGGTGGGACAGCAGAGGCCTTCGAGCAGCTAAAGCAGGACGCTACCTTATTCGACGTAGAAGGGGTAACCGGCTCTGGAGACGCACTGCAGGAGTTGTACGACGAAATTCTCGGTAAGGGGATTCAGCCTAAGTACACTACTCCATGGGCAGGCCTTAACAAGTTCGTAGGCTTCGACGACGGGGATGTGATCGACGTTCTGGCTCCGGGTAAGATCGGTAAGACCACGTTCGTCCTCAACATCCTAGAGCACATGGTAAACGAGTATGGTGAGGATGGTATCTTCATCTGCCTAGAGATGACCCGGGCTAAGCTTGCTCGCAAGTGGATTGCCCACGTTGCCCAGATTGACGATAACAACGTAGGCCTAGACGATGAGGACGCGGAGGCCCTAAAGCAGAAGTTCCTGACAGCCATACCCGAGGTACAGGCCATGGCAGCTAATCGTCCGGGGGAATTGTACTTTTGTAGTCCGACTTACAAGACGATGGACGATCTTTACGCTTTGATTCGTCAGGTGATTAGGCGCTATGGAGTTAGCTGGATTGCATTTGACAATATCCAGTTGGCAGCGGATACTACCAGCAACGGAAAAGGCAGCAATCGAACTGAGCACATGTCCCAGATATCTAAGAGACTGGCTCAGATCAATAAAGAATTCGGAACCAAGATGGTACGAATCTTGCAGCCTAAGAAGGTACAACCCGGGAAGATGACATCCTCCGGGGACGTAGACGGTAGTAGCCAGATTGAGAAAGACTGCGACTGCATGCTGGTACTTGACCGTATCGTGCAAGGAGAGATGTCCAAGGATGACTTCGAGCAACAAGGCTTCGTAGAGGAGGCGCAGTCATTTGGTCCTGAGATGTTTGTCAACGTCGCACTGACACGATACTCTCAGGGGGGTCGAACGACTCTTTACTACGATGGGGCTAAGAGTACTGTAAAAAGTTTTGCTGATGAGCAGATCAAGACTCTGGCTGACAACAAGGCTAAGAAGCTTGAGAACGTGGGCTACGAGGCGCAATTGAAGAAGCTGGGAATCGAGCCTAAGGTAGAACCTAAAGCCAATTGACTCGAAGGATGGAACGGTGGAGCTATGATAAGTGACGAGTTTGCAGAGAAGTGTGGAGAGATTGACCTCACCATACTTTCTAACGGGAAGCCAAAGACCAACATGAAAGCTACAATAGGGGAATGGCACTCATACCACCTAGAAAGTAACAGTAAGGGAGAGGCTATTCTCGTAACGGATGGCTTCTCTGAGGGATGGTTCAAGGAAAATCCTACTCACAAAATTATGACGCGTGAGGACGGAACTTGGGGGCACGACCTCAATACTCGTATGGGACGTGCGCTTGCCAAGTTTGATGAGGAGCAGCGTGCAGAAGAGGCGGGGGTATGAGTTGGTTTAAAGTTGGCAATGACACCAAGCTTCCTCATAGCAATCAATTGACCCGAAGGATGGAACGGTGGAGCTATGATAAGAACTGCCATATTGTCTGAAGACGGAAATTATCGTTACAGGCTCTCAAGGGAATGGGGGACAGGTGCAGGAAGGGTTTCATGGCTTATGATGAACCCTTCCACTGCTGACGCCCTTGTGGATGACGCCACGATACGCAAGTGCATAGGCTTTTCACAGATCTGGGGCTTCAATGCCTTGGACGTTATCAACTTGTTTGCGCTAAGGTCCAGAGACCCTAAGGCTCTCTTGAGCAAGGAAGACATATACGGCCCAGATTTTGACAAACACTATCACGATGTTCTGATGAACAGTTCCTTACTAATTTTGGCATGGGGATGTGAGAGCACCCTAAAGAGTCTTGGCATAAGCCCCAAGGAGCATGTATCAGCCGTGTACCACGACATTCACGAATGGTACCCAAACTTGCCTGTTAAGTGTCTCGGACAGAGCAAGACTGGAAACCCTTATCACCCGTTGATGTTGGCTTACGATACACCCTTAAAGGAGGTGGAATACTAAATGAAGCCGCCTCTTAACGCGAAGCAGGCTAAGCAGAAGGATGCTTACCTAAAGAAGCATTACAATATCACCTTGGAGCAGTACAATGAGCTGAGGGAGTTTCAAAACTACGCGTGCTACATCTGCAAAACCCCTGAGAACCGTTTCAAGAATGGGATGGCAGTAGACCACTGCCACGTTCAGGGAACCACACGTGGACTGCTTTGCTGGCATTGCAATAGGGCCTTGGGAAAGTTTAAGGACAACGCTGATCACCTTGAGAGGGCAGCTAACTACATCAACTTCCCACCAACGTTTGTTCTATGGGGCAAGTCCCCAGTATGTGCACCCGGAAGAGTCGGCAGCAAGGCTAGGAACAAGGCCATTGCTAAACTAAATGGAACACCAACCCCTAAACGGAGAAAAACCCTTGGAAAAGCAAGAGCTAAGCGCACGCGAGTTAAGAAAACTAAAGCGTAAACAGAATCGTAAACCAGTCGTGCTGCCCGTTCGCAAACTTGACGAGAGCAAGCAGATGAAGGCTGAGATTGGAGATCAGGAACTGGATAAGGTTCAAAAATTTGCTCTTCAACAGAAGTATGGGCTGTCAGGCGTGCTCGATTCAGATATTGAATGGTACTTGCAGGAGGTACTGACCCGTGGATAATTATTTTGCTGTACCGTTCCCTGTAGACGGGAGTCCTTGTTTTGATCCGAAATGTATCGCTGATCATAAGAACGGGGATAGTTACTGCGTACATGGACCTTCAGAAACCCTAGTAGTTGAGGAATTCGTGTATGAAGTGCCTACCGCTGAGGCAGAAAGTGCCCTTCCTGCTGTCGATAGCGTATCAGGCTACCCTGACACCCTTGAAACGTCCAAGAAGCTCACAGAGGCTGAGAAGGCGTGGAAGCGCTGGACTGATTCATGGCTCGAAGGGATCGACTACAAGACGGAGGTAAAGCCTAGAACCGGGCGCAGACAGTTCCGAAACGAACGCGCTGGTAACGGTATGGTCAGGAAGCTCCCCCGGGTCCGTGGATGCGGTCACCCTCTGGACTTGAAGCAGCAGCCAAGGCACCGGAACTGCAAGTCCTGCTGGACAGCTTTCTTTCGTAATCAGGATGAGATGTCTGAGAACATTGCCAAGGTCATTGTAGAGCAGGGACAGGACAGGATCTCTGAAACCTTTGGTAAAAAGTTCTTGACAAGCTTTCACGAATACTGTAAGCTTGTAGAACGAATGGAATCCTTGAGGCTTGCCTACGCAGAGGAGCAGAAGCAGCTTGAGGAGATTACCCGGGAGCTGGCTGTAGACAACGCTGAAGGAGAAGTTAGCGCATGAGCGAAAAGACTTTATTCGCAGAGTCAATTTACATTGACCCAGCAAACTGTGACTCTCAGGTGTCATACAAGATTAACCGTACTTCTTACGGAGACCCTGAAAGGCCCGGTATCAATGCCTCAGTTCTGTTGTCAGATTGCTCACGCAGGATTGAATGGTACTTTAATGGCGACGATGAATACATCGAGAAGATCGACCGAGCAATAGACCTTCTAAATGTTTTTAGGGACCTTCTGGCATCCGAGGTAAAGAAGCTGAACAGGCAAAATAAATCTACAGAGAATGGAGGCCAATGAGTTTTATTGCTGACCTGCAGAGTCTGGGCAAGAAGCCTGCTGCACCACAGGCCGAGGCTGAGAAGCCAAAGCCTGTAGTCATTCACAAGGATCTAAAAGACAAGCTGAAGGCACTGGAGGCAGTAAACGCTGCGCTCAATGCCCAGTTCAAGACAACCAACTCCCTTGTACGACTGGGAGATAAAATTGGCAAGCCCATGCCGTCACAAAGCACTGGGTTGCCCACGCTAGACTGGGGGGTTATTCAGTGCGGTGGCTTACCAGAGGGGAGGATCATTGAAGTCTTCGGTCCAGAAAGCGCCGGTAAAACGACGATCACGCTCCAGTTCATCGCTCAAGCGCAAGCAGATGGTAACCTCGCTGCGTTCGTGGATGCAGAGCATGCCCTCGACCCCAACCAAGCCCAACTCCTTGGAGTCGATGTCAACAACCTCGTTATCTCGCAGCCAGATAGCGGAGAGCAAGCGCTTGACACTGTTGTTGCGCTTGTCGCTAGCGGAGCAGTCTCACTTATCGTCGTTGACTCCGTCGCAGCGCTTGTCCCACGAGCGGAACTTGAAGGGGATATGGGCGACTCGCACATGGGATTGCAAGCACGGCTGATGTCACAAGCCATGAGAAAGTTGGTAGGAAGGTGTCAGGACAACAAATGCACGGTGGTGTTCATCAACCAGATCAGGGAGAAGATTGGGGTAATGTATGGCTCCAACGAGACGACCACGGGAGGCCGTGCGCTGCGGTTCTTTGCATCAGTTCGTCTAGACGTTCGGCGCAAATTCGTGCAGGGAGCTCCTACAGATGCGAAGCAGGTAGGCCACTGGATGACAATCAAGGCTGTAAAGAATAAGGTAGGGTCGCCCTTTCAGGAGACTGATATTTACTTGGACTACTCAGAGGGGATTGACAAGTTCGGGGACCTTGTGAAATACTGCAAGGACATGGGAATTATTGAAGGCACTACGTGGCTGAAGTTCGAAGGCGAGAACATTGCTCAGGGTCTGGAGAAGACCAAGCTTGTCCTGCGTGAGAACAAGCCACTGATGGACAAAATCACAGCAGCCTTAGCAAAGGCGAGGGAGAAGCAGAAATGAGCCCAATCGAACGTTATGCGAAGGCCCTTAAAGAGGTAGTAGAGGCCGAAAGGGAAGCTGTACGTGTTGGCTTTATAGGAGAGTGGGAAGCTGGGGCAATAAGATCAGAAGCCTATTTTGCGCAGCGCTATGTACGCATCCAAAACCTTCTTGACGGCAAGCGTCCAAATAACTGGGATATTAAAACGTATTCTGAAATTGAATACGAGGGAAAATGAAGAAGCCGAGCGACACAAGGGACGCAGTTAAAGACGGGTGGATCAGGACCTACACGGGTCGGATGTTCTATCCCCTTGCTCCTACCGTAGACCAGATCTATATCGAAGACATCGCCCACGCCTTGTCCAACATTTGCCGGTACGGTGGGCACTGCGAAAACTTTTATTCTGTCGCTCAGCATTCTTGCATGGTGTCTGATTACCTCCCTGCATTCAAGCTGGAAGGCCTGATGCATGACGGAACGGAGGCCTACCTTGGTGACATGGTTCGTCCCTTGAAGCATAGCGCGAAGATGCGCCAGTACAGGATTGCTGAGAACAAACTTGACGTAGTCCTGCATGAGAAGTTTGACCTTGACCCGGCAGCTAGGAAGCTGGTAAAAGAGTATGACAACCGTGCTCTGGCAACAGAGATGACAATGATGTTTACAGGCAGGACTGTACATTTTGAGCCTCTTCCTGTAAAATCACTGATATGCTGGTCCCCCAAGCGAGCTAAAAAAGAATTCCTAAAAAGGTGGGAAAAGCTTCATGAAAAATCTATTGACATCACTGGCAGATAATGTATACTTTGCTTATGGGTTCCCTGTAGTTGGACTCGTTCTAATCTTGGCAGGATCGTGGGTGAGCACATGGGCAAACTGGTAGGACCTGATGTCTTTCGGAAGTGGCAGGCTGTGATCAACAACAGCCGTGTTGTGAAAAGAGTGTCAGAGCTTCTTGCGCTAAAGCAAAAAGTTTTTCCTACATTAGTATCAAAGGAAGACTGGGAACAGTACCATTACCTAATCGCTGAGATGGCTCAGGCTGACATGCTCACAAACTTTTTGCTTGACATGAACCACGCAGAGCCTTTAGAATCAAATTCAAAGGAGAAGCAATGAAATCCGAGAAACCTAACTTTATCGAGCAAACTGAAGAAGGACTAAACGTTCACTATAACGGAGAGGTTTACCCTTTCCTTTTCCGTGAATCTGCAGAGACCTTTCTTGAAATGGCGGAATCTGGGGAACTGAAGACATTAGTCAATTAGAAACCCTCTAGGAGAAGCATGAAACCTAACTTTATCGAGCAAACTGAAGAAGGACCAAACGTTCACTATAACGGAAAGGTTTACCCTTTCTGTGCCAAGAGTTCCGCAGAGACCTTTCTTGAAATGGCGGAATCTGGGGAACTGACCCCTAACGAGATCAATTTCTTTATAACCCTCTAGGAGAACCAATGAGCAGCAAGTACCGGAGCAAGAAGAAGGGCGCGAAGTCTGTGCCACGTAAGCTGGGAACGGTAGTTTTCCAGTACAACTGCCAATGCCACGACGTAAGGGCTAACAAGAAGCCGTGCGTCATCGACTTCGATACTCCTTTTGAGGATCGAAACAAGCTGGAGCACTCCCTTGGCACTTGGAGGTGCGCGGTGACAAACACTTCTTGCAAGGTCAGTAGGACTCGCAAGAAGGCTGAGGAGACTGCCGAGCAGGAGGCTGCGTAATGGCTACAGTATGTGAATGGTGTGACGAGGAATACGTACCTTCTCAGTCAGAAGCAATGGCGGATTTGCGCTTCTGTTCACCTGAGTGCGAAGGTGACTTCGACGAGGCTGAAGAGTCTTGGGAGATTGACTGATGAAGTTTAAGCTAATCGTGGCTACAGGCTACTTGGCATCACTCGTGGTAGCGGTCCTAACCTGTATTGGTATAGCTTTATACAGGGAGGGCATTCTGTGGCCTATGTTAGGTTTAATCCTTGGCTTAGCTGCGGCAGCATGGGCACTTGAGGTGCTGATAAAGTATTCAGTTAAGACTAAATGAAGAGAGGATGGCTGTAGTGCCCTACTACGAAGAAGACTTACCGAACGATGACAGCCTGAAAAGCATTCCCTCCAAAGGTGACCTTGAACGGGCTATGGAATATCCAGTGCCAAGAAACGTTCCCATGGAGGAGATAATTTCACGGCGCGTACTTCAGGAGACTAAGAGCCTGAATGACATCGGGTCACGATATGACCACTACTCCGAGCTGCTAGTAATCTGGGAGGAGTATGTGTCCATGATGAACAAGCGGTCGTTCTTAGGCCGAGACGAGCTGGTCAAGAAGATGGGCATAGAGCTGGCTATCAAGCAGCTTCGCATGTCGATTTCAGCTATGAGGGGATATGCCGATCAGGTAGGAGAGATCAAGGCCATGGTAGACGGGGTTCCTAAGGCTGACAAGATCTACGGAGGCCGGGGGACCGCCCTTAGAAACCAAGACGAGGACGAGTACGAGGAGATGGGATGAGCGAGCCACGAATTGAACCAAGGATTACACGCAGCAGGGCACAATGCCTAAATTGTTCTGACATCATAGAGTCCAAGCATCGGCATGACTATGTACGCTGCAAGTGTGGTGCCATCATGCTAGACGGTGGTAACGAGTACATACGCTGCGGATGGCCCGGGGGAGACTCCGTGGACCATATAAAGCTTTTAACCGATTACGAGGAGGCGAAGTGACAAAAAGCAAGCTACCAACATCTGGAGCTATTGTCAGAAAGCTACTTGGTGTAGTGTTCTCGACATTCATCATTTGGCTCATTCAATGGTTCATTGTGTCCCGCTGGGGATGGGAAGTATACGGAAAATTTTACTTCTGGATCTTCATGGGAATGCAAGGCCTTACTTTCCTCTGCTACTCAATCTGTCTATGGATTAGCCTGCTATGACACTTGACCACAGGCTTTTAGTAAAACTTTTAGCAAAGGACGCAAAGATCCCTACAGTTGCCAACCCGGGGGATCTGGGGTATGATGTCTATGCTCTGTATGATGTAAAGATTCTTCACAATGATGCTCTAAGACAACCTGCCGTTGTTCGCACAGGAATTGCCGTAAGCGCATCTCTGGTAGACGGTCCCGACTGTGGATGGGGAAACTCCTACGGTGAGTCCTTGGGCCTTATCGTTAAGGACCGTTCCAGCATGGCTGTCAAGGGTGTGTTCACCCATGGAGGAGTAATCGACGCAGGTTACCGTGGGGAACTAAAGATTATTATGACATCCATGGCCGACTATGATATAAAGGCTGGAGACAAGATTGCTCAGATTGTGCCGGTGAGAGTATACACTGGTAAAAACATTCAACAGGTGGAAGAGTTTGACGCCACCTCACGAGGTGTGTTAGGATTCGGTTCAAGCGGTAAATAGGAGGAAGTAAATGGCATTGATTATCTTCAGCGACGATGCGGAGGGCTTGAGCGACTTGCAGGCCATCTTGGATAAGTTTGAAACCCGTGATGTTCAGGAGGAGACCGCAGTGAACGCTGCCGAAGGTTCTTTTGGCGATGTTTCTTTTGGCGATTTTGTCGATTCCATGCTTCACAGTGTGCAGATAGGGTTGGAAGACGGCCTGCAGCAGGATCAGGACGCGTACTTCGAGGATCTTCTGGAAGACGATGACCTTCGTTTGATCGTTCAGATTCGAACAGATGACACGTCTCCTGTTGATGATCCTGAAGATGCTTCTTTTCCTACGTGGGCAGATACAGAGATTCCTGCCGAGGATCTGGACGCCTTCCGACTCGCGTACCCTGAGCAAGAGTACCGCTTGGTCGCAGTCTACGACGAAATCGTTGAGGAAGTTTACTCGGTAGACCAGCAGGGTCAGTCCTATGAGGACGAGATCGGGCAACTTAAAGCCGAGATCCTCAAGCTGAAGGCGCAACTTAACTTTGTTGAAAACGGAGGCGAGAACTTCTAGATGACATTTTTCCTTCTGCTGGCACTCATGTCTGGAGCTACGTGTCCCAAAGGATACGCAGCCACCGGTCCTCGAATCCCTGCCGACTGTGTATGGGTGCCAGCCGATATAGGAACGCAAGACTGCGGCATTGACTATCACCGGCACTCTTTAGACCTTGACGAGCACGAGAAGCCTGTTGTCAATAGACAGAAAGGCGAGCCTGACATCGTGTTTGATGGAAAGTGCCACGACGAAAACGAAAGAGTAGTAGAGCCCAGAAGGGTGCTACCAGTTCCTAAGGAGAAAAGATGAAAACCATTGGAATACTGATTCTCGGATTAGGGTGTGGTATACTTGTTCAATACGGTATTGACGCCCGGTTTGTTAAAGCTGAGTTTCATTCTTCCAAGTGGAGTCTGTACCATAACGTTACACATGCTGCTGAGATCAACGAGCAGGCAGTAAAACTTTTAAGGTAAGGAGGAGCTAAATGAATCCGATTCTCTGGGCACTTCTAATCATCGCTGTGTTTATTGGGGCAATCCGCCTTGACAACCACATCGTTGGCGGTTCAAGCAGTGGCAATAGTATTCTCTGCCACCTAACAGGAAACTAAAGATTCCCTTTATGGCGCATACGAATGGTCAGTGCCAAGATTGATTTTGACTCGATAGGCTAAGGCAGGACAATGCAAGAACCCTATGCAAGTTCTTGTAAACCCTGCGCCATCCGTAGTGAAGGAGCCTCGCGGCTATGAACTCACTACCTGTGGAGTCCGCCACATAAAGGGCGGCGAGTCAACCGGATGCCTAGGGGGAAGACAATATCAGAAAGGTGCTCATACACCCAACGAAACGATATTCCCCTAAGCTATTTATTCAGCAACCCACTCCCCGCTTACTTGCCAACCCAAGATGTTCCTATGCAAACGTACAGCGTGGTGCTGGTAGAGCCGTCCGTCCGAAGCCAGAGTGACCCGCTCCCGATAGGAGCCGTTCCGCATGTGGAAGTCGGGGCTCCTGTCCCGGTCGAGATATTTATAGTCCCAAAGTTCGCGCTGGTACCTGCCGTACTCAGTCCGTAGGGTGCGGAGGCTGTAACAAGGGAACCCGAGGCCAAGGGGTAAATGGGAGCGAAGTTTACTCCTGCAATATAAAAGGTTCCCGTCGATAAAACAGGCTGCGGTGACGTAGTGAATTGAACATAGGTAGATCCAGAAGTAGATGGCGTACAAGTGGTTTGGTACAGGGTCCACGTAGAAGTGAGCGGCTGCGTTCCCTGCCAAGAGCAAATGGTTATCCCGGTGCCCGTGTTGCTCAGGAAAAATTGCGGCACAAAAACGCTATCACCCTTCATCCAAAACGATACTTGGTAGGGCTGCCCCGCCACAAATGCCACCGTGGGGACATATTGGATTCCGTTGTCGCCCCCGATGAGATCACCGTTTACGGTTACCTGCACCTCCTGCGAATAGGATAGGCCGACTCCAGATGGAGCCGTTGCGTTGGTTCTGGTGTAGGTGCAGGTTATAGTCACGTTGCAACCGGTAGATGTCCAGTTAGTGCCATAGGTACCGCTGCCTGTCGCAAAGTTTCCTTGCCCTGAAAATAAGTCTGCTTCGATAGCGTCAATGGTGGTTGGTGGCAAGACCGGAGGTTGCTGATAGCCTGGGACGGCAACATAGTTCGTGATGTAGGGATTCGCGCCTGCATTAAGCGGAGGTGGCGCATTTGGAGTGGTATCGTTGATGGTGTTGGTGTAAGTCCCGCCATCAAAGAGTTTCTCCAACACCACATTCTGAGTGCGGTTGTTGGCCGTTTGCGCGACGTTAATTGCGTCTGAGCCTCCCGAAGTACCTCCAAACTGCACGCCGGAGATTGAGCAGTTTAGGCAATCGGTGACCTGTATGCCTACAGTGTCTGGGATGCCTGCATTGTTGTTGCGTTCCACATAGTCTTTGTCAACATGAATGTTGCAAGCTAGAGCACCAGCGCCATCGCCAATAACGCGGATTTCATTTTGTCCAGAACCGTTGGCGTGTTCGGTGTTGTTGCCAAACGCAAACACATTTGAAATGGCACAACCACTTATACCGGTACCCTTGAGGACCAGACCACTGCCGAGAACGCTATTAGCACCAGCCGTGACGTTAAGTTCGTTGTTGCGTACACTGATGGAGCCGCCCACGTTTTCTAGCCAGATGCAAGCCGTGTTGCAGACTTCCACGTTATTGTCGTCGAATGTGGTGTTTGTGAATACATTGTTGGCATAGATTATGCCTTTGGCGACAGTGGCTCCAGTGTAACCCCAGAGACACGCTCCCTTGACGGTGAGGTCTTCTTGCGTGCCGTCAACGTGTGCCGGTCCAACGATTGAGGTCACGTTGGCAGTCGGGTCTAAATAGATACCATGCGGATTTGCGCCACTTATCTGACATTGACCCGCGCCAGGACCCAAGAGCATCGAATTGTTGTCGAGCGGAAAAGTGATCTTGCCGTCGGTCTCGGTAATCCTCAAAGCGGATGAGGGGTCTTCCCACATGATGACTTGCTTGTTCGGCGTGGAGCACACGACTTGATTAGCGATGGTGCCGCTAAGCCCCAGGAAGTCAATGAATCCACCAGAGGTCGGCAACTGCCCGCAAGCAGCGCGTATATACACGTCCGCAGTTTGTCCAGATCCCCCGCACCATGACGGTATGCCACTTGACTGCTGGCACTGGGCTGGGTACACAAAGGGACCGTTAACAATTCCCGCAGGCGCTCCACAGATAGGGGTAAAGGTATCGCTTAGTCCAGTAACGAACTGTCCTGTGCCGCAGGGAGCGATAGGGCTAGTTAACTGCAGATTTCCGGGAGTATAAATATTAATACCCTGCCATACCCACGGACCATTCTCAAGAGTGGGAATCGTTCCGCCGTTCTGTGCGAGGCATGCACTGGAAAAGACCACAGTCAATGCAAGTAAAAAGTATTTCAAGAATTTCATTTAGTTTCCTTTGGCAAATTCCTTGGCGCGTTCGATGGCCTGTTGCTTGATCTTGTCAAGATCCGTTTGGGCTACCCTCTTACCTGCTCCCACTGCGGCTGATAGTTCCTCTGGAGTACCTACATTGAGGTAGGTTCTAAGGTCGCTTAGTTGCTTCTTAAGAATGTCGATGGAGCTGGCATGAGCATTGAGGCGACTCTGCAACTTCTCCATTTGATACTGGTGTTGAGCTACCCTTTGCGGCATAGTCTCATCGGATGCGTAATGTGTCTTGGTGGCGTAGTGCAGGAGGGAACTGATTACACTGTCAGAAAGAACCTTTGTATTATCTTTTAGTGCTGCTTGAACTTGATCAAGGGTGTCTGCTCTATTTTGAGCTACCAGTACTTCTTTAACGTTTTTCGATATCATGATGTAGAGTTGAACTCAGCTTTCTCCGCAAGACGCCTGCGCAATAGCCCTGCAACAACAACTCCCTTCGCCTTGTCCCACCTCTCAAACTGCATAGCTGCCTGAGCAAAGTTTCCTTCGTTTAAAAGTTTTAGCAAGGTGCTGCTAGCAAAGTTTCCTGATCCCACGTTGAAGACAAAGTCCACAAGTGCATCAAATTCACTTTGAGTAAGGCTTACATGCACGAGGTTATTTACTACGTTAGCCGCCCATTGGACATCATTCTGCAAGGCTTCTACGCACTGCTCATAGGTCCATGTGGCCCCTACGTGAACGTCAACCCCAGTATGACCCCATCCCACCGTGGGTATTCCTCCTGCCAAATGATCGGCATAGGCAACAAGCACAGGTCCACCATCGGCCTCGAACTTTTCAGTTAAAGCGAGGCCCTTCAACGAATACGTCATTCCCATTTTAATCTCCTACTTTGTGGCAATCTCGGCATTGATAAATGTTTTGGGATATGTGCACAGAGTTGTGTCCGCGCACGTAGCACCTGAGGTTCCTAAACCACCTCCGTACTGTTACGCCCCCTCTTACTAGGTCCCATGAACTTGAGTAAGAGGAGGCCTTGGTTTCACTGTTGGGATTCTTTAGCATGTTTACGTGCCTCTTCATACTTCTCTAAGCTGGCTGACAGGCAGGCATCACACCATCCCCAGCAGACAACCCATTCCTCATCACAGATTGCCTTGTGACATTTGAAGCACGTTTCTGTCAAAGGCTGTCCCTTGATTCGATCTTCGAAGTGAGATTTGAAATTTCTTTGTGTCATGCGAACTTGGCTACCTCTCTGCACCAATGGATAAACTCCCTATCGGTAAGTTCTCCCTTCATGCGATTTATTTTTTTATGAACCCATTGAACATTTCCTTCTTTGTATCCTTGAGAAGAATCAATTCGGTCCAATGATGCAGTAAACTTTGAATAATCTGGATTACACTTTTTTAGAGAATTAGAAAAAGTTATCTCTACTCCTGAAAGAGCGCACTGCCTCCCCTGAGCCAAAAACAATTGCCACGCATACTCAATAGAAATGTCAAAGTCTAAACCTCTACGCGTAGCTCCTTCCCTAATAGTCTTCCAAAAAGTAAGAGTTATTTCTCCTACTCCTTTGTGAAATCTTTTTGCGAATGTCTTGCTAGGAAACTTTTTCAAGGTTTCCTTAGCTGAGCAGGGCTTACAGCATGTTGTCCTTCCCGATTTAACATGATCCAGTCTTCGGTGAGAAAGGATTCCACAGGCACACTTTACGTATGCCATGGATCGTCCTTTGTCTGAGTAAACACTTATAATTTCCCAACTCATGATCCGCAGCTTCCTCCTCGGCTAATGTCGCAGATGTCGGCGGCTTCAACAAAGATTTGCCCTTCATGCTTCATGGCTGTCTTATAGGAAACATTGGTCAAAGGCTGTCCTCCACGAGATCCGTCTGGGTAGCAAGTAATACCACGCAAATCAGGAAGATAGCGCATGAGCATGTCACCGAATGGTTTAACAAGACTCTCGTTATTGAATTCAGTTCCCCAAGCAGGAAGGTTAATAGTTGAGCTAATCCCGTGATCCACAAATTTCTGGAGCCACGCTTGAAAAGCAACTCTACGTTCCGGCTCTTGCGCGAGTGAGTAGGCATCTTCAACATCCTCGGGTTTGGCTCCTGCCTCAATTAGCCTTTTTGCTGTAGGGTCTATAACGTACTGGTATTTCCAAGTAGTGCCTTCACTAAGATACCTTCTCTTGTAGGCTACACAAAAGAGAGGTTCACAGCCGGTAGAGCTTTCCGCAACAATTCCAATCGTGCCCGTTGGAGCGATAGCTCGTGTCTTAACAGGCGGTGAGATCTTGAGGCTCCAAGCGTAAAACTTGGCGATTTCTGTACTCTTTTCATATACCCTCATGTACTCTTCTAGTTCATCGCTGGGACCATACTTCAAGCCGCGCTGGAGCATCCATTCGTGGAGTCCCATTAGGCCTAGACCGAGACGCCGGTTCTTTGTCCTGATAGTGTCTACTTTGTCATAGGGCACATCGCTGTAGACGGTGCCTGCAAGCAGGAACAGTGTTCCGTATTGAACGGCTTGTTCCATTTCTAAGAGAGACGATATGCGAGCCATGTTAATAGACCCAAGGTTGCAAATATCACTGTCATCAGCACTGGACACTTCCGTACAAGCATTTCTAAGGATTTCATCTGAGTCCTCTCCTAGGTTGACTGAGAAACCGGGTTCCGCTGATTCCAGCATGTGGCGAACAGTCTGCCAGTAAACCTCATGGGCATGCTGGTGCTTGGGGTGACCCTTCTCCTTGTAGGCCTTGAAGAACTCATCATCCAAGCCTACTGAGATGTTCGTCCCGTCCATGGTTGCAGGAAAATTAAAATCTTTTTCTTTTAGTGACCTGATCTCTTCCGACCAGTCCTTCATGGTAATGAACTTGAAGATGTCCTTGTGCTGCCAGTTTAAGCCCGCCCAGATCGCTGAGCGACGGCTTCCACCCTGTCTGATGCCTCGTCCGCACTCATTTACCATCTGCATGAGAGCTAGAGGGCCTGTTGCTGTGCCCCCAGTGCGCCTTATAAGCGCTCCCTCCTCTCGAATGAGGGAATACTCGACTCCGATGCCCGCGCCCGTCATAAGGCCTGTGGAAGCGTTTCTGAGAAGTTCTGACCACCCTTCCCTAGAATCCTCGACTGACATCAGGAGGCAGTTCTGTACTTGGTGGTACTCTCGACCGGCTGATGACAGGTAGCGCCCCCCGGGGATGAACACCCGGTCTGTGACAAGCTGGGTCAGGATGTCGATAGTCTCCTGTGGTGCGTCTATTGCGGACATGACTGCGGTGACAACTCTGTGTGCGGTTTCTGGCCAAGATTCCTTGGTCCCGTCCTTTTTAGTGTGGGCGTACTTCTGCAATCGAATGGTGTCTGCGAATGCACCAAAGTCGCTGCTATGCGTATTTATTAACATCTTCCCCTTAAATGTAAAAAGAGGCTCCCCAAAGGGAGCCGTATTGCTTTGGTACCCAGTGAGGGACTTGAACCCCCACGACCGAAGTCAGTGGCTTCTAAGACCACCGTGTCTGCCATTTCACCAACCGGGCACTTCTAAATTTAATCCCCTGCGACAAGGTACCTCGTTATCACCCGAGGGCTTGTGGGGAAGTGGGTACTTGTCCAACGCTGGTGATACAGCTATCACGGACAGAGGAAAGCCACTGCTCAGCTTTAAAAAACTTTTTGGCCCGTCAGTTCGGATTCGAACCGAAGTCACAAGGATTTGGAGGCCTGTATCGTAGACCACTAGACCACTGACGGTAACAATTAGCGGCCATGCCAATTATTACGGTAAGACCCTACCTGAGCCGCCTTACGTGAGTCAAAGTTGCTCTGATATTCTACCACGTTTGACACTTTGTAGTTGTCGTTGTCTGGAGGGAAGACTGCTAGATCGACCGATCCTGCGTTTACTCGGGTAACGATAGCTGCCACAGTGTTGCCTGCATTGTCGATGTACTGGACTGGGCGTCCAACTGTTGGTGCGAAGTTGCTCATGTTTTCTCCTCTAAAAGTTTTGGTGAGGCTCACTCGCAGGAACTCAAAAAGGTAGCGACCCTAATTGGTACCTCACCTGACCTGTTGCTCGATACTGGCGGAAGATGTAGGATTCGAACCCACGGTGGACATCACTGCCCACTTCAGTTTTCAAGACTGCTGCCATAATCCATCTCGGCCAATCTTCCGCGCTGTTTTTTAATTATACCATGCTTCCTTACCGTGATACAAGTACCCTTGGGGTCAGTGAAGGCAAGGGGCTTGGTGTAGAAGACAACGTAAACGTATAGGACGATGTAGTCGTACTAGAGCTAATCGTTGCCGTTATGCTCGCTGTTCCCGTTCCCACTGCTGTAACCAGACCAGTTGAGCTGATAGTCAAGATGGACGTATTAGAGCTGCTGTAGCTCGTTACGGTATCCCCATACTGATCAGCTACTGCCGACACAGGCCAGTTGGTGCCATCGGAGTACGATGCAGCCACGTAAGCCTGCAAAGACTGACCGGGTGACAAAGCATTCACGTAGCCGGGAGTGTAGATGTACCCTGCCACCAGCGTAGGAGCCTGTGTAAAGGTAGCATAGATACCCTGCTGAAAGCCGCCAGCAGGAGGAACGTTTGTAGCCAACATCGCAGTTCCGTTGCCAGAATACTTGCCGTAGATTTGCGAAATGGTGCGGAATGGGTAGGTGCCATTGTTTAAAGTTGGCGCGGTACCATTGCAGTTTGATGAACCATTGTTGCAATCCCACTGACCTACGGTTGCAGGACCAGCTTCATTGGTGTCTCGTCCGAGCCATAGTCCCGTTGACGGAGGTATGACTACATTTATGCCACAGGTTTGCCACCCAACATCCGCGATGGTTCCTGTGGTGACATACGTGCACTGCACCAACGAGGAAGTGGCTTGCGTAGTTGCCGTACCTAAGGTGACAAGGCAGTCCCAGTTCTTGTTTGCTGTGTGTGTACCTTGTAAGTTAATTGAACATGATGAGAGTACTGTTTTATACGCGGGCGATACTACATAGATAGAGTCCGCGTAGTTTGGATAAGTAGTAGCAGTCAACAGGTCAACTTGGTTATTACCCAGTACATTGGCCGTAGGAGCTGCAACCACAGTAAGCGTCGTGGTTGGGTTAAATCCACCCACAGATGCTGTAATAGTTGTGGTTCCCGGTGCGACACCTGTCGCTACGCCCGACGCCGATACAATGGTTGCGATACCTGTTGCTGAACTGGTGAAGTTGGCATCGTTTCCATGACCATCTACGGTGGTGCAGTTGGTCTGCGTTCCGTCTGAGTAGTTACAGGTAGCCGAACATGTAATCTGAGTTCCAACTACGGCAGATGTGGGAGTACAGCTTACGGTAGCACTGGTCAAAGTTGCTGCCGGTGGAGTTGCTGAGGTGACAGTAATGAGCTGGCCGGGAAGCGTGGTACTCTGCCCTCCGTAGCTGCCGTTCACATAAGCTGTTCCTGTTCCTACTCCAGTGATAATTCCAGATGAACTACCGATAGTAAATACGGTTGGGTCTGAAGTGGTCCAAGTTGCCGAAGGGCACTGTGCAGGGCCGGTGGGAGTATAAGTACAGGTCAAGGTACAAGGCAGAGTCTGTCCTACAGTAAGGGTGTTGGGAGCGCAGTTGGACGCTACCGACTGTAGTACAGGAACTACTGGGTTAACCGTGAGTGCAAAGTTGGGTGAAACGTGCGTCCCAGCTTTGACTGTAAGATTAGATGTACCTGCCGACAATCCAGCATAGCTTCCTGAAGAGGTTACCGAAACGACCGAAGAAGCCGAAGTGGTATAAGTACTGACTGCGGTTCCTACGGTATCTGTTCCGTTTCCGCACACAGTTGTTACTGTGGTAGGGGAAGTGTACGTAATCTGTGCGCAACCCTGAACCGAGTTGCCAACTGTGACGCTTGAACCTCCGCCCTGCAAGTAGAACGCCACGCTTGAAAACGTGGGCGGTGCTCCCGATGTGTAATGCTGGGTAGCAATGCCGGAAGGCTTCCACCCATACGGAGATGCCCAACTGCGAGGCATATTAATAGTGCCCCACAAAATTAGAGAAGATACTGTTGACCCTGCTGCTACCGAAAAGCTGCAAGTGGTAGCTGGCCAAATGTTACACACCGTTGAGTTAGTGGTCGGAGTAGAACCATCAGTGGTGTAGTAGGCAGTGAACGGTCCTTGTGGTCCAACACCACCATTGAAGGTAGTGGGGACTGTAATAGTAACGGTGACTGGGGAAGAATAAGTTCCCGTAGCTACCGGGGTAATGGTCGGCATCGGTGAAGTGAGTTGGCTCAGAGTGGTCGAAGAAGTGTTGCCAACTGCTGTGCCCGGTTTAGCTCCAGAGTAGTCTAGATCATTAGTTTCAGCGCTGATGCAAACTCCTCCAGTAGTAAGCTGACATATATTGTTACTAGCTGAACCGTTCTCGACTCCGTGTCCATACCAGCACCCATTGCCAAAGCTGCCTTGGATGAAGTTGTTAGAACAACTATCATAGCTCCACCATTCCGTACCCTCTACAGATGTTCCTGTGGTGGGATTCGATATCTGGGTGTTGTTGGTCGAACGTGTCAGAGAGTGCGGAGAAAAGTTATTGACGGTACCGCAGCACTGCGGAATGGAAAAGGCCCCGGTTCCGTAGTTCGCATCAACTGGAGCATCCATGACATTGTAGCTAGCATTGAATAATGACTGAGGTACTTGCTGGGCTTCGAGAGCGAACCTGTGAATGTTGTGGAACCAGTTGTACTGAATCTGGGCGTTGGCTGTAGTGATAAATGTAGACTGATTGGGGTACCCTCCAGCGTAGAATTTGACGCCTTCTTCAAGGTGCTGAAACACATTGTATTGAATCGTGACGTTAGAGTTAGACGTGTCGATGCCAATACCTTGACAGTGTGCGCCGCCTTCTGCATAGGCGTTCTGCGAGCCTGCCGGTTGATAGTCCAGACGGTTCATAATCAGGTTGCAGTCGGTCGATCCGTCACCAAAAACGTTCCATTCAATGTCTATATTGCTATCAACGGGGGTGTTCGCTGCGGAACCGTCCAAGTAAATTTGCCCGTCCCAGTTGTGACCTGTAGTCAGGTTGGCCCAGTTACCGTGCAGGTAATTGTACTTGACGGTGATATTGGAGTTGCCCGTAGGGATGTAGAGAAATGCCCCGCCGCCTGCAGACGGTTGTCCCCCGTTCCAGTTAAGGTACTGAAAGCTAACGTTATGTTGGCAGGCGAGTGTCTGGAATCCCCAACCACCTGATACAGCACCCGTGAGAGATGCTGTATTATTAGTGAAGTAGGGGAATACTGAACTAGGACCCTGAATGACAAGTGTGCCAAGAGGACACGGTACTGAAATTGTCGAAGTTATCGTCCATGTACCGCCCGATGCAAAGGTGACAGTATTATTGCCCGATGTTCCTGCCGCAGTGCTGATAGTGGACTGGATTGATGAAGTACTCGCTCCTGAGGATATTGGAAAATTTGTCTGCGCGAAGGATGGAAGTGCCGCAATCAGAGCGATAAGGAACAGGAGTAATTTTTTCATTTTTCCTTTTTAGTTGAGAAGTGTTACTGTGACAATCAGATCGTAAGTCATAGCCGTGCCTGTGGAGCCGTATCCCGTGGTTGAGTAACTTACAGCACCACCTGTACCAGCATAGATGTTGACGCAACCGCCGTTAGCAACTCCGGTCGTGTTGGCGGTCGATGCTGGCTGTCCTGTACCGATCAGTTCAAACTTCTGAACGCCATCGGTCACGTTGTAATACGATACCAAGGGGGTTACAAAGGTGGAAGTGGTGCCAGCCGTGGTGATGGTCGCATTTGCACATACCAAATAGTAGTGTGATGCTGCTGGAGTAAATATAGCCGTCGTACTGATGTTAGCCGTTTTTCCCGTCAAGTGGAGCGGGGTCACTACATTGTTCAAACTAGTTGCGGTCAGTGTCGTTGCAGCAACTGGCTCAGGAGTTGTCGAGCCGTATCCTGCAGTCGGAGGTGTTGCGAAGGCATTGATGACCGTGTTATCAGTGGCCAACTTAGAATCAGCGGAATTGGCAGACTGCGTAGTCGCTGTGGTTCCGTTGGGTAAGGCAGGAGTGCCTGAGACGTTGGCTGCTGTGCCTGTGGTGTTCTGATTGAAAGTGGGAAACGATGTCAAGTTGGCAGCGGAGAATGTAGGAGCCGCTGTGCAAGTCAGAGCCGCCGTTGACCCTGTAAAGTTGCCGAGAACGCAGTTGGCTCCAAAGGTTGCAGCGCCCGTGCCACCATTGGCAAGTGCAACTACCCCAGTGATTCCAGATGCTGGGACGCCTGAAGCTGGTAGCGCAAGGGAAGTCTGCGCATACAACCCACTGGGTACCAGCAAGGCAATGAATAAAGCTAAGAATAGATTTTTCAAGTTAGTTCACCACCGTAAAGAATACGCAAGTTCCGGCAGTTGTGGTGCCGGGAGTCTTGATCGTAAAGTTTCCAACGTTACGAGCACTGACAACAGGTATAGCTTGCTCAGTTACGTCACACGTAACGCTTGGCACAACAAGGGAGCCTACAGACTGATCGGGAGATACTAGTACCCCAGATCCTGAAAGCATCGCAGTCGTGTTGACCTGAATCGTGGAATTAGTTCCAGCGGGTACGACTACGTAACCTGTACGAGCTGTTCCGCAAGCTAGGGGTCCGGTACCTGACAGTAAGCATTGTGACGCACCAGAGTTATCGGCTATGTTGCCTGAAGCAGTGAACCACAACAGTGTAGCAGCTTGAGAATTAGGTGCTGTGTTAACGGGTGTCCAATTGTTTGCCCATGTTGGATTAGGGAAAGGATGGTTGCCAGTTGCATCTTCGATAATCCAGAATAGGTATGGACGACCCTTGTTCCCTGAGGGAGGGTTAATGACTGAAGAACTGGTAATGGCTCCGCAACTTGAGGTAAGTGTCAAAACCTGAATGTTGCCCTGAGAAAGATCGAAGACGGGGGTGTTACTGTTGCAGGGCACATTGTATACCTGCATCTCAACATAGGAACCCGCGCTCACAAACCCGGGAACAAGAGTGTTAGTACAAGGACCCACTGCTCCCGTTCCAGTAGTGTTGCATAAAGGTCCGCTTACCTGTGATGCGAACGTGGGACCTCCCCCGATTGACTGCACAACTGAAGCCAAGGGGGATGACCCTGCTGCTGCTGTAACCAGTACGTCTCCTGATAGTCCGTAGAAGCCATACCCTGAGCATGTTCCTGTACCCGGTGAGAAAACAAGTCCTGTTGTTGCGCACCCAGTAATGTTTGACAAAAGGTTTTGAATCTGAGCAGTAGATCCTGCTCCTAAAAGGGTAAAGTCCTGTGCTTGAGTAGCAGCAGTATCAGCAGAGCCGCCGTTTCCATAACGGAATCCTGAAATTGAAACAGGAGGGGGAGAACACGCTGCTACGTAGGCCCCAGTAGCTATGTAGGTATTACTTCCACAAGCCTGTGTAGGAGCTGTGGGTGTCCCTGTAAATGCTGGCGATGCAAGAAGGGCGAAGTTAGGCACATTTGTCAAGGCACTGTAAGGAATGCCGTTCTGACCTTGAAGAGTAGTTGGACCCGTCCACACTGCATACTGTCCATTAGTGGGAGTTCCCACGGCTCCAAGGTTACCTGCAGCGACTGAAAGATTGTTGGACCAGTAAGATGGTGAGGCGCAGGGGTCATTCCCTTTGTTACTGTTTATCAAAGACTGATAAGCGACACCCCACTCAAAAACGATAGCACCCTGAGTATAGCTAACCTCAGGGCGAAAAGTTTTCAGGCTGCTTATGCCTCCGCAGGGAAGAGGTCCAATTTGGGCGTGAAGGGAGCGTCCGCAAAACATTAAAGCGAACGCCAACAGCAAGTACTTAATTGCTTTCATCCTGTCCCTTCTTCTTTGGTTCCTTAAAATAAGTTTTGCCTACAGCAATACGGTTACCTCCGTCGTCGAAGGTCTCAATGTCCACGCTTTCGGTGAACATGTTGTCTACACTGTTGGGGTCCCACTCCTTGGTGAAGTACTCTGACCCATAAACTTTTAGTGGCATGCTTAGGCTCCAAAGACGCTGATCTTGTCTGCAGTGGTTCCTGTGAACCACAGTTGGTTAAGATTTGTTATTCCCGGGAAGGCCTGCATGTACGATGCAGCATTCATAACCCCTGAGCCCGTTGACGTGCTAGTGTTGCTGATAGTCACACCTGTAGCATTGTTTGTGCTTGCGGTGTAAAAGGTTGGGGCAGAGACTCCTGACAAAGAAAGAGGAACGTTAGGTCCTTGTTGGGTAACGCCTGTTGACGCAATAGTGATTAGTACTGAAACTGGAAGAGCCATTGTATTCCCTTTCTTGGTTGGGCAGCAGGGATTCGAACCCCAGTCATTTGGTTCAGAGCCAAAGGTCCTACCGTTGAACGACTACCCAGTGATACTTTTAAGCTTGGTCAGGGAGGGAAGATTTGAACTTCCGGCAACTCGCTTCCAAAGCGAGGACTCGACCAGACTGAGATTCTCCCTGATGGAGCGACTAGCGTGGATCGAACACGCGACGAACGGGTTGGAAACCCGACACTCTACCGCTGAGCTATAGTCGCTTACGGTAAGCTTTTTGGGGTGCAAACCGTGGGTCGAACACGGGCCTATAGAGGGACACAACCTCTCATGCTACCACTACAACATTCGCACCCAAAACTATGGAGCACCTGACCGGCTTCGAACCGATGACCTGAGGTTTACAAAACCCCTGCTCTACCAACTGAGCTACAGGTGCCTATTTCTTATCGCACGTACACTTGCCGGGTCCGTCTGGACAGTAGACCCAGTGTAGAAAAGTCTGCCAGTTATCCGCTGGCTTCGACACAGGAGTTTTAGTTTCAACCTTCTTAGCCATCACCCTTCTCCTTCACTACTCTCAGCTTCACATAGGCGTCGTCTTTGCCTTCAAACAATGTTTGCTGTGGTGCTGCCCAGAAACTGACTACCCTGTAACCCTTTGCCTGAGCCTCTGCAATTGCTTTTACGGCTGCATCCGTGCAGTCGAGATCACGGTAAATCTTCTGAATGTACATTATACCACCTAGCTTCTAGACCTGTCTCTTTCAATCTCCAACTGCAGAGCAGCCAGAGCACGCCACGCAACCTTTGCGGTGTGGCGTTGTCCATCTGTGTCGATAGTGTCGGCTTCCCATAGGTGCCTTGCAATGCAGTCGTAGTGGTCATTGGATTTTCCTCTCTCCCAATGAACAGGTTCGTTTGGGTGATGTTGCTTACTTCCGGCTACGGATACACGCGAGACTTCTGCGAGTGCATCTGGGAAGTACTTAATAAGACCCGTGAAGAGCATGGTGCCCTTGCGCTCGTTAGCGTTGGTAGGAAGTCCCATTTAGTCAAGCCTCGGAGTAAACAACGCTATAGAGTCCCCAACCTCTGGTAACGGTAAAAGTGTTTCCACAGCAGACTTGGGCTTGCGGGTCAGCTTGTAGCCCTTCTTGCCTTTGTTCCAAGGCACAGGCTTCTGGTTTGCTTGCAGTTGAGTAATGTAAAACTCAAGGTGCTCAATACGATCCTTGTCCTGTCTGCGAAGCTCAATCAATAATCCGATGAAACCCACGCCCAATAGTGCCCACGTTCCTAGTAAATAGTTCATTCTTCTCCTCCCAGAGAATACTGTGTTACTCTTCTGATCCAAATGCATCATCGTTGTAGAACACTTGAGCGATTAGGCCCTCGGTCCTACTCCAGATGTACGCTTCCGCGCTCCTGAGGTTGCCGGTGAATCCCATCTCTGAGTGCCAATCATCAGGCTCGCACAGAGCAGGTAGAACACGTACACGCACGCCATGGTGCTCGTCCAGCTTAGTTTCGTGGTGGTGTCCACAATGAACCTCCCTGAACTTCGTTACCCCAAAGATATCAGGACGCTCCGTAGCAAACTGCAACGGGTAGTCATTCTTCTTTCCTTTGTGCCCGTGGCAGAACATCAACCCGACCTTGCCAAACTGGTGGAACTTGCGAGGCGTAGGCTCATTCTCTACTGTAACATCATCGTAGCGGTCGAAGTAAATTGCAAGTGATTCGCCCAAGTGCCAAGCGCTCAAATTATCATGGTTGCCCGGGACTACCAGAACCTTGACCGGTGCTAGTTCCCTACACTTTTCAATTGCACGGATAACTGCCTGTCGTGCAATTCTAAAAACTTTTTGATACCTTCCATCTGTGGAGACTACGGTACCGCTAGTGGTTCGGCTTTCTGTATCGTCTGCTTGCAGTAGGTCATTGCCTACGATGAACAGAACCTCATCGAAACGGTACCCTTTAGCTCTGAACAGTAGACCGTCTACTGCACGCTGATAAATTGCCTCAGCAATCTTTGTATCATAGTTTCCGAATCCTGTCTCAGTCGCCCAAGCCAATTTGCCAAAGTGAACATCTGGAATGTTGATTTCCAGCATGTTACCTGACACATGGTTTTCGCGGAAGATGACAGGAGGCTCTGGGGCATCTAGTTTAGCCTGCTCCAAGAGATCCTTAATCTCAGCCTTAATCGCTTCAAGATTCTTGCGCTTTCTGAACTCCGCACGGGAGTTGAACAAGGGCAGAACCTTCCCTATCCTAGCAATCTTCTTGCCGGTAGTGTAGCCCATCTCGTGAGCCGTTGCTGTAAACTTTACACATTCCCACACTGACTCGTCAATGTTATACTTTGCAATGATTTCTTGCAAGGTGTGAATGCGAGTCGTAGGCAAAGCAATGCTCCACGAGTCGCCCGTGATCGTCTGGGACTCTGGCTCCTGTTGCTTTGGTTTCTCGTTAATGATCCCGGCTTCGTCTAAGAAGTCTGCGAAAGTTGGCCAGTGCCTCTCGTAGGAATAGTTATACTTACCGTGACTACGGTAGTAGGATCTGGTGGTGTTCCCTGATTCATTTGCTTCATGCACTTGACGAATATCTGCGATTATCTGCTTCTTCGTCGGATGTGTAGTAGGCATCGTCCTCCGTGTAATTTAAATTATACTCGACGTTCGGCTTCGGTGTCAACTTTCTTTTTTATGGCACGGGCTAATCTTGGAGGTACTGGTTGCATGGCGGTTCTAAAGTCTTGACGGATTTCCTTAAGCTCTGATACAATGGCCGTCGTCTGTAGAGTAAGCTGACTCTGAAGCGTTACCGTTTGGGATGCTAGTTGAAGCTTCATATCAAGAAGGTCCCCCTTCAATCCCTTTAACCACGCGACTCCTTGAAATGCTTTCCAAAGAAAGCCCCCTGCTGTAATGAGAGGAATCCAAAACTTTAGTTGCTGGTAAATATAAACTGCCTGTGAAACTCCAAGTGGATCAGCCTGCATGAGTACTCCTAATTGAATAAAGCCAAAGTGTTTTGATTCATGATAATTCTGTGATCAGGATTTCCAACGATTTTTCGTTTGAAAAACTCCGTCTCAATTCTACGTGTATCCGCCCAGTACATGGCTGGCTCTTGCTGTGTACGATTGATAAAAGCTAGGGCGTCGTTCTTGCTGCCTGCGTAGATCAAATCTACTTCATGAAGGAGACGAGTGAACCCGGGCTCTCTAAGATCCGGTGTTCCCTCATATACTAAAGGAGCGGCTGCGTATCTGTCAACACTGTCCAGAACTTCTAGCCAAGTCCCCCATCCAGCGCGGACACGGTTTGCCAATACTGACATAATCATACAGGCCGGAATGTGGCCATTGCCATACTCTAGTCCCTGTCGCCAAGCGAACAAAACTAATAAACTTTTTTGTAAATCATCTTGACGCAAAATGGCGGGCCTCTTTCTTTGCGCGTCTTGCCGCATGAGCTTTTAGAGATCTCTCCTTACGCCATTCTGGAGTATGTACGGCATTCCATTTGGCGGCGAGTTCAGGAGTAATCTTTACTCCCTTATCATTACCCTGCATGCGTTCGCTGAGTTGTTTCCGATGCTCCTCAGTTCTTACGTAACCTTTTGGCTTTCTACCTTTGTTGGCAGCTCCAATTTTTGCTTTTGTCTCTTCACTTAAAGGTATTCCAAGACGGCTTTTATCACCGCCTGCTGTCACATTGTACCCTACTTGTGGATCGCGGGCATTGAGACTGATAATCCATAACCGCTCCAATTCATCTAATTGTTTGGCGTCAGATGCTTGAGCAAGGACGTGAACCTTGAATTTTTCCCATCCATATTTTGCAATAGCACGAACCACCGGCATGTGATGCTTTCCAGATTTTGCTGCCCAACGCTTAACACTTAGGTAACTGTTTAGGTTTTTAGATACAGTCTTCCCAACGTAATACTTACCGTTTACAGTGTTCTCAAGAAGATAGATCTGCATCTTTTTCCTTTAGAGCCCTCTCAATGTTGGTGATCATGTCGATTGCCATTTGCTCAAAAAGTTTTTCGTTATTGTCCAGATACTCTTTCCTGATCTGATCAATGTCTGCCATGACATCAGCTTCAGTCTTTACGTATGCTACTTTAAAGGCTTCCATCTGAATCTCATGGGTAGGCTGCAATCTGTTGCCTGTGTTCACTGTGCTTGCCGCGATGAACCCCTGACCCGGGTGAACTTCCTTTGCTTTCTCTGCAAGGTACTCAGGGGACTTCGACCAGTGATCTGCTGGAGTCTCTGCCTCAGATGGTACCCACTCTTGTACGATGTCCATTACTTCCTCCCTAGTGATGATGCTGCTTCTTTCCAAGAAGACTTCTTGGGCTTGTACCCCTCGTCTACAATAACCTGTCCGTCAGGACGAACCAAGCGATCTTTATTGTCCCACGCGGGAGCATTCGGCTTTGCCCACTGTGACTCTCTACTAAACGTGGCGTCGTATGGAGTCTTGAACCGATCCGTGTAGTGAATTTTGTTGTCAAATCCAGATTTGTTGGTCTGCATTTTGACTTCGCCGTTCTGCATGGCCCGATAGAAGCCACGCATGTCGTATCCTTTTTCTCCTTCGCGCCAGTTTACCTTATTGTCTTTTACCCACTTTTGGAACCCAGACTCCTCGGTAGGAGAAAGTTTTGTCAGGTATGGACCCGGTTTAGCCCAATCTTTATTGCGGGCATACGATGTCTCTGAGGGCTCGTCCTCAGGGCTTTTACCTTTTATCAAAGGTTCGTTTTTATCGTGCGTTAAATCCGCTGACTTCGTACTGTTTGACGCCATACCCTTTACCGGCTTGGCAAGACCTAGCAAAGATGCTGGAGCCCCTGCTGGAGCATCAGGCGTAGTATCTATTGTATCAGTACTCGGGTTCGCCATGTTACGAAGTTGCTTTATAGCAGGCTGGTAAACCTCGTTCAGCCTGTCGATAGTCTTGGTATCCCCAGACTTGACAGCTTTAGCATACTCCTTCATGTAGTTTTGTGGAATACTTGCCTGCTGCTCGTCGTTCAACTTGCTGATTCCACCCGACTTCATGATCTTGTCAAGACCCTCGGTCCCTCCGTATCCGTACATATTATCAATCGCTGCGTGCCTCTTGGCAGGATCTTTAATAGCCGATAGGCCAGAAGGATCAACAGTGTTCTCGTCCCCGGCAGGATACTGTGCTAGGTGAACAAGCTCATGAGCTTGCACTCCAGAAGTATACTTATTTGGTTCGACAATGTCAATCTGCTTGGGTTTGTTTCCTACAGAGTACGCAACTGATGTGCCATCCTCCTCGTCAGGAGCAAGGTTAGCGCTGGCTGCTATAGGACGCTCAAATTCAGGAACGTCGTTGGGATCAATCTGCGTAGGGCTCACCAAAGGAGTTGGGTCATCTGGATTAGCGCTAGGGTGGTTGTGCACATCCTCATCAGGAATCTGTGAGATCCCCGGATGGTTGTGCACATCATCATCTGCGATTTGTGTACTAGCTGGCATCGTTCTCCTTACAACAATTCTCCCAGAGGCCCGATCACACTAGATGCTGCATGACCGACATGGCTTCCAGTTAGCTTGTCAACTGCTATAGCCGCTCCAGCTTTTGTCAGGTTACGTCTCAGTTTTACTTGATTTGCCTGATTCTTTAAATCTTGCAAAGCGCCCACTCGAACTTTCTCAGCGTCCTTAAGACCTGCTACGCGAGTCTGAGCTGCCCTAGTGTCAGCCATAAGTTGAGACCCAGCCTTTTCACCAAATAGCTGATCCAAACGATTACCGCCAAAACGAGCCTTGTACTTTAAATTATTTAAAGCCTTGTTAAAGCCGTCTGGGGATACCCTTGGAAGGGTACCATTAAAGTCCTGTGTGTGGGACAGAATCTTTGTCTTGAATTCATCAGCAGCTTTCGAGGCCTTGTAGAGACTGGATGCTCTCTGCACGGCTCCGTCTAGGCCTTGTTCCTTGAGGATAGCGTTAGCTTCATCAAGAGACTGCTTAGCGTCGGCCACAGCTTTGTTGGCACCTATTACTCCCTCTGGCTTGGTGTCTGCTACCTTTCGGGCTTCCTTGGCGGCAAGTCTTGCTTGATCCAAGTTGTCTTCAAGATCCTGATACTTATCTGTGAATCCCTCTTTTTCAAGGGCTTCATCTACTTTGCCATACAACGGTTGGTACTCATTTTTCAGTGCCGTTTTAGCAAGATCAGGAAGCTTACGAACATCAACGTCCGGTGGTATCTGGAAGTCGATTCCCTTTTCCTTCAACCCGTCTACGAATGCCTTACGTATATCAGATGCGTGCTGATCATAGGCTGGCTGAGAAGCTATCCTAGAATCAAGCTTCGCCTGAACCTGCTCAGCGTTAGAAGGGATTTCTATTTCTTTGGGATACAAACTAGGAATACGTTTTTCTGCAAAATCATTTAAGGTGTCCCCTACCCCTCTCGCCGCACTTCCTATAGTGTCAAGAGGATGCGCAATCGCGCTTCCCACTTTCTTAGCTGCTCCTAGGATTTCAGGAGCAAATTCTCCTGCTCCTTCTAGGGCTGCACCTGTGGCTGCGCCTTTAGCTGCCTCACCAAGGTCTCCACCAGATTGTACTCCGCTGATGCCTCCTTGTGTGAGCGCTCCATTGATACCGGCATGCAGAAGCTTTGCTAGCACTGGGTGATCCGCTAGAGCCTTAGTAATCTTTGCTGCCTGTGCGTACTGCTCGGCTGCTGGAAGTGCAGTAAGCATTCCTGTTCCAGCCTTAACGATGCCGTTTACTGCAAGGAACTGTACAAGATCTGCTGCTAGCTCTCCAGCTTTACCTGAAGCAGGATTTTGGCTTTGGGCTTGACTAGCATTTTGCTGGGCATTGTCTAGTCCGTGGTAACCAACAATGTGTCCTGCTCCAGAAGCTGTCTTAAGGAAGCTATTAGCCATACCATACGCGGCTGAATTGTACATTGCTCCCGGTGAGTGATCTTTGCCGGGTTGGTCTACATCGGCAGGACTGATTGCCTTTGTTCCCCCGAAGTCTCCCCACTTTCCTTCTACCAAAAGTTTTCCGTTATTGGCGTACCCTTTTACTGTTCCGGGTTCACCATTGACTTCGATGTATTGTCCGACTTTAAACTGCTTCGCATCTGGGTGCCATTTGATAATTGCTTTGCGTGTATCAGGATGTTGCCCAGTTACTTCTCCATGGGTTCCGTCACTGTGCTGTACGGACTGGCCTACATCGTAAGAGCTTCCACCCGGTGTGGTGAAAGACTGTGGAGTCTCTGGCTGTGGCTGGGACGATGCTAAGGACGAGGCGGGAGTATCCTGATCTACAGGTGTACTCCCGAATGTCATATCACTTCCGCTCTGTGACTGAGATGACACAGGAGTGTCCTGCGAAACAGGAGCACTGCCAAATGTCATATCGTTTTGATCTGCCATTTAAAACCTCGTAATTGCATTAGTAGTTGGATCTTTGTACCCAATTATCTGACCGTTTGCACCATAACCCGGGATCATTCCTTTAGGAACAATCTGCTGCTGAGGTATAGGGTTAGCATTCTGAGAAGATGGAGAACTGTCATTGTCAAGTACTTGGTCCTCGTACTTGATTCCTTTACCTGTAATTTGGTTATAAGAATCTACGCCACGCTTACTCATTCCATGCAAACCTGTAATGATGCCTGCTGGAGCAAGTTGAAGAAGCTGATCACGCTTCTCCTGCATACGGTCATACAGTAGGTCAGCAAGAGGCTTTGCCTTAGAATTGAACTCTTCTGGCGTCCACGACCTAAGGCGCTTTTGCCAGTCATCGGCTTCGCCCTGTGTAAGCAACTTTCCTTCAACTGCTTTACCAAGTTCTGAGGCAGCGACTTCGCGGTCTTCTTCATACTGATTGGCGCGGTTCTGATACTCGTGACCGAAGCCGCCCTTTCCTGCAATGGTGCTGAGAAGAGGCGTTGCTGTGACATGATCTGCTGATTGCGCAGCACTGGCCAAGTGATCCAAAGCTGTGCTTCCAGAGGAGAAGGAATCTCCCTGCTTGCCAGCTATAGAGTTACGAAGTTTTTGATAACCGTCATACTTACTTGCATCAAAGCGACCGTTGGTGGCATTTGCTGCTGCTGCTACAAGAGATTTACCAGCTATAGTGTTAAGACGATTGGCAGGCAACAGACCCCTGATTACATCCCTAACGAGATTTCCATCCTGCAAGGAGTTAAGGTAGTTCTCCTTCATTCCTGTTTTAGGATCTAAAGGCTCGTTAAAGTATGGGTTGTCCATCCCACCTTGCTGCGAGAGACGAGACTTAACTTTTGCCAATGCTTCTTCTTTCCAAAGTTCAGCTTCCGCTGTGGCGTAAGCTTTCTTGGATGCCTGATCAGCATCTTCCTTGTCCATACGAGCAAACGCTGCTTTACCTGCTGCCACAACTTTTGGGTTCTTACTTGCCACGGCACGCTGGGCGTCATCCCTAGTAACTATGGGACGATCCCCGTTTAAGGTATCCGTATCAAAGTCCTGCTGAGCACGCATGTTGTCAAGGTGACGAGCACCTTCTGCCCCACCAAACCAGTTCTGAAGCGTTCCGGCTGCGCTCGCAGTCTGGGGATTAGCTAGAACTGCTTCATATGCTTTCTGGTGATTTCCGTTTATGGTGCCTAGGACTCCATTGTAAATAAGCATTGCCTGACGAGCGGTAGAGTCATTGGCTAGATCCTTGGAAATGTCATATGGCTTCAGTCCTATTTCCGCTCGCTGCTGGTTGATCTGGGTCTGAAGGGCCTTTGCAATCTGGGTTCCACGAGATCCTGCCTGATACGCTACTCCAGACACCTGATAGTTTGCTGGGTACTTTCCGTTAGCGTCCTTGGGAATCTGCTGGAAGCCGTACTTGATATTGTCCTGCACCTCTGGTGTTAGGTTACCGTCGTTATCTGTAATGGAATGCTTGGCATCAGGCTTGACAACTGCGTATGTAAAGTCAGGTGCCTGATACGCCCCGGGTGTGTCCGCATCCACAATCTGCCCGTTAGCATTCTGGTATACTGGCTTACCAGTTTTTGGGTCTACGCGTGGTCTAGCTCCTGTAATAAGTACCTGAGCTGAACCGGGAGGCAATTTGTTAAAAGTTGCGTAAGCATCATCATGAGACAACCCTTGTCCGATAATGCTGGACTGATCTGCCTGATGCGCCTGCCACTCGGCTGAGTCTGCATCTACTGCCTTCTGTGCCATTTCAAGAGACTGACGACCAAGTGTCTGCGCTAACTGACGAGTCTGTAATGTATTGGTAATAGCCTGCTGACGGTTTCGTAGATCAGTCTGTGCCTGCTCGTCCTGCTTAGCCTGTGCGTCTTGGCGCTGCTGGGCAATCTGCTCTCCCTGCTTCATTCCTGCCTGAGCTGCCTGACCAATTGCTGCAGGTCCGTGCTCCCCTGCCCCTGCGATTCCGCCTTTGAGGGCTTCCAGCACTAGTGACATGCTGATAGCACGAGGGCTAAGGGGCTGACGAATACGGGTAGTCTCGCCTGTGTTGGGATCAATCTTAGTCTTGTAAGGATCGCCCCCAACTAGCTCGTCCGAGATCTCACGCGCACGCGACAAAAACTTTTGGGTAAATGTCTGTGGCTGTGGGGCAGGCTGAGCCTGAGCCTGTGGCTTTGGAGTCTGTGCCGATGCAGGAGCCTGAGGTGCCTGTGAAGTAGGCTGCTGAACCTGAGGACTATTATCTGGCTGAGGCGGCATCTGGCCGTTAGGCGTGGGTGCCACTGTCTGTGGTGGCTGAGGCGGCATCTGTCCACTGGGAGTAGGTGCTACCGAACCCGTAATAGATGAGTTTCCGTCAGTAGTCTGCATTGGGTCACTAGTCTGATACTGCCCGCCTGAACTGTTATCTGCCATAAACTTTTATTTATTTCCTTCCTAGATCACTGGCCGATTGTTTCCACTTTGGCTCTGCAGAACTTTCAGTCGTATGCGCCTTTTTTGCTATTCTGTGGATTAACGGTGCGTACTCTTTATGAAGTAGTGCCATGGTTCTAACCTCGTGATCACTGGACTTTGTAGCTTTGTCCACTTTATCCTCAGGAATAGCTTTCTGGGTGTCTACTCCCAGATGCTTGTGAAGCTTACCGGTCAAAAGACCAAACATAGCTTTGTGGGTAGCATCCACTTTATCCTTGGGAATAACAAGTTCCCCTTTGTGAACAAGGGCTACTTCTGTTTTTGGAACCATTCCACCTTTTTTAAATTTAGGTAGACCGCTACCATCTTCCCCACCTTTAGAATCTGCCCTAGCAACTGGCTTATCCTGTTGATTAGGTTCCCCGCCAGTTAAGACCTTACCTAGACCGCCAGCTAAACCCGGTCCCATATTAGCAAGCATTCCGCCTATTACTTCGCCAGCACTTGGCATATTTTAATCTCCATTTCCTTTAGTCGGAATTCTGTCCATACGGAGTACTGCTTTGAGAATTGCTACTAAACAAATTGTTTAGTCCCTTGTTAACTGCTCCCCCAATGGCACCTGCAGGGTTAAGAGCTGCCCCTGCAATTCCACCAAGAGCACCTGCAGCCAACTGCCATCCAGACTGTCCTGCTTGCGCCACTGCGTTTGTAGCGTTCCCTGCAGTATTTCCAGCGCTTGTGGAAGCTTCTGTCGCCCCTGTTGCTGGAGAGTATACCCCGGGAGCAGATTCCAATCCCTTGACAGCATTGTTATAGTTTTCGTTGCCCTGCTGCTCATCGGCAAGCTGAATCTTTGACAGATTGCTTGCAGTCGTGTTTCCAGCATTCTCAGCGATTGAAAGATCGCTTCCAATCTGTCCTCCGCTCGGAAGGTTAGAAGTAGGAGACGTAGCTGCTTCAGCATTGCCGACTGCAGCTTTTTCATTCTTAGCTTCGACACCCGCTTGCGTAATGGCAGAACTATTAAGGTTTGATAGTGTCTGTCCAGAAAACCCGTTTTGGCTCGGACCCGCCTGCACAGTAGGAGCAAACGTGGACATGAGGTCTTTAAATGCCGTAGAGCTAGCACCAAATACTGACTGTGCATTAGCTGTGGCTGTTTGGTACGCGCTCGTTGTAGAACTTTGCAATCCTTTTTGAGCGCTGGTTGCTCCACACATGAAGAGTCCTTTACAAGTATTTACGAAGTACAAAGGTGTCAGGTACAACTTCGAAGTTGAAAACCTTGACACAAAAATCTTTTAGCTTTTCCACATTAGTTGTGAAGACAATCTCTGAGAATCCATTTGCCTTAGCCTGCTCTACCAGTGGTCCAATTCCCTGTATGAGAACAGAGGCGTTTCTCTTGTTGTCATCATTTGACATAAAGTGGATATCTAGTCTCAAAGATTTTGTTACACGAGCGAAGCAGATAGGCCCTTGCTCGTCCTCGTAGACTTTAGTGACACTCCCGGGATCTTTAAAGAAGCTTACAGGAGTTTCAAAATGGTGCTCATCTGCTGCCAAGCTATAGGCGAGTGTTAACTCGTCTTGCTCTGTCATCAACCTATCTGTTACCATAATTTAATCCCTCCTCAAGGATTAGGAAATACCGTACAGTTCAAAGAACGTGCCCGTTGCGAAGTTTGGTCCAGCAGCGGCAGTAAGTGTGGAAATTGCCAGCGTGAGGGAGGTTATTGGCCCTTGTGACCCACCGTATATACTTCCAGATGTCATATAGCCCAAAGAGCCCCCACCTGTGGCAGTTGATACGGCTGATATATTTGCGTTGGTGGAATAGTTGAAAATTGTCGCTTGGCTTTGTCCCTGAGCCGCACCCAAAACTAGTCCGCTAAATGTGAACCCTCCGAATATGCCGCTTGGTCCCCCGAACGGAACGTTGGTGCCAGAAACATAATAATCTGCTAAGGTGGTATCAGAATTTACCTGAGCAGTAAGAAGATCACTCACCGCAGTGGAGGGAACCACGGTGCTAATCAGCAACAGATGCTTAAAGGTTTGGGGGATGCTGGAAATAGTATAAGAAGCCACGTTGTTGCTGGGCGTATACGTACCGATTAAACTAATGTTGGGGACTTGGGCCGTGTAATTGGTACCCGCACCTGTAGCTGTAAGTACCTGTCCTGATGCAGTAGCCGTAGGTAATGTTGCTCCTCCCACTGCAGTTGCTTGAAGGTTTCCGAAGCCATCTGCTGCCCAAGTTACGGTGGCAGTATCCTGAACCACTACTCCTACCTCTTTACCCGCATTTGGGGGAAGGGTTAGGATGCCTTGAATCTTTTGCAGAAGATTTGTTAGATTGACACTCATGAACTTTTAATTTCCTTTCAAAGACGGCGAGAAGATTCTAATCTGGGGAACCATACCGCTGCGGTAAAACTGTCGTAGTGAGTCTGGATTAGAACTCCAGATTGGTGGCATTGGGCACCTAGTAAAGCCCGACCCCGTTGGCTCCATTGGAGTCGAAGGAGGAAAGTGAGCTTCTGGTGTTTGTGGAGGGGAGATCATGTGATCCCCCACTGCCACTTGTCTTTCTGATATATCAGGCATTATCCCTCTTGCAGAAACCCACCGAACACTGTCACGGTTGCTAGTTCGTTGGGAAAGTTTTCTGGAGCCCAGTTTATTTGAATCTGCATGTGGCGCATGGCCGCTGCATACTCAGTATCATCTGACAAATAGAATCTCTGTGCTGGTAGAGATATACTTGGCTTTAGGTTTGGAGGATCGTTCTCCCATTGTTTAAGGATGTTAAACGGTCCTGTGTAGTATGGTAGCGCCTCGTCAATCAATACACCGAGTACGATAGGCGTACCTACTCCAACTGATTCTACTGTAATAAACGGAACTACCGCAATCTGTCCCGGCTGTGCAAGTACACACGAGCCTATAACCGCATTGGCAGAATATGAAACTCCCCCATCTTGGTTAGTATTCAAATCTCTCTTAAGGATTGGTCCGCTGTTCACTGGTCCTAGGAGCAACTGGTGGTTGCCCGGTGTGACCTCGATGCTCTGAACTGCTTTTACTCCTGATACTATCTTTGCGAATGGTGACCATGTGTAGCTCCCAGTTTCAGGTGCTGGGGTGCTCATCATTCTGAACCAACCTTGAACTCCGTCAGCAACATACCATGCTTGGTCTTCACCGTTAACATGCCACGCTACATAAACGTTTGCAGGATTCCAAGTCTGCCCTGTGCTTCCGTTGTCTAGGCGGAACTGGTCACCCAGAGGGTAACCTGCGCTAGACACTCCCGACGAAGGATCTAGTATGAGGAATTGATGATCGGTAGAGAAGAACCCGATGTTAGGTCCACATACGTCCAAGGCGTTGTAGCTAAGCAAGCCTACTCCCGGTATGAGAGGAACTGCTTGGCTTATCGGTGCAGAAGTGTTAGTGCTACTTTGGATCAAGTTTATATCGCTCACTGTAAAAACGAATGCCCCGCTTGTTGTGGGAACAATTCTATTTACAAGAGAAGCCTGCTCATCGTAGTTCAATGGAGCCGTACCGTTAAGACCATTTCCTGCCGGTGTAGCAGGGCCTGTGGTCCAGTATACTGTGGCACCTACACTGTAGAATATACGGTTAAGATAGAACGCCAGATTTGTTGCTCCTGCTGCAGGAGGAGTGTTCTCTCCAAGAATAGGGGCACTTATCAGGTTGTCTAAATCAACGTCTGGTGTAGTGTCTGTATAACCGTTCAACAAGTAGTCATGCAACGAAATCGTGATCGGCGCAGTATAGTCGCTGTTCGCCATAGGGATAAGGAAAGGGTCTACCTGTCCATCCGTAGAGCGCCAGATCGCTACATAGTCTGCCTGCGGGTCTATCTGGCTTGCGGGAGGTAACCCAGATCCCGGTGCTAAGTACACACCTGTGAAATCCTCATGGTTTCCTGTTGGAGCCGATATTCTTGTCGCGTTCGACACGGTATCATCCAAGGTGTTAACCAAGGAGATAGCGTAGACCCAGCCGCCGTTGGATGTCGAGAGCGCACCTTTCGGTGGGTTCAAGTTTGGTCCAAGGTTGATCCAGATCAGATTTGGATTGTCGTTTGTAAGACCATCCAAGCTCGTTGCCCACGCAGGAGCACCACCTGTTGCGGCGGTATACCCTGTGCGGAAGGGTGACTCATTGTTTCCGTTGCTGTCTACAATCTGAGTATCAGGCAATGTAAAGTTTTCTGCTGGTTGCCAAACGAAGTCAGAGATGTATCCTATGTTTTCCCATGTCAACCTCCCTGAACCCTCAGTCACTGTAGCGTAGCTAGGAGCATCGGCTGTCGTGAATGCTGGCCATACTGGTGTGGTTGACCCTGAGGTTCCTCCTCCTCCAGTGGGTTGCCCGAACGGAAGTGTAACACCGTTACAGGTTACTGACATTCCCGCGTTGGCTTTGTCCCATCTAGAATAGTTAAACTCTACAGGGTACGTTCCAGCAGCAGGTATGTTGACCACGTAGGTATCTACAAATTGGTTTCCGCTATTTGCTGTTACGTTAAGGTTGTTACCTGCTGGAAAGATTGGGTAACCATTCAAGGAAGTGTTAACCCCCGCAATCGCTAGATTGTTGGGAGCGGTTCCTGAAACAAAGGTTGCCGTTCCTCCCATTCCCCATACCATACCGTCGCCATGGGATACTACAAATGTGTAGTTTCCTGCGGCTGAAAATTCAAGAGTAGCGGTGATTGCAAGGTAAAGATTCTGGTTCTGTCCCGGGAAAGGATTAGTAGTACCTGTGACCTGTCCCGATGAGTTTACCGTATTCCATGAGAACGATCCTCCCCCTCCCGAACTGATTGAAAAATCAAAGCTCGTGAGGTTGGATGCCTGTCCTGCATTAGCGCTTCCAGAAGTAGTCTGACCGTAAGGTAGACCTGATGGAGAGCTAGAGGGACTTCCTGTATCATACGGATCAATTCCATCCCACGTTCCTACTCCACCTGAATGAGGTGCTGCCCAAGCAAAGGCGCTCACTGGTCCAGAGATATAAGGTCCAGTAGCAGCTCCTGACTGAAACAAACAAAGAGGTGAAGTGTTCGTAGAAGTAGCTGATCCAGAATGCGTCTCGGCAACCGAGTAAGGATTGTTTAAAATCAGAGTGGTTGAGGAAGATCCGATACAAAAGAAGGTTCCATTATTGACGGCATGAGTCATACCCGTAACGGTAAACTTATAGCCAACCCACGCGTTAGATGACCCTCCGCTTGATACTGTGTAAACTGCTGATCCACCTGAAGTCGCTGCCACAGCACTGATCGTAAGTGCCCCCGGCGATACGGATGCTCCTGAGACTTGATTGACCAAGAAGCTTCCAACTGGATAGCTAGTGTTTGCTTGCCAGTTAAGCATAGCTGCCGAAGCAACCATGGTCCAAATTACGCCAGTCGAAGGTGAGCCTGTTGGGAATGATCCATCATACGTATTCCCTCCTAGTATTGTACTCCACTTTGGGGCCGCTGTCCCGCTTAAACCTTGAGTCGTAACTTGCTGCAGGTTCCCGTTGGGGTCGATCACGACACTCACCAAGGAGTAAAATGTAGAGTTAGCCCAGCTTGTAAAACCTCCTACAACTGTAGGACTCAAAGGAGTTGTCGAATTCGCAATTCCCCAGTTTTCCACAGGGTTGCCACGATTCGTCCAAACTGCACTCCCGTCAATTGTGGTTCCACCTTTGAAGAGATTGGCAGAACTGGGTACAGTGAGGCTCCAGATGGGCTGTGAGGCTCCCGTTACAGGTGTCCCTTGTCCATCTTCAACCGAAGCGTATATGCCCGTCTCAGGGGTCTGTGCGTAGTTTCCTGTAATGAAGTTGAAGGTAAACTGATTACCAGAGGCCTGAATCACCGTCACAGTCTGACCATCAAGGAAGCTAGCAGTCATCCCACTAGGGAAAGTTATGGAGTCCCCTGCTGTGATGACGTTTCCTACGTTGAAGTTGGTAAAAATCTGAACTGTGTCGTTGTTAACATAAACGTATGCTACCTTAATTGCGGTTCCCGTCAACTGCTGGATGTTGCCGTTTGGATCAATTAAAAAACTTGTAAGAAACTCGGTTGTAGAAGTGTTTAACTGAGTGTTGGGGGTCCACTTCAATAGCGTTTGCAGATACTTTTTATTGTCTACCCCGTTACCGAAGAATAGGGTGTTGCCTACGGACTGCATGTAGGTCTGACCGGCCCCTGCACTCTTGGTCCATATCAACTGCTTGGCAGGGTTCTGTGGAGCGTATAGGGCATAAAGGCCATCAGCCTGATCAATCATGACTTCTATCTGCTCGGTCGTTGGACCAAACAGGTGGAAGTCGTAAAACCTATCTACTGAGTTATAGGTATTTGTGTCGAACTGAGAGTTCCCTGGGCGACGAACTAGTGTCAGCTTATTTGAAATCTCGACGTTCGTTCCAGCAATAAGAGCATCGCCTGCTGCTCCGTAAAACTTTTCAATGTTTCTGGTAGTAGTGGCATCACGCAAAGGTGAACGATTTGTCCAGATACCACTCGTGAACCTTGCGGTGAAGATAGGTGCATATTTTGTTTGTTTGTTGCTGGGTTGCGCTCCAGCCAGTGCGAACAGATTAGCCACTTATCCTCTTCGTTCTTTCTCACCCTGTGCCCACTTTCCTAGAAGTATTATCTCATCTAAGTTGGCATCATTCTTCATAGCATTGGCACGATAGGAAATAACCCATCTATTGCCCTTTATGTAGCCTAAACTAGGAATTATTTTATCGAGACTGGGAGAATTGGGTCCCGCTACTTCACCCTTTACAAACAAAGGAATTCCTAAAATTGGGCAAACTTCTGGAATTGACACGTCACTCGTGTCCTCATCAAATGGACATCCTTCTTTTTTAGCTCTGGCCTTAGCAACTTGCATCATCCATCGCAAAGGATTTCTAGTACGCCATTCCTTTTGCCACTTTCTCATCTTCTCCTTTTGTTCAGGAGATTGACTTCTAATCTTTGCTAACTCAGCCTCTCGCGCCTTTACTTCAGGATTTTCGCGCCACTTTTTACGAAGCTCATTGACTCTTACCCTATTGACTTTAGAGCGTGCTACTACGCAAGCGTTGTGGCATTTTTTGCACCACCGCTTAAATCCTTGCTTCTTGTCTACATAAAAATTGTCAAGTGACAACTCTTTGCCCTCACCGCATTTTGTACAAATCTTTTCCATATATGGAATTATACCACACCCGTGTCGGGGGCAGGATACGCTGCCTCACTGCCCCTGACTTTTACTGTACCTCTGGTGTTGAGCCTTCTAGACCTGCTCCACTTGGAGACCCTTGGTCAGCCAAACCCAGGTCTTCTCCTTTAAACGCGCTTAAAACAACATCGCGCTTGATACGGTTATTTGTTGCTTGATCCTCCAACTGTTGTTTCTGTTGGAATTTCTGGTCATTCAACTGTTGCTGCTGCTGAAGCTTTCCGTTTGCCTGAGCTGCCTGACTATTGGCATCCTGTTTCTGCTTCATAGCTGGGGTCAGAGGCTTGAGGATATCGTTGACATCCTTCCACTCTGACGACTCCATCCACATCTTCAGAATAGGTTTGAAGTCCACGTACTCCTCATTGATTTCTGCAAGGTTCTGCTGAATCGTTGGGTTCTCAAATATCTGTGTGATCAGTGAGATAGACTGAGACATGGTTCGCTTAGCAGCCAGAGAAGCTCCAGCTAACGTTTCGAACTCGTGCTTCGCGTCGTGGAACTTTTGAAGATCGACTTCAAAGTCCTGACCCATTTCATCACCAAGAATGGTAAAGATTTCCGCGTCATCAAAGTACTTGAATACGAGCATATCAAGCACGTACAAGAACGGCTTGAAGACTTGTTCAATGAAGTTGTCAAGAGGACCATCCAGTCTGCCAGCGCTAGCGCCAGCCTGAATTGATGCACCTTGAGCCGTTCGTCCCATTGAGGAACGAGGCCCAGCAGTACTTCCTCCTACTAATTGTGAATCTGCTCCTGATGATGTTTCGGTTGCCTTCTCTGATTCTGAAAGTGCGCTCCAAAGATTACCATCAATCTTAGGTTGCTCAAGTAGCCTGAAGGCCTTATCTGCCTCTCCGTCCACTGTCAGTATCTTGCCCAGTCCAGTACGAATCATTTGCGACTGGTTGTTCGAATCTCTCTTGCGCAGGTAAACAGGGTTGATTCCGAAGGATAGCATCTTCAGAATGGAGTTGATGGTTCCCTGATCCACACGCTGGTTCTGCCCAACAATAAGCCCCAAGCCCATTCCATAGAATGCCTTCGGACGGTTCCACCAATTGGCGGATAGGAAGGGAGTTCTCTTGTAAGGATTCTTTCCTGAGAATAATACCTTCTTCCTGTCGATGACAATTATTCGACGATTCTTGTCCCAGTATTCAAGAACCTCTAATTTGTCCCTCAACCTATCTGGAGAGATGTGTTCGTTTACTGCAGCGGAATGGAAAACAACTCCTTCAGCATAAGTAGAATTCTCTACAGCAAGCATGGGAGTAGATGTAACCCCCATTGGAAGGTGCCACCAAAGTTGCAGTTCCGCATCAGTCTTGGGAAGGTTCCATCCCAATCTGTCTGGATGGTCTTCAGGAAGCTGCATGATAGCGTCCTTCATGAGCTTCAGACCGTAGAAGTCCCAATAGCGAACGTCTACTACCCAGTCTGCTTTTCTGATGTCTCCTACAGGACACTTGGGATCAACCAGCACACGATCAATTGGACGTGACTCAAAGAATGGACGAGGAGCAATACGAGTATGCTCAGTAATTACTGGAGCACTATTCGTAGGTAGCTTAATGTTTACTCCGGTTCCGTCTGGGTTCTGCGATGAAAGGGTTGTGACAGAGGCCTTGCGCTTCTCTGTAACAACTTCCCTGTAGTCTATTCCCCATTTCCACAGACCTGTACCAAGGTGGGCCATTTGCTCAAGTCCCCACTTGGTCTCGGTTTTAAACCCGCACTCATCAAGTAGGTAGGAGAAGATAGCTGTTTTGGCGTCCGTCACACTCTGACTCGTTCCCGGGCGGGGACGTAGAATCATTGGTGGGTCCTGATAGAACAATCCTTTGTAAAGCTGGGGGACAATAGAGTTTACTGTCTTTGCTACAGTGAAACGCTGGACGTTAGGCTCAAGAACATACGTGTTCTCGTAAACTGTCATGGGACGGGGAGCTTGGTAAAGCAAATCCGCGTCTCTCCAAAGTAGAGCCCACTGTTTATTTTGTACGAACTGCTCAGCAGCTTTTGCAGAGCCTACGCACAGTGACAACTCCCCTTGAAGGGTCTTTAGCTCTCCACTAGCGTTATAGTCTGCAGCAACCAAACTAGCATCGACATTTCCGTCTGCAATTATTTCTGACATTGTTTTCCTTTTATGCTGGGTTTATCGGTGCGATGCTAGTGATGTTGAAATAAGTTCCTGTAGGAATGTAAACTACGTTAGGTCCCCATGCTAGTTGCCCACTTGCCGATTTTGCTGACAAGGTGTAGTAGGTATCTTTTTGGAGATTCCATACGTCTAGCAGTTGATCGTTTGGCCATAAAGTCTGTGTGCCGGGAATGTTTCCGTTAATATCCAGTGTCCACTCGATTGCCTCTCCCGCGCATACTAAGGTAGTCTGTGTTGAATCTGTATAGGCGTCTCTGTTAAGCACCCAAATCAATGTTCCATCGGACAGCTTGTTTCCTTCGCTGTCCTGAAACGCACCACCCACAACTATTGTAGTTGACATGCCTATCCTTATGTGTGAGTGTAACCCGCAAACAAGTACTCAGTGCCGTTGATATATAGTGGCAAGTAAATGCTCGGTGTGGCTGGCAAAGCGCTTGCCCCTCCTGCGGCTCCTACTGTGGTCTGTGTAGGGTATGTAATAGATCCGCTTCCCCCAAATCCCACCAATCCAAAATGCGCTGTGTTTATGCCGGGAAAGATTACAGAGGTGGGACTAGTAGTTATACCCTGCGCTCCAATTTTAAAGGGAGTATTGGGAGCATTGCTTGTAATACCGTTAGGGCCGACTTCTAAAAAAACTGTAGAAAGTTGGGTCAAAACAGTTACATAATTTGCTTCTACCGTTCCACTAGTTTGCAGTCCTGCAGCGGTGACCGCTGTGCTGCTTACTCCATACTGAGATACGCCAAAACCTAGACCAGATGCTGCTAGACCTGACCATGGACCTGATCCTATAATAAGAGTTGTTCCTGCGGTAGCAAACGTACCCGTTCCCACTTGTAAAACGTTAGGTCCAGCTCCTCCAGTAGTTACTCCTCCGATTTGTAACAATGGGTCCGTACCATCGTTATAGGTGTAGCCGGTATTGTTTATAGTGGTGTTCGGTATTCCTGTCATGCTGGTGATGTCTGTGTTGGTGGGGAAGTTTGCGCCTGTTCCACCTACAGCAGACCATGATGTTCCGTTATAGACGTAGAGACTTGCAAGAGCTATATTCCATACTGTCCATCCAGCTTTTGGTGTCAAAAAGATCCAACCGGGCACAACTGTGTTTGTCCCTGAAGTGGTTAATTGGGAATCCCATACTGCAATGTTTCCCGCCTGACCTGTCCAAGATCCTCCCGGTGTTCCACCTATAAGTAGGTAGGCATCTCCCGGGTTGGGAGACGAAGGTGGTGTGACCTGCGTAGCATTGATTACACTTCCGTTTACAAGCTGGTCAATTGACTGAAGGAACAATCTCAGGGAATCAAAATAAGACTCACCTATAAGAGCATTGTAGAGAAGGTTAAGTTTTGGTCCGAACGAGATTGCCATTATTCTTTTCCTTTACGATCCAAATGAACTTCCAAACGCTACGCCAAATCCTGTTTGGGATGAAGACGCGCCAACTGTAACGGGAATGGGTCCACATATGCGAAGTCCGTTAGTGTTGTAAACCTCAAGAAGGTATACCGTATCACTTGGTTCGAGAGAACTATTTTCCCAAAACTGTGGATTGTTTAGTATCTCTCCAAGGGTGCCAAGGGTCATCTCTGACTTTATCAAGGCGCTTACTTGTCCGCTTGATGAGGCGGCATCGTTGCTTAGGCGGACAAGCAGGTAGCCGTTAGCTACTTCACTTCCGTCAGCGTTCTGAAAGGTTTGAATTGGGAACGATGCCTGCGGCATTTATGTCATCCTTGCTGTGTTTCCTTGTTGTGTCTTCTGCTGCTGAATTTGAATCTGGTTTATGATTCCATTCCAAGAATTCATGAATATGTTTCTCTCGGTTTCGTCGAGCCCTTCGTTAGCTGCCAACAAGCTGGCGACAAACTTTGAGTTTATGACTTGATACCTAGGATCGTCTGCAAAAAGAAGCATGAGGCTTAGAAACCCGTATTCATAGATACGAGCATAATCATCAGGGATTGGTGCCCATGTCTGATTAGTTCCGGTAAATAATCCTGCACGCTGCTGAAGTGTAATCAGTACTGGGTAAGATTGATCAGGTACTGGCATCATTCTAAAGGAAATGTTTCCGCTACCATCGTCAATCTGCCCAGAAACGTATTTTGGTCTATCCTGAGATGAATCTTGAGATAGCCAAATCATAGGCTTCATTTCATAGTACTTGGTGGTAGTAGGGTCATTGACCACTGCGCCTTCGATCCAACCAAAACTATAGTTAATCGACACCGTGCTTCCTAGGTTTCCCAGATTTACCCATGTAACTGATGTTCCTCCAGTTCCGTCCGTGGTGCTCCCTCCCGGGGTGTTGTTCCACGAAGGAGTAGTGGTACCTGTGGTTCCTGATACTAAAACTTTTTGTGAGTTTCCGTAGGCATCCACTGTGACCCACCCGGCCCCAACTGCTGTCTGCGGTATCCAGTTGAATAGGTAGTAATCCTGCTGTCCTGCTGTGGTGTAGAATCCAGTTATTGTGCGATTCCAGCGCCACTTGAACGGCGGTCCTAAAATGGTTTGAAGGATTAGATTAGCGTTTGTCACGGCTGGCTCTAGTCCGTTGCCGATTACTGACGCCCTATTGCCAACAAAACGTTTAGCCCATTCTACAGTCTGCTTAAGCTTAATCGTTATAGCTGCTGTATCCACCACTGGAGGGTTAGGTGGAGGAGTAGGAGCTGAGGCGGGAGTGATAATTACGGCATCTCCTCCTGTCTCAATACTGAGCGTATAGTACGCCCCCGTAGGGTCCTGCATATAAATCAGTGTTGGAAACGACATGCTCTTCCTTTACGATTAGTGCTGTACAACGACTCCCCCATAGCAAACGTTAAAGTGAACTCCATCAAATGATAGAATGTCTCCATTAATTGCTTGGGAAGGACATGCCGCCCCATTTGTGTAGGCTGTCGTAGATCCATGTATCAGTCCCGCTTGGGGCATGAAGAACGGAGAACTTATTTCTACAGTGGCTGCTGCTCCTGTTGTAGGTCCAAAGCTAAAACCAAGATCACACCCTGAACGAGATGACAAATCTATAGGGAACGAGTAAGCTGTCCAAGTAGTGCTAACTGTCACCAACGGGTTGATTATGGTGCCAGCAGATGAGCAAGTAGCATAAGATCCTGAAAGAGCCTGTACGTACATCAAGAATGATGGAGTACCGCTGGTTGCTTTTAGCCAAACAGTCAACTCATTCGGGATGTTCTGCAGCCTATCGAAGGGTCCTATTAAAATCCCACCGCTGAAACCGTTGAAGCTTTGTGCATTACAAGAAGTAGACCCATTTATGTTGCACGTTACATAAGAACCCTTTGGGGCTGTCATGTCAATTGTTTTTGTCAATCCTGTGGAAGCCATCTCATCATTGCTTATGAATCCTGCCAAGATATTGGTAGGAGACACTGTTGAGTAAACTCCAAGTAAAGCATACGTAGAGTCATCTCCATCGTAGCTGTTCCTGTTGCCTACACCGGGAGAGATTATTGGTCCTAATCCTCCTGCAGAATAAATCTTGGAACGGTTGAACTGTCCCCAATCGCAGTAAGAACATACACCGTATGTTGTACTCACTACCCCTTGAGAAGTTTTGTCCGTGTTCTCGATTACGTTCTGCACCCCGTAATTCAAAATTGGAGCGGCCTGTGAAGAAGAGAATTGTCCCCCTTCTATGATCTGCTTTCCACCCCCCAGTACTGCGGGTATGCCTTCAAAGTTGTTACCCGAAAAGATAGCACTATAACAGTCTGACTCAAAGTATGTTGGCACCTCGTCACTATTGCCGCCCTCTGGTTCCGCGTTAAAGTTCGACACGTTGCATACGGCAGTGTTGGTTACAAGTCCACCTGTTTGTTCGTTAAGGCTATACCCCAGCATCAGGGATTCACCCGCCCCCATGTCGGTTCCATCGAAAGGGTTGTACGCAGTTGAATACGCGTCAACATCATTGATGTGGAACTGGTTGCTTCCCGTAATGCTTATAGGATACCCTGTTCGAAGTGTAAAGTCGTGGTAGTGACTATTGACCGAATCTACCGCATTGGCAGCAACTCCTGCCATACCTGCTGAAGAAGGAGCAATGTCGAACCCGTACTCGGTACCTACACAGTTTACGAATCCAATGTCGGAGTCGTATGGTATAGTATTTCCTGCCATGTAAATGCAGGTAGTACTGTTGGTGTCCAGAGTGTTGGAATGGTATGTGTCAAAGACACTAACGCTTAGGTTTTCTATAAAACCTTTTACAAGTCCACCCTGAGAGTAGACGTTTCCGTTTGCCTGAGGGAAGCTTATAGCAGCATTTCCCAAGCAACGTGAGGGAAAGTAATTAGCTCCACTAGGGGTAGAGTCCCCAGAGTTAATCGTTGGCGTTACTGGCCACGGTTGGTCGTACACGGCTGGGCAGGGGTTTGTAGGGAATACAACACCATTAGCTGCCTGACCCGCTGAAGTCGATGGTCCACCTCTGATTACGGCTGTGTTTGCTAGGTAATTAGCCCCAATGTAAGTGTACTCTTCCCCATTGGCAATCTTTATGTGACCGTGAGTAGGAAAGTTTGGAATACCTGTATTTGGCCCCGGAGAAATAGACGTTCCTAGTGAGACAGTAAACGGATAGGTCACTGGTCCAGCAGAGATGGCTGTTGCTATGGTCTGGAATCCTACCGTGCTCTGTACCCACTCAACCTGTGCCTTTGTATACGAAGACGTGTTTGTGAGAATTGGGCTTATTGTTGCTGCACTAAATCCACCGGCACATCCTGATCCTGTTAGAGAGGTTACCGTACCTTTATAAGGTACTGGGAAATCCCTAAAAGTCAACACGTTACCTGCTGCCGCTGTTAAGCGGGAGAAGTACGAAGTAGGTACGCAAATGTTTCCAGAGTTCTGGGTTGTAGATGCTACACCGTTCTGACACACACCTGAGCACCAACCGGGTGCCAAGGGATCAGCAGTGTCGCTCATCAAGTAGTGATCCGGCCTGTACAAAGCTGCTTGCACATTTACAGTTCCTGCAGAATTCACATAGGTTACAGGAGCCCTTGCAGCGTCTACTCTTCCTCCTAAAACTATATTTAAATTTGATATCCCTGCGCCTGCGTAGCCTGCTCCACCTAGCCCTGAGGCATCTGGTTGGGCAATTCCGTCGTGCCCATCTACGAACATTATAGTCGTTCCAGAACCTTCGGAGCTTTGCCCAGCGATGATCTGCCCTGCGTTCCAATAAAGAGTGTCAGAAAGAGCTGTGCATCCAGATGGAAACTGACCGGGAAACGAGTCACCCATTTGATTAAGAATGGCCTGCAAACCCGTCGTAGACATTGTGCCAATAGGGTCATACTGAGAGGTCTGAGTAAAAGGGGCATTAGTAGATAGAGTTACAGTTGTGCTGTTTGTGTAGCCAATAATTGTCGGTGTAAACACATATTGTGTTCCTCCGAATGGACCTGCGGCTACAATAGTCTTTCCTACGTCAGAAGAGGAGAATGATCCTGTTGCAACGTTGCTTCCAGATGTAAAGGATACGTTTCCTTTTCTTGCGTCACATGCTCCACCGTTTGCCAGTACGGGAAAGAGTGATGCCCCCGCCTGAGCAGAGATCATGCTTACGTTGAAGTTCTGTGTGTATCCAGAGGTCGTTACTCCGTTAGGAACATAGACCGAAGCAGGAGATGAAAGGCTGGCAAGAAAGGTAGTAATCTGTGCAGAAGTCATTCCCGGGTTAAGGGTATAGACATCTGGGAGAGGTCCAATAGTTGTTCCAGAGGCGTTGTACCCACCGTTCTGATATTGAGACCCACTAGCTACCGTACCAGTTCCTCCTCCACCTGTGCAGCCAGAACAGTTAATTGTAAAGGTTCCTGATGGGCTCTGAACGATATTGATGTTCGTACCGTTGGCAAGTGTAATAGCACCAGAGGTACCGTTAACTGTAGTAACACCAGCTCCGGGTGATGAAAATGTAAAGGTTCCTGTTGGACCTTCTGTAATGACAACCGAGGAGCTTTGATTTAGGGTAATCGCTCCTGTTCTAGTGTTTAGACTCTGCACTCCTGCCGTAACGCTTATTGACTGGCAGCTAGGACTAAAATCAGAATTGAGTCCCGTCATGTAGTACCCAGCACCCTGAGGGCAGTTCTGAGTAGCAGTTCCAAGAGAAAGATGACCTGCTAGGTAACTATTATATCCTGTCCAAGAGTTGTTCCTACCTAGGGTAGGAGCTACAGACTGTCCACTCGCAAATGAAGAGAACAGGGACAAGAAAAGCAGAATTGTAGCAAGTATTTTAAACATTATTCCTCTAAATTGAATACCGTTTATGCAGGGCATCATCCAATGCCATAAGCTTATCGCCCAGCTCCATCAGCGTGTCTACGTCGTTGTCCAACTTTATGTCGTCGTTGTCGTTAAAGCACACGAAAAGTTGATGCTCAAAAGCATCAATTTCTGGTCTCTCGTACTGAGCAAACTTCTTGTCATCTTCGAATGCCTTAGCCCCATCTATACCATTTATGACTATTTTTCTATCCTGCTCTATAAGCTTTGCAAAGGCTTCTTGATCTGGTGACATAGCTTTTGGTTTGGGTTTATGGTGAAAAAACGAGATAAGTAGAACGGCTCCCAATATCATGGTAACTCTCCTTGATAATGGAAGCGCTCGTCCCAGAGCATTACGCTTCTCCACGGGTCTCATAATCAGAGTCCTCTGTTCCCGTTAAATATAGCTCCAGCAACCATAAGGGCTGGCCGGATTGTTTGTAGACGCCAGTCCCCATCCGGTTTCCATTACACTTGATCCCGGGTAGAATCCTACGTCTTCCATTTCTCCATCAGCCTGACGCACGGCTCGCGTAAGAGCGTCCTGCCAAAGCTGCAACTCCTTGTCATAGCGTGCTCTAATCCTGTCGTTGGATGAACGATGGTAGCACTCAGCAAAGAAGCCTTGTTTAAACGCCCACTCGAAGTCATCTGGGATAGGATTTAGAAGTTGGCTTAGGCTTGTGAATCGCGGTGCCCTCATTTGTCCGACTGGTTGAATCTCCCAGACTACTCCTGTCTGTGAGGGAATAGGGCTGATACGCATACCCTGACCGGCAGGGTTGATAGCCGTCCACACACAAGTTCCATCTGTGACCGTTGTAGTGGCTCCTGTTGTTTTACCAAATACAGGGAATACTGGATTGGTAGGCCAAGTAGGTTGGGTATTACCACAGGTTCCATATGTCGTCAAGCACCACAGGTTACCGTTAGGGTCTGTGATTGCTGTAGTCGCATTTGCCGGGGTAATCAGTACGCCTAGAGGATTAGTGTAAACTACTCCGGGTCCGGGATTCTGTAATCCTCTTAGGCTCGGACCAAATGAATTAGTCACACCTGATGGATTACCAGCAGTAGGCCCTTGAGGTGCTGCTCCCCACGTACCCGTACTGACAATGCTATTTGGAATCCAGCATATCTTAGCGATTCCTCCAGAGCCATCATCTGTTTGAAGGTCCTGATGAACTTCAACCTGACTTATAGACTTTGGTTGCGAAGTCTGGTTGACTTGTGAAGCCCAGCAACTTTCCAGTCTATAGAGATTCACGAGATTGGGAATGAAGTAATCCTGCTGCCACGAGATAATGGGAAAGGCTGGAATGTTTGCTCGGTTCCACTTCCAATCAAATGGCTGTCCTGCTGGACCACCATTGATAAGCATCTGCATGACAGTATTTGCGATAGATATTGCAGGGGATGTTGATAGTCCTCCGGTAGCAAGGGTGGGTGACAGGTCTCCAAATGACAATGCGTCATCGACGACCTCATTTAAGCTGATCGTACTTGCACCCATAGCTAAGTACCTTTCTTCCAACGATTTATAGCAGATACCGACATCTTAGCTTTAGATTCTTCGGACCAAGGCTTACCTTTATTCCAAGGTTCTTGTCCCAATCTAGCTTTGGCATTATTCTCACGCCACTCCGCGTCCCTTGGAACACCTTTGTTGGTCTTTCGTGGTGGGTTTGGTATGGGAGAAAACTTAAATCCTTCTGGAGTTAGATTTGCTTTTAAATACTCAATCGCTGCTTGTAGGCCTGCGATGTCATCTCCTAGAAAACCTATTACAGAGTTGCATAAGCCACACAGAATTCCACGAACCCAGTTGGTTGAGTGATCGTGATCTACATGGGGACGGGCGTGTTTTGGTTCTTCTTTTACACCGACGAAGGGGGTGTGGCAGATAGCACACTCCCCATTCTGTTTTTCATACATAGTTTGATATTCTTCAGTCGTTATTCCAAACACCCTACGAAGGCGTGAAGCTCTGCTGATCGCCGGTATATTATGTTTGTTTCGCAACTTCCAATTATTCTTTGCTTGTTTTGAAGGTTGTCTTCCCATCTATTTATTATACTACCTCAACTTAGAAGGTTCAAGAACTTCTCTCATCCTAGCTCCGTTGTCGGAGAATTGGAACTGGCTGCTAGTTGAAGGTGCATTAAGGGTTGGGAAATCCAATGCCATCTTATACTCAGCAACTGCAACGTAGTACTCATCTTTGGTTTTGAAGCTTCGTTCCAACGGTGGCTTCCAAGTCTTACCGCAACGTAGGCAACAAACCCATGTGTCATTGTGACAAAACGTGTGCTTGATGACGGCATAATAAGTAGAGTCTCCTCTACCGCCCACTACTCCCTGTAGTCCCTGTCCACCCTTGCGGTGGTTGCAACGACGCTGATCCTGAGCAGTCTTGTTCTCGTTTGCTTTAAGGGCTTCTCCGCGAGTCTTGTAGTTTGAAGCCTTGTTCTCAAGTTTGTTAGCACGCTCGCTACGGGCCTCTTTCTTATCCTGAAGGTCTTCCTTGGCAAGTTCTAGAAGCAGTATTTCTTTCTCAAGGGCAATCTTACGAAGCTGCTCCTCATGTGCTGCCTGCTTAGCAAGCTGCTGCTTGCGGAACTCCAATTCTACTTCTGCGAAAGGATCAACCTTACCCTTACCTGCTGGAATTACATGCTCACCTTGTTTAGGGTTCGGTGTAATGTTTGCTGCTAGTGCGTCCAATTTGGACTGAATGTCTTCTGCCATTTGCTCCTCCTCAAGAGACTAAATTTGTTCCACGTTTCTATTTCTAAATGCGTACAGGGTAGAGTTGTAGCGCGAGAATGCGGCTGTCAACCTAGCCTTTCCAAAAAACTTTTCAGCATCCTTCTCAGAGATAACGCCTTTCAAAATGAGCTGTAGAAGACAAGTACGCCAACCTCTACGCCTCTCTGCAAGTGGTACGCCATGATCATCGAAGTTCATGATGGACAGCTCGGGCATATTTCCCTGCTGTACCCAGCATCCAATCTCTTCTACTTGACCCTTGGTGAATATCAAGATTGCCTTGTCAGCGTGAATGTGCTGCCTGTAGAAGCAGGAGACGCCTGCCTTTCGGAGATTAGTAATAAACTCGCTGCTGTGCATAACCCTTCCAGTACGCTCTTCTTCGTTGGCGTAATCCGCCTTCTTTAGCCACTGGTACTCTTCCGAGTTGTTGTCGTTATTCTCCTTCATCATGGCCAGAAGTTCCTTGGTTTCTGAACTTGATTGACCATCTTCATAACGATTAGCAGCGTACTCGGCTACCTCTGCGGCAAGCTCTGCTGACATGCCGTCGTCCATCTCGTCGTCCCATGACATCCACGGAGCGGTCTCAGATGCTACCGTTCCCGGGCGCGTATATACAGCCTCTTTCTGATCTGGCATATTACCTTGCCCCTAAAGCTTTATCTACGGCTTCTCTGAATCCCAGTTCAGTCTTAAATCGTCTTTCGTACTCGTCTCCCGGCATTAGCTCTATGGATTTCTTAGTGATCAGTGAGGTTGAGCCCTTTAGGAGCATATCGTGCACATCTTTTGTTGCAGCGATAGCATATGCTACATTTGCCTCATAGTTTTTAACTCTTAGACTAAGCGCAGTAATTTCTTTATGTTTTTCTGTTAAAACTTTTTCAAAATTAGCTTTCGAGGCGTGATAATCAGCATCGCTTAGCTGCCTAATCTTTTCAGCAACTTCATTTTTGATTTCGCTTAACTCTTTATCAAAAACTACAGAAAAACTAGAAAAAATCTTTTTCCTTATTTTCATCTTCCCTCCTCCCAGAAGGTAACTACAAACGCTACAAACAACTAAAGCCCAGTCGAAGTCCATGACTCTCAACTGGGCGATTGCGTGACATCCTAGTTGGCCGACTAGGGCATCGCTACACTGCAAGACTCTGTGAACACTATTCGTGAGCAGACCCCACTACTTTGGCTCGGCGAGTTTCAATGCAGGCAGAAAAATACTACTAAGCTTCTTCCAACGCTTGGCTTACTTGATACGCAGCGATTGCCGTCGATGCGTAACTGAGTATTGCGTCGTAATCTTGGGGCTCACAGCTCAAATCGGCTGCTTCCCAGATTTGGTACAGCACCGCTTGCGCGGCAGAGATGTCACACAAGGCAGTGAAATTTTCATCCGCTGCCTTCTGTGTTTTTTTCAAACGAGACTGCAAGAGACGGTTTCGAACCCGCATCTGGTCTAGCTCGTATGTGTCGTCCTCGTTGTTGCTCATTCTTCTCCTCCCAGAGATACTACTTAAGCCTGCACGTTGACATTAACCTCGGCGAAGATCTTGCCAAGAGGCAAGTTAGCCATTGGGTTGTTGCTTGGTGCTCCTGTGGTTCCCGAGTTGTTGTTGAACACTGGGTAAGAAACTTCGACCACGCTCCAGCCTTCGGCGCTTGCTGTCAAGAGACCAGTTGCTGAGACTGTTGCCACTGCCTTGCCGACTGTGCCCACCGGAATGGGACCAGTTGCAAACTGAGGATTGAAGTTCTTTGCTCCATCAACGAAGTACGTCAGAACCTGACCCGGAGTCACAGTTGCCACCGCTGCGTGTGTTTCCGCAATCGAGGCAGTGTTGCTTGTGGTCAGTGTTGTTGACGTTGCCGACACGATTGTGAAGGTTCCGTTGTTAACAGTATTCGTGACGAATCCTGTGATTGTGACCTTACCGCCAACTGGGAATGAGGCAAACTCAGGGAATGTGCCGGTATACACGCCTGTGCTTGAGGCAACAGATGTGACAGCGTCCACCCACTGGGCTTCCTGCTCAGTTGCCGTTGCCGCGTGCGATTCCACAACTGCGTCTGGGTTCGCCAGAGTGATAGTCGTAGTGCCGTTGTTGGCTGTGCAAATGAAGGTTCCGTTGTTGGTAGGGTTGGTAACGAATCCTGCTACGGTGAAAGTCTTGCCCACTAGGGAGTTCGCAGTTTCTACGATTGTTCCCGTGTAGACCGCCACACCCTCCACTGAAGAGGCTGTTCCAGCGTGCGTTTCCGCAATCGTGGAAGCATTCTCCAAAGTCAGTGTAGTTGTGGTAGATGCCACGCAGATAAAGGTTCCGTTGTTAATCGCGTTCTGGAATCCTGCGATTGTGAACGAATAACCTACCCAAGCGTTAGAGCTTCCACCCGTGATGGTACCCGTGTAGACTGCTGTTCCTCCGCTTGAGGCTGCAACTGCGCTCAGCACCAGAATGTCAGGTCCGCTTGAGACGGCTACTGAAGAAAGTGTGTACGCAGTACCAAATGTGACGATGTTGTTCTTCGCATCGACAATTTGTGGGTTAAGCTGAAATGTGGTAGGCCCGTTGGCTCCGCTAAGAGATAGGACAACATTGTTGTAACCGGGAACCTGTGACTTGCCCGAAGGCGCATTCACGTTCCCTGCTACGTTAATCTTAGCAGCAACGCCGAGACCAGTTGTAGGTGCTGGAAAACTCATGTTTTGTTGATTCCTTTCTGGAAACGGCTATTAGCCGAGATACTGAATGCGAGCAAGAACGTCATACGACAAAGCCGTACCCGATCCTGCGTTATAAGCTGTGGTTGCTACCACGATGTTTGTACCAACCTTGGCGTAAACGTTCAGAACACCTGATCCCACAACACCGGCTGCTCCTACACCTGTTACGGTGGGAGAGGTTGATGTAGTTGAGGTTCCTAGAACGGCTTCCGTGAAGGTCGCGGTTACTGAGGGAAGTGTTGCGGCTGTGGGAGCGTTGACTGAGACTTCGTAGTAGTTGATCTCATAGAATCCAGTCACAGGAACAGCATAGGTCAGAACGTTAGCATTGTTGGCTGTCTGACTATTTACTGTTGCACGAGCGGTGATTCCACCCGGCTGTGGAGCCCATCCTCCTGATGGAGTTGAGATCCATGAAACCATATTGGCTGTATCAAATCCTTCTACAACTGTGGCACCACCCGCTGGGAATGATCCCGGTGGGTTGCCTGAAAATACTGCATCAAAAGGCATGTTTTTTATAGATCCTTTCTTGATCTAACACACGAAAAAGGGGGATGAACCTTTCGGACTCTATCCCCCTCATTCCGAATTAGCTGATTGCTGATGCCGCGTCGATCTGACGAAGGCGAATCGTGGTGTCAGGACCCAGAGAGGTCGTGAAGTGAACACGATATGCAGTCCAGCCGGGGATCAAACCTTCGGGATCGCTCACCGATGGCTCAACGTTCTGGCGGATTGTGCACTTAATGTTCTGCCATTCTCCCTCACCGAATTCAGTGTCGCCCTGTGCTCCAAGCTTGATGCTGTAGATGCCATCACGCCCGAAGATGTAGGTACGAAGAGCAGTCAGTCCGGTGACACCCTTGTAGTTGGTTGTCTGCGTAACCTGATTGGTCTGGAAGAAGTGCACACCTGAACCGGGCAGCTCGATCATTTCTGTCAAGTCTGTGCTGATTAGGTCTTCCATCTTAGCCTGACCCACTGGTGTGTGCTTCAGGATATCAATGGGGCTGTTGTTTGAAACGTCGCTCAGAACGTCGCCAAGGGCAAACGGGTGAATGACGCCGCAGAAAGATTTGCTGGCTTCGTCGAACGGACGAACACTGCGACCTGCAAGAGCCTGAACGCTGTTACGAATCTGGTTCAGCGACAGGGTCGTGAACGAGGTCGTAGAAGCTGCTGCAAGCTGAGTCAGAACGCTAGGATCAACTCCGTTTGCACCATCTGCGGTTGTACGCACAAGCGCTGAAAGGGACTCGCCAAGGCGATATGCCATCTCACGTGCAACGTTCTCAACTGTGTTGTCAATCGCGGTTGCAAGTGACAGAGATGAGAAGTTCGCGTAATCTATTATTGTTTTTGCATCACCGTGTCACCACGGGATTTCCTGCATGTCACCATGCAGATCAGACTCTATCTTCGCTGAGAATTACTCAGTGCTTGACGTATTAGTCGTTACGGATTTGCCACTGTTAAAAGAAATGCATGCAGCGTGCAGTTCAGCTCTTTTTGCTGGGTTAACTGCGCCATTAAGCCGAATGTACTCAAGAGCTATTTTTGCTTGCTCTTTTTTGATAATCAAATAAGGCAATATGCCTAGCAAAAACTGTTCCACTTTTTTGTACCCACCTGATACAAACCACTCCCAGCCGGGATCATCTGAAAGTTTGGAACTGCTCTTAATTTTGGCCCTGAATTCTCCACCAAAATTTTCCACAAACCATTCATGCGCTCCTCGGTACGTATTACCGATAGAGACCTTTAGATCGTAACCATAATAAGGGTTACCTGCGGAAGTTAAAAGTTGAGTTCTTGATATACAAATACAACCATCCATGTCAATGGCGGCAGCAATGTAAGCCCATTTGGTTTTTTCTTTTGTTAGTGACATCTTTCCTCGGTATTTTCTGAAATTTTACTCATAAAAGTAATTCTATCAGATGTTCACCGATATAGTCAAGTTTTGATTAACGAGAACGCCAATTAAGCCGCGAAAGCAAATTGTCTAGCGTACTCACCGATTGTTGCAACGGTGTTAAGAACGGAAATGCTGATTGAGGAACCGACCGTACCTTCTGCAGTCTGCGCCGTGTTCGGAGCAAACGGAACGTACATAAACATCTCGTATTGATTTCCTGACTTGGTCGGAAGATCAAGACGCTCAGAGCAGGCAACAAACGGGGTCTGTGCCTTTAGGTTATCGCGGAATTTCTTCAGAGGTTGTTACCTGTAACCTAATACAGGAGCCAGACATTTCTGCTGGCTTCATACGATTTAAATTCTCGTATGTTCGGACTATTGCATCACCGCTCATAACAGTGTCTTCTCGCTTAGTCTCTCAGGCTGCTTTCGCTTGCCCCTCGTTGCCGTTTCAGGTTTCGAGTCGATCAGAGAAGATTTTACTACGACAAGATTAAAGTTTATCGTAGAACTTAACTGTTGACTGGGGCAGGTTAGACTGCAGATTGCCCGCTGGGGAAAAACTCATGGTGACTATCTCCTATAAACCGCAGAGATACTCCTTCTCCTCCCAGAGAAATACATGCGTGCTACATTTGCCATAATGCGCAGCAGTATCCACGGGTAATCCGACCCGCTTGCAACTGCACTGACAAGGTCTTCGTCAGTGTTTCCCTCAGCACATAACTTGGTGACTCTCTACGTAATCCGACGCGAGTGATCAAGAACTAAAACTAATAAACTTTTACCTAGGCTGTTACACCTAGACTTTTAACCATCCTTAGACCATGCTGATCATGGCCGTAAAGATTTGGTTCAAACCTTGAAACCCTGTACCCTAAACTATGGTACAGGTTCTGTGATGGGTTTACTTCCATCACATGGAGAAACGCTACGTCGCAAGCTTTCTGCTCATAGTATTTTTCAAAACTTTGTATAAGATCCGTTGCTACGCCGCATTTACGCGCCATAGGCGCTACAGCCACTTGTGATAAGTACGCTGCTCCATCGCAAAGTTCTGCAAGGAGGTACCCTACCACCGGCCCATTATCGTTCTGGTAGACCCACACGAAGTCACTCGTTTGAATATGGTCCTTGAGCAATCGCTCAGTATACTCAGGTCCGAATGACTCACGGTAGATTTTATGAACTTGATAATAGTCTTTTGACGTATAGGGTCTTACGCTCATCGCTGGTTAGGGTTGATCTTCCTGCTCGAAAGCAACTTATCAACCTTCTCCTTGAACCCGGGTTCTCCGTTGAACCTACGCTGGTACTCCTCAGGAGGCATGGCATCAAGTGCTTTTAATCCTACATAAGTGCGAGCAGGATTTGTCACCCGTCCTTTAGAGTCGATAATGTTTGGCGATACGTACACAATATCGGACCCCGGTACTGGTGGAAGAGGGGTTCCTGAAGAGGTGTTAGTATTCGTCAAGGACGTTGACACACGCTGAACAGGCGCTACTGGAGCCGTTACACTAGGATCGAAGTTAACGATCTCTACCGGCTCAGTGCTAATCTTTCCCCCGATATCGCTAATGTTGTCGTAGTTGGCAACGGGCAAAGAGGGAGTAATGTTCTCTGGCAAGGTGGCTGGGGCGATGTACTCTTCGGGCTTGACTCCCTGATTGGGAATAGTTCCCCCGCCTCTCAGAAGAATGTCTGACAAACGATGGTAAGCCAGAGTAAAGTTTGCCTCGATAGGACCTAGATTGTACTTGTCCATCCAGTTGCAAATCGTATTCCAGTTCTCCGTACAGATGTAGTAATCTGGGTTATTTACAAGGAACTTGTCAACCTCTGAACGGATGATGCTGTCCTGTGCAGCCTTTTGAGAAGCTATTAGAGCTTCACGAATCTGATCTGGAGTAGCTCCATACTCAGCTTTTGACAGCCTGCGGTATGCCTCCCTAACCTTTGCGGGGTTAGTAATGTCCTGTGTAATCGCAATTAGGTCATCGGCAGACAAGTCTTCCGGTATGAAATTAATGGGCTCAGAAAACTTAGGAGCCTCGGACGGAATCTCTTCTGGTTCGAACTGCCCTGTCCTGTTTTTGCGATTAGCCTCTCGTAGCTTGCGCTGGAGGCGAACATTGTTTTCTTGTAGCTTGGAAATCAGCTCATCGGTAGTCTTATACTTGATGACCTGAGGTCCCCCCATGGGGATGCCGTTGTCATCTGTAGGCTGATACTCGTAGCGCTTCTCTTCAAGTACCTCGGGTGTCTCTAAAGTTTCTGTCATCCTGTCCCCTCCTCAAAGGCCAGTTTCTTCGAAATCAAAGTAGCTTACTAAATTGTCCGCATCTGTTGTGAAGTCCATATCAAGCTCACTTGCTGGATCTGGGTTGATGGCATCTTGTCCAGCCTGCTCCGCAAGGGTGTAGGCATGGACGTACATGTTCATTCTGTCTACCATAATCTGATAGATCTCAGTTGCTACTTGAGAACGACGGACCCTCTCGACGCAGTCTGCTGGGTTTGCAGTGTCAGCCTCTCTTAGTTCAACAAGGAACTTGTCAACCACACTCTTCAGTATTTTATGAAGAGCTGCGTAACCGGGCATCTTAGTGATGGTCGTTAGTGACCCGCATTCTGCGGCATCCGGCACGTACTCTGGATCGAATGTTAGCTTCAATCTTCTCCTCCCAGAGAATTAATACAGTCCAGCATCCGACAATGGATCTGAGAAAGCATCTAATGCCACATTGGGCATGATCTGCTGCGCGTGATCCACTTGAAACGCTGTTGCAGGGTTGTCGTCAATTCCGAAACTATTATGGTTAGCGTACTTACCGATCCCGAAGATCATGTCGTACTTAGCCTTTTCCTTGGATTCCTCAAAAATCTGTTGCTGAGGAATTGGCGCACCTTCCATATCTGCGTAGGCACCAAACTGATCCACAAGTATAGAAATGGCAGAAACAATGTCATCGTGCTTGTCGTCTTTCGTACCTGTGAACTGAGAAAGCTCTGAGTAAATATCTTCAAGGCCGTTGCACGACTGCATAAAGTAAATGCGATCATCCCCCAGCATTCTCACTACAGGTTTAGCTTTAGACAACTTAGAGGTTTGCTTGCTTCCCTTACCTAGAGATACAGACCGCAGAGGCACCATTATCTTGTGCTTAGCCATTTCACGGTTGACTTCAGTCTTCAGCCAGCCTATTCCCATAGACTCTTCTATGGCGATATGCTTAGGTTTCCACTGATACGCTACGTTGGCTATTTGCTTTGGTGACTCATATTCTGACCACCTGCCACGTTCCATGTTGATAATGTAGAATCTACCACCGCTTATCATGGCTGTTAGGATCACTGTGTAATCCGCCCAAGGCTTGCCTGAGTACGCCATGTCTACTGCTGACACAATAAGTCCGCTGTGCGGCCTTTGAGTGTGTGGTATAGTCTTTCTCTTCAACAGGTCTAGTGGAATCTTAACCTTGTTCCTCTTGCGAGGATCGTTCAAATACTTGATTGCAAAGCCGTCTTCATCCAGCTTTTCGTTCATCAGCCACTCATAGGTGAGTCGCTCGGGGAACCAGTAGATGTAGTCGTCCTGCTTTAGCTCTGCTTCAATTTTGTCCTTTGATTCAGGTTTTACCTGCCAGCATGCTCTAACGTAACAAATAACGTTGATGTCGCTGTTGTACTTTCCTTCATCAATAGATCCGATAATATGTGACTGCAGACCCTTAGCCTGCGCCGACTTCTCCTCATTCTTTAGGATCTGGGCGTAGAAATCGTTCTCGTCGTACGCCGTTCCAATAACGTCAATGAAGCCGTAGGGGTTCAACATACCACGGTTAACGCTGATTCTCTTGTTGACCTTCTCGATCTGGTCCTGTGTTCCGGTATTCTCAAGCTGGACTACGTCATCCAGTTTTAGGATCTCAAAGTGGAATCCCGAGAGAGTCTGCTCGATACCGGCAGCTCTTACAGTTGGCTCCTTGTCGGACTGCATGCAAGCAGGAGTATTGAACTCACCAGACTTTCCTGTACCCGGGGCAATGCAGTGCTCTGGAAAGAGCAACTGAAACATGCTTGAAGAGTGCTCGCCTGTTATGTCGTTCTTGACATCCTTGGCTTTAAATATAGCCTTACCCTTGGCGTCCGTTTCCTCAACTACAAGTTGTAGCTCAAAGTGACCACGAATCTGTCTTACAAAGGCCGTTGCCAGTGGCAAGGTGCCCGTCATAATCAGGATCGTAGTCTCAGGATAGTTGATAATCCACTGGACGGTATCACACTCGTCCATGGTAGATTTAAATCCGTTTCGAGGAACTAGAAGCATCCTTCGCTTGCGAGCGTTATCATACGTCTTCGCAAACTGCTCCATTGTGTTGAAAGTTGGGTCCTTCTGTACGAAGAACTCGTTGCATATATCCTCGTGGGTATGCAACGTCATATCGTGGTACTCAAGAAGCTTACACAAGAAGAAAAGATTAGTTTGAGCTAGGTAGCGAGTCTCTAGCAGCTCCTGCAACAAAGCGTCTTTGTTTTCCTCTGAAAGAGTAACCCCGCCCTGAGTAAGGGCCTTCTGCCACGAAAGCTTTACTTTCTTTTGCTGAACGTCTGTTAACTTGTTAAAACTTTTTTGAGCATTGGCGTAGAACGTCTCAGCATCCATATCGCGGTGCTGGTAGTGTGGGTCTAAGCGGCGTTCCTTTACTGCTTCCCTGAGTTCATCTAATTTCACAGCACGCTCCTCAGGTGCCTACGGTAGGAAGAACTTGCCAATATCGAGTCCTGCTCCTGATATAAATCCCCATACTTTCTGCCAAGGTCCCGGGTAAACGTACTCGTGGACGGCATGGGATACATCTTTTGTGGTATCCTGAACATTGGACATTACACTGTCTGTGTGCGTAATTGTCTCCTTGATTTCAGGATCGGACACTAGAGTATTTATGGATGTAGTGGCCGCTTGCAAATCTTGTACTTCGACTGTGAGGCTATCCTCAACAGGCTGTAGTCCTGCTACTGCCTTCGTAGTGGCTGACAAAGTTGCTTGCGCACTCTCAGTAATCTTGTTTTCGTTTTCTGTAGTTGAAACGACGGCAGCATTCATATTATTGAGGGTTGTGGTAATCTGCCCATTCCACTGATCAATCGACCTTTCCTGCTTAGTCATTAGCCTGTCGGAATGTGCGATTGTCAACCTAGCATCACGCATTACATCGTTGATCTGTGCTAGGGTGCCCGTTTTCTTAGCGTTGACTGCATCAAGAGTCGTGTTCATCTTGACAATGCTGTCATTGAGATTCATCAACAGTTTAGCCGTATGCAAACTATTGGTATGTACTGCCATAGAAAGTACAATGCAAAGGTATGAGAAGGCAATTAAAGCAATGCCCGATAGGGTTCCAAGAATTGCCTTCATCATAGTTTTTATCTCCTCCCAGAGATTACAGAGTTGTCACTACAGGAAGAATAGCTTCTACTTCCTCGATAATGCCTGTAATGGTGGCGCTCACCTTAGTAGCAGTGACGGGGTCCTTGATCTGACCCGCTGACAAGAGAGTCTTCAAGTTGCTGACAACAGCGTCTAGGAAGCTCTTGATAGTCACGCTTGACCCACCGGCTGTGGTGGCCAGAGTTGCTGCGGTAGCAAGGTCAACCTGCACTTCTTTAACGATAGCTGCAATTGCTGCGGCTGCTGGCTCGCCTGCTGTAAGGGCGATAATTGTCTCGGTCAAGGGAGCAATTACGGCTAGGGTGGCCGAAACTACTTGCTCGTCTTTGGCTGCGCTGCCAAAGACTTTCTTGAACCACGAACCTACTTTACTGAAAATACTCATTGATTTCTCCTGTACAACTGATGCTTCCGACACTATCTCGGGTTCCTGTGGGTATAGCTTTATGGTTCTTAATGGAGGCATTTCATCCTCTAATCTTTTTTTTGTATATTTGAATCTACGTTCACATTGGCATTAGAGTTAGGAAGATTGTTTGTTTGGTTCTGGGTCTTGACAGCAGAAGTGAACACAGTACACCCGCATCCAATAATGGTAGATGACACACTCACTACAGTTTGGGTGTCAAGCCCTATCATGTGGCCTAGAACTACAAACGCTGCTCCTAAAAAGAGGATTAAAAACCCCCATGCCTCTGTGGTCATAAGAGGATCTGGACGATTCATGATTACATACCTGCTGCTGGAGGGGCTCCCTGCTGAGGGGCTGCTGCTGCTGCTGCTGATGGATCTCCACCGGCTGCTGGAGGTGCACCGGGCTGAGCGCCTGCGCCTGCTGGACCGGCAGCGTCATTGCCCATTGTAGCCTGCATGTGAGCCATCATAGAGGCATCATCAGGTGTTACATGGGTCTCGTCTGGGTGCTCCATGTCTTTGTGGTGATGGGTGATGACGTGGCCACCACTTGCACCTTTCTTAACAGTTACGTGAGAAACTTCCTTTTTAGAAGACTTAGACTTGCCTGCGGCCTTAGATCCCGCGCTCTTATTCCAACCTGCCATCTTTTAAATCCTTTCGGTACTAAACCTGCCCCGTAAGGAGTGACGCCCACTTGCTCCTTGCAAATTGTTCGATTCCGGGGGAGGGATCAAACTTTGGGTAAACATCGTTACGGTAAATCTTTGAGGAGTGTAGGAAGCTGTACGGCATCCTTCCAAGTGTTCTGAGCCACATCAGACCTAGTGTTGGTCCTCTTGAGTGACCCGCATTGCATGCTACTAAAACTTTTTTCTCATCTACGTTATCACGTATGAAATCGAGACCCTTTTGAATCGCCTCCGGTGGAACGAAATTTGGGTCGTCAAGGTCCAGAAGATTGAGAGCGAGGACTCTACCCTTCTTTACCCAATACTTATTAGGTCCTTCAGGGGCTGCTTGCGTTTCATATCCAAGGATTTCTTTGTGACTCCCGGGTCCAAACTTAGCGCATCGAAGTGCTACCCAGTCTTTGTCATCCTTGATCTTTTCGTAATCGGAGTCTGAACCTACAAACACGTTTGGCGAAATTTGAACCATGATCCTAAGTACTCCCCTAATCCCCGAATCGCATTCTCGCTATCTTGTAACTTACCAAGAGCAGTGTTGCAACTGAAGCAAAGGATTCCTCGAATGCACTCTCCGCAAGATTTAATTCCAGGGCAACATGCATGATCGTGATCCACACAAAACTTTGTGTCTATTCCCGTACAACAAGGATTGGCGCAACGCTGTCCTTGGTCTTGCCAGATCTGGTTGTATTGCTCTCTCGTCAATCCGTATCGACGCGACAAATTACTATCGCTAGCTTTCTGTTTATACTCGACAGTAGACTTGTAGATTTTGTTTCTAATCAAGTGGCATTGGGTGCAACTTCTGTGCCCTTTGGAGTTAAAAGTAAAACTTCCCTCTTTAAACTCGTGTCCACGTTTACAGTGGGTTTTCATAAATGGCTGGCAGGGCAGGGATCGAACCTGCGACGGGCACGTTAACAGCGTGCGGCTACTACCGCTGAGCTACCTACCAATAAAGTTTCAAATTTCGAAATTCGAAAGGGGTGAGACAATGAGTGGTCGATCACCCCTTGCTATGCCCCTGCGGTCTCACTCACGCATGGGGAATCTTACTTAACGTTCTTCCCGACGCCCGGGAACTTGGCTTTCACTTTCTTGACAATGCTCTCAGGATTTGGTGCAAACTTTCTCATCTGCAAAGCCTTTACTGCATGTTCCTTGTCAGGAATTGGAAAGGAACCTTTAGGTCCCGCCTTAGGTGCCGCTGCACGTTGTTTCTTAGTCAATACTGCCATGTTCTCTCCTCCTCATAAATGGTCGGAATCGCGGACTCGAACCGCATCTCAGTCTCCAATAGACTGTGTCCTGAACCTTCGTACTCGCCGTACAATTAGACGATTTCCCGATAAAATGGTGGAGCGTCTCGGATTCGAACCGAGGAAGCTTCCGTGCAAGGGAAGAGGTTTCCCGCTAGCCTAACACCCCACTATAAAACTTTTAATTTACTTCAATACCCATTAACTGTCCTTGCCTGTCAGTACGATCAAGGGTGCCTGCTGTGCGGCCTCTGCCTTGGCTGCGGCTTCCTTCTTTGCTGCGATGCGTTTAATCTGTTCCTCTACAAAAGAGGTCAAGACGATATTGGCCCAATCTGTGGCGAACTGGATGGCTGCGGGCGGTAACGATACAAAGATGCCGTCGTACTTCCAGTGCTCAGCGAAGTCACAAGTCTGATCTACGGTTACTTGTAGTGCCATTGCGCCTCCTCAAGCGAACGGGTCTTCCTCTTCTTCGTGTGTTCTTTCTGATTGTTCCTTTGTTTCTAAAGGATTTGCCATGCGGGAACGGTTCATTAAGTAGGACTCAGCGAATTCCTTCTCCCACGCGTCTACTGGGTTCATCCTAGCTTCCCAAAGGAGTGCAAGGAATTTAACGGTAGTGCCGGATCTGCCTAGCTCCCTCAACTGACTCTTCCTCTTGTCTCTTAGTCTCACTGCGCCTCCTCAAGCGTAATGGATGTCACAGGGAAGGGCACTGTTTACCTGCCAGAATCTAACCCTTGTTCTACGTCCCATTGTCGAAACTATTCCACAGAGCTGTAAGCCGTCTTCCAAGCAAGCCTGATGGTCCTGCGGACTCATTACGGCATCCCATTGAGGATGTGAGTGCATGTCTCCAATAACGCGCTTACGCTGGGAATCAGCTAGGGACTTTACCCTAACAAATTCCTCGCCTGTGGGTTGAACACAATCTTTTGTTTGTACTTCGTACTCTTTGGCGTGCTCTATAGAGCTGATTATAAACTTGTTAGGGTGAACATACTCCCCGATTAGGTAAGCATGGATTTCGACGTTGCTATCCCTCGCCTTCTGGCGAAAGTAGTTTAGGGCGGACTTACTCACGACCACTTTCGAGTCCATGGGATTAATCCTAAAAACTTTTAAGAAAGCGTGACCTATCACTGTCAGGAGACAGGAGGAGGAGAGAGGACACGCTTTCCGTTGTCGATGGCGGGGAGCGTCAACCCGGCTAACTATTCTTTCCGGCGTCTGTAGCTCGTTTTGTGGTGCGGAATTTTAGGGGCCTATTTCACGTCGGAAGCCCTACTCGACGGAGAAACAAAAGAGTTCTCTCAATATAAGAACGATTCACGAGCCGATTTTTCTTTTACGAGTCTCCTGATACTGCTCTATATACCTCTCAACTTCTCTCTTATGAGACACATAGTGGTCATACCCTGCCATATACTGGTTACATGGATAGCAAATAAGTCCACGGGTGCATTTACCGCATGTGGGTGGCTTTTGGCAGCAAGCATGGTCATGGTCTACACAGAACTTGACCATCAGTTCTCCGCATTTACCGCAAAAGTTTTTCTGTTTTTGCAAAATACTTGAAAGATCTTTAAAATGAATACTATACCGTCTCATTAATAGGATAAGTGATTTCCAAGTCATTTTCCGATAATTGATAAACGGCTCTATGTGTTCTCTAATCTCGGGCGTAGGGTGCCCCAACGGGCTACATTTTTCACATCTATGATCGGAAAGCGCCGCGCATTTATGAGTTTGATACATTTCCCCACAAGAAACGCAACCTCTCACTCCTTCTGGTATAATTTTTATCACTCCTCAATGACCTCTTCCTTCACGTACTCTGTCCCTTCGACCAACACTTCTAGAACATGCTCGTCATATTTAGCCACATCACTGTTAAAAGAATTCTTGACAAAATCTTTTCGCAAATTGTTGGCTATTGTAGCCACAAATCCTGAGAAATTTCCTCCATCTACATACAAACTCAAAGCATCGTTCCCCGGGTAATTAGGAAGCGATCTCCAAACTTTTAACATGGTGTCGTGGGCAATGTCTTCGCAGTCGTTAGGCATTAGGCCGTCAAACCACGCAACCACAGATTCTCTAACTGTAACGAGTAATTCTTCAACTTCGTTACTTTCTAAAAAGTTTTGATATGCATCATTCAGTTTCTGTGCTGTCGCCATGATCGGCTTTCCTCATCTTTCCCTCGGTCCATCGGGTGGACGCGAAAATTACTTGCGGCGTATTCTCTACGGGCTCCGTCGCTTGAGTAACCGGGAAGGTGAACTTCCAAGCATTCTGGATCGCTAGCACTCGTTCGGTGGGGGTTGGGAGAAGCAGCAAGTCCATCAACTGCATCCCGGGTTTAAGGCTCATAGCTGTCTTTGGTAGAGACAGCCGTGGTTTGCGCTTCTTCTTGGCCACATGGCCCAGCGCCGATGTTTCTGGAATCTCTGTCATGTTCTCCTGCAGTCTCACCTATGGCAAGACTGATAATGAAATTATACTACCATAAACAAAAAAGTACAACAAAAATAATTCTTGACTACAAATCAAAATACCTGTATCATTACGAAATGAGGATTATTTCCATAAAACGACATGCTGCACACAGGCCTCCTCTCTGGAAGACCTACAAGTCTCCTGAGGAGAAGCTTAAAAACCACATAAAAGCGTGCCACGATTCACTTCAAAGAGATCCTAAGTGCCCTGCTTGCAAGGAGTTGACAGATGCGATTAACGTTACACTTTGACGGCAGTTGTTGGCCGAACCCCGGTGGTCTAGCCAAGTACGGTTGGACTTTGCACACTCCGAGTGGCGACCATTCAGGACATGGCTTTGCGGGAGAAGGTCCTCACGTCTCCAACAATTATGCTGAATTCTACGCCATGGCCGAAGGACTTTCACTTGCTCTCGCAGTCGTGCGCCATGGAGGTTCCATTGAAGTATTAGGTGACAGCGAGGTTGCTATCAAGATCATGCAAGGCGCGTATAAAGCCAGAAAGGACAAGCTCTATTGGCCCCAATATGACCGCTGCATGAAACTCCTTAAATGCTTGCACGATTTGGGCATATACGTTGAGTTCAAGTGGATTCCAAGGGAGCAGAATCAAGAGGCGGATACTCTTTCAAAACTTCTTACAACTGATCCTGTGTCACCTGTCTTAATCGAAGAGGCCGAAGAGTTACTAAAATGAGAACTAAAACAATTGGAAGATCTAAAACCCTGCAACAGACTCATTGTGCAAGAAGCCAATACTTTGTAGAGAACACCGAAGTCATGCAAGAGGCAGTTGCATACTTAAAACGCTTTCTGTTATAATAAAACTGCTACACAGATTTACTCACTATGCGCCCATCTGAATGGAGACTGCGCGGTGCGAACAACTTGACAAGTATCTAGAACGCAATCTTCTTTTCCCTCAGCGATGAGGTTTTCTACACGGGAACGTGCAACCGGCTTATCGACCGTGTCAACAAACGAGTCTAAAAAACGAAGAGCATAGCGGGGAACCTGAACACTAAATCCTTCCAATAAACGGGAAGGTCGGACAGGCAGGTTTCTTTAGGTGGTTGGGTATCTGAAAGAAGACTGAGAGAGGCTGCAAGCTAATACTCGGACAGGAATGCTGGAGGTGTGTTCAATTGACAAGCAAGAAACTTAAAGCCATGATGGAAGCCCAAAAGAAGGCTAGGACAAAGCCTAACCGCCAAGCTAAGATGTCAACTGACAGTAAAGTGGTTTACGTGCCAATCGTCCGTGCTATAATTACAAAACAAACACAGGAGGAAAGTGCAGCCACGTAAACTAGTCCCATTCAACACGGAATCACTAAACATTACGATCAACGACCACGCTGCCCTAGAAGCCTTCTTCGAGTCAAGAAAGGCCAAGGGTGGCGTGATCGGCCATGACATCGAAACCACGATGCATGATGACTTCTTCACTCGTAAGATGCGAACGTCTCAGTTCGGGGATCAGAAGGAGCAGCACGTTCAGGACCTTCTAGCCCTTTGTGACGGAGACGGTGACCTGCTTGCGAACGCTCAGGGACACTTTGGGAAGAACCTCCACCACGCACCCAAGCTGAAAGCCTACGTAGAGTCTGTACAAAAAGTTTTAGAATCTGGAGAATTTACAAAGGTAGGTGTCAACCTTGCCTTTGAATACATGACGTGGTACTGGTGCTTCGGTATCCGCATGTGGAAGCTGTGGGACTGCTCTCAGGTTGAGCGCGTAATCTACGCCGGGGCTCACTCCCTGAAGCAGTACGCATTCTTTGCGCTTGACGCCATGGCTGAGCGCTACTTCGGGATACTCATCAACAAGGATCTGCAGACATCGTTTACTATCGACGGTGAACTTTCCCTCGACCAGTTCAAGTATGCCTGCGTAGATACTCGTGTCCCTATGGGAATCAAAGGGGCACAGCAAATCGTTCTGGACGGGCGCACAGCCAAGAACAACACAAATCCCGCGAACGCATCAATCCTCGCATACCTCGACCCATTGGTGACCGGAGACGACCTCAACAAGGCTGCTGAGATTGAGAACAATTGCATTGGGTCATTTGTTGACATGCATGTACAAGGAGACCGTCTCGATACCGAGCGCTGGCTGAAGCGTGTCGCCGGAAAGAAAAAGGAACTGATAAAGGTCATCTCAGAGATGGATGACATCTTTATTCCCTTGGTTGGAAAGAAGACCGACATCGTTACCGATGAGGACATTGAAGCTGCTCGTGCCAAGTGGAAGGCTTACGCTATAGAGACACCTGAGGAGAAAGAACTTAAAAAGGTTACTCAAGAAGAACTAGATCTTGGAAAAGCTATAAGAGGTTCTTTAAAAATCGGTGAAAACGTAGACGATCTAATCTCCTTGAGGGACAAGCTTAAGGCCGAAAGGTTGCAGAAAGCTGCTGGTCTTGCTGACCAGAGAGTTGCAAAGAAAGAGATTCTAAAGAAGCAAGCTTCTGAGTTAGGTAAGAAGCGCACACGCCTCAATAGGCTGGCAGCACAATGTGAAGGCGAAGCGCTAATCCACTACAAGTCTAATGCGCAGTTGAAGGTGTTGCTTATTAAGGAGTTTCCCAGCCTAAAGAGTATCAAGAAGCTGGATGATGACGTACTGCAAAAGTACAAAAAGAAGCATCCAGTAATGGCGCTTATTCTGAAGTACCACAAGCTGTCAAAGGAGATTGGAACCTATGGAGATCAATGGGCAAAGTGTTGGGTTACCCACCCTTGCAAGGAAGAAGGATGGCTCAATCCGGGTACAGGGCGTCTGCACCCAGTTTACAATCCCTTCGACGCCGAGACTGGACGTTCTAGTTCCGAGAAACCTAACGGACAAAATCTCCCACAGGACCCTGAAATTCGTCACTGCTTCATCGCTGATCCTCCTGATGAGAGTATAAGAATTTGCCGAGACTGTAAGGTTGAGTGCCAAGAAAAATTTAACAACGGTAATGGTGGATGGCTATGCCCAACCTGCTTTGTCATTAGGGCTCTAGAGGATACCGATCCTGAAGAGTACGTTCTAGTCACAGCCGACATGAGCGGTGCGGAACTTCGCATCATTGCGGAACTCTCAGGGGACCCGATCTGGATTGGCTGCTTCGAGCGCGGAGAAGATGTTCACTCCGTAGGTACCGAGATTCTTCAGGGACAGAAGTGGGTAGATGCTACAGAGGAAGGGTGCCTCTACTACAAGGTTGTAGACGGTAAGCAACTCAAGCACAAGTGTGAATGCAAGGGACACAAGAAACTCCGTAACGGTACAAAGGCGATCAACTTCCTGCTTGCTTACGGTGGTGGTCCCAACAAGCTGGCACAGGAACTGGGCATCACAGTTGATGAGGCTGTGGCCTTGATGGAGCTTCACGAGTCTATGTTCCCAAGAGTCTGGGCGTATTTGGCCAAGTCGGGCATGAACGCCAAGATGACGAAGAAGGCTTTCGATCTCTTTGGTGGACGAAGACTGTTCCCGAAGCCGACAGTAGAACGGGCAATTCAGTGGTGCAAGGACAAGAAGGAGGAGAAGCTTCAGCTTCCTCCCGAGGTTCAGCAGAAGAACATAGCAGACTACATTCTTCAGCATGGTAAGAAGCCCGATAAGGATACGCTGTTTGATATTACGCATAGGAAGCCTACGCAGAAGGAGATTAACAGTGGACTCGGAGCGCTCGCGGGAAGCATTGAGAGACAGGGTAAGAATCACGCGATCCAAGGCAGTAACGCTCGAATTGCTAAGATTGCTATGGGGTCGGGATTCGATCCAGATGGGAAGCCATATCTATGGCATTTATTCGGGCAGTACAAGGCTCGACTCATCAAATTTGTCCACGATGAACTCGTTGTTTGCTGCCCAAAGCGCTATAGCGAGCAAGTATCTGCACTCATCAAGGATGCATACAAGAGGGCCGCAGCAGAACGGATGACTCAGGTAATCATGGAGTCGGAAGCGAATACGAGTTTCTATTGGGAGAAATAATGGCAGAAAAATTAAAAACTTATAAGAAGAAGCTTGTGCTTCCTCAGTACTCTACGGTCAGTAATGAGCCTTACACAGTTTTGTTAGTTGTGACTGATAATGTAAACGAGTACGTAGAGAAAAGTTTTCCTAATTTAAGTGACACCAAGCAGGGAGCATGCCACGTTTACCGGAACTACGAGTCCCACATTATTCTACCCTTTGACGCCAGTATCAGTACGGTGGTACACGAATGCTGGCATTGTGTCTACAGAATAATGAAGACCATTGGGGCCGAGCTGGAAAATGAGGTGGTAGCGTATACTCTAGGATGGATCACGGAGCAGGCTACCGACTTCTTGTACTCTACTCCCGAGTACAAGAAGCTGGCTGTCGAGCAACTTAAAAAATTAAATTCAAAAAAGCCCTTGACAAAGAGGAAGACAAAGCGTAAAGTGTAGAAAGTAGCAGAGGCAATTGAAGTGAAACGTCACGTTGCGGACCTCGGTTCGAATCCGAGCAGGTCCACCACCATGGGATTGAAGAGCGGGAGTAACGTTACCCGTACAGACACGGACTGGGTAAAAAGATCTGCTGATCACACATCTTCCACCGTGGTCCCATGCTGATGGGCCTGAAATGGTTTCGACGGAACGGTTAGGGCGATCATGGATGCCGAAGTGAACAATAAACGCGAAGGTAACTTCTCGTAAGCGTTTCAACAACTACGGTGGAAACACCAGCGTTGTTGCAGCGCGACTGGTAGCGTAAGCTAACCGGGGATGGCCCCTATCCTAGCAACAGAAAAGGGGCAAAGTTCTTACGAGAAGGGCTAACCGTTCCGCCAAGAGAGTAATGCCCGTAAAAATAAATAGTATTCTTGGATGCTTATACTGCCTCAGGGAACAAGTAACCCAGAGGCAAATTTGTAGAAACAATGGCAGGCGTTGTCCTACATTTAATTATTCACCTGCTGAAGGGGCCAGTCACTTCATAAACGGCTGGCAGCTATTGGCATAGTCTGACGTTCCACCTACGAGAAAAGACTATTCAAAAACAAGTGAGGTAGGTGGGTTTGGCAGCACACCCCAGAAAGCTGCCCCTAGGCATTATGGAGAAAGACTAATGGCACGCAAAAACAACCCAGCCCTCGAAGCCCTGAAAATCAGAGTGGAAGAACTTAACAAGCAGATCCGTGAGGAATCACAGAAGCTGCTCAACGTCGAATTTGTAAAGGTTTTCGAGAAGTTTCCCAAACTGATCAGCTTCTCTTGGCCTCAGTACACTCCGTACTTTGCTGACGGGGATGAGTGCATTTTTCACGTAAACCCAGACAGCTTGATTCCAGACTTCACGGATGAGAGTGCCGAGGATAGCGATTTCGAATATGAGAAAAAGGACAGCGAATTTGTGAATGTCGGTGGTAAGTGGCAGACGACCAAATTGGAAGTCTCACCTGAGAAGGCTCTAAACAACGAAGCCTACGATGAGATCTACGAAATAATTTCGTCCATCGACGACCAGACCATGAAGGAGATCTACGGTGATCACGTCAAGGTTTCCATCACCAAGAATGAAGATGGAGGGATCACGGCGAGCACCGAGGAATACGAGCACGACTAACCAAGGAGAAATATGCCAAACGTATGGTTTTCGAGCGATCCGCACCTTGGACACGCCAACATCCTTACCTTCAAAAGGGAAGATGGTAGTCCTACGCGTGTGTTCAAGGACATCGACCACCACGATGAGTACTTGATCGAACGGCACAACTCTGTAATCCAGCCTCAGGACAAGTGGTACTGTCTGGGAGACGTGACTATGAATCACAAAAAGTTTTTGTCCAAGATTGAGAGATTCAACGGGCACAAGAGATTGGTGCTGGGAAACCATGATGCCGCATCCTCCAAGGAGTACCTGAAGTACTTCGAGGAACTGTACAGCATCAGGGTTCTAGATCATATCGCGTTTACGCATATCCCTATCCACCCTGAAAGCTTGGGCAGGTTTACTGCCAACGTGCATGGTCACATCCACCATCAGGAGTCCCCCAAGGGTCTGTACTTCAAGGGCAACAAGGAGGCATTTCAGCAACGTTACATCAACGTCAGTATGGAAGCCTTGTACGATTACACTCCGGTATCGTTGGAGGAGATCAAGCAGCGTGTGCGCAAATGGCAGTAAACTTGAACACGGTAATGGATGAGCCTACAATGCCTGCAGAGGCAGTGCAGGCTCTTTTCAAATGCTCTAACGGTAACGTTGTCATGAAGGCTCGCGTGGGTCATGGCGGATGGGAACGGGCACTTTTTTGTGATGAGTGCAGGAAGCTTCAATCAGTAGATGCATTACTCCTGTTGGCCAAGAGCGAGGAAGAGGCCTTTCAGAAAATGCTAGCGTTCTGCGCAGAGCACCGGCACGAACCTTTTACGCGTAATGTTGTGGTAAACTCTATGGAGACGGTGCAGGAAAACACCGGCAGGCGTATAAAGGAGATCTGATGCTGGGAGATGAGATTGAGCTAAAGCGTCAGGAAAATGTTGTTAAAAAGTTTCGTGCAGATCACCCTGAATACGATCCTGCCAACTCCGAACAAAACAAATGCTTGGTAGATATCATAGAGAATTCTAAAAGACCTTTTACCACGGAGACCATTGAGTGGGCGTACAAGGAGCTTATTTTTTATAATTCATGGATAGAGGCATTTAAGAATGGTCCGATTAATTTTGAGCCAGTTAGCCCTCCCGCGTTCTACGGAAATTCTATTGCTTCTATGGGTACCTCGGGTACCTCTTTTACCCTTCCAGAAGGGTACAATGAAACTGTAAAACAGGTTGACGTAAAGCCTGCTAAGCAATATGATAAGGACATACTTCCAACAAGCACTGTGAGGAGAATTAAAGAGTATGATTGAGTCAGTAGATATACCGGCAGTGGTTGCCCTTTTCATAGTAGCAGTGTTTGCAGGGGTCCATCTGGTTCACTACTACGGAAAGAAAAAGTGAGGTACCATGGCATTCACTGAGGCACAAGAGACAGTAATCAAGGACGCACTGCCGGATCTTTATCAGCAGCTTGCCGATCTGCAGGCGCAGGTGGGAAAGTACGAAGAGAAGGTTCAGGATCTAACAGAGCGCTTACAGTCCATGGAGAACTGGCGTAAGGCCCTCCGTCTTCGCATCCGACAAGAAGGATCAGCTACATGACACCCATGATGAAAAAGTTTTATCAGAAACGATTCGAAGAGGGTGCTATTGTATTTTCCCACAATGAGGTCAGGGATATCACACAGGTCGAGCACCATGGCTTTAAGTTTTACGTAGAAACCCCTTGCTTCTACTGTCCACTGTGTGGTACAAGTAAGGAACGTTGCAAGTGTGGAGTTGAAAAATAATGAGCACTGAAGACAGCCGATTCGAGTACCCTTTGGAGTTTGTGAAGCAGCACGTCCTCGGGTGCTTTGAGGCGTCCAAAGCCTGCGCCCTTCTCCCGGGCAAGCCTCATCTCTACCATGTAGAGTTCCTGAAGCGAGATGGGTTGGATGATCAGCTTCCTAGCAACCTTCCTGTGGACTTCTTCCTAGAAGCCCACTGCTCCCCCTGTGAGGAAGTGTCTTGGTACCTTCACACTCGGGAGAACCGACCTGTGTTCGAAGGGTCGTCCGAGCCGGATCACAAATTTGTAGAGGACAATGCTGCAGGGAATCTTACCTACATGACCGAGGTCGCTAAGCAGCAGCTAAAGAACATGCTAAGCATGCTGGACCATACGGTCCCACCAACCCCCGAAAATCCTGAAGAGTCTGTGACTGATACATTTACTGACACCTTTGGCTGCAACGCGTGTGCCGTAGTAAACTCAGAGCTTCCGCACAGCCGTTCCTGCAAGGCACGTAGAAGCAGATTTGACAAAATTAACAAGGAGCTGGGAGGTGGGATCAGTGGAGTTTAACTTTACTATGAAGCAGTACTATCTTGACGATAATAATGAGCCCGTAGAGGTCAAGGATCTTTTAGAGTGGGCTAGCAACCCTCGTTCCCATGTTCCTGTAGACAGAACAGAAATAGGAAAAGCGGTCGTCTCTACTATTTTTCTGGGATTATCTGATATATTTGGTAATCCGGTCTTCGAGACCATGATCTTCGGAGGACCCTTGGACATGTACCAAGAGCGTTGCCGGACTTGGGCGCAGGCCTTGGAGCAGCATGCCGAGGCAGTAAGTTTACACAATGAATCTTTGGAACTAAGGAGGATTAAGGAGTGAGTGCTTTGAAGGCTTTTAAGACTTTTGAACAGAAAGACTGCAAGGCATGTGGAAGCGCCTTTGCCCCAGAGGTTCAGAAGATAGCCAACCATTGCTCAGCGGACTGTCTCTATGAGGTTACAGGTAAACTTACAATAGAGTGCAAGATTTGCGGAGATGACTTTGATCCAGAGTTTACAAAAACTTTTAACAATTGCGGGTGTAAATTATGAGTGAGATACCTGATCAAACTTGCGTGCACGGCGATCCCAATCCCGTTACCAAGTACGGTGCAGGATGCTTGTGCCCATACGCCTGCCCAGTCCACAATACCAAGGGAGACGACAAAAGAGAAATTCTTAATGGCATGTCTGGGGACTTCGACTGGGAGCGCCAGAAGGCCAAGGTCCCAACCAAAAGGTGTCAGGAGTGCGTGGACCTCTATCCAGGTGCGCCTTGTTCTAAGCATGCGACCTCCCCGAAGGCCATCAGGTAACCCTGACAGGCGAACGGGGAGGCTTGATCTGGGTAAATATTGTAACGGATCAGTCTAGTCAGTCCGGCAAGATTGTTTCCATGTGACGGTTGGCACAGAAGTAGCACCACGGTTCGTTAAGCTCGTGGCACCTGCAAGTACACCTTACAACGGACGCGGGAGCCATCAAGTGGCGCTCGTAGTCCATGTAAGCCATAGGATTAGGCCATAGGCAACTCGCTGGGCTATCGACGGTCGCCATGGTCACCTCCGTTATTCTGGTGCCCACTACCCCCATTAGAGCCTCCGTGGTACTCCCTCCCGGGAGACTGCCCATGGTTGATCTGATCCTGTCTTACGTTTTGGTAGTGGCTCTCGCCATTCCCACGGTTGTAGTCCCTCCCGTGTCCTTCCCAAGGTCCCGCCCCTCTGAAGTGTCCCCCGTAGAAAAACTCAGGCCCCCAGTACCCATAAGGAGCACACTCGTAGGGCGCATACCCGTAGTACCCATATGAGCAGAACGGTTCCCCTGCTCCCACCTCCGGGACAGCTATTTGGATTCCTACTTGAGGTGAGATTACTTCGGCATGAACGGTTGACACCGGGAAACCCAGCGCAAAGCTTCCCACCACTACTGCTACGGAAGCCAGCCTCTCCATGTTCTGCCAGTTGGACCTCAGGGAACGGATTATCAGCGTTGAAAGCTTCGGGCGCTTGGCAGCGCGTGAGAAGCTGGAACGGTAGGTGACGGAATTGTCAAAATCAAGGTTATTCAGTGAGGAGCTGGTGTGATTCTTCAAAAGATTTTTCATGGTTCTCCTATACCCCCTCAGGGGTCGATACTGTAGATTTTTTGACAAGCGGGTCGCCCGTTGCTACGGTTGGTGCGGTACAGATTACAACTCTTTTACAAAAGATTACAAAAGGTTATTTCGATGGAGCTGACAAAACATCATCAGCCGTGGCTATAAGAATGTCATTGGTAACCTTAAGCCGAGCGTGGATCTCTCCACTGGCTTTCAGGGCCTTCTCAACTATATTAAGAACCAGCAGCGCCCTGCTCTCCCGGTCCCTCTTCTTTACTTCCCGTGCTCTCATACCTCCTCCTTTCCGTCAAGATTACTTTCTTCCTCTCGACTAAAGTAACTTTACAGGACCCCGAAGTCACAGTATGGTCCCGATTGCTCACAATAAGGATTATTTTGAAAATTCTTTAACCTCCCTAAGACAGTCCCTAAAACCTCCCTTGACTACCGGTACCTACCCCAGACTCGATTACAGGTAAACAGACCACCTATCACTATTACAAAAAAATTACAATAAAAATACAAAAGTACCTTGACAAATAGGGTGGTAAGTACCTTTAAGACCCCCTAAAAGTCCCTGCTAATAGGCTGAAAAGAAGGTACTTAGGGACTCCTGAGAAAAAGTACCTTTAAGGGACTCCAAGGACCTTGACAGGACTTGACAAAGAGCTAAAAAGGATGCTTTAAAGACGAGGCCTGCCCAGCGCAGCGCGAGCCTCACCTCCCCGGCGGACCCTGCACGTCGTACCCTTGCGGGGAATGCTTAACAATCCTTTTAGAATCAGTACTTTACAGCATGCTGCTACTAGGCTGAAAGACGAGCTCAAAAGCGCTAACAGTTCGGGAAAGGCTAACCGGTAGACGGCCAGCATGCATACCCTGTTAGCCTGTTAGCGTCTTGTTAGGATGGTCTAAACCCTTTGTTATCAGTCTTTTAGCAGCCTGCTAGCAGGGTAGACTAGTCAATTCAACATTTCGACTAGCAGCATGCTGGCCAGCAGACTGACAGTGCAATCTATCATCTATGACAGTGCAACCTATCAGGGCATGATCTAGCAGTTTTTTATCAGTGTGAGCCGAGCCGAGCCTAGGCTGGTAGCAGACTGGTAGCAGTCTGGTAGCCCAAGGTGAGTCATGACTGTAATGTGTAAGGTCTGTATGCGCCTAGGATGCCCGTATAGCGCTTCATAGCCTATGGGTCTATGGTTTGTACTGTGTACGCTCATGAGCGCTCTGCTAGTGCTCTGCTAGCCTTATAGCCTATGGGTCATATGGTCTATATATTGTCTATGGTGTCTAGCATGCCCTATAGCGCTTCGATGCATGCCCAGCCATACCGTATAGCCTGTAAACGTTACAGACGCCTAGTCATCTTGTAACGATTACGGTCATATCCCTTGCAATGAGCAATAGAAAACCCTGCTAGTTTTTGGCTAGCAGGGCATGGTCTGTAATGGTACGGGTTTAGATCAATTCAAAGCCTGTTACCAGACCTTCATGGGTTACTGTGCCATCAGCGTGGATAATCGCCATGTTCTGTCCTGTCCTTTCCGTAATGAATACAACGTAAAAAAAAAAAGGCTAGCCGATTATGGCTAGCCTAGTCAAGGGAAAATGAAAAACTTTTATCTGTTTTCGTTCCAAAAGCAGTCGCCACACAAATGGGACAGCATGTAATCGTATCGCGTAGGGCAATGCATACCGCACCGCACGCACCGTTTCTCCGCTACCAGAACATCGTACAAATGTTGCGCTGCAGCATCTTGCGCCGATTGCTTGTCAAGCGTACGCGCTATTGCTTTACGTGCATACGCGGATTCATTCACTGAGAACCTACCAGATGGCATAGGTTAGTCCAATCCCTTTGCGCAAGTGGAGCATACTGGACGAACAATACTGGTAGACTTCCCACACAATGCGCAGTTGTGCACGTTAGGCGATTGACTCGCTTGCCTACGGTTAATCTCTATGATGCTGCTACCATGTTGCATTTTGTACCCTGCCCTTCAGATTGAAATGCCTTAGTCTACCCTTTTACCAGATACAAGGATGTAGCGCAAGTATTTTTTGGAGCGCGTCTCGACGTGCAATAAAGCAATTCAATGGCCAAACACTGTGGAAAAACTGTGGATAAAAGACTTTATTTTAGGGTGAATACCCCGCATTTGAGCGGGGTATCAGTGTAACGGTACAGATACAGGCTAGTCTGTAAGCTTACCGGCAGTCGCAAGAATTACGTTAGCAGTCGGGGGGATGGCAAGATGCTCCACCAGTAGACCATCGGCATTTTGAGTGTAGACTAACAGATTGATTCCGTCAGTCGTAGATTGTACGCGTATCGTTACGATGTCGTTTTCCATGTTTAACCTCGAAAACAGACTAGCACGAAAACTAGTCTGAAAGAAAATAAAAGAAGTTGTATGCGCCAAACTTTGAAACGTGCTATTGTGAATGAGTCTGCATTGCGGACAGAAATGGAAGGGTAGACAATGAGCTATGCAGTTCTGTTTTCGAATAACCCCAAACCACAGTATTACGTGGCATCCTCTGCAATGCATGCTGTAAGCATTGCTAAAACATTAGACGGTAACGTTTACGGCAAGGTCATTGCCGTAATGGCTAACCGTTCGTCTTTCAGGAGTGTATAGCCATGGCCGCTAAGATTAAAGCGCTTAACTTAGGGAAACGTGGTAATAATTGGACTATCCAAGCTTTGTTTACCGATAATGGGGTTAACGATGTAGTGCTTATCGGAAGTGGGGACTATGACGATAGTGCGTCTCTCACTATGGATGAGTTTAGAAAACTCATCACATTAGGCTCGGAGTATCTTCATCTACTTGATACTGGATTCTGGGGGGATAAATAGCCATGAGCATTTTTAACAAAGAACATCTGACGATTGAGGAATTAGGTTCCGAAATTAGGCGCATCGATTACCTACGAGCCGATGCCGTCAACTGCTTTTACAAGATGTCCGATTCCATGTTTATCACCGTAACCCATGCCCTAGAAGTCTACCGGGAAGAATTGGTAAAAGAGATAGCAACTAGGGAAGAGGCATAGGCATGCCGATACTAGACGAATCTTTCAACGCGCTAACCGTTACCATGGCCAGCCGTTTGCAGTGGATACCGGTAGACTATGACCCATACGCCACACTTGCGGAAATGCAAGCGGACTATGCCCTAACCGGTCGAATCAGGGTATCGACTCTGCACAGTGATACCTCAATTTATGGCGACCCGTTTATCAATTGGTGCGGAAGGGCATGGCACGACTATTGCCATCTAGCCATGAATGCAGAATTTGACGCTACAGGGGAGATGGAAGCGTCTATCTATCAACGTATGGAGATGGGATTTAACTTCCACCATCTGCCAAAGTCTACCCTTAATTGGTACGCAAGTATTATCAACGCAGAAGTAAACGGGCAAGTTGTGTACTACATGGAGCATGGCGATTTTCCCAGTAACGGTTACGAATTCACTAAGGGGTACTTAGGACTATGACCACATTTTCTCATCGCATCTTGACAGAGAATATCAACAGACCTTTGATTGTCGATATCCTGTCCAAGTACTTCGATTCATTCACGTTAACTGAACACAAAGGATATTGGAAAGGGGTACCGGAAAGTAGTCTTTCGGTCGAAGTAATCGGCGCAGCGTACGCCGATGTACTACGCGCTGCATCGGCCATACGTACCGCAAACAATCAAGACGCTGTACTAGTGTTCTCAGTCAACGGAAAACAAACTGTAGTGTCTGTATAGCGCTGTATCCCCTTATTTATTAAGGGGATATCGGTATACAAACTACCAGAATGGAAGGGTACAAAATGCGTGTAAGAGTCAATTCACTGTATCGATACAATCCGGTTCTATTAGACCGTATAGATGGGCGCACGTCCCTACAAATGGGGGATATCGTTCGCGTTATAAACGTGCATGGTTGCCCTAAGGCGAACGTTATGGGTCACTGCTACGTTGGTGACAAGGTAACTGGGAAGTTTATCGGCATGGTTTGCTGCAGTTCCCTAGAAAGAGTAGGTAGAAACTAATGGTCGTAATGACTCGTGAATTCAACATCTTGCGCCTCTATCTCTCTGCTACTGCAGACCAAAGGGTAGCAGGTGAAACGTGGTATAACACTGCAAGGGAAGAGTGCAAGCGACTGGCCAAACGCTACCACGTTGATTATCGTTGCGCTGCTGGAGTGATAGCAGCATTATCCCCTCGTCAAAAGTGGCATCAGAACAAAAAAGACGCTGAAAAAATCTTGCGCGATGCAGTAGCAGGTTCTAGCGTAATGCCAAAAGTGGGAGCATTCGGAAAGAATGCTCTTAAGGCATGGCGCATAGCCCATGGGGAATCCCCTGCCAAAGTGTTGGGCGGCCCTAAGGTGAATGCTTTTTATCGGAACATATGCGGAGACTACAACGGGGTTACCGTCGATGTTTGGGCAGCAAGGGTAGCGGAACCTTATAACCGTAGGTTTGTGGGTCGGGATAAAGACTATCAACTAATAGCCGATGCATACCGCAATGTGGCCGAACTGGTAGGTTCGTTTCCTGCCTTTGTGCAAGCGGTATGCTGGGTCACTGTGAGAAAGGATGCAGCATAATGACTCCAAAGGAATGGGCAGAATGGATTAAAGCGCTGCATCTAGAATCCTTAGCAGAGTCATACTTACAGGCTAGATGGAGCGCTCTTTATGACCCTTGGACGCGTCAAGGTCACAGGGGCCAGAACTGGTAAGCAAAGCTAACCCGTAACAAGTAAAAGGGAACCATAAAAATTGGTTCCCTTTTTTTATTGATATTTAAGTCAATTTACCTCTTTAAACGGCAAATAGTTGATGCATAGATCAATAGGTCACCAAAAAACTTTCAGGAATGGCCCTTCTAGGGGCATTTGAACGTTTGGACATACTAAGGTATCAAAAACTTTTATCGACTCGTTCTAGGGGCACTGTAGCGCAATTACAGGCATATCCCATATAGACGTGGTATACTGTTTTCAGTCTAGATAACGACCGCTAGACACTTAGCAAGGAATAGGCAGGGTACAGACAAAGGGTTAGCAGGGTATCGGGTTAGGACTCTTACCAGCATGCTGGGAAGAGCTCTCACTCATCCTGTAACCCAGTCTGTACCCTTTTTTGCGTTTGCCTATAAGAATCAACGGGTTAGGGAATGACGGGGGATAAACCCATGAGAATCAACGAGATACAGTTCTTGGAATCGAACTTCCGCAATTTGGAATTTGAAATACGCTTTTTGGAAAGCTGCGCCCAAAAATCAACCTTTTAACGCGATTTCCAAAATTCCAACGAAAAATTAAAACCCAAAACTTTCACCCCTGACAACGCGAGGGGGAGAGCAAATCTCCAACCAAAAGTTAAAAGTCCAAATTTTCCCCGGCTGACATCCAGACTGACATGTTGTTTTTTCCACAGGTTGACAGAAGTAATTAAAACTTTTTCCTTGCATCCCAGACTCACATGTGTTTATATAGATCCTGTAAGCACGTTAGCAAGATGCTGTTAGGAGGACCCAAAATTATTATGGATTATCCACCTATAGCTATCTGAGGGAGGTATTACAATGACTACAGCAACAATGACCACGATTTCTAAATGGAACAGTGATGATTGGTGTCCTGTGTGTAAGCTAGAGCGTGATAATTGGACACTCTTGATTTACTGGCGATATAACAGATTGGGGTATGACTGGAGGTATTTTGATACTTATGTTGATGGCGGGATTCTTGATGATTTGGACGATATGTGCAAACTTATTGAGGGTTTCTGTGAAGTAGATGCTTGAATTAAGGGCAGCGTAAGTAATAGCTGCCTCAGCCACATAATCCGATTGGTTGCTATAGTCAGGGCCAGACAACAGAGAGATTATAGAACGTAGCTAGGATATGTGGCTGAGGGAGGTATTAAAAGCTATTCCACGTATTAAAATACCAGAATAATCCCAGCAGACTGGGAAGAGGGAGTATGACAATGACTACTATATTTCAAATCGCCGAGGGTAATGAGTGGTATTGCTGGGACTGTGGGAGGAAGTATTATTTTACAGAGCCCATAAAGATTAATGGGCTTGAATATTGCCCAGATTGCGCGGAGGAATCAATCACGAACATGGAGTCTATTATTGAAAGTCATAATAGATCAGTTATTGAGAGGGAGTATAACAATCATGAGTAAATACACAGTAACCATTGTCAAGAAAGACGGCAGCGTGTGGTTTCATCGGT
>QGNH01001144.1_pt1 | contig 94046 bp, 140 predicted proteins | sample 1735481 | NCBI WGS metagenome assembly QGNH01 (sample SAMN09239004, study PRJNA386568) | Viral metagenome, whole genome shotgun sequencing project.
GGGTTGGTGACAAAATCAAAGAGGCAGTGGACGGGGCAAAAGGGTAACTATGATCAAAATTGAAGGCACGCCAGCACCAAAGGTGGTGACTGTAACCCCAAAGAAATCTGGTGAATTAGCTGGAATTCTTTCGGCTATAAAGAAAGAGAAGGGTGACAAGGTGGTGATGGCTGGCTCAGATATTCACCCAGTAGAACGTATTGCTACTGGTATGTTTGAAGTAGACATAGCCATAGGTGGTGGTTTTCCAAGAGGAAGGTATAGCATCATATACGGGCCTGAAGGTTCAACCAAGACTAACGTCTGTTACTGTGCAATAGCTACTGCCCAACGTATGCCGCCCCCATGCAATAAGGCAGTATTCGTTGATCTTGAAGGTACATTTTCTCCAGATTGGGCTGCTAGGTTCGGTGTGAACATAGATGAGTTGGTGCTGGTGAAACCTGCTTTCGGTGAGGAGGCTGTTGATCTAATAGATGCCCTTGTAAGGGCAGATGATGTGGCTATCTTGGTGGTTGATTCCCTAGCGGTTGTTGTGGCTAGTAAAGAAATTGCTCAAAGCACAGAGAAGTTCGATGTTGGTACAACCAGCATTCTTATAAAAAGATTGTGCAATAAGATGGTGATTGCCCTTTCCATTGAGAGTCGTCGCAACCACACACCGGCAGTTATCTTCATTAACCAAACTCGCTTCAAAATTGGGGTGATGTTTGGTGATCCAGAAACAATGCCTGGTGGCCAGACTATGAAGTTCCTGTCCAGCCTCACAGTGAGGGTGTATGGGAAGAACTTGATGGATAAGCTGGTGAGTACTACGCTACCTGCGTTCAAGACTGTTCATGCCGTGGTGAAAAAGGCAAAAGTTCCTATCACCAAGATTGAATTTGATTACGATATGTGTGTGTATCCACATGATACGCTGAAGGTAGGTCAAACCCGCAGTTGGGGGTTGGTTAGCAACAACTTGAAACAGATAGGAAAGCTGGAAAACACGGGTAAGGGATGGAAGCTGGAGGGAACGGTTTATCCTACCCTTGTGGTTATACAAGATAAATATGAGAATGATAAAGACTTCTGCAATCAATTGCAGAAAATAGTGCTGGATTCACACAAAGGAAATATGTTCTATTGTAAAGACCCAGACGAGCTAAAAGGTGAGGAAGCTCTAGCTAAAGGTGTGATTGACTTAGAAACTGGGGAGATCGTAGGAAAATGAGTCCAGATTTCTTTAACGGATTGTTCGAAGCAGTAGCTGGCCTACTTGTGTTTAATAATTGCCGAGCCGTTTTGAGAGACAAGCAGGTAAAAGGAGTTAGTATTATCAGCACTGCCATATTCACAAGCTGGGGATTTTTCAATATTTATTACTACCCAAGCCTGGATCAATGGTGGAGTTTCAGCGGTGGTTTGGTAATTGTGTCAGCCAATTCTCTGTGGGTGTATCTGATGGTGAGATACACTGGAGGCTGGCCGCTGTTGTGGTTCCGCACCAAGATGTGGTTTGGAGGTATGCATGTCTAACCCCTTCCTTGAACGTGTGGCCAAGAAGGGCCAGATCGGACATGGTGCCCTCTCCGAGAAGCGTGTAGGTCTCAGCCTTGCAGCTAGGATGCAGCCCGCCAGCGGGGCTATGGCTAGTGCCAAGAGCGACTTTAAGATAAAGATCGGAACTAAGAAATTCCGTGGTGAATCAAAGAGCACGGTCAAAACTACCATGCCTTTGGACTTGGCTTGGCTGGAGAAGATAAGTCAGGAGTCAGCATCCGATGGGAGTATACCAATACTGACTTTGAGTTTTGTAACTCCAGAGGGTAAGCCAAGAACAAAAACTAACGCAGATTGGGCTTGTATTCCTATGGTCTTTTTGAAAGAGCTATTGGATAATACGAAACGTCGGGAGCACCTGACTTGAGTTCATGGCTTAAATCAGCAGTGATTGACGCAAATTCTGCAACCTACACAATCTTGGATGTTTTGAAAAAGAACATAGGTGGGTACAGGAAAGCCAGGTCAAGACAGCTTGTTCATGCAAGTGACGCAACTAAGCCTGGATTTTGCCCAAGGGAATGGGCCTTGATGGATTACTACAAGGTAACGCCACCAGATGAATTCATAAGTGCGGGGCTTCAAGCTACTTTTGATGTTGGGTTGATGACCGAGCATATCTTCGTCAACAAGTGGATAGGCAACCATGCTGTTGGAACTTGGGCTTGTACCAGGTGCGGGGAAGTTAAACACATGGTTACCAAGCCTGGCATGGGGTGTACTAAGCATCAGAAATGTCAGTGGGAATATCAGCAAGCTGTTTTTGTAAGCCAAGAGTATGGTGTGTCTGGAGCATTAGATTTGTTGGTGAACCTTGGCGCTCCAAAGTTATTTGTTACTGAAATAAAGATCATTAAGGTAGAGGATTTCGCTGAATTGCTAGTGCCTTTGCCAGAACATAGATTGAGAACCGGAATTTATCTCAAACTGATTTCTGATAGCACAAATCCGCTAAAAGATGCTATCAACCTACAGGAGGCTAGAGTATGTTATGTGAGCAGGGGGTTCGGTAAGAAAAATGTGTCTACAGGAACTATCCTTCCTTTCAAAGAATTTGTTATAAAAAGGGACGATTCTGTGTGTTTACCTATCTTGAACAGAGCAAAGAAAGTGAAGATATTTCGGGAGACTGGCGCATTTCCTTGCGGTATTTGTAATACTGCATTAGATACTAGAGCTAAGAATTGTCCTGTAAATAAGCAATGTTTCGGAGGAGCGCATCCACCAACACAAATCAAGGAGTGATTATGGAATACCCTAAGCAAAAAGTACTAGATTTTGGTTACGTCAAGTTGATCGAAACCTGGGGTAAAGGTGAGGCTGATGTACCAGAGGCAGGTATAATTGAAGCCGCCCGCCAGAGTACCCAAGGAAGTTTCCGTGGTTGGGAGCAAGATGAGAAGCTTTTGAAGCATCTTTACAACAACAAGCATAGCACTCCTTTTGAGTTTGCTGGAATGGTGGTTGAAGTCCAGGCGCCTATCTTTGTGTTCAGGGAGTGGCACCGCCACAGGACACAGGGATATAATGAAGCTAGTGCTAGATATTTGCCCTTACCAGATTTGAACTACCTGCCAACATACAACAGATTGCTCACAGTACAAACGGCTAATAAACAAGCTCAAGGAACTGGTCATGTACTGGAGACTCTTGAAGCTCAGGTATGGTTGAAAGAATTGGAAGGCTTGTATGAACATGCTCAGAAAGTGTATGCTCGCGGCTTGGAAGCAGGGGTGCCTAAGGAACTAGCTAGGCTTGCAGTACCAGTGGCAAGGTATAGTAGGATGCGAGCTACCACTTGTCTACGAAACTGGCTTGGATTCATGACTTTAAGATGTGATCCTAATGCCCAGTGGGAAATAAGGATGTACGCAGATGAAGTGTCTACCCTTATAAGCCAGCATTTTCCTAAAACCTGGGAACTGTGGCGTAAGGAATTTGATAAAGAATGATCTCAATAGGTATTGACTCCGAGAACTATAGTAGTATAGTAGTTAATATACAAGGAAACCATGATTTCCATAGGAATTGATCCAAGCACATGGACTGGCATAGTACGCATTGAAGGTACTGAATCAGTAGGTAAAGTGGTCAATTTCAAGGATTTCACTGGTTGGAAGCGTCTGCACTTGATTGCAGAGGAAGTAACCAGAACCCTCAAACTGTGGTCTGGAGAAAACACAATAGTCACAATTGAGGATTATGTAATAGGGCATGTAAGTTCTGTTGTGAAAGTAGTTGAAATAGGCACTGTATTGAGGTATAGTCTTTTTAAGAGTGGCATAAATTGGTATGAAGTAAAGCCAAGCACCTTGAAAAAATGGTGTACAGGTAAGGGTAATGCTAAGAAGCCAGATATGGCTCTTGCAGTTAAAGAAAGATGGGGCTATAGTAGCCCTTCAGACGATATTGTCGATGCGTACTGCCTCGCTAAACTAGGCGAGCATGTATGCAACAATGGAGTGGGTGACCTGAAAGGTGTTCACCTTGGTTTTTAATCGCTTCTAAGGAGTAATACTATTGTGGATATCTCAACCTACAGACGTAACGTAGTAAAAACGATGCCGGTGAAGCCTGCCAAGGCTGCTCTCCGGTACGTTACCAGAAACACTCAACGCACGAACATGCTGCACGCAGCCATTGGAGTGGCCACCGAAATGGGGGAACTGATCCAAGGGGTGGAGAATTACCTGTTGATCGGTAAGACCACAGACCTTGAAAAGCTACAAGCCAAGGAGGAGCTTGGGGACTTCGCGTACTACCTTACGGCCCTGGCTAAGGCAGTGAAAGCCAAAATGCCTGGTTCTGGCAAGAAGCTGAAGCTGGTAGGCACACGCGGGAAGGCACTGCTTGACTTGCAAAACCTAGTTCTAGGTCACGGTGGAATCCTGGACATCATGAAGAAATCCATTGCTGGTGGAATAGCTACCAAAGGTGTTCCGGTTGCGGCTAAGACCAGGAAAGGGAAAGATGGGAAACCTATCATTATTCCAGCCCATGAAACCCAGGTTCTTGACGTTGAACTCCAGAAAGCAGAGGATGTGGTACTGGTGGTGAAGATGAAAGAAAAGGTTGAGGCAGTAATCGACCTGTACTACCGTCTTTGTTATGAGATGTTCAACGTCCCACCGGCTGTTGTATTCCAAGCCAACATCGACAAGCTGGTGGCCAAGTACCCGAAACTGGAGTTCGAGCAGCAGAAAGCACCAGCCCAAGCAGCAACTGCCTAAAGGGATTGACAGACGACGGAAAAGTGGTACAATTGAGATTGTAAGACCTACATAAAGGAGTAATAAGATGAGTACAACTGCACAAGCGGCTGCCGAAGTGGTAGCCATCAAACCGAAGGCCAAGGAGACCAATCTTATCCTGGTCATCGCGCAAGAAGTGGAGTCAATGACCAAGACCAAGGCGCTTAATTCAGCGGAGAAACTTGCCGAGGACATTGAAACCAACTACTTCAAACTCGGCGGCGTGCTGAAACTGATAGGAGACAATAGCTGGTTCGAAGGATTCGAAAGCTTTGGAAGCTACGTCTACGAGAAATTCGGCTTCCAAGAGCGCAAGGCCCGTTACCTGATGGGCATCTACACCGACCTGGTGAGCAAACAGATTCCGTGGGAAAAGGTCGGACATCTGGGTTGGACGAAGCTGAAAGACCTGGCTCCACTACTTACCTTGGAGAACGTAGATGAGTGGGTGGCCAAGGCTGAGAAGTTGACCGTGATTGAACTACAGGCAGCCATCAAGGCTACAATGGCCCCTACCGGTGACACGTCTTCTACGACCACTGATGACGTGTCCACCCTTAAGTTCAAGGTCAAACAAGACCAGAAGGAAGTGATCCAAACTGCGTTGGCCAAGGCCAAAGGAGAGTTGGGAACGGAATTCGACAACGTGGCTCTTGAAAATATTTGCGCTGGATACGTAGCTGGTAATATCGGTGGCAGTCCAGCGGCTGATCCAAAGTCTGTTATTCAGGCAGCGGGTTGGCAGCAAGTCCTGACCATGGTATCGGAGCTTTGGCCTGAGATTGACATAAATCTCAAAATCCCTGAAGGGTATAACAAGTAAGGTCTGCTGATGAAGACGAGATCGCAGGGTGGCCGCAAGGTTGCCCTGCTCTTTCCATCCTAATGGAGTAGGTATGGCTCTGATTATTGAAGAAAAGAAAGTACCTTCTGTAACTGACCAGCTTATCACCTATCAACAGATTGGTGTGGATTTTTCAGCCGGTGGCTTGCACATAGAGACAGTACCAAAGCAGCCGTGTCCTATTTGTTGTGGCATGGAGTGTTGCTGCAATAGCACAGACCACGGAGACCAGGTAGTGACGTGCCACGCCTGTACTAAGAATGTTGATAGTACAACGCTGATTAACGGCATGGAATTATGTCCTGATTGCGTAGAGAAAACCAAATATTCAATACTTGATGCGCTGAAAGACCTGGAGACAAGTAAGAAAGTCCTGATGTTGGTGCGGCTGTCCGATGGTGAATCTTACGTTGTAAAATCTCATGACCCAGAAACAAAAATAACCGTACTTCAAGGTAGTCATGGGAAGTCCGTGCGAGTTAAGCTTACCAACAAAGAATATTTACTGTACAAGCCAGTCTTCCGCTAAGTTTGGAATGTATTTGAACGGGTGAGAAAATGATCCTTGGTCTGACAGACAATGAAGTAAAGACCTTGAAAAAGGTGCTTGATAGAGCCTGGAATTATCCAGCAATAACATTTGATGGAGTTAAGATAACTGTGCCTGAGAAACGTGGTATCACCAGCATTTTGCGAAAGCTAAACACTGCAATCAATTGCAGTAAGGCTTACCCTCTACCGGAGTTCCTACGACAGGGAAACCATGAGAACACCAAATAAGTGGGACTACCGCTACCTTTGTTTGGCAAAGCATGTGGCTGGCTGGTCCAAAGACCCGAGCACAAGGGTAGGGGCAGTCATAACCCTTGATAATCATGTGGTGTCCTTGGGATTCAATGGCCTACCAAGAGGTGTGCAGGATACTCCAATGCGCTTGCAAGCACGGGAGTTGAAATATAAGCTGATAGTCCATGGGGAGATGAATGCCATGAACTTTGCAAGCTGTCCTTTGAAGGGAGCCACGTTATATACTTATCCTTTTATGCCATGCAGTGTTTGCGCGGGAAGCGTAATCCAACATGGTTTTAAGGAAATAGTAGCTCCTTATTCAGATAATCAACGATGGAAAGAATCATTTGACCTGACTGAAATGATATTGCGAGAGGCTGGGGTAGAACTACTATTAGTACATGGAGACATCATAGAGTACGACTTGGTGGTGCCATGAAGGTATTACCAGCACCAAATGGAGTATTGTGGTTTGCAATAATGCCAAGCCAAATAGCCTTCTTAATATCACAGCTATTTGGTGGGAATATTGGGGCTATTGGTGTGCGGCCCCTAAACGGACGTGAGTTGAAGAACTATGCTATTTCCCAAAAAGCCAAGAAAGACTGTTAAACAGATACGCCAGGAGAGTTTTCTGGCTGGCATGGAGCGGGCCGCTCAGATAATAGAGGGTGGTCATTTCCTCCATACAGATTCACCAGCATACAGGTTTGCCAAGGAAGCAGCGGCAGCCATACGTAGGGAGAAAAGTAAATGATTAACAGAGAACAATTACAAAGAGCAAGGAACGATGTATTCAAAGCCGTGGAGTTGCTGCGGAATGTTGAGTCCGTGCTTGATGCCACCCTCAAAGAAAGCAAAGAGCCAGTAATTAACCCAGTTTTGGCCTTAAAACAAGCAATAACAGGTGGGCCATTTGGTTCAGCTAGAGAGGTAGATGAGCTTTCTTTTGCAACAGCAGCAACCAAGTTCCCAGGTATAGTTGCTGGGCCTGTAAGATCAGATTGGTTAAAGGATGGATTTCATGCCAACATACCTGAATTAAAACAATACAAGCTAGAAGTACACTTCAATCAGTTGATTGCTAAGTACACGTATTATTTAGTGCTAATAGAGCACTGAGGTTGCAACTACCTAAGGAAGGGTATAAACTTGTGACACTACAAACCTCCTATTAGGTAGTTCCCGTGCCATTAAGTATAGCCCACAAAATAGAACCAACCAAAAAAGCAAGAGATTTAGCTAGAAAAGTGCTGGCTGGGGGCGAGCTAAGCAGAAGTTCCTTAGAACGTATCCAAAAGGTACTAACAGATCAAAAAGAACTAGATTCTCAAGGCTTCCTCCAATGCATGAGGGAAAACAGTAATAAGACTGATGATGAACTCCTGCAAGACCTCCAAACAGTACTAGAGAGTAAGACCTCCAGAGAGGGTAGGCCAGTAGGTACGGTAGCCACCCAGAGAATGAACGAGCGTGTGCTCCTGTCTTGGAGACTGCAACAACGTGGCCTTACCTATGATCAGATAGGTGAGCAGCTTAAATGTAGTAATGCTCAAGTTGGCACGTACATTTCCCGCGCCAAATCCATCCTCCGTGTAGACCCAATGAAGATCAATCTCCCGCAACAGATAGGGGAGAGTCTGAACTTCTATGAGGATTTGAAACAGATGGCGCTCTTTATTGCAAGCGGCCAGCAAAGTAGCAAGAAAGACAAACTTACTGCCATGAGCGTGGCCTTAGGAGTGGAAAGAGATAAGAACGAGTTCCTTACCAAGGTAGGTGTGTACAGTCCAAGTGTGGTTGATTCATTCAAGAGTCTTGTTCTACAGCAAGTGACGGTGTTGATGGGTAACACCGAGAAGCCTGTAACACCTGAGAACCAGGTTGATCTGTTCTTTTCAAATGTGGCCGCGCAATTACTGGACTGCGCCAGGTCTGACCACCCACCACTGCAATCAATTGCAGAAGACGTGGAGTACGTCGATGCTCCTCCCAAGTAACGTCCAAGACACGGTGACGCTGATTCAGCGCAACGTCCATGTGATTGCTGCTGGAGACCCTGAATGGGGTGCAGCGTTCGAGAGAGCAATACCAAATTACCTGTCGAAGAAAGAAGTATTCGAACTTCCATACCTTATACAACTACGACGTTACCCAGTGGATGTAGATACGTTTGTTCATGGCAACATTTATTTGAACAAACCACGGGGAGAAATCTACCCGGCAGTTCTGGAAGAACTAAGTAAGATCAATAACCCTGGTGGTGTACGGGTAGTCAACCCTTATTCAGAGGCAGTCTTTACTGGGGGCATTGGATCAACCAAGTCCACTACTGCCTTGTACACAGTGGCGTACCAACTGTATGTCCTAAGCTGCTTTAAGAATCCACACCAGGTGTTTGGGTTGGATACAGCTTCTGAAATTCTGTTTATTTTTCAGGCTATTGGAGACACGGCAGAGAGTGACTACCAGCGTTTCTTGCATATGATTAAGGCCAGCCCGTACTTCAATAACGTATACCCATGGGATAAGCGTATTCAGAGTAAGCTAAAATTCCCAGGTAGAGTGGAGGTCAAGCCCATAGAGTCTGATACTGGCACTATTGGTCAGAACGTCCTTGGAGGTATGCTGGATGAAGTAAACTGGATGGCTGTAACAACCTTTAGTAAGAAATCTCTTGATGGGGGTATCTACGATCAGGCAAGGACTATTTATAACAGTATAAGTAGACGGAGAAAGAGCCGGTTCTTAAAACAAGGTAAAGCGCCTGGAATACTGTGTCTAGTGTCATCCAAGAGATACCCAGGGGAATTCACGGATGTAAAGATTGTGCAGAGCAAGAACGACCCAAGCATCTACGTGTTTGAAAAGAACGTATGGGATATGAAGCCGCCAGGTACGTTCACTAATGGGTACTTCAGGCTATTCAAAGGAGACCTGCTGAGGAAGGCCAGAGTTGTCAATGAAGGTGAGAGCCTGGACAGGCACGCTGAGATCATAGCCGATGAGTACCTCCAAGAGGATGAGGTACAGCTTACGATGTTGGTGCCTAACGACTTCCTTGGGGAATTCAAGGAGGATATGATTGGTTCCCTGAGGGACATCGCTGGCGTGAGTGTAACCGCCAGATACCCATTCATTACCAATGGTGAGGCTGTTAATGAGATGTTCCAAGGAGGAGAATCCATACTGAATCTGGAAGAAACAGATATGGAGTCAACCACTTTGCAGTTCTTTCCCAGCAAATTTAAGAACAAAGAGTGGCCGCGCTGGGTACATATTGACCTTGGGTTGACTTCTGATAGTGCAGGTGTATGTTGTGGGTATGTACCAAAGTTTGTGTTCACTGAAGACGGATTATTAATGCCGCAGATCAACCTGGACTTCCTACTGCGGGTGAAGCCACCGCCAAACAAGGAGATTCAGTTTTACAAGATAAGAAATCTGCTGGTAAAGTTGAAAGAATCAGGGATTCCTATCCAATATGTGACGTTCGACCTATACCAATCTGCCGATTCTATACAATTATTGAGGCATTTGGGTTTTAGCACTGGTAAGATAAGCACTACAACAGGTTTGATGCCGTACATGGTGTGTAAGACTGCCATATACCAGAGAAGGATAAAAGGTACGCCAAGTAAAAGGTGCCATGGAGAGTTGCTCTCACTAGAAATGTACACAACAGTAGGAAAACATGGTGTGATTGATCATCCCCCAGGGGGAAATAAGGATTTGGCCGATGCTTTAGCCTGTGTAGTATATGGCCTGACCACCAGGAGAGAAACCTGGCTGACACATGGTGTGCCAATTACACAAGCTGTGGCTGCATTTAAGGAAATAAGTACAACTGAAGGAGTAAAAGATGGAACAGACCCAGACGCTGATGACGGACAATCAATCAAGCCTTTTGAGCACGCCCAGAAGACCAGTTTTGCGTGATCAGAGGCCCTTGTATAGTGGGCTTGGCTTTCACCCATTCAATGTGGTTGAAGCGGCCAAGGCACGCATACGCTGGCTGGTGCGCCGTTTCGATGATGTGATCGTGTCGTTCTCTGGTGGAAAAGACAGCTTGGTGTGTCTTGAGTTAGTTGACCAGGTATACAAGGAACTCGGTATACATAAAAAGGTGAAGTTCAAATTCATGGATGAGGAGCTTGTGTGCGACAGCATCATTGATTTTCTTCAGAAGCAGTATGAGTGCGGGCGCTTCGAGGGCCAGTACTACGCACTACAGATGTACGTGGGATTCTTCGTCATGGGTAGGCATGAGAAGTTCCTGTCCTGGGACACCAAGAGGAAGTGGCATAGGCAACCGCCCCCCTATGCGATAATGACCATGGGGCATGACACTTCTATTCACAATGAGAACACGATAAGTAAGCTTATGCATCCAGATACTAGTAGAAAAATCTGTGAGATAGTCGGTGTGCGGGCGCAGGAAAGCATGAAGCGTAAGCAAGCTATAAGTCGTGGGGGTCTTACCATAGGAGGACAACCTAACTACCTGTCATGTGAGGGTATGGATCATATATGGAGCGCCAAACCAATATTCGACTGGTCTGAGTTAGATGTTTTCAAATTCTTCAGGGATTACAATATAGAATACTGCAACTGCTATGATGCTCAAGCATGGACTAAAGCCCCCTTGCGCGTGGCAAGTGCCCTACACGAAAGAGCAGCCGGGCAGTTCTTCAAGATGAAGGAGATAGAGCCGCTGTTCTATGAACAACTTCGAAGTCTTTATCCAGAGATTGAAACACACTTCCGCTATTGGAAGGAAGTTGATCCATACACTACTATGTATCGCTACCCCAGGACTTTCGAAGGCATAAGACAGTACATAAGAGAACAGTTGGATGAATCCCACCGGGATACAGCATTGAAGTTTGTGAACATTGCTGAGGGGCGTCGCACTAAGAGAATGAAGCTTGATCCTACCTCTGTACTTGGAGACATGCCTGTGCTACAAGTATTTAGAGAAGTAATTGGCGGCAAATTTGTGAAAGGCGCAGCCTTCAGGTGTAACGTCAGTCAGGCCGATGTGGATTATGAAGAAGGGCGGGGCGGCCCAAACTTACCACTGCAATCAATTGCAGAACCTACGGTGGACTTTGGAGGTGCATGATGGATAAAAATCTTTTAGGTATGTTGGTTGGGAAAAAACCCAGTGTAGTACAAAAAGGTGCCCCATATGGAAATATGAACTGGAAAGGAGGTAATGGGGTTACTAGGGACTTCAGCACTGGAGATAAGGGTAAATCTACATTACCGTTGGTTGGTAAATCTTTAGCACTCAGAGGTAGTGAGTATGATTGGAAGACTGGATCACAGAGAACGGATGCTGATTGGCATTCCACTAATAAAGAAGAAATACAAAGTAAGAATGATGCTCTTGTATCAGACTTATCCAAGGCAGGGTTTACTAAGGTAGGTGAGGAAACTAAACTAGGGGGACAATTGTGGAGGTCAGCAGACGGACATACTGAGGTAAGTACTAGGTTTATTACTTCCTTACCTAGTGCGGCTGGGGGACAAACTACATATGGAGCTATTGCAAGTGTGTATGTTGGTGGGGCTAAACCTCCAAAAGACCCTGAAATGAAAGGTGAAGGTGAGCCAAGAAAGTACAGTACTGACGAAACTCCAAGAGGAGATGAGAACCAGTATTTCTCAGCATGGATGGACAAGAAAACCAGTGAAAACTCCGACTTAACTCCTGCTCAGCGTGATGCTTCATTGAATTACACCACGGCTTACTTAGATATAAATCCATTTCTAAGAGGCACTGGAATACCAGAAGGGCATGATGGGCATAAATACCCATTATCTGCTGAGGAGCGGGATACTACTATAAAAACACTTGATGGTATGATGCAACCTCTTGGAAAAGATGTAGTGTTGGGTAGAGGTGTTGGGCCTGAGCCTGCAAGAGATTTGGTGCAAGCATTTAAGGATGGGACATTGATAGGTAGAACCTTTGAGGATAAAGCCTATCTAAGCACTACTTATAACACCTCCCAAGGTCTTGGGTTCTTTGCTACTAAAGTGCCTTATAAAGATGGAAAGGAGGTTATTGTTACTATGAAAATACATGCTGACCGTGAAGTTAAAGGACTTTTTATGCCTGGGTCTAATGATCTTACTGGAGAAGATATGGAAGTAGTTCTTGCCCGTAATACTCCTGTACATATCACGGGTGCTTCTCTGAAAAATGGAGTGTTAGAGTTGCAAGGACATGCTGGTGATTACATAAGTAAGAAAGCTGAAAACACTTATATAGCTTGGGGTGATCCTATGTATAAGGAGAAAAATCATGATCAAATCAGTAAAGAAGGTTGAGGAAGCCCAACCTATGGGAGGAATCCAGTCTAAGGTTCCATCTGAGCAGTACCGACAAAATTGGGAACGCATCTTCGGTAAGAAACAACAGGAGAAGAAAGATGTCAAGCACGTTCAATGATCCTGCCATACTAGCTGATTGGAAGGACAATGGCAGGTGGCCAGCCATCCATGGAAAAATAGCATACGCCGCTAGTGAGTTCATGAAATCAAGTAGAATACTGGACTTATGTTGTTCTTTTGGTCTTCTTGGTGAGCGCCTGCACAAGCATCACCCGCTACATCCATTCGTAGTCGGTGTAGATTGTGATGTTAAGGCCATGAGAGCAGGTAAAGAAGCAGGTATATGTGTGCCTATGTTTAGTGTGCGGATAACCCGTGAGACAGTACAAGATTTGTTTCTCATCATTGACACCCACAAGATTACAGGAATAGTGGCCAGGAGAGCATTTCCTGAGTTATTCAGTGATGACCATGAGTTTGGACGAGAGTTTGCAATCAATTGCAGAGCACATGGCATTACCGAGATTCTTCTGGAGGGAAGGGTAGAGAGTAAGAGGAGCAGTAACAGCTTGTGCGGGGTAGATTTGGAAGTCCAACTCCTGGCTGGCCTGTACTACCAGACAGCAGGTTATGATAAGTGCGCCTATCTACAACCAGTTAAAGCAAGTAGCTAGAAATAGCTTGACAAATCAATAACTTGTGTTATACTTGAGTATAACTGAGGAGTGGAATGCATGGGTATGGGAGCGTATAACGGCTGGTCTGGGTTAATCAGAACTGAGCGTGGAAATTTGCAGTACAACATGATCAGGAGTGGCAAGTACCCAATGACCGGAAAGTGTGAGTTGTGTGGACACGACAAAGGGTTGACCGTACACGCAGAAGAATATGGGAGTACCTGGGAAGCTTTTGTAGCTAGCAGTCATGAGCTATGTCCGGTGTGCCATGGGCTTATCCACATGAGATGGAAACTACCAAACAGGTGGAAGCGTCACAAGCAACGGTTGTTGGCAGGTCAATACCAGGAAGTGATCAGGCTCCCAAGCTTAGGTGCGTTCTTTGGAATATGCCGAAATATCCGAGACTTGCCATTCATAGAAGACTGCAAAACAGGGATAGAGTGGGTGGATGGCATCACTATGGAAGGCTGGAAGGACAAGCCTCCTAAGGTAGCGTTGATAATAGACAAGGAAGGGGTATTCAGGCCCGACCCAAAGGTATATACTAACGTCAGTTCCCTGCACGGAGTGCGCTGGGATCACGAAACAAAACAAGCATATGACTTTGCATATGGAGAGCCGCCAAAGTGACTGAAACAACACAGGCCATACCTGGTGTGATGGGAAATATAGTATTTGGCACAGAAGTTTCTACCCAAGAAACTAACGCTCCAAGAAGTATAACTCAACCATCACTGCAATCAATTGCAGACCCCTCCGGCCATCCTGTAAATAACATCCAATGGCTGGATGTAAATGATCTAACAGCTAACGATTACAATCCAAACCATGTGATGGAGCCAGAGATGCAGTTGCTGGCGTTGTCATTACTGAAGCAAAAGTGGATACAACCTATCCTGGTGTGGCCAGACCCAAAGACCGGAAAGTACGTGATTATTGACGGCTATCACCGTACCATGGTGGTCAGATCAAATAAGCAAGTGTGGGCTATGACTAATGGGCGCGTACCTGTAGTAATTATGGAAATGACTGTTCCAGACAGGATGTTACTGACCATACGAATAAACCGTGCTAAGGGCAATCACGCTGCCATCAGGATGCACGCTATAGTTCATTCTCTCATCAATGATTGGAATTACAGTCCTGACCTTGTAGCTACCGAAATTGGCGCGGACATTAGTGAGATCAACACGCTTGTTGCGGAGAACGTGTTTGAGATCAAGAAAGTTGACGAGATGAATTACAGCAAATCCTGGTTCCCCAAATCAGTGGTAGAACATGGAATGGAGTTCGAATGAGCAAGATCGGAGTACAGCAAGAATCTTCAGATCAGGCATTTGGGCAAGACCCAATGACCTTCCCTGTAAAATACATGAGTCCTACTGCTGTGCTTCCGTACTTCAGAAATGCCAAGAAGCATGACCGCCGCCAAATAACCTTGCTGGCAAAAGCCATACGTACAAGTGGATTTGACCAACCAATCGTAGTGGACAAAGACCTTGTAATTATCAAAGGACATGCTCGCCGCCTTGCAGCATTAGAACTAAAGATGGATTTAGTACCGGTGGTAGTACGTGATGACCTGTCCCCAGAGGAGTGCGTGGCCAGCCGCATAGCTGATAATCAAGTAGCTACCATGACTAGTGTGGATAAAGCCATGGAGCAGCAGGAGATTCTGGATTACGTTGGTGCAGGAGGGCATGATGCGGCGATATTTTTCGATTTCATGGACACAAGTAATTCTTATGGAAAGCAAGCTAAAGTTCTTCCAGGGGCTGCTACACCTGCTCCAGCCCCAAAACCTAATCCTGTTGCTGGGAACTTAGAAACTTGTCCTAAGTGCGGCCATACATTCATGGAAATACCTAAATAATGGATTCAGTGTACCTTGCTGGTAGGACGTTGAAGGTGCTCATGCATGATGCGTGGGTGCCAACTTTATGGACTCATCTGTGGAGTGGAGATCGTTTCCGCATGTATGAGGGTGATAAGTTAATAGCCAGTGGGGTGGCAGAAAGCAATGCAACTGATTGCAAGCCAGCAGGAAATATGAGTTTCATAGCCACACTTGATAAGGTGCCAATTTGAACATACTGATGAAAGACCCGCTGACGTTGATTCCTTTTCCAGCCAACAGCAAGGCACACACGGAAGAACAAATAACGGCGCTTGCTGAGACCATTAAGCACTTCAAGTTCGACCAGCCGGTAGTGGTGGATCAAAATCTCGTTATTATTAAGGGGCATGGGCGCACGCTTGCGGCGATAAAGCTTGGCATGAAATTCATCCCGGTGATAGTCAGCAACGTATCTGACGCGGAGGCCCGTCTTAATAGGGTCTTGGATAACCACCTGGTAAGCCAGGAGTACGATCCTCATAGCTTGCGAGAAGACTTGCTGGATTTGAAATCTACCGGGCACTTGTCCTTGAGCCTGTTTGACGAGAAGATGATACCTGAGGTGTATACAGCGGTAAGTCGGGTGGAAGCCACGTTATTCAGCTTGGTGACCAAACATAAGTGCTCCCAATGTACCTATAAATGGTGATTAAAATTCCTATTTGGGGAACATTTTCAGTTGAAGGCTCGCGCAAGGATAGGATTATGAGCACATTAATTTCGGTTGACACTGTGATCAGGAAGAACACTGGGTTTGACACCTGCCTGGGCATAAGTGAGTGCAATCAATTGCAGGAACCAGAGTTGCTGGTGATCGAACCATTCTTCACTAACTTCAAGGCCGCCAACAACGATCAACTAGGGGCTATATTCAAGGTAGCTGCTGAATGTGCGGTTGCCGGAAAACCTATGCCGCGCACTATTGTTGTAAATATAAGCTACAGTAAGATAAATGCAGTAACTATCAAAGGATACCTGCTGGATGTAGTGGAGCATTTTAAGGGTATGGGCTACAAGAACTTTACAAGCGTACATATCCCGTTTGAATCCTATGGCTGCCCGATGGTTGGTTCGGTGTTGAGCCTTATTTTTTGTAAAGATCGTATTGCATACCTGCCAGTGGCAAGGACTGTACTACCAGGAGCGGCCTTTGAAGGACTGCTTTATCACGCTATGGCAGGAAGAATGAGGGGGAGCGTCTATGCCGGAGCCGCCGACGTAAGCGGGTTCCTCAACAGTAACAGGTCATTCCTACCTGATCTAAGTGTCTGGGCAGAGGAGGGTTTGCGCGCCGAATATCGTAAGGACAACAGTAGTGTAAGTACTGTCTTTAAGGATGAGCATGTACATGAGCTATTTGGAGTAAGCTCGTACATGCACCCACTTGATTTGCACTTGTGTACACCGCCGGTTATTCTTGCTACTTTTCTGAACAACTTAAAGCAATTGAATGACCTTACAGACACCATGAAAAAGGATGCTGCGGAAACAAATAGTCAAAAATAGTTCAGAAAGTGCTTGACAGACTGGCCTGATTGTGGGAAACTTCAATCATACCGAACGCAATGGAGTGCGAGATGAAAGCAGAATACGAAGATTACCTGCTGGAGATTCAAGGCCAAGAGCCTATGAGTTTTCAAGAGTATTGCCGCTGGGTGGTGATGTCAGTGGAATTCGAAATCCGATCCAAACTTGCAAGGAGTGCAAAATGAGCTTCAATGTTGTAATCCAGTTTAGCAAGCTAAGTCAGGAGGATAAAGAGACCTGCCGCGCAATGTTGGCTGGTGCCGTTCGTCACTACGCTGACACCCATTATGAAAAGGGTTGGGACATCGTGGTGGAGTGCTTTAGCGATCAGGACATCATCGCCGTAATCGGTGGTGCTCAGACAGTCAACGGTGCCCTTCGCAAGATGTACCAAGATCAGATCAAACCCCACAACGAAGCACGGCTCAGGCACGAAGCAGCCGCAGGAGTCTGAGATGATCAACACTGAAAAGCCTCTGATGAACGCGGAATTCATACAAGCTGTTTCACACGCCATCCACTCCGTATGGGGAGACATTGCACAAGATGCTTGGGAGTTGGGTGAAATGAATAATGCTGGTGCATTGGAGTTGGTGTTAGATGCAGACAGGTTGCAAACTGGTGGGTACAAAGAAGCTGCTGACCTGCTGGAGGCAGCATACAAAGCCTGGACGTACAAGACAGTGGCCAGGTACCTCAACCGTCAAATCAAGCTGGTGTGATGAAACCTAAATTCTACTGGGTAAAGTTTGATGATGAGCTTACCTGGGCGGTTAAAGATGAAGAAGATAGTGTTTATCCATACCAAGTCATAGGCAGTGATGAAATCTTTGCTGAGCAAGAGATTGAAGTTCTTGCTGGTCCATTCACAGAAGAAGAAATAGCTAATTTAGTGAAGAAATAGTGATAAATTTAGCAAATTTAGTGCTGCAAGTACTTGACAGACTGTGCGTATTGTGGGATACTCCAATCATACCGAATCACATGACAAGGAGTGTCAAAATGTGCCAAACAACCAAAGCCCCGCTGAAGCCCTACATAGCTATAGTGTATGGGACTGTCCGGGGCATCCCCTTCGTGCGGTACGCCAAGACCCTGCAATCAATTGCCAGGATCGAGCGTACCTGCCGGTCAGTTGAAATCTTTCCAATGAGAAAGGCGGCGTGATGGCACTAAATACATTCAAGAGTTATGAAGATACCGCAGCGTCGGTGCGACTATATGGAGACAAGCAAGCTGGTGTTGCTCCAACCATTAAAATGCGTACGGGGTGGAGTAAAACTCTTGCTGTGATGACTGAGCAGGAGATGGCGGATTACCTGCGGTTGAAGAAAATCTGGTCAGTCAACGGAGCGATCAAGCACTTCGAAAGCCAGGTGTCCCAACGGGCTGTCGGTAGTACCCCTGTCATTAAGCCATACAAGGTGGCGTAATGGACAACATTCTGAAAGTAAAGCTAACTGCCATTGGAGCTAACCAATGGAATGCATATTGGGAAGCCAAGTACGCTGGTGGTGAGCCTCACTGGAATTCAGTAACAGAAGGGTATGAGGTGACTGCCAAGGAAAGCGTGCTTCTCAAAATCCTGGACACTCTGCAAGAAACCACGGTGCAACTATGAAAGTAGGATTCACAGGGACACAGCATGGTATGACTGGAGAGCAGGCACTATTGTTGAATCAGTTGCTCCATCAGCTAAAGCCAACAGAATTCCATCATGGGTGTTGTGTAGGTGCTGATGAAGTAGCCAACAGGATGGCCAACGCCTTTGACATACCTACCGTGGCTCATCCTCCGCTGAATGAGATCAAGATGGCCTTGAACTTGATTAACGTCACTACCCTGCCGCCGAAGGAATACCTAGAGCGCAACATGGACATCGTTGATGCAACTGATTGCCTGATAGCCACACCCTGGACTACTCAAGAGGTACTGAGGTCAGGAACCTGGGCTACTGTCCGGTATGCCAGGCGCAAAGGCCGCACAATATACCTGTTATTTCCTCACGGTGAGGTACGAAAGGAGTAACCATGGAAGCACCTGAGTTTGTAGAATTTGCAAAGATTGCACGCCTTAGTCGCTTATGTGTAGTGACTGAGAAAATTGATGGCACCAATGCGAGTATCTTCATCGGAGAGGACGGTGGATTCCTGACAGGTAGCCGCACGCGCTGGATCACGCCCGAGGACGACAACTTTGGCTTCTCAAGATGGGCACATGAACATAAAGAAGAACTGCTTACCCTTGGGCCTGGGCACCATTTTGGTGAGTGGTGGGGGCAAGGAATACAGAGAAAGTATGATTTGAAAGAAAAAAGATGGAGTCTGTTTAACACTAGCAAGTGGACTGATCCTGCGGTTCGTCCGGCTTGTTGCCATGTTGCCCCTGTACTAGCCTCTGGGTTGTTCTCTGCTTTTGATTGGAACGACTTGTTGGAAGGATTAAAGATAAATGGGAGTCTTGCGGCTCCTGGTTTTATGAAGCCAGAGGGTATTGTTATCTGGCATGAACATGCTAGAACGTACTTCAAGAAGACTATTGAGAAAGATCAAGAGGGCAAATCATGGAAGTAAATAAACAAGGGCATATGATTGTCCTGGTGAATTCAGACAGTGGCGACAAACAGTATAGAGTGGACTTGACTGCCCAAAAATGTAGTTGCCCTGGGTGGATATTCAGTAAAAATTATCCGCGAAATTGCAAGCACCTTCGTAGACTGGGTTATAGTGATGAAGTGCTTCTTGAGCAACAAGAAGCCGCAGGTAAATACCCAAATCAAATAATCAACAAGCCGGAAGCCCAGCATTACACAAAGGAAGAACTGAAGGAGATTGCTGAAAAGCTATAAGGAGGATTATAATGGTGTATGGACGAACTCCTACGCCAGTTAGATGTGAAAGCCAGGTTGTATGGAGACCTTAGCTTGGAGGCTCGCGCCGCCCTAAGAGTAAGAGAATTAGAAAGCCAAGTAAGTAACCTTCTGGCCAGCAAGAACATGCGCAAGATAGACATGGCGGTTTTCAAACGTAAGTAACTGCAATCAATTGCAGTCCAAGGAGTAACATGCAACGCATTGAGTTGATAGATATAGTGCTATACACGGATATAGCATTATGTATTCTTATCTTAATTTCTTCAATTATTCAATGATGCTGTACTACCCTTGTATTACCCATGTGTTTACAGGCAAAATCCAGCAGAAGGTTGGTGAGGCCATGACTCTTGCGGAGGCAACTCTCTTTCTTGTGAAACATTATCACTGTAAGTGGGTTAATTGTGAAGCTATTCCACAACCAGTAAATCATGAATATTTTCAGAAATAGTTCAGAAAGTGCTTGACAGACTGCGCCGATTGCGGTAAATTGTAGTCATAGATCGCAAATACGACAAGGAGTGTCAAAATGTGTGAGTATACCGAATATGCTGACAACGAAGTAAAGGAAATGCGGGAAGATGACTTTACTGCCGATAGCTTCACCAACCAGGATGAGGTGGACTTTCTGCAAGGAAAGAAAGTCCAGGTAGACTGCCACCAGACCATGGAACCATCAGAGGAATATGAAACTCTGATGAAAGATTTGGAGTTCGCATGAGCAAGCTCTCTGATCGTGCAGTTACTGCGATTGAGGCTGCCTTGGATCAATCCAAATACAGGTTCATACGGGAGGAAACAGCCGCTGTGGTGCTGGATGAGGCTACCGGAATCCATGTGGATTTCAACGAATTCCCAGGCATTATACAATCCTTGGGGTTCCGCTGCACGGATGGTTACGTGTGGGAAGACCCAGCATGAGCTTCAGGGTGTGGGTGGTGTTCATGCCTGGTGTGCCCACCTTCAAAGGGGTAGGTTCGTGGAGGGTGATTTGCTGCCTTAAAGCCAAACCTGCAAGCCCTTACGCATGTGATGGAATACTGATAAGCTGTGGTGAACTGAGCTTTACTAGCAATAGTCCAGTAAAGCCAGGGCAGTGGTGCAACCCAGCCAAACTGGCCTTGGAATACCAAAGGACAAAACATGATTAGCTGGTGGCAACATCTGAGTTTCTCTCAAGCTGGATCACTGTTGATAATCCTGATCTTGGTTATTCTTACCGCCAGGTATGGCTGGAAGAAGGGTGGGGATGATTAAGCATCACGCAACTAGGGAACAAGTAGGCAACCTATTCATGGTGTTTGCCAAGCTCGTTGAAACGAAACATGAGGGGTATGCTTGTTCTTGTTGGAGTATGCCTGACTGGCTAATAACTATGTACTACACAGCAAAGGAACCAGAATGGACAAGAATGACGAGCTGGCGCTGAAGATTTACATTGAAATGAATTGCGACGGTACTATACCGTGGGAGCCAGATGGTGTTTATTGGTATCAAGAATTCGCCAGCCGCCTTCGCGCAGCGTGGCAGGGGGAGCCTCTGTTTGTTATCTTTGACGGGCCACCTAGCCATGAATCAGGACGTTTCATTGAAGTTGAAACGGAAGACGGTAAATCACGCAATGTTGGGCATTGGGAACTGTATCCGGGCCAGCCTGGATTATGGCGTCTTGGCCCACTCTACGCCGCCCCAACGGGCAACGAGTCCGCAACTCCGAAGGTGCCTGAACCCGCGAGGGAAGGGCCGGAGAGCTTCGCTCCGACGAATTCACCTTTGGATGCTGCGGCCACGCCGAGCCAGCCTGTTCTCGATAATCCTTGGCCGCTTGATATTGACGGTGAGCGATATACTCCTGCGCCCGAGACTGCGGCTACGGATGACTATGAAGATATTGCGAGGTTGATGGAACGCCGAAACTGCGCGATCTGGGCGAAGATGCTGCGCGAATTGGTATCTGTTCTTGCAGCAGCAGCCAAGGAGATAGCCGAACTCCGCGCCGCGACTCCTGCGGCAGCGAAACTGGAGGAGTGGTCTAGGCAAGTTCGCATCACAATTCGCGGCATTGATGGCCAAGCTGAAATGTTAGTTGGGCCGCCGCCGCTTTCAAACTGGAAAGCGGAAGAAATCGTTGTTGGGTACAAACTCAATACAGGGCTATGGCATCGGCTGCTTGGATTGCTCGCGTGCTGTCCGGTAAGCGAAGGTGCCGACACCTGGCGCATGTAAAACGTTAACCACAACTTAAGCGCCATAAACGGCAACCATCACATGCGGATTAGGTTACGCCCTTAGGCTCTTATGGCCTTTTAATTTGTACGGTAGATTGTAGGAGAGTAATCTGTATTCTCACCTGGAGAATACCATGGATGTCTTAATGCTTATATTTGCAATGAGTTTTTTTGGGGAATCAGCAATGATGGCCGTTCAGTTTCCAACCATGGAAAAGTGTGAAGCAGCCATAGGGGGAGTACTACAAGGGTTTGCTGATGACAACAATGCTAAACTTTTTCAAGCAGTATGTGTGAAACCAATTGCTGGGAAAGCAGCGTAAGCCCAGAGAAATGGTGGGTTGGTGTTAGGAAAGAACATAATGAGTTCTGGAGTTTTATTTGCCGAAAGTCCTTGACAGACTCGCCAAATTGTGGGAAACTTGGCAATCAATTGCAGTCAAGCAAAGGAGTGCAGTATGTTGACATATGGACATCCAAACTCTAAGATCAGTTTACCTGCTTTGCCTGAGGTCAGGCTTGGTATTTCCCACTGACTACCAACAAGGTAGAGGCAGAGATTCATATACAAGAAACTGGGGAAGAAATCGCTGTAGGCTCTGGAGACACAGTAGCAGAAGCCATGGCCGAATGCTTGAAGATGTTGGAGCAGCCAGCGTGAAACAGCTTGAAATCAGCGACCAACCTGATGGTTTCCTACACTCGGTGTACCATGTGGAGAATGAGGAGGAGGTGCAGTTGCTGATGAAGCAAGCACGCTCCAATGGCCTTAGTGGGTTCCAGGTGTTTGACAAGATTGATATACCAGAAACTGATCCAGGTTGGCGCGAGACCCCAATATACCCGGCTTTGCTGGCTAAACACCGTGAAGAAGTACTGAGGAAACCATGAGCATCACCATACCAGGGTCTGTTTATACAGGCCCGCACTCACCAGCAGAGACAGCCAGACCGTTGTCTCCCAAGCAACAAGATGGTGTCGTAGAGTACGAAAGTTGGTTAAATTTATTGCAAATAATGACGAAATAGTTCAGAAAGTACTTGACAAACTGCGCCGATTGCGGTAAATTGGGGAATTACATACTTAACTCCCTCTGACCAAGAGGGACAACTGGAGAACAACGATGAGCAAGCAACTGACGTTCGATGAGTTTCGCGCTGCCAACGTGGCGCGCTGCCTCAAGTGGAATCCACAAGGGATTGAATCGTGGTCGCCGTCCGACTGGCTTACAGCCGTTACTGGCGAGCTTGGCGAACTGGCCTCGCTGTTGAAGATGCGCAACCGTGAACGAGACGGCCTTCCCGGTAACAAATTCAGCCCAACCGACAAGCAAGTAGCTGACGAGATAGCAGATGTGCTCACCTATCTCGACCTGCTGGCCGCTGCGCTGGGCGTTGACTTGGGTTTCGCTGCGGCACAGAAATTTAACGAGGTAAGTGAGCGTGTAGGGTTCCCCGACCGCATCGAAATGGCGTGAGGGAGTTATGTATATAAGTCCCGTAAATTGTAGTCATAACGGAGAAACCAGGTGTATTCGCCTACCAATTTAGGCATTAACGGACTTAACGCCTAATTTGGTAGGCGAATAATGATGAAATAGTTCAGAAAGTACTTGACAGATTCACTGGATTGTGGGAAACTCTAGTCATAGGTTGAAGATCAGAAGTTAAACCCAGACAAGGAGTGTCAAAATGGAAACCAGCAAAACCCTGAGCGCCCAAGTAGTTCTTCGTGGCAACAGCCTGTACACTATCGTCACGATGCCCAGCACAAGCAACCTCGACAAGTCCTACCGCGTGGATGTAACTAATGGTCGTTGCGACTGCCCGGCCTGGAAATTCTCGAAGGGCCATACCAAGGTTTGCAAGCACCTGCAAGCACTGGGCTTCAAACAGCGCGTAGCAGCCTAAGCCTGAGCCGGTGGGCGTCACCGACTTGACAGGGTGGAACAGACACCCTTAGGATGGGAATGAGCACTAACAGAATATTGCGGGCCGCTACCTTTGCCGTGCAAGCACACGGAATCCAGGTACGTAAGTATACTGGTGAGCCGTATGTGCGGCATGTGTTCGAAGTAGCTGAAATAGTGGCTAGTGTAACTACCGATGAGGACACGATCATTGCCGCCATGCTGCATGACGTGCTGGAAGACACCAGTATGGAGCCATCGGATATATCATTGCGGTTCGGATTTATAGTACTTGATCTGGTGATGCAATTAACTGATTCCAAAGTAGAACCTGGGATCAATCGCGCTGCCAGGAAAGCCAATGATTGCTCTCGTTTGTCATTATCTAGTCCAGCAGCGGCTACGATCAAACTGGCCGACTTGATGAACAACACAGAAAGCATCGTCAAGTATGCTCCTAACTTTGCCAAGGTGTATTTGGCAGAGAAGATGCTGGCACTCACGGTGTTGAGTCATGGCCATGCTGGGCTGTATCATCTTGCCAAAGAACAGGTCTTCAGTGCATTGGAAAAGCTGGGACCAAAGTGAGTTGGTTACTTCACATGAAAATCCTTAATCTGCCTCTTAGCGCCGGGCAGGTACTATACAATTCAGACACGCTTGTTGTGGCTATGGTGTGGCAAGCCTGGGTGATTATTGCCATTGTGTTGGTGTGGGTTGTTATTATGTTGAGAACGAAATGAGTGGTGGTAGTTTTGATTATGCTTATCTGAAGACCAAGACTTTCGCAGATGAACTGGAAGCCAAGCTCCATATGACGGAGTATGAGTTCAGTGATGAAGTTCGGGCCAAGCTAAACTTAATATTGGATCAAACCAAAAAGACAGCTTTTATGATGAGGGAAGTAGAGTGGCTGTTCTCCGGCGACACAGGGGAAGACAGCTTCCTTGAAAGAATTGCAGAATACAAGAGGAAAGCATGAATCTTGAAAACAAAGATTGCATATGCAAGGGTATAAGGTTCAAAACCTGTCCTGCATGTGGATTACCACAGAACAGTTTCCATGATTTTCGTGACTACACCCCTCCGGTAACCGATGACCACTGGGTACATGGGAAAGAACAACCAGCTTGGAGTGGGAGATGACAACGGTAACCTGGGATAAACCTATGTTGGAGAAATTCAAGAAGGTGTATGCCAAGGCTGTCAGGAGCGAAGCACAGGAGTTTTCTTTCCAAGGGCAAACATATTTAGTAGCCTATGCTAAGTATATGATTGAGTATTTGGAGGTAAGACTAAGATGAGTAGGAAAGAGGATTTAGGTCATCAATTTGATGACATGAAGTATGGGTGGTTAAAAAGAACTCAAGGTGGGTGATATAGTCACTCGTAACATGGGTGGTGTTAAGATGCAATTGAAAGTTACTGGTATAGTTGGCCGAAGGATAATTTGTGGGCCTTGGGAATTCAGTAGTAGAAATGGAGCCGAGCTTGATGACATGCTTGGCTGGGATGAACAACAAACAGGTTCTATGTTGATAGATAAATGACTTGACAGATCGGCCTGATTGTGGGAAACTCGGTTCTGATAGGCTGCAATCAATTGCAGAAATGTACTAAAGGAGAAGGCGGCCCTCCTAAATGGGTCGTCAAACAAGCAAGGAGTGTATCACCATGGCAAAGTCCGTTAGCAAGAGCAAGAAAACTACCGTCAAGAAAGCTGTAAAGCGCACGACTATCAAAGCCGCGCCCCGCAAGGTCGCTCAACGCCAGTAACCTGGCCTGCCATCAACATGGCAAACGGGTGGCCGGAGTACCGTCGCCCGTCCTTTCTATAAGATCATGGAGGAATTGTGCGAGCATCAGCAATGAGGTTACATGGTGGGGTAACAGAGGAGCCATTAGTAACAGGAACCAAGCTGCCATACAAGTTGGGCATTGAACTAACAATGCAGTCACCACTTGCTATTTGCAAGAATGTCCAGGATGAAGGTGATCGGGTAATTTATACTAGCTTGAGCAGAATACTCTCAACAGTAGCTGGACTAAAGAGAATCAAATCCTACGGGATAGACCGAGATGGTGGTTGTGTGGAAGCCAGTTCTCCTATTCTGACAACACATGAAGAAACCGAAAAGTGGTACAAGGGTATGTCAGGTCTGATGCTCCAATTGGGCATGACACCTCACCATGACAAGATGATCAGTGGTGGAGGCCATCTTCATGTGGGGCCACTGCCGTTAAAGACTGCAATCAATTGCATACGGGACATGCAGAACCGCCCGTACCTGCTATGGATATTCAACGAACCTGACAATACACTTGCATCTGACTTATTTACAGGAGACCTTGTTTCATTAAAGCCCTCACTGGTTAAAGCTGCTCAAAATGCTACTTTTGACCCAACGGTGTTTGGTGAACCTTCAATGGAAGGTAGGACAGCATTGACCTTCTATGGCAACCCGAAGTATGTGAAACATGACTGGCTGCCTGATGATAAGAACCGGATGGCCAGGTGGCTAGGTGGTGGGGGTGGCCGGATGGAATTACGCTTGTTCGAAGCCCCTATGAACTGGGAGGAGCAGAAAGCCCACCTAGATTTTACTTGGGCTTACATAAAGTACATCGAGACCACATACAAGACCGAACATGCTGTGACCACCGTAAATAGTATGGTTGAGCAGCGGAAGTTCACGCTTGAAATTTGCCGGGCGGAATTCCTGAAGTTTCTTACTATATTGGGCTTGAAACCAGAGCCATACAAGCGTATGCTGGACGAGAATCTAACCACAAAACTTCAACGTCTGAAAGTGGTGCCATGATCCTGGAAGAAGGGAAGAAGCACGTAGACCGGTTGATCAGCCAGAACAACACCGGTCTTCTTGCCTTGAAGAAGGCTACCAGATCGGGGGATAAGCTGGCCGCCATGGGTCTACGTTTAGCCTCAGATAGAGGTAAGTCCTTGGTGGCCTTGCGTAAGATGTTGAATACCATGCCGGAGAAATTCAGCCTCCAGACAGGGGAGTTGATACAAACTCTAGCGGATAAATCAAATGCAGCTAACTGAGGAAGAACGCAAGAAAGTCCTTTATTGGTTGTTTTCTTTAGAGAACAAACTTGCATTTGACGTTGCAGCAGAAGTTCCTGCGGAGGTACTGAACGCCATTCTAAAGGCTGGTGATTATCCACGCCCGTATGTCCTGCCATTTAAGGAAGGCATATATGACCGTGCCTTGGCTATGAAACTCATACTCCTATGCAGGGAGAAGATTGGTAAAGCTACTGATCCAGTGAGTGCTAAGGTCATACCAATAAGGAAGAAAGCATGAGCCTTGAACAAGCTATCTGGCTGTTTGCGGCTGGTGATGTTGGTACCAGTAGGTATCTTGCTATTATTGTTCAAGAAATAATCATCTAAAGAGCTTGACAGATCGCCAGAATTGGGTTAAAGTCTTGCAATCAAGTGCAATAACAGACAAAGGAGTGTCAAATGTACATCGTTGAATACCTGAGGCTAGGACGTTGGCCCACCATGATGGGCAAGAGAGTGTTCATCAGTTTGTGGGGCGCAAACAAACGAGCTAAGCGAGCATCCACCTTGTTTCGTGTAGTGACCATGGTGACTAAAATCTCCTAAGGTGCGATAATGTTGGATGAATACCAAAATCAGATGGTTAGGCACAATCCTGTACTTCATGGGAATGGGCCTTACCAGTTTCAATTTCTACCCTTACAACCTGTTCTTTATGACCAGTGGGGCGTTCTTCTGGTGTAGAGCAGGTTGGCAAGTCAATGACCAGCCGTTGGTACTGGTAGAGGGTGTGGCCTTCACAATATATGGAGTAGGTTTGGCTATGGCCATATACAAATTCGTATTCTAAGGAGTAGCAGCATGAAAATTCGTAAAACAGTACTGGCTGTGGTTATCTTGTCCAAGGGTGGGGAACAACTGGAGTTTGATGACTTGGAAGAACTTGGCAGGATGATCAACGATGGGGAGGCTAGTGGGGAGCTTATTGGCAAGCACACGGAAGCCGACTCAGTGGTAATAGAGAAGATCGAGCGCATCCAGCAAGAACTCACCAAGATCGGGGATGATGGCACGTTCTTTGGAGACCTTGACCTAGATGACTGAGCAAATTGATTGGGGCAGCTTGCCTATGGTGATTGAAGTCACCTTACCAGGAATGTACTCCAATGAGAACCTTGCAGGCTGGTCGGCCTTGGCTATGAAACTTGAGAAAGAGGGCATACCCTGCGGGGTGGAGATGAGCACCCAGCCGTTGGTCATGGTGTTTTCTGAAAACCCCAAGGAGTACGCCACGGGAGTTGCTGTTTTCAAAGGGCACTTGACCAAGACGTACAACATAAAGGCCGACAACACGACATTCACCTGGAGCAACAAGTGAAAATATACCAGTTTGGATTTAATAATAGTGTGGGTAAGGTTCCTCCAGGGCTACCTACTTTGGATTGTAGAGTTATTCCAAACCCACACCACCTGCGGGATGCTGTTGCCAAACGCCTGGCAGTTAGGTCTAGCCCGTTCTTTACTCCTTTGGTAATGCAGGGGGTGGAAATGCTTGCCGCCAACAGTAAGATTGCTGTAGGATGTGCATATGGGCATGATCGTAGTGGGCAGGTGGCTCAGGCTATAATGATGGCCATGGCAGAAAAAGGAATTTACGTACAGATAGAGAAACTTTCAAAAGGAGCGTGAAGCATGGTGGAGCCTTTATCATCAGCACTCTTATGTATTTCTCTCAATGTTTATTTTGAGGCCAGGAATCAACCTGAGGAAGGCCAACTAGCAGTAGCTTACGTGACGTTGAATCGTTCTAAGAAGTCAGGAAAGTCAGTGTGTAATACTGTGGTAGAACCAAAGCAATTTAGCTGGGCAACAGGCCGTTTTTTGAAGGATAATGGCTTCTGGTTGCGCGCAGACTCTTTTCCAGTAGAATTAGATGCTTGGATAAAAGCCAGGAGAATCGCTAGGATGGCCATGGCAAGGCTATCGCCAGACCCTACCCACGGGGCTACCCACTACCATGAACGACGGCTACATCCAGTTTGGGCGACCCGAATGCAGAAGGTAGTCATCATCGCCCAGCATGTATTCTACAAACCAAGGAGCGCCTGATGCCGCGTGAGATGTACAATCCAGAACTTGAGGAGTTCGTACAGGAGTACCCAGACTATGAGAAGGGTCTGCACGCTGATAATAGTACACGGCATACAACAGATAAAGCTCGATGTGAGCATATTACCTGTATATGGTGTTTCCCAAAGAGACTCATAAAGTGGTACTTGAAAGGTAGAATAGCACCATCTAAAATGAGGCATGTGCAGCCAAATCGTAATGCTGGACGACCTGCGTGATTGGAAGGCCCGCAAGAAGTATGAATTAGAGTACTATAATAAAGAGCTAAATGCTCTCCTGATAAAGATGGGATACTTGAAAGCTGAGATTAATCTAACCACAAGAATAATTCAAATGGTGGAGCAAGACAAGATAACTTGTATTAGACGACAACTGCAATCAATTGCAGTAGAGGCAAGCTAGTGTTAATATCAAGCTTCATTCATAAATTCTCTGGAAACCCACATGCATTATTTCGATGGCCGTACAGGCAAAACACTCAAATTTGATGATACAGTGCAGAAAGGAGGCCCAGGGAGTGGTGTGTATGAGCGTTCTCATGGGGCACGCGCTAACGCAGCAAAAGATTATCATGAGTGGAGAGGTCCATCTGGTGCTAAAGATACTCCAGAGAACAGAAAAGACTTTTTAGCTCAATCACATGCCCAAGGACAGCACAAAGGAGTTTCCGCTGAACAATTAGGGCATACTCGCGCTTGGAGTGGAGAAGGGGCAAGCTCCCACGCCGATGCTGTAGCAAGCGCAACTGGGGGCAAAAAGGTCTCTGATGGAGACACACATTATGTGGAGTCTAGTCATTCGAATAGAGCCTCTGCTAATGCTGCTGGTGAGAAAGCAAAAGCTGAGCTAGCTAATAGTGGATACAAGGAGGGGAAAAGCTATAAGATTAGTGATGGTGGAATGCATGTAACGGAATTCACTCACCCTAATGGCCATACAGCAGAAGTGGCAGTGTCTTCTGGAGGGGGTGGGCGTCATAGTGTAAACACTGTTGTAAAGAATAAATAATGTTGGAAGATGGTAAACTGTTGTCAAAGCGTAAGCGCCGGGCAACGCAGTCAACACCTATGGATATAGGAAGAATAAACGATGAGCTTGCCTCCACTACCAAGACTGACATTAGGAACGTACTTGGTAAGTACAGTGTTCCTCATAGTCATGGTGATCATATTGCTTACCATGGTACTGAGACTGCTCTTGTTGGGCGTGTGGGTAGGGTTTACGACCCTTATGGGGAACACAAGACTAGCCCTAACGTGCCTGTTCATTTCTATCCTAGCTCTAACCATATGTTTAGCCGGAGAGAAATTCTTCCAGTAGCACACCTCAGAAAATTAGTCTAAAGGAGCGATCATGATTGAAACTGGTATATTGATTAGCAAACGTGAATTTGCCTTGGCCCAGAAGGGTGGCCCTGGGTCGGGGGTATATGAGCGTAGTGGAACCAAGTCCTTGTCAGGTTTAGGAACCGCCAAGGATATTATTGACAAGCATGGTAAAACAGGGGATGTTAAGGCATCACAAGGAACTGCTAATACTGAGAAACAAGCAGCCAAATTTAGTGGTTCTTTCCCTAAAGATAAATTTGATGCGGTGCATAAAGACTTTATGGCTGCTGGGTACTCGCATGTTCGTAGTGATCCTAAGTACTCTGCGGTGGACTACCATACGTATACAAAGGATCATGGGGATCACACCTCTAGTGTAATGTTATCTGATCTTCAGAATGGTCGCATGGGAGTTAGAGCCAATGCTTCTAATATTAGCCAGCGTATGGCGAAGGTTTGAAATAAATAGTTCGGGTGGTCTTGACAGACTGCCCGAATTGCGGTAAAGTCCAGTATCAGTCCAAGGAGTGGAACATGTTCAGTCCGACCCTAGCAATAACAGCAAAGAATGAGGATGTACTTTATCCTTGTATTGCCAGCCCAAAGTTAGATGGTTTGCGCGGGTTAATTCATATTGAAGGGCTTCGCAGTAGGAGCATGAAGCCCTTCACCAACGTAGCTACTGTTGACACCTTCAGCATTCCTGAGTTCCTGGGGTTTGATGGGGAACTGGTGGTGGGCAGCCCTACAGCCAAGGATGTATTCATCAAGAGCACTAGTGGCCTCCGCACCACAATCAACAATCCTGGCGCAGTGTTCTACGTGTTTGATCTGCACAGCACGGAAGGCGCTTTCATAGATAGGTGGAAAATTCTATCCCAGCGTGTGGAATCCTTGCCAGAACACTTGAAAAGCAGGGTAGTCTTGCTTGAACAGCGTTGGATAGAGAATCTTGAACAATTACTGGCTTATGAAGACCAGTGCCTTGAACAAGGGTATGAAGGTCTGATCATTAGGAATCCACAAGCCAAGTACCTGAATGGTAGGTCTGGTCTGGGCAAGAATTGGGTGATGCTTAAATTAAAGAGATTCACCGATTCAGAAGCCGAACTGGTCGGAATGATCGAGCTAATGGTTAATGACAATGCGGCGCAAACAAACGAGCTAGGTAATACCTTCCATTCCAGTCATAAAGAGGGATTGAAACCAGGTGGAATGATGGGGGCGCTGCTGCTGAGAGACCTGACAACTGGAGTAGAATTCTCGGTTGGAACAGGGTTTGACCACAAAACTCGTAAAAAGTATTGGTCAGAAAGAGGCTACATACAGTACGATGGTGTGTTCGCTGGCCAGAAAGTGGTATACTACCAGCATCAGGAAGCCAAGATCATCAAGTACAAGTACTTCGCTATTGGGTATGATAAAGTACCTAGATTTCCAGTATATCTAGGTGAGCGTCTGCCGGTGGACTTATGAAAATCCAAATTGGTGACAATGGGCCATGGAAGGAAGTGGATGTCATACGGGTGTGGCATGACCTTGAAAACCAAGAAGGTGAGAGGCTGATGTTGACCTTGGCTGATGACTTCGTGCAGGTAGACAAGTTCGGGCCAGGACACCTGCTTATTATCAGTGGAACAGTACCTACCTGTGATTTCCTAGACAAGGTAGAAGATGGTAGCTTCGACATTCATGAGGGCATGATCCCTATAAGCGGGTGACTGCAATCAATTGCCATGGCCAAGATAAGCACAAAAGCAAGGGTAGCTAGGGAGACCAGGTGGTTATATCGCGTGGAGTGGAAGATATTGAATCTCAACCGTGAAGCTGTGAAAGACAGAAAGATTGGTTATCTTAGAACTTTAGCGCAAGAGGTGTGGGCTAACGAAGCTCCAGGTGGAAGGACAATGCCCACAATTTTGGCAAGTAAAGGCATTAAATATTCTAGGGGGTGGTACAGTTACTGTGAGGGCTTCACCAAGATTGTGCTATCAAGACGCCAGAGAAGTATCATGGTGTTGTTGCATGAGCTTACTCATGCTTTAGGGCCGTGCATACATGGAAAGAGATTTGTTACCCTGTATTTCTATTTACTGCATAAATATGCAGGATATAATCGTTTTTTCTTGCAGCACTTGCAGGAGAATAGCCCAGCAAAATAGTTTCGAAAGTGCTTGACAGACTCTCGGAATTGTGGGAAAATCCAGTATTGATAGTCCAATGGAGTGGAAAGCATGTTCCTGACTAAAGACTCACAAGAGATTCAGAACCTTTCTGATGAAGACCTTCGCATACTCCTTGGTGGTAAAGGAGCAGGGCTGGTGCAAATGATTAATGCCGGTGTTAATGTTCCTCCCTTCGTAGTTTTACCTACTACTGTGTGGAAGGAGTACAGCAAAGCACCAAAAACAACTATGAAGGCTATATCTCAGGAGATTAACTCAATACTTACTAATTTCAAGAAGCAAATTGGGTATATCCCTTTAGTATCTATTAGGTCTGGTGCGCGTGTAAGCTGCCCCGGAATGTTAGACACGATCTTGAATGTTGGGCTTGATATTACAACCCAGGACTTCTGGATGAGCAAGCTTGGCAAAGAGTGCTACGAGAACAGCCTGCACCGGTTGGTTACCATGTATGGTTCAGTGGTGAAAGGAATCGACAGGAAGGAATTGGAGCAATGCACTCCTGCTGCTGCGTTCGAACTCTATCAGCGCCGGTCTGGTGAGGTGTTCCCATTCGTGAAGTACCAGATCATCGGAGCCATAGAAGCCGTGCTAAAAAGCTGGAACAACGAGCGCGCAAAGTATTACCGCAAGATGCACAATATTCCTGAAACATGGGGTACAGCCGTGGTAATACAAGCCATGGTGTTCGGCAATCTTAATGATCAATCAGGTACGGGAGTTCTTTTTACACGCAATCCTGATAGTGGTGCCAATGCTATCACAGGGGAATTCTTGATAAACGCTCAAGGTGAGGACGTGGTTGCTGGGATCAGGACTCCGATGCCGTTGCACAAGCTGGCTGAGTGGAACAAGCTGGTGTCTGACGAACTTGCTTCAGTTGTGGAGAAACTGGAGAAATCCAAGCAGGATGTTCAAGACGTGGAATTTACGATCCAGGATGGCAAGCTGTTCATTCTGCAAACTAGGAATGCCAAGCGGAGTGCCAAAGCAGCCATCAGGATTGCCCTGGACATGGTGAAAGAGGGCTTGATTTCAGCAAATGTGGCCGTAGGTCGCGTGACTGCCAGAGATATGGATTTGGTGCAAATGAATGTGATTAGCCCGAAATTCAAGAATGTACCTGCCTTTACTGGAATAGGAGCGTGCAGTGGAGTAGTTACTGGGGTGCCAGTGTTCAGCACGGCAGATGCGGTAGCCAGCAAGGTTCCGTGTATCCTCATTACCCAAGAAACCACGCCGGAAGACATCGCAGGAATGGATGCAGCGGTTGGAATACTGACTATGACCGGTGGAACAACCAGCCACGCTGCTGTTGTTGCGCGGGGGATGAACAAGCCATGTGTAGTGGGTTTGGGCGTTGGCCTTAGTGAATTAGCCAATTATGCATGGGAGAAGGTTAGCATCTGCGGTGAGACAGGACGAGTGTGGTTCATGGAAGTTCCTGTTACTAATGGCAGCCAGAATGGAGACCTTGCTGAGTTCAAGGCCATGGTGATTGCTGCCCTTGGAATCATTCCGGTGGTTACTGATCCTACCACTCAGTGCAAGGAAATGATGCTTGATTTGAGCAATGAAACAAACATAGCCAGAGCACAATTGCTGGTGATGAAAGCGGCTGGTATGTGCGAGATGCTGTACGTGGACTTCCGCAAGGAGAACTTGCCGGAAGCCAGCCAGTCCTTCAACCGGATGTACGGGTCAACTACATTAGAGCAATCTATAGTGGATGCTGTCTGCAATCAATTGCAGTCCGTAGCCCCCTCTGGGTGGGAAGTCCACATCAAGGTAATGGTGAGCAATGGGATCAAAACAACCATGCCAATGATCGGAACTATGGACGACATCAAGAGTCTGATTCTTGCTAAAGGTAGTGTGGTGGTTGGCGGGGAAGACCTGGATGCGGCCACTAAGAAAGTGCTTGAGTGGAAAAAGGCTGAAGGGTTGGAGTTAATGTCAGTTGGAGGGTACATGCCTGGAGTCAAATCTGTCCTCTCAATTGAGCAGGCAATGCAGATAGAGTAAGTTGTAGGTAGTTACATTTTCGAGTACAATTGGTAGGATAAAGTAGGAGTCCTACCTTGCGAACGGAGTGCCCGAAGTGTGCTAGTGAAAGTGCCCATTATATAAAGAGTGGGCCTGATTTGGTGCTTCGCTGTATGTGTGGGTATTACAAAGTAGTCTTCACTATGTTGGGTACCATACAGACAGCTACTGTGGAGTCAGGTATAGATGTGAAGTTGCCGAAACCGAAGTCAAATCTACATAAGACTTTAATGGTGGTTTCAATACTGGATGAGCCTTCCAGTGCAGAGGCAACAGAAAGAATGCAGGATTTGGGAGTATATCGTAATGTGTCTGATGTGAGTTCCTACCTTACGATATTACGCTCAAAAGGATTGGTTGAAACCGTGGTAGTCAGACGCGGGATGCTTGGAGGCTCCACTTGGAGATTGACGGCAGCCTCATTGAAGTTGCTGAACATAGAGTGTGCAAGGAGTGAAAATGGCGCTTACACAAGACAAGCTGAGAGAGCTAACCAAGTATGACCTAGTAGGGGTTTATCATCGCTCTTACTAAAGAAAGACTTAAAGAACTAATAACATATGATCCCATAACTGGGGTTATGACTTGGCTTGTTTCACCTAGAGCAAATGTAAAAGTAGGAGACATTGCTGGTTCTGTAGATGGCAACGGCAGGCTTATGATTATGATTGATCAAGTAAGTTATTATGCGAGCCGATTAATTTGGTTGTATATGGTAGGGCAGTGGCCTGTAGGTGATGTTGATCACAAAGATAGAAAACCATTAAATAATAAGTGGGATAATCTTCGGGATGTCCCACATGCAATCAATTGCCAGAATCGATCATTAGCGGTAACCAACAAATCAGGACAGACAGGGGTGTATTGGAACGCTCTTGAAAAGAAGTGGAAAGTACAGATTAAAGCCAATAAAGTGAAAAGAAACCTTGGAACCTTTTCTGAGTTTGAGGGTGCTGTTGCGGCTAGGCTTGCTGCTGAAGCTAAGTATTTTCAACCTGTTTATGGAGAATATCTTGGCTCTTAGCATAGGAGTTACGAGAGGCAGTAGGATTAGAGTTGGCCAGTCCATGGTCAAGGTAGAGGAGATCGTTCAGGATGTGGCGGTCACTCTATCAGTGGATGGCGGCAAGAAATTCATGATCACGGACTCCGAGCGCACGCAGATTATCCCTGAGGTGTTCGTCCAGCTTGGACTGAATCACCGCAGTAGTGGAACAAACAGTAGTCGCCTTGCGTTTGAAGCCCCCTTTTCTATAAAAATAAACAGAATAAGACAATAATGGACGCACGTTTCTACAGTTTGGAGTTCTGCGTTATCCTGGCTTGTATCCTTCCTGACGACCCGTTAATTGTGGTAGGGACAGGTGAAGAACTTGGAATTATCATGGATAACATCGCGCAGGATGACAACCTATGAACATCGGGCCAAGAGTCCTGGAGGTGATGCAGCACTATGGCATCAGCAAGGACGAGCTTGAGCAGATGGTGCAGAGAGCAGCTATTACCAGTCAGGAAGGTGGCAACAGGAAATTCCATACCTGGATATTCAACGTCCATGATGGTGCTGTGGTAAGCATGAGACCAGTTGAAAAGACCGTGGTAGGAAAGGACAAAGGTAATGGAGTCCAGCACGAAGACTGCGATAAATGTGATGGATTCGGGTGTAAAGATTGCGGGTGGTGGGGACACATAATTAGGTACATTTAGGGCTTGACAGATCACCAGACTTGTGGGAAAATCACCCTAGATGACCAATGGAGTGTGTGTAAGTAACCGTGCAATCAATTGCAGTAATTACCAAGGAGTGGTATAACGTGAGCTATAAGAGCACGCAGGACAAAGAGAAACTGGAATACCCATGGACTGCCCGCCAGAAGCGTGACAAGATCGGGCGTGGAGCTAAGAAGCGTGATAAAAAGATGCAGAAAGTAAAGATTAAGAAGGGCCAGGCTAAGACCAAGCCCAAGTAAAGAACTTGCAAAACGCCACGCGAAAAGGGTGGCAAAGAAAGCAAAGTAATTATAGCGGGATAGCGCAGCATGGTAGAGCGCCAGGCTCATAACCTGGAGGTCGATGGTTCGAATCCATCTCCCGCTACCAGATTTATAGTAAGATGGCAGAGTGGCCAAATGCAACGGACTGCAAATCCGTAAAGTCGTCGGTTCGAATCCGACTCTTACTTCCAAGATATTGTTGTAAGCCTTCTTATTTCGTCGTTCGAAGGCTGGAGTTGCTGAGATAGGTGTGCAAGAAGGCGGTTTGACTCCGCCCAGGTCCACCAGATGTGCATTGATTGGCTGAAGGGTTACCCAACAAGTCCAAAGGGAGATTAGTAAGCCTGTGTACACAGGACGAACATCCTAGAGGTCAGGTAAGCATGGCAAGGTCAATGTACATCTGATGGGCCTGTCCCGATTTCGATTGTGCATCGACGGCAGTGAGGACAACACGACAAGGGCGTATCCCGATCACCAATACCCGCCAACGATAGCGAGTATTTTCCGGCACTGCGTCTCGCGGCGTAAGACGGACGGGGTTCCCAGAACCTTGTAACCAAAGATGGGTGGTGATGCCTCGAAAGAGGACATCATCAGAAGTACAAATATAGGCTCACACCGGTAATGCGGGATTCAAAGCCCACCACTGGTGCCACCCTGAAGCCTTTAGTAAGGTTGCTTTGTATTTCTGATGATGGAAAGTTGACCGAGTGGTAAGGTAGCGGTTTGCTAAACCGTAGTCGGCACATAATATGGCCGCACACGTTCGATCCGTGTACTTTCCGCCAAGTATTATGTTGGTAGGTAGTAGATGATATGGGTGGTAGTGCCAAGTTGCCCTTACGATAAGCTACTGGTAGTCCAGCAAACCCGGTGCCTATGTGGGTGCCGGGAACATAAGATAAGGAAAGTGTAGCTCAATTTTTAATGGAGTGAATCAATATTCTAAATTTGGAAAGAAATATGGAGGATAGCGTCAGAGGGGACAAACAGACTTGAAATCTGTCGCCATCCGAAAGGTTGAGAGTTCGACTCTTTTATCCTCCACCATGAACGATGGTGACTGCAATGTGCTGGAGCGCAGGTTGGGCTGTGAACCCGACAGTTTGGGTTCAATTCCCAACAGCCACCCCAGGAACACGGCTCTGTAGCTGAGACATGATTAGCGCGACTTTGAAAAGGTCGAGAGATTGGACGGTACCAATCGGAGCCACCAAGTATTAAGCGGGTGTCATTGTGGAATGTAATGGCCTTCCAAGCCAGGAAAGTAGGTTCGACACCTATCACCCGCTCCAGTATTAGCAGTAGAATTACGGGTTGGTAGCTCAATGGTAGAGCATCGGTCTCCAAAACCGAGGACTGAGGATCGTAACCTTACCGGCCTGCCAAGTATTACTGGGTGTAGCGCAGCCTGGTCAGCGTTTCCGGCCTGGAACCGGAAGGTCGTTGGTTCGAATCCAACCACCCAGACACGACCGAAATCAGACTCTCAATGGAGAAGTCGATGAAGAAGCAATTGCAGTTAGGCATGAGAAGTATTTGCGTAATGGTAACTAAACAGCATTTTGTGATGTTCAACGCACGGAGGAAGTATGAAAAGTACAGCAGTAGCAGAGTGGTCTTTCCCTACTGAGGTGAACCACCCTAAGAAAATAGCCGCAGCAATGGAGGCTGCGGTCAAGCATAGCCAAAAAATAGAGAGGAAGTATCTGGAGGAAGGGTGGGCAAAAGCTCATGGTCTTCAGTATGTCCATCTGCGTGGATATGATATTTTTGGTAAACTGTGCTCAAATGGTGGATTGACCATAGCTTATGTAAAGCCCAAGCACGATTACCAGAATGTGGTACTTATTTCCACCGGCTTGTGCAATCCAATTGACTCGTTCTACAAGGAAGATGGGCGTTTCTATGCCGCCAGGGAATTTGCATCTGGACATTACATAAAGGTGCGTGTTCCTGGTGGTTACGGGGTGGCAGAATATCTGATGCTCATGTTCGATTGATGGTCGAACAGTCGGTGAATCTGATTCATTTACTGGAACTCCATTTGGAACCTGCCGATTATAAGCGTTTCCCCGGCCGGTCGCGGCACCAAGGCAGTGTAGCTCAGTTGGTAGAGCAAGAGCCTTCTAAGCTCTGTGTCGAAGGTTCGATTCCTTCACTGGCTACCAGATTAAATGGGCCGGTAACTCACTGGTGAGAGTTTCGTCCTCATAAGGCGAGAGGGGTGGATCGTAACCACCACGGCCCACCAAGGTAAATAGTGAAGAAAGTGCTTGACAGATCGGGTGAATTGTGGGAAACTCCTCTATGAAGTGCAATCAATTGCAGTGCTAACCAAAGGAGTGGAAGATGAAGATTGTGTTTGGTAATATCCCGCCGAGAACAAAACTTCTAAGATTAACTGAGGTTGGTGAAGTTGTTATGCGTACAGGGGTTGGATGCACATAATCTAAATCTTTTAGTATTGGATGTCAAGGAGACATCATAATGCGGGCAGTAGCATGTGATGTTACACGAAAAGCCATTGAAAGAACTCGCAGTGAACCATGGCGAGATACCTACGTTGTTAATCTTAAGACCGGCAGCGCCTGGTTTGCTGATGGCAACGAACAAGTCATTCCGATGAAAGCAGTCCTGGGCGTGGAGAAAGACCAGTGAAAGTAGGACTAGGTACACTAAAAATGCCTCTTTGGTTTGGGCGCTATGCTGTCGTTACTGGTGGCCCGTACTACGACTGCCCGCGCTATATGTTTGGCGTGAAGATGGCGGAAGAAATACGTGCGCCCAATCAAGTGAGTGTGCCTACTAGGGACTTTGGTGTGCCGAAGACCTCTGCCCTTGACAATGGAGTAAAGTTGACCGTGCAAGCGGTATTGTCGGGGCAGCAGGTCTACGTTGGCTGCATGGGGGGTAAAGGAAGAACTGGATTGTTCTTAGCTGTGTTGGCCAAAGCTTTTGGGGTAAAGAACCCAGTTGAATATGTCAGAAAGCATTACTATGAACACGCGGTGGAAACCAAAGAACAGTATGCTTTCGTCACCCACTATCAAGTGCCACGCCAGGTGCTTCTGAGTATCAGCCTGAGCAAGTGCCTGTCGTTCATGCGCCCAAAGAACATAACTTCCACTATCAATCACAATGATGATTGGAAATAGTTGCGAAAGTGCTTGACAGACGGGCCTGATTGTGGGAAACTGTCTTATGGTTATTTCAATACAATGGAGTGTTAGTGAAATACCTTCCTAAGAATACTAGGGCGTACTTCCAGGCAGCACCGCAATATGCGTTGCATAACCTCGCTGAAGTGCCCTGTTCTACCTTAGCGTTAGCTACCAGGAAATACCGTGGTGACACTAAAACAAAACCATCACCATTGCCTGATTGTGAGGCTGTGAATTTCTATGCCCTCAATCATTGCGCTGCCTTGGTAAGGAAGATGTTCACGATGAATGAGGTTCTCCCATCTTGGGCAGAAAACGTGATGACCAACTACCAGATAGAACTGGTAGAGCAAGCAGAGCGACTTACCCATTACATCATTTGTGTAATAGTGCGGGAGGCTCGTCATTGGCACTCACCATCAATTAGTCTTTCAAAAGCCGTGGCCACCAAATTTGGCCAGCCGGTGTTGGACTTCCTGAACTTGAATCGCTCATCTACTGAGACTGCGTCGGTCAATAATTATATGAACAATCCCCCTGATACCACGCTGATAAAGCTGGTGGGGGGGTTGGCCCACATTTATGACTTTGGACAATGGAGTGGTGGGTATGGTGGTAAAGCATGGGGCATGATAGCCAAGACTCTACTTTCAGTGTTGGAGGGCAAAACAACTATAGAAATGATGGTGGACACTGCCTACACCTTGGCGCACAACAATGGCCCGATGTTCAACAAAGGGATGTTGTACCAGAATTACAATGGTAAGTACTTTATCATGATACTGGATGTTCAGCGTAGTGGCCAAATACCTGAATTGATGCTGGAGAAAGGTGAGGTTGGCTTCGAGTACAATCCTTCAGTGGTGAATGTGATCAAGGAAGTGAAAGCTGCTGTGCCTGGAGCATTTGGAACTTACGTTGACTGGTTCAAAGTCACAGCCCTTGGTGCCGTTGGACATTATGGCCCGCAGCAAGCTAATCAACAGAAAAAGCATCCGAAGGAAGTTGAATTCCCCAAGTTCCTTGGCCAGAAAGCCAAGAACATCGGAGAATGGGATGTATTCCCTGGTCAGTCCGTGCAGGTCTTCGAAAGGGTGAAAGCATGAACACTCAATTTATTGGGTTAGGATCAGAGGCGGAGATGGTGAGTTTACGTGGTCTGCCAAAGATCAAGAGGATGTGTACTTCCCATTTTCAGTTATTGGTAGTGACGAGTGTTTCGAGGAGGGGGTTAATGATGACCAACTTGAAGTGTTGGCCGGGCCTTTCAATGAAACTCAAATTTTTGCAATGTTGCCTGAGGGTGGAATGTCATGAGCAAGAAGCAGTATGAATTGAGTCAGGAAGACCAGTTCTTCCATGACATGTTTATGAAGGAAAAGGCCGATAAAGGACGACCAGACGACCTTAGCCCTACAAATTGGACTGCCCAGGATAAGAAATGCGCGCATTCACATCCGGCACTGAAGATAGTCGTTGGGGACAAAACCTACGAAATATACGGTGGTGCCTGCGGAAGTCCGATACACAAATGCGACATCTATATAGGGCTGGACAGATACAGTATGGAGTACCATACCAAGCAGTACCCATGGCAGGACAAGGAAGTTACTACGGAAATAGACATACTATATCCTATTACTGATATGTCTCCGCCAAGTGATTCGGCGAATTTCAAGCTGATGGTAGCCTGGATTTGCAATCAATTGCAGTCTGAAAAGAAAATCCACATCGGTTGTATAGGTGGGCATGGAAGAACTGGTACAGTGTTGGCGGCGGTGGTAGCCAATATGATGGGTGGAGAAGGAGCCATCCAGTATGTACGGAAGAACTACTGCGATCATGCAGTGGAGTCGGCTAGTCAAGTGAGTTTCCTGATGAAGCACTTCGGGTGCTCCAAGGCAGTTGGGTACAAAGAGCACGGTGGCCTTGGATTCGTGAAAGATTGGGGTTCGGCCATGAAGGGCAGCCAGTGGGTGTCCCAACCTCATCAAAAGGAAGGCCAAACCCAAATCTATAAAAGCAGCAAAGCAAAGACCAGTTTTTCTGGGGCCAAGAGGTCGTTCTCAAACGTAACCAGCCTGCGATCAATTTGGTAAAATAGATGCGAAAGTGCTTGACAGATCTCCGGAATTGCGGTAAATTGACTTATGAGTTCAAACGTCAATGGAGTGACTATGCCAATGAGTATCACCATGTTGGGTAAAGACGAATTCTTTCACAAAGTATTATCCCCAGAAGGTTTCATGATGTATGGGCATCTTCTGGCTGATGGAGTAAAGTTCACAACTGAACTCTACACAATCAAGGCCGAGAAGGGAGTAAAAGGCTGGCAGGTTAATCTGCCGGTAGTGGTTACTACCTTGTTAAAAACTACCGCTTCTGCTCAATCTGAGTTGGCTTGCAACATGGTCAACGAGTTTGTGAGCAAGCTGTACCAGGTGGTGTTGCCGGAAGTCACCAAGCCTCAAGAGCCTACTATTCATGAGGCCCCTATTAAGACAGCAGCAGAATTCTTTGAAAAAGCTGAAGATATTAAGAAAGAGGCTTCAGAAATAGAAGTGAGCTTGGGAGAGTTGCTGAAGAAAAAGCTGGCTGACGCTAAGACTGTGGCCCCAATACCTGATCCTGTGCCAGTGCCTCCAAAAGCCAAGATTCTTTCAGATGGGAAAATTAAAGCTGGAGTGATCCCTCTGTGTGATGCTGAAGTTGTAGGCCAGAAAGTGCGCGGCACTAGCAATGGGAGTGTGTACATCGCCGTGGCGGTTAATCCCCGTGTGAAGCTGGCCGCCAGAGTCAAAGGATCATCCATCAGCCTCCGTGTGGAATGTAAGGATGGAGTTACTGAAAAAGAAATGGATGCAATCAAGGGTCTGTTGCAGTGGCATGGGAACTATGGTTCTACTCACTTCGAAGCCGGTAACATACCGGTACAACGGGTGCTAGGTGCCGCAATCTACGGCATGGGTGTTCAATTTGATGATGTGATCAAAGCAGGGGAGGCACTTCAGAGTGGAATTTAAGGAGGTAAAGGTGGGGTGCTTATTCTATGACCCCATCTCCCAGGAGACCTTCAAGAAGGTCAATAAAAAAGAAGCTGTAATGGTTTCTGGTGAAGGTGATGGAGTAACAGGTGATGAGTTTGAGCCTGATGAACAGGTATTAATCAATGGACGCTAACTCCAAGGAGGGGCAACTGCTTACTATGACCCTGGCTGAAGCCAAGATAGGCAAGGAAGTAAAAATTGGTATGCAGAGTTTCGCACCAAGGCTTTCACCAGAGAGGTGTCAAGCCATACTCACTAGTATCAGTGATAGACTGTGGTGTTTCACTATCTACTGGTTCTCCTTGAGAGTGGCTGAAGTGAGTATCGAGCGCCGCAAAAACGAATATATCTTTGAGGAACTATAGATGAATTTCAATGTGTTTGTTGCTATAGCTGTGGTAGCTGATAGTAAAGAGGCCGCAGAGAATATTGTTGCTTGTATGCTTTCCAAAGAAATTGGCACTGTGATTATAGGTCATACTACTGAAGACATAGAGGAGTTCGATTCAGTGCAATCAATTGCAGTAAACCAACGACCATGGCAGGATGCAGTTCGTAGAGGGGAGTACTAATGCCCACTCAATTACTTTACCTAGCCGCTGACACCTTAGGTATGCCCCTGCATGAGGTGGAAGATCATCTCATTCGCGGGGCCAGAACACATGAACTAAAGCTGGGGTTTTGGAAAATTCATGTGGATACTCTGGCCTGCTCAGATGAATTGAATACCCAAGAGGTGGGCATGGTGTGCCGCCTGAAGGGTGATGTCTGGATGTATCTGATAGTTCATGCTGATGGTACAGCAGCAGGACACCTGTTCGACGGTGGCACTTTGCAATTGAAATCAAAGGATGTAGCCAAGTTCGGCATGGGTTCTATCAAGGCTACCTTGAAAAAGATCAAGCCTCTGACTAAGGCAGTGTTATCATACAACCCTGCCCCAGGAAAAGAGAAATGGGAGGAGTGTGATGTCCCTGGTAATTTGGAGTACCAAGCCTGAGGCTTATGTCCGGGCTGCTTTTGCTGTAGTTTTACATGAGTTCCCTGATTTACCAGTAGTTGTTGTTTCTGATGTCACTGTCTTGCCTAAAATCCCTGGCATGACTACCTTGTTTGCGCTTGGCCAAGAACCTATTGCCATGCTCGCCAGCAACCTGGTAATACCAAAGAATAGAACAGCCACTAGCCTACGTGGAGTCCCGCACCTCATGACCATACCTTTTGTAGGTAAGGTCAATGCCCTTGTATCCTATGATCCAGGTGTGCAGGATATGGATTATGGTAGGTATATCCAGCTTCAATGTGATCTCACATCAGCTATAAGGTTGGAGACTACCGGAAGCCTATCCCCCGTGTATGGTAACTACGAGTACGTCCCTGACTTACACAGTTTCAGAGGAATGATAGAGGCTGTCTGGGAAGAATTCCCACTTCGCATGGTTGATGTGGCCCTTGATCTGGAGACTGTAGGGCTAGACCCGTGGCTCTTACCAAAAGATAAACACCCAGGAGCATACATTGTTTCCATCCAAGTATCAGCAGAGGAAGGCACTGCACAGGTTGTGTATTTTAACAATGCTAAGGAAGAACAAAACTGGTTCATGACATTGGAGTTTGTTGAAGACCTTATTTGGATACTCACTAATACAAAGATACGTCTGCGCGGGGCTAACCTAAAATATGATCTGACCTGGTTGTGGGTACGGGCTATGGTGGAGTGTACGAACTTCGTGTTCGATACGACTTTGGTTGGGTCACTTCTTGATGAAAATCGTAGCAATGCATTGGATGTTCATTGTAAATTATATGCCGCTCCACTTGGAGGATACTCAGATTTAGTGGATAAGACGGTAGATAAGGCCCGTATGGATTTAGTACCAAGAGATAAACTTCTGCCATATGCAGCAGGAGATGCTGATGCCACGTTAAGAGTGGCTAGGCAGATGAAAGGCCAGCTACTGAAAGACAAGCAGCTAACATCTTTTTATGTGAACATCTTACATCCGGCAGCAAGAGCTTTTGAAATAGTTGAACGTGGTGGGTGTTGTGTTGACCCCAAGGCTTTTGCTGAGCTAGAAGTTGACTTGGACAAAGAAATAGCTGGTCTGGTATGGAAAGCTCGTAATATTCTTGGTGGAAGAATCTGGGCTAAGCACGCAGACGAGGATAAGAATGGTGGCATGAACTTAACCAAGGCCAGTATGCTGTGTGATTTCATGTTCAGCCCAATGGGACTCAACCTAAAGCCACTAGAATTAACAGCAGGAGGTAAGGATGGAACTGGGCCAAAGCTACCAAGCACAGCCATAGATCATCTACTTCAGTTTAAGGATGTTCCTGAGGCAAGTGAATTTATCGCGCTGCTTGGAGACTATAGTAGTGCAAGCAAAACACTCAGCACGTTTGTCCGTGGCTTTCAGAAGCATATACGATCAGACGGGAGGCTGCACCCTACCTATTGGTTCTTCGCAGGTAACAAAGATGAGGGTGACGGAGGAACTAATAGTGGTCGGCTCAGTGCCCGTGATCCTGCCTGGCAAACCCTTCCGAAACACACAAAATGGGCTAAAAGATTGAGGTATTGTTACATCGCACCTTCTGGTCATGTGGTAGTTGAGCGTGATTACAATCAAGGGGAGTTACGAGTTCATGCCTGCATAGCACATGAGCCAAACATGATCAAAGCATACAAGATGGGTATGGATTTACACGCCCTCACTAGTGGAGAATTCAGTGGGTACAATTATGAAGCCATGATGGAACTGAAGAAAACCAACAAGGCACTATTTGATGCCATTAGGCAGTTGGGAAAGGCTGGTAACTTCGGACTCCTGTATGGCATGTCGGCAGGTGGCTTCTTCGTATATGCTGTTGAGAACTATGGGGTTAAAGATTTCACGATGGATAAGTCAGTCACATTCTGTGATGGCTTCTTCCAACGCTACCCAGGTCTGATAACATACAATGAAGCAACTAAGTTGCACGCTCACAAATATGGGTATGTTCGTTCACCATTAGGAAGAATCAGGCATCTGCCACTAATTAACAGTCCTAACAAGCAGATACAGAGCCAGGCTGAGCGTCAAAGCATAAATGCTCCAACGCAGGGATGTTTATCTGATTTATTGCTATGGACTATATCAGAGGAGAATCATAATGGAATAAGTGCAGAAGCACCTTGTTTTGGAGCGTGCCACGATGCAGCCTATTCCTATGTGCTTGAAGACAAGGTAGCACTATGGGTGCCTAAAGCATTAGGGGTTATGGAGAACCTACCATTCAATAAGGTAGGTTGGGAGCCTGAATTGAAATTCCTTGCAGACGCTAAATTTGGCCCGAATATGGGGAGTTTAACCGAGTGGAAAGGTGCTCACTCTTGATTGCAATCAATTGCAGTCATAATTTGGCTAGGAGAATAATTTCTGATACACTGTGAGGAATACCACAGGAGAAACAGTATGTCATTAAGCATAATCACTAGTCCTAAGGCAAAATCCTCTCCAGTCAAACCAACCAAATCCACTGTTTCCTATGTACAGAAGACTATAGGTAACGATACTTGGCTGGTGATGGCTCAATCAGCTATTGAGTTGGAAGATGAGTTTGCCAACCTGTATTACACAACGCAGAATCAGTCAAACATCTTTATCCAACCTCCGTTTGAGCCTAAAGCCCTCAAGAATCTAGTAAATACTAATAATGTCCTTGGCCAATGCGTGGAAGCCATGGAGGTAAACATTGATGGAACAGGTTATGACTTCGTTCCTATTGAGGAAAAGAAGCAATCGCTGTTAAAGCCACCAAAGAAGCCAATAACCCAACTTCCTCCCCCTCCTGGCCCACCTAAAGGTGTAGTTCCTCCAGGTCTAGCAGCCTTCCAAAAGAACAAGGGGGTTGCAGAAAAGCCACAACCACAGGAAAAGCCTCTTACTGAGGTTGTACCTGGTACTCCTGTACCTGTTAAACCAACACCTGAAGAAGTTCAAGCTCAAGCAGACCATCAGAAGTTGGTGGATGGACAGGCAGCAGAAGTATCAGACGCTGCTCAACAGCAATATGACGAAGATTTAGCCATATACAATGAAGAAAAAGCAAAAGAAGAAGCAGCAAATGCAGAAAAGGAGATAGCTAAGGCGTTCTTCAATGAACCATGTCCAGGAAAAACATTTATTGGTATTAGACGGCAGTTACGTAGGGATATGGAGTCCATTGGATATGCCTTTCTGGAAGTTCTAAGAAATGTGGCTGGTGATGTCGTTGGAGTGCGTAATATAGATACGTTCAACACCCGTATGGTGAAGTTGGATTCTCCTATATTGGTGGATCGTGATGTAGTGCGTCAAGGAAAGCCAGTTACCTTGAAAATATGGGAAAGGCAGAGAAGGTTTGCCCAGCGTGTGGCCTTGAAAGAGCTTGTTTATTACCGGGAGTTCGGTACGGCCAGAGAAGTAGATAGGAAGACTGGGAAATGGGAAATACTGGATCAAGGGGAGCAGAACAATGTGGTGAAGCCGGAAGATCGTGGTACTGAATTGATTATGTTTGGGATACACCCGGACGTAACTACTTCCTACTTCTTACCGCGTTGGATTAACCAGATGCCTTCCGTTGTTGGAAGTAGAAAAGCGGAAGAAGCTAACCTTGAATTCTTGGATGCTGGTGGTATGCCACCGTCGATTATCTTTGTTCAAGGGGGTACTCTTGGTAAGGATGCGGCAGATCAACTACGGATGTATCTTTCTGGACAGAATAAGAACAAACACCGTGCTGTGGTGGTAGATGCACATTCAAGTGGTGGTAATTTGGATACGACTGCTGGGACAGTAAAAGTAACGGTAGAGCGTTTTGGGGCGGAACGAGCACAGGACGCGATGTTCATGAAGTATGATGATAGTACAGAAACGCATGTGGTGATGGGCTTCAGACTGCCATTTATGTTCCTTGGGAAGGAAAAAGCCTTAAATTTCGCCACAGCTCAAGTAAGCTACATGATTGCTGAGCAGCAAGTGTTTGGGCCTGAGAGACTTGATTTCGATGCCACAATCAATCGCACTATAATGAAAGAACTTGATATGAAGGTTGTCAAGTTTGAAAGCAAACCTGCGGTTATGGTTAATGCTGACAATCAGATTAAGGCTCTAACACTAGCCAAGGGTATTACTACCAATAAATCTCTGGTAGATGAGATAAATTCCCTGAATGGAAGTCATCTTGAGGCAACAGAGGGCACTATTGCTCCAGCAGCCCCTGTTGGAGGTAAGTCACCAATACCAAAGAATAACCCCTTCCAGTCATCTGATTCTGGTGGGGCACCTGCTGATTCCGCAGGGGATGGAAGCTATACTGGAAATGACAAAACCTCAAGTGAGTTGGTTACATTAGCCCAGGATTATGCGGCTATGCGCGGCCTCACCAAGAAACGTGAGATGAGTCCTGATGAGAAAGTCAGAATCTCCACTGAGGTTGATGGCCTAAGCAGAGGAAGCCAAAGACTATTCAATACCCTGATAGCTGCTTATATGTATGGCCAGACAAGCCCGGACTTAGTGACCTTGGCTAGACACTCACACCTGCACTAAGTGGACGTTCGTACTTTCCTGACTGTAGAAGCCAGTCTAACGCACAGGCTGTTACGGGAATGGCATGCCATATCAAAACCTATATACAGCAAGATAGAGAAGGCTATAGAAGCAGAGGACTGGCATAAGGCAACACAGTTGGTGCATGGTCTGGACTTCACGGACATGGCCAATGCCAATAAGGGTTATATAGAGGGAATGCTGATGTCTTGTGCGGTGTATGGCGCGCACATGGCCAGTAAGAAAGGACCGTCATTCAATTCCAAACAGCACTGGGATAAGCATAAAGGGCAGTTCAATAATGCGGTTAATATGTTTATGCAGACCCTGGAGTTCAGAGGAAGTGCTCAAGTACAGGCACAGGCACTGCAATCAATTGCACTGGCAGAGAACGCAGCCAAACACAAGAAGCTACTTTCAGTACAGAAAGTAGGGGAACACTCACTGTATGTGTGCCGACCGTTGCTGAATGCCTTGGAGTTTGGGTCTGAAATATACGAACCAATAGACACCGAGAAAGATAAGATTGAAAAGGGTGCTCCATATGGGAATATGAATTGGAAAGGAGGGTTGGGTCACACGCATACCAATAATGAAGTGCGGGCATCCGTTCAGAAATTAACTCTGCAAGGGATAGACATATCTGAAGGCCAGATGTACGGCTACAAAGGTGTCGGATTGGAGGAAGATACTCCAATATCAAAGGCGGCAAGAAGCGCCACGGTATTACTGGCTGATACCGTTGATGGTCTGCCGAAGACAGTGCAGAAAGCTATTGATGAAATTCACCCAACTTTTGCGTTAATAGATAGAAATGAAAGTAATAGTAATGGTGCGGCTTGGATTAATGACCAGACCTTTACTATAAATCTCCAGCATTTTGCTGATGGGTTGGAGGGGAAACCTCCAATGGAACAGCGGGTTCTGGATAAAATCAAGAATGGGGACAACTTCAGTCTTTCTCAGGAAAGATGGGCTGGCTTCAAAGGTGACGGTATGCAAGAACGAACATTAGCTGCCACTAAAGATACTATAATCCATGAATTAGGGCATCTTTTAACAAGTGAAGCCTCAATTTTGAGGGCGGAACAAGTGACAGGGCATATGCTGGAGTCTGAGGTGGCGAAGACCATATGCCCGCAAGCTAATAAGAACGTGCGGGAATTCCTGGCCGAATCATTCTTGAAATTCCATAGGGGGGATTATGTTAAGGGTAGCTTCTCATCAAAACCTGGATTAACCAAGGAGTGGGAAGCTATGGTGGAGAATATGCCTGTACATAAGATGAAAGACCCATATGGTGAGGTAACCAGTAAAGTAGATGATGCAGAGGAAGCAACACCTGGGCCTGCATACAGATCAAAAGAATGGTTCAATCCTCCAACAGAATATGAGGACAAGCCAGATGCTAAGAAGGCTGATAGGTTCGTGCAACCCTTAACCAGTTTCTCTGGTGATTTTGGACTAGCTGCTGAAGGAGGAGATGCCTTATTAGGAATGGCCAGTAGTCTGCACAGCAGTCGTCTGAGTACCTGGGGATTCACCGCTGAAGCCGAAGCCCGTGGAATAGCCAGATACAGACTTACCGCTGTTCTTGACAATCGGACTAGCCCGTTCTGCCGTGATATAGCGGACGGGCGTGAATTTGAAGTGGAGATGGCTAGAAGTAAGATCGTGGAAGCACTTTCCGCTGATGACCCCCAAGATTTAAGGGAGATACAACCATGGCCAGAGCAAGGTGCTGAAGCAATAGCCAATTATAAGGAGATGGATGACGCTGCCCTTGAGCAGTTAGGATTTGGTATACCGCCATTCCACCCTTGGTGCAGAACAATGTGTACCCTTCTTCCTGGAGATGGGGGAGAGGAAATAAGTACTGGGCCAACTGAGGTGGATAACCCGGTGATTCCGCGTGGAGAAACCTCACCAGAAGACATGGCTTCTGCTGGTCAGGACATGACAGAAGAAGAATTGCAACAGTGGAATGACCAGATTGACTCCGATCCCAAAGCAGCTTTGGCAGCCATGATGGGGGTTGAGTTAAAGGACGTGCTTTCAAGCAATATTACTGTTGAGACTGACGGTACTTTTGGTTTCTCTGGAGAAATTGAGGTGGGAGGAGCAGTGGTAGATGTTGAGAGCGCAATTGATCCAGTTACAGGAAAGATATTCCTAGATAGGTTAGATATACCAGAAGGAGATGTTGCGGCCCAAGCACAATATGTGTCTGATCTACTTGGTGGTATGGTTGATCAAGGTATGTCCATAGCTTCTAACGCTATAGTACTTGATTCTGGAAAAGCAGGGTATGACTATGCCAAGATGGGATTTACCCCACAAGCAAGTGAGTGGCAAGCATTACGACTACAATTAACTGATGATTTGGAGACAGGAGCACTAAAACCTGTGTTTGAATCATTAAGGGATGATGAGAAATCTGTTGTATTGGGCATCCTAAAAAGTGAGGATGAACTTGGAGCAGTCGCCTTGGCTGATCTGCCTATGGAATATGAGGGCAAACCAATAGGTGAAATACTCCTTGAGAAAGCAGAGGGGTCGTTCTATCTTGATCTTACCAATCCAGAGTTGGTTGATCGCGCAAAGCAATACCTATGAGACCAATAAAAGTCATCGGGAATCCACACATGACCAAGGCACTTTTGCAGTTGGTTGCAGGGAAAGCCGTTGACCACAAAATCACGTTGAAACCTAGCTACGATTTCCTGATCAAGCTGGGCATGACTAAAGAGAAGGCTGCAAAAGCTTTGGGGCTGCATCGGTAGTACATCCTGTAGTAACATAGGCCATCACTGCAATCAATTGCAGTTGGAGGAAACATGGCCTTAGTAATTAAGTCAGACACACCAGAACTCCACTTAGTATTCGGAGAAGTGTATAGCCCTGATCGTCCAGATTCACAAGGTGAGTTCATGCGGGCAGATGAAATCCGCAAGATGGCGCATGACTTTTCCCGCCGCCTGATGCAAAAAAGTATCGACAATATGCATGACAACAAGGTTGATGAAGACCTTAATCACTGCATAGTTGAGACCTTCATTGCCCGCAAGGGAGACCCGGATTTCATTGAAGGCTCTTGGGTAATAGGTATGCATATTCCAGATGAAGGAACCTGGGAAAAGATAAAGAAAGGTGAAATCAATGGCTTCAGTATGGAAGCTATGGTTGTGCGCCATGATTTCACGGGGGAAGCAGATGTGCCTGAATCCATTACTGGGGTGACTAGCAAATCAGAAGACCACACCCATACGTTCAATGTTAAGTATGACAAGATGGGTATATTCCAAGGCGGACAAACAAGCGTGGATCAAGGTCATAGCCATGAAATAGTGGCAGGAACACACACTGAAATTGCAAATGCCCATAGCCACAGATTCTCCTCAGTTGATAGTTTAAGCGTCCTTTAGCATTGTTAGGTAGAGGGTGATAGCGTACACTTGGTTCTACAGATTGAGGTCAATAATGGCTAGAACCAAGGTAAAGCTGAAAGAGCTTCGAGATGCCGAGATTCGGTTCGTTTCACTCGTTGATCGGGCGGCTAGCCGCATTCCATTTAGAGTGGTAAAACGAGATCAGGAGTCAGACATGATTGACCTTACAAAGCCGGGGCTGGTAATGCGAGTCCTGAAATCCGCAGGAATTGTGAAAACAGGGGAAACTAACATGGACAACGCACAGAAAGCCGGAGCAGGGGTTATCAGCATCGAATCTCTAATGAGTAAAGCACCTAGTGGTTACAAAGGAGGGGATGATGCGTGGAACATGCTTTCCACTGCCGACAAGATGGCGTGGACGCAAGCCTGGTGGAACGGCTCAAGCAACATTCCAAAAGTAGCTGCCGATCCGGCTGCTGCTGTTCCAGCCGTCGCCACCCTAACAAAGCCTGCATCTGTTGATCAAGCTGCCTGGGATGCGATGACTCCAGCACAACAAGCTACCGCTGTGGAAGATGCCGCAGATGGGGGTGCTGATGACGCTACTGAAGTGGCAAAAGCAGAACTTACCATCAAAGTTCCTATGTCCGATGCGGAGAAAGCGCACTTCAAGGATAAATGTGCAGCTAAAGACAAACTGGACTTCATAAAGGGCGATTCTGCTGCGCGGGCCAAAATGATGGGCGGGTCTGATACAGCAGCCAAAGAAGAAGCAGAAAAGGCACTTGCAGCCAAAACTGAGGCTGATGCCTTGAAAGCTACACTGACTGCCATCAGCACAACTCTGGAAGCTCTGACCAAGAGCACTCAAGAGAACGGCACTCAATTGCAGGCGCTGGCTACCAAGGTGGAAACTTCTAATACCGAAACTGCCAAGCGTATTGACGAAATCGCTCGGAAGTCTGATACTGCACTGACTGCGGTAAATTCCGTCGTAACTGGTGGGAAACCCGCAGGTGACGATCCTGCTGGTAAAGAGGTGGCGGTGAAAGAAGACACCGACCCACGTACAGGTAGTTTCGACACCGCGTACATCCGAATTGCTCAGAAGCGTGAGAAACGGACGGCAAGGTAGTAAGTAAAGCAATCCCCTTAATTTAACTGGAGAAAGAAATGGACAACAAAGAAATCATTGCCAAGGCGGATATTGCTCTTGCTGACCTTGCAACTGCTGGTAGGCTCAATCCTGAGCAAACAGACCAGTTCATTCGTACACTGATTGACCAACCGACGATCCTGACGGTTTGCCGCACAGTAGCGATGAACAGCTACCAAATGAAAATCAACAAGCTGGGATTTGGTTCACGGATTCTTCGTCCGGGTGCTAACAAGCAAGGGGTGTCAACCAATTCCAACCAGTCAGATGGTACAGGTGAAGGACAAGCCATGCCAGCTTCACAACGTACCAAGCCTGATCTGGGTCAGGTTGTGCTGACTACATCTGAAGTGATTGCTGAAATCCGCATCCCTTACGATGTTATCGAAGACAACGTGGAGCGCGGTAATGTGTCAGGTGCTCTGCAAACAGGAGCAGGTGGAATTCACCAAACCCTGGTTGATCTGATCGCTGAAAGAGCGGCGCTTGACCTGGAAGAACTAGCCATCAATGGTGACTCAGCCTCGTCAGATACATACCTGGCCCTGAATGATGGTTACCTGAAACTAGCGACAGCGAACGTCGTGAACGTAGGTGGGGCATTCGACAAGAATGCAGGAAAAGCTGCGTTGAAGACCATGCCTACCCGTTATCTGCGTAATCGTTCGGCTCTCCAGCACTTTGTGTCGGTGGATAATGAAACTGAAATCCGCGACCAGTATGGCGCACGCCAAACTGCTCTGGGTGACCAACAAATACAAGGTGTTCTGCCAGTGTATCTGTTCGGCTCCAAGGTCGCTCCGGTTGCTCTGATGCCTGGTGACAAAGGTCTGTTGTGTGATCCAATGAACCTGATCTTTGGTGTTCAGCGGAACATACAAATTGAGTATACGAAGGACATCAGTGCTCGCGTGTTTATCGTTGTTTTAACAGCGAGAGTTGCGTTTTCGATTGAAGAAATCAACGCGATGGTGAAATATTCGGGTCTCACCGGAAGTCGTTAAGAACTGACGTAAGATCAGTAAAGAAGGGGCCTTCGGGCCTCTTTCTTTTTGTGGGTCTGAACACTGCAATCAATTGCAGTTGATTTCTCCCACAGCGAGGTGTACCATGCGTAGGTAGTTCACATTAACCTGAGGAGTGAAACCATGGTAGTCACCGTTGAAAAACCAGCTATAGCTCCAGTACAAGAATATATCATTCTGGAACTGGCATATTACAAGCGTTACACCAGGGGAGTTACCGGAACACCTTATGAAGCGGATAAGGCTTATAGGTTCAAAGCCGAACAGGCAGCCATCCTGCTGGAAGAAGTCGAAGAACCATCAGGTCGTCCAATATGGCGTAGGTATAAACCAAAAACTAACCCACAACGTATAAAAGTACCAGAGGGACATAAGCAGACTATGGATGCTGCCAGTGATATTATTAAGCCTTTGGAATCCCCTGATACTGCTATTACTAAAGGAATTCAAATTGGTAGCGATGATGAAATCAAGGAAATACTTGGTTCTGCTGAGGAAGGTGTAGCAATAGACGTAGCTTAATAATTGCTCGGTAGTGGGTCAGGCAGTACACTGAGGCACTGCTCAGTTAAGGGTAGCAGATTTAACTTTTAATCACCTGGAGAAATATCATGACTATGGAATCCCTGAACGGCCTCGGCAATGGTGGGGCACACCTTAATACCCGTCTTCCTCGTATTCTGGCTGAACTACAAGGGCTGCAAGTAAGCCTGGTGGCTGGTGCAAGCACTGGTGCAGCAATGGTGGATGCCAAAGGCCCTCTGTTTGGGGTTGACACCGTGCTCGCGGCTTGGAAACAACAACCAGATGGTTTTGGTGCATTTTCCGATGAAACAGCAACACACCTGATCATTGACACCTTCCCTTCTGGGACAATGGCTGTTGGCGCATCAATTGCTGATGCGAATTCATGTGTGATCAATGGCAAGACCTACACTGCCAAGACTGTAACCCCAACACAGACAGACCGTGGACTGGTAGCTCTACAGTTCTACACCGGCCTGCAAACTGGTGAAGCAGCCAATGGTGCGGTACTGACCAAAGCGCAATTGCTTGCAGCGAGCATGTCCAATGCCGATGCCGACACTGTACTGACTTTAGCTAACAAGGAAGAATACATCGCTGCCTGGTCACTAGCCAATGCAATCAATGCTGCTGACAGCAACGTGACGGCGAGTGCTACTCTGACCTCCGGCACGGTAACTATTCGTGGTAAGGTGGAAGAAGCCACTTTGGTAGCTGGTGGTGGTGGAATGACCAGTGGAACAAACCTTACCCGTGGTGCGGCCACCATTACTGGTGGTGCTGTTGGAGTACCAAAAGGTACGATTACTGCGGCGGTGTCAGTTGCAGGTAACACCATCGTAGTTGGTGGGACTACCTACACGGCGGTTGCTCCTACCACTGTGTCTCCTGGGCTTGGTAAGTATGCAGCCCTTGCAGCCGCAGACATCACAGTTGGTTCTCCATGTAACGCACGCGCCCGCCTGATGGAAACCGGCCTGCTGATGGGTGCCGCTGATGCTATCATCTCTGTTGCTGATGCTGCTCACGCCAACAACGCTACTGCCTACCTGATCGCCTACGCAATCAACGCCGACGAAAGTGCGGCAGTGACTGCTTCAGCAGCGGCTGCTGTGGTTACACTGGTGCAGAAAGATACTGGTGCGGCAGCGGCGGTTCTTACCTCAAGTGATGGCGCAACACTGGCTGTTTCTGGTGGTGGGACACTGACAGCGGCAGCAAGAGGTTGGAAGAACAGCGCCAGTGAAGCATCACACTTTATGACGGTTTTCTGGTTCCGTAAATCTCGCGCACTGGGACAGTGGTAAGCAGGTAGGAAATGGCTGGGACTAACCTTATTGTGGGGGTGGAGGCTGTACGTGAACGTATGAGCCTCCAGAACCTGGATGAAATCAATTCAATCATCAGTTCCGGCCTGACTTCCGCGCAGGTCTTTTTTGAGTCTATTCTAGGTTCACCATTTAGTGTAGTAACCTCCCAGACGGATGTGTTTTTGATTGACCCCACTATGTTTTCAGCTTATGGTGGGGTTTTTCGTTTGCGCCTGAAACGCATGTTTATATTGCCTGGAAGCATCACCGTATATTATGCAAATACCATGCAAGGGGCGTTACTAGCTGAGGCTCAGGTAGTACCAGCTACTGATTACGTGGTTGATTATGAAAGAGGGATCATCTATCTGAATGAGTCCTATGAAAAGAATTATGTGCGAGTTGGGTTCTCAGCGGGATTTGGTGTAGATAACCCGGCCCCTGAGTGGTTGGTGGAGGCAGTGTTGACCTACATGCCTGCGGTGGTGATAAACCAAGCTGGTAGTAATTCAGATCAAAAACAAGCGATTACCTCCTTAGATATTAAGAAGATGGCAGCATCCATGGTGGATGGTAAGAACAGGATCAACTATCCACAGTTCAGACCAGTATTCTAATGATATCCTTATCAGTTGACGCCTCGCAGTTTGCGGCTGTAACAGCAGTTCTGGAAAAGCATAAACAAATACCGGTAGAGCACATTCTAGATGAGGCAGGTGCGGCTCTATTGAATAGAAATAGAGAGAGGTTCCTAGCAAAGAAAAATCCAGACAATGTGCCGTGGATTCCTTCTGATGCCGGTATGTTGAGGGAAATGGCGGGTGGGCCTGGAACGTTGTTTGACACAGGGAAGTTGTTTGACAGCATACAACTGCACTCAGATGGGCCTAATGATAGGTCTATTAGTAGTGCGGTAGATTATGATAAGTATCTAGTTAGCTCACCTAAACCAGACAAGAGATGGCCATTCCTTGGGTTCAATGATAATGATTCTATGATATTCAAAGACATTGTGGTAAGACGTGTCAACGAGGCACTTCAGGACTAGAATGGAACTCCTAGAAGCATCAGTTATTCAGTTAAAAACTATCCCTTCTATGGCTATAAGGGTGGCTCGCATTATGGAGCTTGAGGAAGCCTATAATTCAAAGGTTCCACCGGCTCCTTATGCTTATGTTTTGCTACTAGCCGAGACTCCAACCAAGAATGAGACTATCACTATAGTAGAGCAAAGAGTTTCGGTAGCATTAGGTGTGGTACTATGTATCAACAATAAGGTGACCCCCTTGGGGATAAAGAGCTTTGCTGAACAAAGTGACCTTCAAACAATCAGGGGGTTGATTAGAGCCAAGTTGTTGGGGTGGGCACCTGCTGATGCAGGCATGTATTATGGACCATTTGAGTTCGGAGGGGGTAGGCTGGTTCAAGTAAAAAATGATAAGCTGTGGTGGCAGGATCAGTACACCACAGAGTGTTTTGTCAGAAGCGTATAAGACTGCAATCAATTGCAAAGTTGGGGGTAACATGGCAAGAGCTAAGATGGATTGGAGAGGGCATGGTGGGTACTATGCCAAGAACCCAGCAGGGGATTTGATGCCCACAGATGCTGATGGGGAGTTTCTTCCTGTGGACGCAGATGGGTATTTACTATCTCCAAACCCAACCCATTCACAATCTGGGCCAACACCTCCACTTTCTAGTTTTATTCCAATGGATGAGCCTGTTGTGGTTGCCTCTGCCATCAAACCTTTGGAAACTGAGGAGTAAGTCATGGCCCTTTATACCAGAAAGACAGCACTGTTTGCTAAGATTGAGTCGGTAAGTGGTACACCAGAAACTCTGGTGGCGGCCAATACCTTGGTAATTCGAAATGTGACACTGACACCGTTGGATGCCACTATGGTTGATCGCTCTTTAATGCGTAACTACATGGGGAACTCCCCCCAGATAGCTGTTGATCAGAAAGTATCCTTGGATTTCGAAATTGAAATAGCTGGTGCTGGTGGTGCGGCAAACGCCATTCCAAAGTTTGGCCCTCTGTTGCTGGCTTGTGGTATGGTAGGAGCCGATCTTACTACTTCTTACGCTTACACGGTTATCAATTCAGGATTTCAAACCCTGTCTCTTGAAACATTCATAGACGGGGTTAAGCACGCAATGTACGGGGCTATGGGTGATGTGACTTGGGATTTTACCGTAAAACAAATCCCGGTTATGAAATTCAAGTTCCTGGGCAGGTATACAACACCCTCTGATGCTTCTGCTTATACCTACACCCCAACAGGTTGGACAGCCCCCCTTGGAGTGAACAACACTAATACGCCTACTTTTTCCCTGCATACTATTGCGCAATCTTCTGCGGCAGTGCAGGCACTTTCAATTTCTCTTGGGAACCAATTGGATTTTGAGTCCCTGATTGGAAATGAATTTGTGCAGATTGTGGACAGAAAAGCAAGTGGCAGTGTTACACTTTTGGCACATGCGGTTGCCACCAAAAACTGGTTCACCACGGCGCTGGCCATGACACAAGATGCCTTGAACTTCGTTCATGGTACTGCTACTGGGAACAAGGTGCAGGTAGCTGCCCCAAATGCTCAAATCCTCAAACCAACATATGGGGATATGAATGGGTTGAGAACACTTCAGATGGGGTTGCAGTTTATCCCAACTTCTTCAACTGTGGGTGAACTTACGTTCAGCACCCTGTAATTTTTCGAGGAGATTGTCATGTCACTGTTCACTCGTAAGACCGTCCTTCTGGCTAAGATCGAAGCCACCAAGGGTACCGATTCTGCTCCAGGGGTAAGCACGGACGCGATGCTGATTCGCAATGCAACTCTTACACCGCTGGAAATAGATGAGGTGGATCGTGCCTTGATGAGAAACTATCTTGGAGCATCACCCCAGGTAGTTGTTGGTCAGCATGTGGGTTTAGATTTTGAGATTGAAATTGCCGGGGCTGGTACTTCAGCAGTTACCGCACCCGCGTTTGCTCCACTATTGGCATCTTGCGGGTTTACTAGTGCAATAAATGGTGCAACCAGTTGGCGCTTTACGCCCTCAAGCACATTCGACAATTCTAATGAATCATGCACTATGTGGGTGTACATAGACAGCGTGTTGCACAAGATTAAAGGTGCAATGGGTTCAGTGAGTTTCGATTTCACTGTCAAGCAAATTCCAGTGATGAAGTTCAAATTCCTGGGTCTTTACGCGGCGGCCTCTATATCGGATGCTTCTCCAAGCGCCTTGACGCTGACATCATGGCAGACCCCGCTTGGTGTGAATAACATCAATACCAGTGGATTCACCTTACACGGTATCTCAGCCGTGCTTCAGTCTCTGACTATTGATATGGGTAATCAACTTACATATGAGTCTCTGGTTGGAACTGGTGGTGAGTTCGTGCAACAGACAGACCGTAAGATGGTTGGCAGCGTTACGATCCTTGCTAACACCTTCGCTACCAAGGATTGGTGGTCTGCGGCACTGGCTGCTACTCTTGGGTCTCTAGGGCTACTACATGGCACTGTAGGCTTCAATAAGTTTCAGATCACTTCTACCAGTACAGTGCAGTTGATGAAGCCAACATATGGTGACTTAAATGGAATGCGTACCGTGCAGATGGGGTTGCAATTCGTGCCTACATCAGCAGGTAACGATGAGATATTGATCGACACGTTATAAGGAGTTTGTATGGAGGGGCTGGCAATCAATTGCAGCCCTTGTTTCTTAACGGAGTAATAAGGAGTAGCAAAATATGTTCAAGATGCAAAAGCAAGACACATTCAAATGGCCCTGCATTATCAACGTTCCAAAAGACGGTGGTGGATTTTCATCCCATGAAATGTCGGCGGAGTTCAAGCTGTTAGAGCAGAGCAAGATAGACGTTCTGTTGGAGCAGTTCAAGACCGCTGACAAAGACCTTCTCCAGACCTTGCTGGTAGGTTGGACTGGTGTATGCGATGAGGAAGGTAATCCAATGCCTTTCACTGATACCTCCAGGGATGCGTTCATCGACTACCCTTATGTCCGCACGGCGCTTCTGAAAGGATATTTCGAAGCCACAAGCGGGAACAAGGTGAAGAAGGGAAACTAACCGACGCCGCTATACACTGGGCGGCAGGTGGTAAAGTAGCTGATGGGCCTGATGAGACTGAAGCAGCTTTTGCTGCAATGGGTATCACTATAGTTGGTGAAATCCCATTGTCTCCAGAAGAAGAAGATTTTTGTGTTTGGCCTGAAAACTGGGAAACATTCATCATGTTCATAAGACTAGGAACCCAGTGGAACGTGGCAGGAATGGGAGGAATTTCAGGATTAAATTACCCAGGAGTATGGACGCTACTGGACAGGTACTTACATAAGAATACAATAGAGGAGCGTCTGGAGATGTTCGAAGACTTACAGGCCATGGAGAGGGCAGCCCTCAAAGTACTGAACAAAAAGGCAGCGTAATGAGCCAGGATAATGTAACAATCGCAATGCGGTTTACCGTGGATGGTAAAGAGCTTACCGCTGCGGTTTCCCTAGCTAAAGATGAGCTTGATAAGCTCACTGATGCCGCAAAGCGTTCTGCCGATGCGGCTGACAAACACTCTGAGTCTAACAAGGGGTTAATTGAATCCCTTGGCTTGACCAAAAAAGCTGTGTTGGAACTGGCTGAGGCGTTTGGTGCATTCAAAGTCCTTGAATACGTCAAAGAAGCCGCTCAATTAGCCGCATCCTACGAATCTTTGGGCATTGCTATGAAGATAGTCGGCAACAATGCTGGTTACACCGGCGCTCAGATGAATGAGTTTGCCGAAAAACTCTCTAATCTAGGAATGACTGGGGAAGCTGCCAGAAACGCCCTGATGAAGATGGCCCAGGCTCAAATGGATTTGACTAAGGCTACTGAGCTTGGAAGAATGGCGATGGATGCCTCAATCGTCAGTGGTAAGTCTGTAGAAGAATCTTTGCAGATAATGATTCGTAGCGTAAATACCGGCATGTCCATGGCTAGGTCTGGTATGGGTATCACTGTAGACTATACTAAAGCCTTGAAGGAGTATGCTACAGCCCACGGAATGGTTGCCGGGCAATTGCTTAAATCAGAACAATCAGAAGCCAGGCTGCAAGCCCTGCTGAAGCAAGGCCCGACTATTGCGGGGGCATATGCGGCTGGAGTGAATACCTATACCGTCCAAATGAGATTGGCTGGTGTATATGCTGAAGAAACTAAGTTAGCCATTGGAGGATTATTTACTGAGGCTATGACCTTAGCAGCGATGGCTTATACTGGGCACCTTAAAGAAACTAATGAAGAAATGCGGAATTTAGCTGCTAATAAGGAGCTTGTTAATTGGGCTAATGATATAACTGAAGCGTTTGTGAGTGTAGCAGATTTCTTGATTCTCACTACTAGAACCATGATAGCCCTGTGGGCTTCAGCTAAGGTTGTATGGGCAGACATAAAGAATGCCGCTGCTAATATGACCCCAGAAAAGCCTACAGGGGTTCTTGGGATTGTTACAGCAACTCTTGGTCATGCTGTTGGTATGGATGGTAATGATGGGTCTGCTGCTCAGAAAGCTAGGAATGAGGCTAATGAAGCTGCTAATAATAAATGGAAAACTCTAGCTGAGAGTAGCTTAACTCCAATGGCTGACGCCTTGGCTTCAAGAAGGGCTGCTAAAGCTGCTAATGATTATCGTGATCCTTTGACAGGTACAACCGCAGCCGAAGATGATGAGCAGGCTAAAATAAAAGCGTCTAAATTGAGAAACGATGCCGAGGTACGAGCACGAGACTCAAAAATGAGTACTGATGCCGCCTATGCAGAAGCCAAGGCTAGTGTTGCAAGTAGGTACGCCTTGTTGGAGGAGGGGGTAAAAAAGGAACAAAACGAGGAGGATTATTATCATAAGTTAGGAATAACTAATGATGAGGAGTACTATGCAGAAAAAGATAGCTTGGCTATTGATGCTTTGCAGCTAAAGAAAGAAAAGCTTCAAGAAGACCTAGCTTTAGTAAATAGTGCTTCCAACCCGCAAAGTGGTGCAGCTAAAGCGGCAGAAACAGCTAAGATTTCAGGATCAATTGCTGTAGCTCAAGGGGCTATTGACGACGCTTATGATAAACAAGCGGAAGACAAGATTATTCGCCAAAGAACGGCTATAGATGCTCTGGTAAAATCATATGAAGATGCCACAAAGGCTGCTGGGGCTGAATTAGAAACTATGAAGTTGAGTAATGAGGAAATAGGAAAAGGCCCGGAAGAACTGGCTATCCTTAAAGCGGCTAGAGACGCTGAGACCAGTTCAAGGCTGCAATCAAGTGCAGCGGCTATCCGTGCGTCCGCAGCAGAAATGTCTGGCAAGCCAGGTATGGAATGGGCAGTAAAACAATATAGTGCTATAGCTGATGCTATGGATTTAGAATCTGCTGCTCTTAATGCCAACATTGAAATGAAGTTGAAAGGGGATAATCTAACTAAAGATCAGGAAATAAAGGTTGCTCAACAAGCTTTGGAAGAAATTGGATTGACCACTGAGGGATTGAGACTCCTTAAATTGCGCCGAGACCAGGAAACACTCTCCAAGCTGGAAAGCCAAAAAGCTACTATCATGGGGAGACCTCATACTGATGAGGAGATTGCTCAGATAGATTTGCTTATCTCTAAAACAAAGCAATTACAGGATGTAACCCAGCAAACTACGACAGCCAAACAATGGAATGACTGGTGGAAAGGAATAACTGATAGTGTGGAACAAGGATTGACCACTTCTCTTATGAATGGTTTTGCAGCAGGTAAAGGGTTTGGTCAGAGCTTTATTGACTCTCTGAAAACACTATTCAAAACCACTGTACTGAAAGTGCTAGTACAAGGAGTTATGGGTACTATCACAGGAACTGGTATGAGTCTAGCTGCTATGGCTGCTGGCTCAGGTGGAGTGGCAGGTGCTGGGAGTGAAGTTGGTGGTTTGTTTAACATGGCAAGCGCCGCAAATTCTGTAAGTGGTTGGTTTGGGGGGCCTAGTGTAGGAAGTATGGCTAGTAGTGGTGTTGCTGGTGTTGCTTCTACAATTATCCCAGGGACAGTACCTATGGTTGCTGCTGGGGCAACGGAGATAGGGGCTGGTGCTATTGCTGCTGGGGCTGGTGATGCTGCCGTTGCTGGTGGCGCTGGTATGGCCGTTGGTGACATGGCTATGGCTGCAGTACCTTATGTTGGACTGGCTCTTGCTGCTGCATATGCATTAGGATTGTTTGGTAGTAGTCCCAGAACAGCTAGTGTTATTGGTACTGGGCTTGCTGGGACAATTAGGCAAACAGGTTCTACTGCTAGTATCGCAACAGCTATGGGCACCGCCCCTGATGATCGTTGGGGTGGGTCAGTATTGTCTCCAGCCAACGATGCTCAAATGGCTATTGTAAATAACAGTGTAACCGCCTTGTTTGACAACATGACTAAGGCTGCGACCAAAGCTGGTTTTGCGGTAAGTGGGTTGGATCAGATTGCAGTGGACTTTACTTTCTCTACCAAGAATGGGGATCAAGTGGTGGCGGATTTGGTGGCAGGTCTTGCTCTTACTTCTGATCAGATTGCATTGAAGGTAATACCAAACCTTAAAAATTTCCAATTAAACGGTGAGACTCTGACACAAACATTCCAGCGTCTTACTACCGATGTTTCTGCCGTGAAGGTGGTGTTCGATTTGCTGGGTAAGCAGATGCCTACTACCACTGACCAGATTATTGGTGTAACTGAAGCCTTGGCTGCTTTGTTTGGTAGTTCCGCCAACATGCAATCGGCGGTGCAGACTTACTACACCGCAATGTACTCCAAGGAAGAACAAGCGGCTAAGCAAGCGTCTGATGTCGCTTCGGCCTTTGCATTGATGGGAAAAGAGGTACCAAAGTCTAAGGAAGCATTCATTGCCTTGGTGAATAGTGTTGATCTGACCACGGATGCTGGTCGCGCCTTGTTTGGGTCATTGATGGTGGTAGCCCCAGAATTTGCGGCAGTTTCTGATGCGGCAGTTGCAGCAGGAACCTCCTTGGGAACCTTGGCTGACCAGATGACTGCATCAAATAAAGCCGCTGTGGCTGCAATAGATGCTGAATTAACTGTGGCTGGTAAAGCAAGTTCGGCAGCTAATACCACAGGAGCAGCTTACCAAAAATTAGCTGATACCTTGAGCAATGCAATAAAAGGAATAAGCCAAGGCGCTTTGTCCCCTGATAGCATCTCTACCCAATACGATACTGCAAAAGCATTATTTTCTTCCACTTCTACTTTGGCTAACAGTGGGGATCAGACAGCAATAGCTGCGTTGCCACAAATGTCTACTGACTTGCTGAATCTCAGTAGGCAAATGTTTGCCTCGGGGGAGCAGTACAACACTGACTGGTTGATGGTTAATGATGAACTTAAAGCAGCCAATGTGGTTGCTCTTGCCGCTGTGGATTGGAACCAAAGGCAAGCCACCACACTTGATTTGCATACGACCATCCTGACGGCTATGAAAGAGGAGTTGTTGAAGCCAAACCCTGATACCGCAATACTACAAGATTACACCACGCAGGATGAGGCCGTGCAGCAGGTGATGAAGGGGGCGGTAGTTGGAACTGCTGCCTCAATTGATTTGTTGAAATTGCAAGGAATCAAAGCGCAATTCGATCTTACATCGTTGGTGTCTTATATTTCTGATGTATCTGGTCTTCCTGATGACCTTCGTGCATTGATGAAAGCGGGGACTAAGGATTATGCAATGGTACTGAAGGCAGCCCTTGATGATGCAAGTCTGTCTGACAATGCCAAGAACTTGTTGATCACAGGTTCTGGGGCATATACAGCTACCATAATGGCTATACTGTCAGGGGATGGTAGCGCAATAGATAAAGCAACTGCATTCAGTAAATTGGCAGGCTTAACAAGTGTCTTCACAGGGAAGGTGGTTGTTACAGGGGCCGATAGTGCAGATACTCTGCAAGCAATGAACGACCTTAAATCGTTTACCAAGGACTTTACTTTTGTTATAAGCGCCGACCTCTCTCCTTACGATCAATTAAAGGAGGATTTTGCTTGGGCTACTGCCCATTCCACTGTTACGCAGTACATCGACGTGGTGACTAGGTACACCACTGAGGGCCTGCAAGAGGTTATAGACGCTGCTACGCGTGTCGCGGCTGTTTCTGCCGCCGCTGTCGCTGCTGCCATTACCATTGGTTCTGCTCCTAAGGCAACAGATATAGTGACAGCAAATACTGTACCTACCCGGTTTAGTTGGGCTGATTATGCTTCCGCCCAAGCTATGTATGAGGGTTCTCCTGACAATTTAGCGGCGTTTCAAACTTTCCAAGATTTTTGGGATTATTTTACGCAGATAAGCCACTCACCATTACCAAACCATGCTATGGGTGGTATCGCCAGCGGTTGGTCAATAGTTGGAGAACAAGGCCCAGAACTTGCCAACTTCTCTAACCCTGCTCGAATTTATACAGCCGATCAGACCAGTAGCATGCTCCATGGGGGAGGTGGAATGACAGCCGAGCAGGCTAGGGTGTTATTGCAATCAATTGCAGAGACAAATAAGTTGTTGGAAAAAGTAAGCCAGTCTTCCAGCCAGGACGTTCGGGAGCAAACTGCGGTACTAGCTAGGGTTCAAGTTGAATCTGTTGGCAAGCTTACGCAGACCCAAAAAGATATCGCTGCTCGTAAAGAGGCTCAAGCTAAAGCAGTATTCAGATGAGTCTGTCTACCAACTTCAAAACGTGGTTAGCCAGTGATGACGTGGGTCTTCGCTGCTTGCTTGTTGATGTAGGGGTGCTGATTGGTGGGCATGGAGGGTCTGAGACTACTCGTTACCTGTCTGATGTAGGGTATGCTACCGCTGCTGGAGACACCCCAGCAAATACTCCCTACCAGTCATGTGTTTCTGGGAGTGGGGTGCAATTTTCCCGTAGACTTGATATTGAAGGCTCTGGTGGCAGCATCTCCTATGGAGACATAGAGATATACAATGAGGATGGCTCTCTTGATAGCTGGATCAATGATATTTGGGCTGGAAGGGTTATAAATGTGTATCTAGGGGATGCTGGAGATGCCACAAGAGGTATAGCCAAATGGCCTAAAACGCAGTTTGAGCTTATTTTCAGTGGTACTGTAGATGACATAGTGCCAAAGTCTAGAACACTGCTAAGCCTGACTGTGAGGGATATTTTTGGGCCTTTGAACTCGGCAATTTCTACTTCTACTGTTCTAAGCGCCTTTGGAGGGACTCCTCCACAACCAGATCAATTACTCCCAATTTGTCTTGGGGAGTGCTTTAATGTGACGCCCATGCTGGTAAGCACAACCGGAAAAGGAACTTATTCAGTCCACCTCAAAACCACGATCCAAAGCGTGGCAGAGACTGTTGCAGGCGTTCCTGTCACAGAGGTACGGGATAATGGGGTGAGGGTTGCCTCAACCCCCGATGCATCCACCGCTACGTTCGCCCTTACAAATCAACTTTATGGCACATTAACTTGCGATGTGCAGGGAGCTAAGATTGCTGGTGATTGGCGCAATGATGTTGGAGGCTTGGTGGAGTGGATCGCCACTTTGCTTGGGGACGGGCAATTTATTACCAGCGGGCAGATTGATGCCACAGCCCTGACTGCGTTTCGTGCTGCTTGCCCACAGGCTGTTGGGCTTTACACTGATGGTCGAGCGAATAGATTACAGACAATGCAGCAACTTGCGGCTAGTGTTGGTGCCACCTTAACGACTACTTATGATGGAAAGCTTATCCTAGTCAGGGTTGATCTTTCTGGTGGATCAGTTGGGACTATCACCACAAGAGACATGGTAAGTGGAACTTTCGGCCCTGTTAGCCGTACTGTAGTTAATGGGGCAATAAGCCTGAATTCAGGTAGGAATTGGACTCCACAAACCACCCTTGCTGCCCAGCTTACAGCGGCGCAATTGCCAATATTTGAGAATGCGGTGGTGCTCAATTCTGTGTCAGATAGTGCTGTATTGGTAGATTGGAAGCAAGTTTCTACACCTGTACCAGTAGATACCTTATTGGTAATCACGTCGGAAGCGGTGACAGAGGCAAATCGCTTGCTGGCCCTGTGGAAGGTGCCCCATACAATTTATGGGTTCGACGGGTTTGCCAGCTTGTTTAAGTATGAAATAGGTAATATCGTTACCTTGGTGTTTCCAAGATTCGGACTATCTGGTGGTGTTACTGGCCAGATAGTGGGTGTGACACATGACTGGGTAAAGAGAGTAGTACACCTTGAGGTGATGGTCTAATGACTACAATTGTCTCCACTCGCATTGTTGCTTTGCAGGCCATTGGTGATGCTAATCGGTTGCAAGCAGATAGTGCTGTCCTGCTAATAGACCAGAAAGCTTCTTGGATAGCATTGAATGCAGCTATTCTTGCAGAGCAAAGCGGAATTGACGCGCAGGCCGATGCCTTTGCGGTGTCAAGAGTTGCATATGACGCTTCAATTACTGCTCTCACGGCATACCTGGCTACGCTTACAACCCCGGTTGCGTGGAATGTCCTGACTGATAGAACCACTATCGTCCTGGCAACTTTTAAGGATGCGTTCAATCTTGTGGCTTTGGACAAGCAGGCGTTGCTGAATTCAATCTATGCGGCGGCACAGGCTTTAGCTGTTGCTGCCTCTGCCAGTGCGGCATTGAAGCTCGCTAAAGCCGGTGGTGACACTTTGACAGGTGTACAGGATATTGACACCACATCCTATGCTGCTGGGATACGAGTAGGCACAGGTCTAACGTGGAACACCAGTACAGGGGCGGTTACAGGTGGCTCTGGGGTTGTAACCACTAAAAGAGGAATCGTAGGAGTTAATGCAGGTACTGTGAATTTCGTCCTGAGTGCAGCGGACGGAAGTATCACTGCATTACTAGGAACTATTGGTGGTTGGACAATTGGCTCAACCTCCTTGAGCGCCTCTGCTGGGTATGTGGGGTTTGATTCCACTGTGACAGGTGGAAATGATCTTCGTATATGGGCAGGTAGTGCCACACCTGCTTCTGCACCATTTCGCGTGTATGAGGATGGAAGCATATACGCTGGTTCTGGTACGTTCGCAGGTGATATAAACACTTCTGGGAAAGTAATAGGAACTGGTGGGTATAATGCAGGAGGGGGTACTTCATCAATTAGTGGCATTCCTGTTAGCACAAACGTAAATGGTGTAACTGGAGTGGCATCTGGTACCGGCGTTGGAGTATCAGGGTTGGGTTCTGGATTAGGGTCTGGGGTATTAGCGACTAATACTGGAGTTGGTGCTGGAATTCTTGGGATTAATTCAGGCAGTGGTTATGGTGCTTATTTTCAAGGAAACACTGTTTCTTCCGCAGTATATATTTATGGTAATACGGGCCAATATGCTTTAGAGCTTGGAGGCACCGGCACTGCGTCCATGCCCGGCGTCGTCACCGGAGGCATGTTCAACGGCCCCATCGGCGGGGCGGGTGCTACACCAGCGGCGATCAGCGGGACGACAGGGACGTTCACCGGCGCAGTTAAAACTTCAGAATCTGGTGGGGCAGGTTGGGGTGGTTCAGCACACGCTTCTGGTTTTAGGACTGCTTGGAGTTCTGGCTATGGAGCGAGCTTCGAGGCTTGGGATGGTGATGCCCCGAAGTGGGGTATTTATAACTGGAATGCAAACACCCCATCAGTTGTAATGCAGGGGCAATATAACAATACTGATGTCACCTTTACCAGTGCAGTCACCATGCCCGCGCAGCCCGCCTTCCTCGCTTACAACAGCGCCAACATTACCACCAGCACAGGCAGTACCGGGCCGTATAAGCTGATTTGCAACGCGGAGGTATTCGATCAGGCAGGAAGCCACAACACGAGCACCGGGGAATTTGTTGCGGGCGTAACTGGACGCTACAGATTCTCTTTCACCATCCACGCCTACAACATGAGTGGAGCGACGTTTGCTGATGTGTGGCTGTATACAGACAATAGAAACGTGCATTTAGATGAAACTATCACGGTTGCCGACGAGCAAATTTTCAACGGTTCAACCTTGGTGGACATGGATGCTAATGACGTTGCGTACATAAATTTCAAGGTGCTTGGGCTGGCTAACAATACCACCCTCGTCATAGTTGGGAATGTCACTGGTAACCCTGAAACTAGCTGGTCAGGAGAACTCGTATGTTGACTGAGCAAGATAAAGCGGTGCTGGCACATCTTGTCGAAAATTCGGATGCGTGGATTGCGCGGGCATTGGCGGACTCGCGCTTTGGCCCGGAAACGGTGCTCGCCAAATGTCGCCGCGATGTTCACGTCATAGCGTATAATGTAGCAAAGGACGCCAAGGACTACAAGCCACGCGGCCCCGTGCCGAGTGATGAAACGTGCAAGGCGGTGGCGGACGCATTTGCCACCGCCGAGCAAGTGAAGCAGGACGCAGCAGCAGCAAAGGCAGCACAGCAGGATCGAATCAACAATCTTTTCACTTAACCGAAGGAGCAAACCATGAACGGACAAGACGGCAGGATCAACATCGACGTTTCAAACTATCTTGACCTGAAAGCGAAGGGCGCAGCCCGCGTGATCAAGGTGGACGGCGTGTGTCACTACGCCACCAAGCGGTTCGACTCAACCACAGGCGCGGCACAGTCAATGCTGGTGCCGATGAACCGTGATCAAGTTGTGGCGGCGCGGTTGCAGCAGCAAGGCACCCTCGATGCACTTGACGCAGTGCTGGCCGACATTGACGCGGCTAAAGAAGTTTAACTAATAGGTTTAACGAAAGATGTTCAACTAGGAGATTGATTATGAGCAAATTTATGAGTTGGTTCAGAACAGTGATTCTTCGTAGACCTACAGTTGTTGATAAGCCAGCACCTGTAATGGAGATGACGGCAAAGGATGCTCCTTATCTGACGCCTACTTTAACGCCTAATCCGGCGGGCTTTCCGATTTTTGATACCCCGCCAAATCCAGGTGAGAACAAAAAGCCATGACAGCCAATGTCCGCTTCGTTTGGGGTAACCGTGGGGACACAACATCGTCTCTTACGGCTACGTCCTCGGCAGGAGGACTTGTTCCTGCGAATTTGCAGCTAGATGCCCATGCTTCTGTGTGGCGCTCCACAACTCTGGCTGCTCAGACATTGACGTTCCAATGGGCAGCGGCACAGACAGTGGACAGCATTTGTTTTGATCGTTCTAATCTTAGCTCTGCTGCAACTATACGATGTCGTGGATACACAAACACAGGTAGTAGCGGACTGGTATTTGATCAGACTGTCTCCCCTGATACTGGCCTAACCATAGGTAATGTTACGGTGCAGAACTGGATACCAGCCTCTTATGCAATCAAAGAATTGCAGGTTCTAATTACAGATGCTGCTAACTCTGCTGGATATTTGGAAATAAGCAGGGCTTGTGTTGGGCTGCGCATAGAACCAGTGTGGACTGCATCCAAAGCAGGGTTTTCTGTCGGGTGGTTGGAGCAATCAAAACCTGTACGAGCAGAGTCGTTGGACTTGCGCATCGAACCACGGGGAAGAATTCGCCAATTGAAGATGAATTTGAATTGGTTAGAAGAAGCTTCACGAGATGCCATCATAAGTATGGTGGAAAATGGGTTGGGCAAAGGTGTGTGGGTGTCCGTTATGCCAGATGTGGCCACTGCTTCCACCAGGCAGCTTTATTCATTTTGGGGGGCTTTAGTGGCTGACGTACTTTATGGCTACCCATCCCCCAACAATTGGTCTGCTCCTATGGTGTTTGAGGAAAAGTAGATAAAATACTTGTATGGTAGTACAGGTAAATGTAATATCATGGTGTGCAATCAATTGCAGCCAACCTTTTTTTGGAGTGAGGGTACCTATGAACAATATTGGAAAACACAGTGAAGCAGCTAACGGAAATTCCGTTTCTGATGTAGCTGTTGCAACACGGGCGGGTATTTCTGAACTGATAAAGGCTGGTGGCCATTATGATGTGGTATGTCGTGATAAGGATGGCAACATCAAGTGGGAAGACAAGGTTGAGAACCTTGTTACCACCCTTGGAGCCAACCTGCTGCTGGATACCCTGCTTGCGGGAAGTGCCTACAGTGTGACTGGGCCTTACATGGGTCTGATCAACACCAATGCATCGGCTGCGGCAATCGCTGATACGATGGCATCCCACGCAGGGTGGTTGGAGGTGGGCGCAACCAATGACCCTCACTACACATCTCCGCGCAAGACAATCAGCTTCTCGGCGGCTGCTGCAAAAGCCAAAGCAAGCACTGGAACGTACACGTTTGCTATTACCAGCGCAGGTACGGTTGGTGGGTGTTTCCTGGTGTTGAACACTGGTGCGGTGTCCACCATCGACAATACTTCTGGCACGCTGTATTCGGCGGGGGCATTTACTGGAGGAAGCAAGGTCGTTGCCAACTTGGACAGCTTGACAGTCACCTATACTGCTAGCGCATAGAGGTACTGTTATTGCTTGAGTGCAATCAATTGCAATTGAAAGGAGAATCACCATGGCAACGAAGTTTAAGAACGGGGATGCAGTTAAGCAAGTGATACCTGCTCCTATTGAAGGAAAGGTAGCCTCTTTTAGATTTGATGAAAATGCGGGTGAAATTTCCTACATCGTGGAATGGACTGATGCAGAGGGGGTGGTGCATCAACGGTCATTCACGGACGATCAAATCGAAGCAGTGTAATTTATCTTTAGGGGTAGGTAATGTTCACTCGCCCCGATAAAGGCGTAGGCCAGAACGATATCCAGAGCATTCTGTTCAGTAGCGATCTGGATGTCTTGCTTGCTGGTATTGGTGGGATTGACTGTGTAGTTTCTGGCTGCGTTCCGACTGCGCAGGGTTCGCCCGATATGACCGTGGCGATTGCCGCTGGCAGTGTGCGCTCGAACGGGATCACACGCGCTTATGCAGGCGGCAACGCCACCATAGGTGCGGCGGATGCCACCAACCCACGCATTGACTTCGTGGTGATTGTCGCTGCTGGTACGCTTGCTACCCGTGCGGGAACTGCTGCCGCCGCACCAAAGCCACCCACACGTACCGCTAACGATGTTGTGTTGGCGGCGGTGTTTGTCCCCGCGAACGACACCACGATTTCGACGGATCAGATCACGGACATGCGCGTGATGCAGCCCTATCATGACGGCGTGGCAAAGGCTTGGTGTTCGGTTAGCGGGGATGGGGCTACGCTGCGCTCACCGTCCTACAACATCGCCAGCAAGACTGATACCGGTACTGGCGATCTTGCCATCACCCTGACCACATCTTTCAGTTCGGCGTTGTGGGTTGCGCTGTCAACAATAGAGAGAGCAAGTTCAACGCTTACTGTGGCAAATGACCGAAAGACTTCGATCAAGGAGTCTACTCGCGCCGCTGGTTCTGTCTCTCTGCGTTGCCTTGACAGCACGGCGACGACGAACCTGGTGAAAGACCCGAACGAATATAACTTTGTGGGATTTGGACAACAATGACCTGTCCTGCTGGATACGAGGAAATCTGCGTCTCGCTCATCTTTGCCGACGACACCGTTGGGCAGATGTGGGTGTTCACGCGGCAGCCGTTGTCCGCTCTTCCGCTGACGGCGCTTAATTCTGGCTGGACGATTGATGGCGGTTCCTGGGTGCGTGAGGCCACCGAGGACGTGATCCAGAAGGACATCATCGACAGGACGGTATTCAATCCTCCTGTGAAAAGCTGGAAGATCGTGCCCGAGGAGTATTTCTCAAAGGAACGTGAGTACCGCGCCGCGTTGCGCGACTCAGGCAAGGCGCACGAGGTGCACATGCCTGTTGCGCGGGAGCTTCACCGCGACAAACTGCGTGAGGCGCGAGCGTTAGCGATGCCCGCGCTCGATGTCGAATACATCCGTGCGGACGAGGCTGGTGATGTGGCTGCGAAGGCAGACATCGCAAAGCGAAAGCAGGTGCTGCGCGACATCACGAAACATCCAGCAATCGAAGCCGCACAGTCGGTGGAGGCATTACAAGCGATAACGCTGTGAGCAACTCGGCTGACGAAATTGCTATGGAACACGCGGTAGCGGAGACGGTCTAGATGACAGTCGCATTCGACCAGGTAAGCGGCCAGAACTACACAACTGGTGATACGACGCATACTTGGACCCACACGCCGGTAGGGACGCCGACCGCAGTGGTTGTCAGCGGTGCGTTGGATCTTAACAGCACAGTAATTACCCCGACTCTTGTTAGCTACGGGGGCGCAAACATCACGGCGTCAATGGTGGTAACGGCCGCTGATGCGTTTGGTGGAAAGTCATGGATGTGCTCGCTGGCGAATCCCGCATCTGGCGCGCAAAGTGTGGTCGTCGCCTTCGGCGAGACAGGGCATATCTGCACCGTTGGCGTAGTCACAGTGACGGGTTCAGATACCTCTACTGTTTTTCGCGCAACACCAGCAACGGCTACAGGTAACAGCACTACTCCGACAATCGCGGTGGCAAGCGCGACTGGCGATCTGGTTATTGATACGTGCGGCAACATCAATGATCTTGCGCTCACATCAAATCAGACGGGACGATGGACGCGGGTAAGCGGTAGTGAGCAGAGTTCTACTGCTGCCGGCGCGGCAAGCGTCACGATGTCTTACTCGATGTCGAGTAATCCGTGGTCAATCGTTGCAGGTTCAATCAAGGCGGCGCCTGTTGTCCCAACAATCAACACGCAGCCGACCGACCAGACGGCGGCAGGCGGGGCAACAGCAACATTCACCTATGCCGCCACCGCGAGCGGCGGTTCGCTCACAGCGCAGGTTAAAAAGAATCTCGGCCAGGGAGCCGGTTGGGTCAACGCGGGCGGTGCGGATACATCGACGACGACCTATACCACCGGCACGCTGAGCAGGGCTACGGACGCGGGCACGCTTTACCGCGTTGACTTCACCGATAGCAACGGCTCAATTTCAAGCAACGTCGTCTTGCTGCAAGTCACCGCGATCCCGACCTCATATTCACTCCCTGGATTTTTAATTGGGTCATCCACTGCTTTTGTTGGTGATGGTGTGGTTGGTGGTAGTGGAAATAACAATTATAATGTTGGGGTTTCAGAAGCAGTTACGGCTGATGTTTCAGATACTTCAGTGTGGGCTTTGAATCTTGCAATTACTGAGGCAGCGACTGGGGCGGCGTCTGATACGACTGCTCTCGCCACGTCATCAGCTATTTCTGAAGCTGCATCGGCTGCTGATTCTCCTGTTGGGTTCGCTGCATGGCCAGTTGCAATATCTGAACCTGTGTCAGCCGCAACTTCTGACACTACTGCTTTGGCAACCAGTAGCACAATTAGTGAGCCTGCCTTGGCAGGTGTTTCAGATACCACGGCATTAGCCAGTTCTGTTTCAATTACTGAAGCTGCTTCGGGGTCAACTTCAGATACCACAGCGTTAGCCACATCAAGTGATACTACTGAAGTGGCAACAGTGGCAGAAACAATAGTTGGTTATGTTGAGTGGCCAGTTGATATTTCTGAGCCTGCAAGCGGAAGCGATTCTTCTACAGTAACGGCTCAAGATATTGCTGATATTTCTGAGCCTGCCAGTGCAGCGGAGTCTGAAGTTGGGACGGTTGCTTTTTCAAACTCAATCAGTGAGCCAATATCAGCGGTAGATACCTCCGTAGGTTTTGCCGGATGGCCCGTGTCTATTGTTGAACCAGCTACATCCTCGGATAGCCCAGGGGTGACGTTCCAAGCCATGGGTGGGGTGGAAGAACCATCTTCGGCTGCGGATTCCTCAGACAGGCTCCTAGACACTCCTGCTACTGTTACAGAATCATCTACGGCAGATGCTTCCCAAGAGGGCACATTGCCATCAGAATCTGGTGTAATTGAGGAATCTTCCGCTGCGGATAGTGTTGGAAGTTCTATGGTGGTGGTGGTAACAATTTCAGAGGGTGTATCTGCAAGCGAAAATGAGACTGTATCCGCAGTATTTTTTGGAGAGACCTATGAACCCAGCATTGTAGATGCAAGTCAGGTTTCTACAGTATCACTGCAATCAATTGCATGGGAAGTGGCAACGGCAGATGACACGTCGGCTAACATTGCCTTTTTCTTGAGCACAGTTAGTGAAGGGTCTAATGCTCAAGGTAGTCAGGAGGGGGTGTTTGCAGCCACAGGTAGTGTAATTGATTCAGTAACTGCTGCGGATTCGATACAAGCTACGATGGTTGCTGTAGTAGCAATAATAGAAACTGTAAGTGCAGGAGAAGATGTTACTGTTTTTGAGTCTTTCAGTGTTTCTGTGGAGGAACTACTTTCGTGCCTAGATGCAACTGATTGCACTGTAGCTTACACTGCAAGGATTACTGAAGGTGTTGTGGTTGGGGAAGCTGTTGCTTTTAATAAAGAGTTGAGTGTTAGTATTGTGGAAAGCCTTCCAAGAGGTTTAAGGACATTCCAAGATTATTGGAGACCAATTGTATCTGATCCTAAATTCAAAGTTGCTGTAGGAGATCAGGACTTTGTAGTGGTAGTAACGGACAAGACCCTAATTACTAAGTTGAAGGGCGAGGCACAGTATGCTATACTACCGGTCAATAGATTGACGGCCAAAATCGACACAAATGGCCTATTTATTGCTGAGGATAAATCATGATCACATCAAGATTCACGCCAGTTGACCCGTCAGAAGTGCGGGTATTAACATTTGACTTCACTGATGGTCTTGCGGAAGGAGAAACCGTATTCTCTGCTGATGTTGAAATTACGGTTGAACAAGGGGTTGATACCTTAGCAAGCACAAGGTTCGGAAACCCAGACATCCAAACACCATTGGTACTGATAGTTGTGTCTGGTCAAATTGACGGGGTAGATTATCACGTTAAGACCATTGCTACCACCACCAACTCAAATAAGATTTTGGTTCTAGCCAAGATATTGCCAGTAAGGGCAAAGTAACTCTGCAATCAATTGCAGTAATGGAGGTTGTGTGGAACCAAAGCACCCTGAATTATCCTGCCCAAAATGTGGTTCTTCTGTCGTAAAAAATGGAGGCCAGCATGAAAGGGGAAGTTTAACAGGGTTACAAAAATGGAAATGCTCAACTAATACCCCTAGAGACAGGGTATATTGTTGGAATGGAATCCAGCCAATAGGTATTGAAAAATATAGGTCTAGAGGTATAAGTCAAGATAAGTCAAAGGAGTTAAAGCAGTTAGTCTTAGAAAAAGGGAATACTAGGTTTGTGATAACCTCAGCCCAAAATGCAACACCAGTAAATAAACCTTTTTTTGCCAGCCTACTAAAGTATTGCAGCTTGAACAAAGCTCAGTTAATAGTAATACCTTACAGGTATAAAAATCCTACCAGTGTATGGAGTAAAAAAGCTAAGGAGGATGATTGGTGGGCATTGGAGCTTACACCATACCTGCTTGAGCACAGGGTAAAGATTAACAGCAACTTGATCCTGCTGGCTGACATTAAGACCCAACCTACGGCCACTAATCCCCTAGATGGGTTTGAGACACTTACTGGAGGGGTATGTGCAATAATAGGGCACCCAAAGCTAGAACTCCTTACAGTGGCGGCCCCGGCCAATAAGATGGCTAAAATACTTACAACAACTGGTGCTGTTACCGTTAAGAACTACATCCCAAGCAAAGCAGGGAAAAAGGGTGAATTCCACCACACTTTTGCTGCTTTAGTGGTGGAGGTTAAAGGAAACAAGTTCCATCTCCGGCAATTGATTGCACTCAATGATGGTAGCTTCATAGACTTAGAGTATGAATATAGGGGTAGTAAAAGAACTAAGGTAGAACTTCCAGGCATGGTATTAGGGGACATTCATGAGGAATTTATTGATCCTAATGTAGTCAAGGCAACCTTTACTAATCCTGACAGTATGATCAAAGTGCTCAAGCCTAAGTTCGTTGTATGGCATGATGTGTATGACTGCTATGCAAGAAATCACCATGAAAAAGACGATGTATTCATCAACTTGGTGAAGCACAGGACTGGTCTAGGTAATGTGGAGAAGTCGCTAGATAAGACCCTTGCCTTCATTGATGCAGTTACTTCTAAAGGGCAGACTAATATATTTGTACCCTCAAACCATCCTAATGAGCACCTGGCTAGATGGGTTAAAGAAACTGATCCAAGGCATGACCTGGAGAATTGTGTATTTTGGGCAGAGACATTCGTGGCAATGGCTGCCAGCGCCAAGATGACCGATAGTGGAGCGCAGACAGTTGACCCATTTTACTACTGGGCAGCGAAGAAATTGAAGACTGCCAAGCAGTCTATATTCCTTAACCCAGATCAAGGGTTTTTAATTAAGGGTATAGAGGTTGGATTCCATGGTCACCAAGGAGCAGATGGTGCGAGAGGCAGTAGATTAGGTTTTGGTAAGGTAGGGGTTAGAACGGTTATAGGCCACAGCCACAGCCCAGGAATTAGGGATGGTGTTTATCAAGTTGGTACGAGTAGCAGATTAAGACTAAGTTATAACCACGGCCCTAGTTCTTGGATGCACACCCACGCTTTAATCTATAAAAATGGAAAGAGGACATTAGTATTTATTGTTGGGGAGGAGTGGAAAGCATGAACCCAATGGAACAGACAAAGATGGGGAGCTTTATTGAGGCATGGGTGAATGTGTTTATAGGCTTCTGGATAAATTTTACTGCCAATTTGATTATCCTGCCAATGTTTGGCTTCACTTCCCTTACAGCCAAAGTGAACTTCGTTATAGGGCTTTTGTACACAGTGATCAGTGTGGTAAGATCATACTGTATTCGTAGGTGGTTCAATCAGCATCTTCGTAGGATTGCCGAGAGAATAGCACGTAAATTCAACTAAGGAGTAGACATGGATGTATTGAAAGACTCAGGAGAACGTCGGCAGTTCGAGACAGGTGCAGTTCGGGATAGAGGTGCCTTAAAAGGCAGGCCAGACCTACGACCAATCCATGCACTCCATGCCCTTGATGTACACATGGAGAAAGGCAGCCTCAAATATTCAGCCCGCAACTGGGAATTGGGTATGCCTCTTTCTGAGTATTATAACAGTGCGACCCGCCATCAAGAGAAGATGCTTGCAGGGTACACGGATGAACCACATAGGGACTCTTGGTTGTGGAATGTTTGTTGTTTCATAGAAACCCAAGAACGAATAAAAATGGGCTTATTACCAGCAGAATTAAATGATATGCCTACTACGTTTGCTGGCCTGACACCACCGTTCTAGATCAGCCATAGGAGCCAGTCTCCTCCCTGTCGGTGCACTAGGTAGCATTGGCGGTGTTATACTTATCCCTGAAATTCCAATAATTTAGGAATACCAGTGAGCACTGAAGAACGGGCTATAGTCTTCGTTGATGTGGTTGGTTCAACTGCTTTGAAGGTAGAGCAGGGGGATTCAACGGGGGCGGCAGAGGTTGCCAATAAGCTTAATAAAATAGAGGCTGCTTTAGTTAAAGCAGACCCTACTGCTAAAAGGCATGGCCCTTCTGAGGGTGATTCTTTCCTGCTGATTGGATCAAACACTTTAGCCTTGTTCAAGGCTGCTGTAAATTTTCAAGCCTTGGAGATGGTGTGGAATTCAAGTATGTCTGTTCGTATCTCAGTAGGCCGTGGGGCCTTTGAGGCAATGCCTGATGGTAATTTTCAGAGTTTGAGAGGGTCAAGTATAGATATGGCTAGAAGGATTCTGGAGTACTGTAATCCGTTTGGTGTGGTAATTACAGAGTATGTGCGTGAAATAGTACGTTCAGCAGGTCTTGGTGGCAGTTTAACTAGGTGTGAGGAGGAGTTGAAGGGTTTCGGCTTGGAGGTCTTTTATACTACAGGTAAAGAAGATCGAAAAGAAGGCGTCCTTATGAATAGACGTTTGACTGACATGCAAGTAGTATCTCTTACTTCCAGAGTTGATGAGATGGACTCAAAACTTGGTAAGCACATGAAGGAAGAAGAAAATTACAAGAGACTGTTTTTAACAGACTTGACCTTAATTAAGAATAACACGGCTGGAATAGTAGAAGCCTGGGAAGCTATTTCAGGAGGATTAAAAATACTAAAGTTCATGGCTTATTTGGGGAGATTAGTAGCTTATATGGCTACTGGTTTTGCAGCCGTGTGGGCTTTTACACATATTAGTGAAATTTCATGGGCTACCTTGTGGCATCTACTAGGGGTGGCTAAAGAATGAAACTAATTGATGAGTGGAGACTCCAGCTAAACAAGCTATGGAGTGTCCGCATAACAATCTTTCTTACGCTGCTGGCGGGGTCTGATCAGATTCTTGGGCTTTTTCAACTGTATATTCCACCTGTGGTTTATTCCTTGCTGGGTATAGCTATCGTTATAACCCGCTTGGTGTATCAACCTAAATTATATGCCAGTGTTAATACCTGAACAACATCAGAAGAAGGCTGCGTGGATAACACTTTGTGTGGCGTGTGTAGCTGGCTTCGAAGGCTTGCGTACAAGTACGTACTTCGATGTAGGTGGAATCCCAACAGTATGCTTTGGAGAGACCAAGAATATAAAAGTAGGAGACAAGTTCACACCAGAACAATGCAAGAACATGCTTGGAGACAGGCTGATAAGAGATTTTGGGCCAGGAGTGGACAAGTGTGTACATCACCCACTCCCTCCACCAAGAAAAGCGGCCTACACCAGCTTTGCATACAATGTTGGTATCAAGGCGTTTTGTGGTTCCACAGCAGCTAGGAAAGAAAATGCAGGAGACATAGAAGGTGCTTGTAATGCCTTGATGTCTTGGAATAAAATACGAGTTGCAGGGGTAATGGTGTATTCCCCTGGATTGAATAACCGCCGTGAAGAAGAACGGCAACTTTGTCTTACTAAGGAGTGACCATGAATAACGCCCCAAGCAAGCAGCGTGGAGTAATTGCCGCTATTTGGTTGTACGCCATAGCTGCAATTGCCATTCTAGCTATGTTTACAGCCGCAATCTCTGCCTGGCACAGCTATACCGACGGGTTGGTAAAGAAAGGGCATGATGCTGGTGTTGCAGAGGAAAAAGCCCTGTACCTGGCTAGGGACAACAAACAACTTCGTGATGTTGAAGCAGCCAAGAAAGTGGTAGAAGCAAGGGTAGAAGCACTTGAAGCACAACTTGCCGTATTACAAGCTACGGCCCTACGGAAATACAACCAAGGAGTAAAAGATGAACAAGCTAAAACTAACGCTGCTGTTGCTGCCGCTGTTGCTGGCACTCTCGTCCTGCGCGACCCAGGAAAAAGTGGAGCCAGCACCCCCTGTAATAGTGTCGATGCCAAAGGCCAAAGCACCTGCGGTACCGGAGGAAGTGATGGTAAGACGGGAGCCGTCCTTTCAACAGAGGCTGAAGTCTTTCTTCTCCAACTCACAGGAGAAGCCGACGAAGTAGTGAAACAATTAACCTTGGCTCAAGACGAAATAGACATACTGCAAAAGACTATAAAAGACTTACAAAGTCCATGACCAGGTGGGAGACTGCCTTGAGTGAGGTAAATAACTTCATTTTACACCAGCAAGTTATTGCTTTAGAAACCAAGGTGGATAAGTTGGCAGGGTTCGTCCGTCATAATCTGAACTGCAAGAGCTTAGTGCCAGGAAAAGAAGAAGGGTACGTTTGCGATTGCGGGTTATGGGATGCCCTTTACAAGTGAGGGTTAAAATGTCAGACATGAAAGCAAAATTGCAGGTAGGGTTTGTACAAGAACAGCATTATGGGGCTGGAAAGAGCAAGTCTGGGGAGATGCTTACCATGCACGCTGTAGCAGCCCATGAATACCCAGAAGATGGGCACGATGATGATAACACCTATGCTAGATGGTCTCCAGGGGCTAACCTTCAGATAAATATCGTGAATCCAGCCCTGTGGGGTAAGTTTGTGGTTGGTGATAAGTATTACGTTGATTTCACAAAGGCTGCATGATGTTTTTGCAAGCTGATCAGGAATTAACACAAGTGCCTTTCATGCCTGAAAGGAGAGTACCTCCTGTATTAAAAGACCTTAGTACTGGGGTATTAAGGCAGGCAAGATCAAAATACAGACACAATGTGTGTGTGTGGAGGGTACACCACTAACTTGTGGGTTTCAAAATCAGATGTAGAAGGGCAAAAGTTCAACGGAGTTATATACTGTGCAGTTTGTAAAAAGCATAAGCCTATACTGGAATTCAAGTGGATGGATGGAACTACCGTAGGTAATTAAGTGAAACTTTCTTCAATAATAGCCGCTCTTGCTTTTCTGCCAGGTTGTGCGTTTGCAACCTATATCTACAATGATCACTATCCATCAACATTAACAACAGTAAAAGTTGAAATTGAGTGGTTTGATTCTGAGGTAGAGTTAAATGAGATGTGCTGGCGTATTGGGTTGGACAGTCGAAACCATTATACCGGGTGCTCCATAAAGGTTAAGGATATTGGGTACATATATGTGGTTAAACCAAAAGACTTTAATGATCATTTCAGGTTAGAAGTTCTCGGGCACGAGTTGTATCACATGCTTGGGGCATACCATTGATCGGCACTTACCAGCAAGGTACACTGTTGCCTGAACACTGCAATCAATTGCAATCTGAGGAACGCACATGAAAATCTACGACTCTCTCAACCCAACATTTTCCGCAGCCGAAGCACTTGGTGTGGTCACAGTCTCCGCCAACGCCCAAGGTGCCCCTCTTGATCTGGCTCCTGCGACCAGCAATGCCACTCGTTTGCCGCTGGTTACAGTGCCCAAAAATCTGTATCAGCCTGACCAGAAAAGCTATACCATCACCCCAACAGGAGTACATACCGGGGACACAGTTACCATCAATGGGCGGGTATTCACGGCCACCGGTAGCACGGCTGACGTGGGCAAGATTGTATTCACTAATAATTTCTCAGTAGCAGATACCGTAACAATAAATGGTGTGGTTTTCACAGCTATAGATGGTGCCTATGCAACAGGGAAGATTGTCTTCACCGGCAACTTCAGTTTGTGGGATACCATTACCTTGAATGGAAAGGTCTTTACTGCCATTACTACTGCCGCACCCGCTGTTGGTAAATTGGTATTCACTGGAAATCTGCTTGCTGGAAACACCGTAACAGTAAATGGAAAGGTGTTTACGGCTGTGGGGATTGCGGCTCCCGCAGTAGGTAAGATTGTATTCACCGGGAACTTCCTGAATGGTGATACGGTTACCTTCAACGGTGTAACTTTTACTTGCCATAAAGCAGCCCCATCAGTTGGGAGTATTGCCTTCACTGGGAATATTGCTCCTGGAGAAACAGTAACAGCCAATGGAATAGTATTTACCTGCATGGCATCAGGTGCAGCCGGTGATCAGTTCAATGTTGGAGCAAGTCTTTCCGTTACGTTGGATAACCTAGTAACTGCCTTGAATGCTCACGTTGGAGCAGCAGTTGATTTCGCTACTTGGAGCAAAACTGGAGGTAATGCAGCGGTCACTGGAACGTCTGATACCAATGACGCAACCCAGAATGGTCGTACCTTCAGTTCTACTGCCTCACCAGCCCCAACTATCACGGCCTTTGCTAATGGTGTGACTGCTGCCAGTGGTGAACTTCAGTTTGACTGGGATACAACTTTATCTCTGTCTTTGGATGCCTTAGTCACCAAGCTACAGGCTTGCAGTGATGTTCTTATTTCATATGCGACATACACCAAAACAGATACCAATACAGCAGTAACTAGCACTTCTGACACAAATAACAGTGCTCAGAATGGGTTGGTATTTACTAGCACGCACGCTACTGTGGTGGTGACTGCCCCTGTTGGTGGAGTAAGTGCCCCGGCAGGTGAATTCCAGTTTGCGATTGACACCACACTTAGTCTGTCGATAGATAATCTGAATACAGCCTTGAATGGGTGTACAGATGTTGCTGTATCTTATGCAACATACAGCAAGACCGATGGCAATACAGCAGTTACATCCACTTCAGATACAAATAACAAAGTTCATAACGGGGTGGCTTACCCAGGTGGAACAATTGTTCTTGCTAGTAACCACAGCACTGTAGTCATTACCCAGCCTTCTGGGGGAACGGCAGCAGCTACAGGTGAATTTGAATTCACTATTGCTGGAAGCCTGTCCCTGTCTTTGGACGCCCTGGTGATTGTGTGTAATGCTTGTACTGATCCCTTGATTACCTATGCTACATATGACAAGTCTGATACCAATACTTCTCTTAGGAGCATAGCTGATACACATGGTACGGCTTACAATACTCCAACTGTTGTGTTTAGCTCTACACACTCAACTGTGGTGGTGACTCAACCAGTTGGTGGAGTAGATGATACAGATGGAAGTGCTGCTCAATTTGATGTTAAGGCAACCCTGGCTCTGACTTTGGCGGCTTTAGCAGCAAAATTGACTGCCAGCGTTGTTGCAGCAGTGGCCATCGCTGATTACACGGTTACTGATGGAGATACTGCCATAACAGTCACCTTAAATCGCTTGCGCGGGTCTGCCGGTGATGCAATTGTATTAGCAAGTAATCATAGTACAGTGGTTGTGACTCAGCCAACTGGAGGTTCAGATACCACTGCATACAACACCACAACCTTCTGCACAGGAGCACCATCTGATGCTGAGACTGCTGCAAACCTGAATTCAGCAATAAATACTTGGAAAGCCAATGCAGGGGCGGCATTCCAGCTACATGATGGTAAAGTAGCCATGACAGCCACCAATGTAGCTTCTTCAGGCGCTGCTGTTACTACTTTTGATCTTCAAGTTAGTACTGATGGGGTTAATTACATCCAGCACCCTGAAGGAAGTAACCCAACTCTATCCTTGAATCAAACACCTGGTGAAACAAAGACCACACCTATGTATACAGCCTACCCATTCGTTCGGGCTAAGTGCCTGACTAAAACAGGAACCAACGCAGAAGCACAAGCGTATATTGCAACAGCCATATAAGGAGTACGTATGAAGGCAGCACTGAAGGTAGTGAAGGTTGAGAATTTTTATGACGTGGCTAGTGGAAATCGAAGCTCCAGGGTGATCCTGGAGTCCACAGCCAAATCTCTAACGGCAATAGGGCCAAAACCTGAGACCAGGGTGGAGATTACCGTAAAAGGAAATACCGGCATTGATATGACCAGGATTAAAGATTACGTTATAACCTTGGTTTCAAATGAAGACCTACTGAAGGCCGAGGCCGAGGTCAAGGCAGAGCCAAAGGCTAATAATGGGCCTGCGAACTTTCTCGATGGAGGGGAAATAATCCCTCTAAATGGTGGGGTGAGCATATCCTCAGAACAGCTTCGGGGCCTGTGATGTTGCTACAGGCTGAACGAGAGCAGTGCATAAGAGCAGCAGTGTTACATGGTGTAGTAGATGATGACTCTCTACGGTCGGCCCTTGACGATGCTGATGACCTTCTGGAGAGTCTAGTTAATATCTCTCTGGCTTTCCACCATAAAGTGGCGTTGATTGGCCTGGCTGCTGATGTTCTGCGTGGAAGGGTAGATGGTGATCTTGAAGGTAGTAAGTTGATTGACCTTCTTAATCAAGGACAGCTTCAACTGGCTGCTGCGGAATTTCAGAACTGGTGTAGGGTGGATGGATGCATGGTACTGTCCATGTATCAAAAACGTCTGGATGAGATGAGGGTGTTCCAAGGGGATTGTAATGATCTCCACAAGTGGGCTACCGGCCACGGTAAAAAAGAACTGTTCAATAGTTAGAAAGGGCTTGACAGTCCGGCAAATTGTGTTATACTTTGCAATCAAGTGCAGTAAGCAATGGAGTGGTTATGTTCGAATTGTCTTACAAATCCCATATTCCCATTATCGGCGTGCAAACAGATGACGTTGTGAATGTTGAGGCTGTGTTGCAAACAATCACGGGAATGAAGACCCAACCTTTCCCGAAGGTGAAGATGGGGCAACTTGGGCCGTATCTATATTGGACTCAGGACATAGAGGTAGTCACTGCCGATAATTATAAGAATCTGGTGAAAACTGAGCATCAATTGGTGGTGATCAATTGCCATCATAATTCACTGGTATTCGAAACAGGGCCATTGCTTACACCAAAATCAATGATCACGGCATATCTGGAAGACTTTGCCGAGGCTGAAAAGATACCCCACTTGCTGGAGGTTCTGAAAGGATTAAGCCTGAAGACTGCTAGTGAGATTGTGCAGCTAACCATGGCCAGTACTGGAGGAATCCTACCACAGGATGTGCGTAGAACCAGAACCAGATTGTCTGTTGGTGTTCGTGGATTACTGCCGTTGGATACGGAAATGGATTTCTACATCATGCCTCCGGTGTTGAAACAGTGGATTGACCTTAACACCAAGTTCTTCCTGGATGACACTACACCATACCAGCTTCGCCCTAGAGGTCTGATGATGGCTGGTGAACGCGGCGTCGGCAAAACGATGGGTGCACGGGCAATAGCTTCAGCTTGGAATATCCCGTTGTACCGTTTGAATATTCCTACATCACTGGATAAGTACATAGGGGTATCCGAAGGGCGCATTGAGGACAGCCTGCTGCTGCTTGAGCGCGAAGCTCCATGCGTTGTTTTACTGGATGAGGTCGAAAAAATCTTCACCGGAAGTGATGAAAGTGGAGTAACTAAAAGAATATTGAGCCAACTACTGTGGTGGTTGGCCGAGCACAGAAGCAAGGTTATTACGGTAATGACCACCAACGACCTGAAAAGCCTGCCCTCAGAGCTATACAGGGAAGGAAGGTTGGATAAGGTATTGCAGTTACCAATGCTTACCACGGCTGAATCAAAGGTCTTTGGTGTGGAAGTCTACAAGGGTGTTACTGGTTTTACCACCGTTGGCATGAAGGTTCAGAATTCCATAAGAAGTGCCGTGGAAGATGTTAATGCTCAGAATATGAGCCACGCTGAAGTATCAGGATTGGTGTATAACCTGATCAAAAACCATCCATGGATGTTAGGAAAATAGTTCAGAAAGTACTTGACAGACTGACTGAATGTGGTAAAATTGGTATGAATAACCCGATAAACAACGCAAAGGAGTTGCACGCATGAAGCAGTTCAGAGGAACAGGTGACTTTTACACGGTAGTTGCGGAAGATGAAGGCATTGCACTTGGTTGTCGCGTAACTATCTCTAATATGGAGACCATTACTGTACGTTTTGCAGCAGCCATCCAGGCTATCAAGACAGCCCCAACAAAGGAACCTCAGCATTTTGGATGTAGGCACAAAACAGCCTTCATTGGTGATGATCATGAGCCACACTTTGGGTGGAACTTGGACAAGACGGACATCCCGGTGTTCGAAGACCCGGCTACCATAGCGGACTGGCAGGCCGCGCAGGCTACCAACAACATCACCACCACGGTCGTAGGATGGATCATCGAACAGGTCAAGCTTGGTGGATTCACCATTACGAACTCCACCAAGGAGACTGTGCTGGATATGGTTACCAGGGCGTTCCCGGTGCTGAAGGTGAAATTCGTTAAGCCCAAGAACATCTTCAACGAGCTGAAGATCACCGACAAGGCTATCTCTGATGATACAGGGGCAGCAGAGGAATAATCTTACCGCAGTAAAACTGAAGTAACTTACAAGGAGATTGGAATGCAAGCAACAGGGAATTTTCGTACTACCAGCCGTGGCACTCCAGAAGTAATCGACGGACGTACCACCAACCAGTCCTACATGATCATCGCAGCCTTGGCAGCAGCAGCGTCATGGAATGCCGTGGTTGCTATGGACGCAAAACACAACGGCAACGCTCATAGCATCAAGATGAAGTTCTACCCAACCGCCGACTTCTTCCTCAATGAGGATATGATGAGAGAGCAATTCGGTGCTCATGACTGGCGCAACCGTTACCCTGGGGATAGGGATTTCCCAGGCGCGGGTTACCAGCGTTTCTACCTGACCAAGGAGAACCTGGTGAAGTTCATGGAATGGATGTGGGATCAACCACAGTTTGTCGTCGCTCCGGTGAAGCTGGCGTTCGAGAAGCTCGGCTACACCCTACCCGGAAACCAGACCTTCGACTTCGACAGCAAAGGCAGGCGCTTCAGCTTGGTCGCCGAGGATGACCCGCGCCAACACGCGCACTACAAGAAACTGGCCAGGGCGTTGAACAAGAACCCGAAACCAACATTGCCGCCGACTGCGACTGAAAAGCAAGGTCGTCACTTCAAGACAGCCGGGGAAATGGCCAGCTAATGCCATGGAAAAAGGCCGTTGCTGATTGCACGGCCACTGGAATCAAGCGGGAGTACAAGCTGGTCACTGGAGATTGGAACAGTGCCAGCCTACTCTCGCAAATCATTTACTGGCGTTCTGATGGTTCAGACGGTACGCCAAGAGCAAAAGTTTGGAGACAGAACAGATTTTGGGTAGCAGACCCCATTAAAAAATGGACGGATTCCTGCATGATAACAGACGCCGAGTATAGACGGAGCGCAAAGTTATTAGTAGACCGTGGGCTGGTAGTAACAGCCGTATTCAAGTTTCGTGGCATTAACTGCGTTCATTTCTCCATAGAGGATGAATCTCTTGCCAACGCACTTGCTGCTGCAATTTCTGGTAATCCTCCTAAAGTGGTTAATTCACATTTTACAAAATGCGATATTAACAGTTCTCAAAATGCGAATACAGCAGTTTCTTATACTACTGATTCTGCTTTAGATTCTGCTTTAGATTCTAAAACAGCGATTGACATCGCGGAGACAAGTGTGGATGCCCAAGAGACCTTAAAAGCTCATAAGGAAAAGCAAACCCAAGTACTACCAGGGGCTAGCTTGGCATTCCTATGGAAGAAGCGTTATACCACGATTTATGGGGGTTTCATAAAAGGGTTTACACAGAAAGAAATGGGGCAGTTCAAGAAGCTGCGGGAAGCCCTTGGGGAAAACGGTGCGCCAGTTATTGAGTATGTACTGGCAAACTGGGGAAAATTCGCTTATAAGGTGGCAGGGGACAAAGGTATACACAATACACCTGAAAAGCCTGTTGTGGGCTTTGTCCTAGCCCATTATGATGTGGCACTGCAATTGATTGCAGAACCTAATGTGCCCCACCCAACATACAAGCCAAAACAAGTTGTGTACACTGTGGCACCTGCTACCGAATCCCCGGTTAAAGGTTTAGAAGAGCCTGCGTTCTCCACGGAACAAATTAAATTGGTGGAGCATTTCAAGGCAAAAGCCGACGCCGCAAAGGAGTTGTGATGGCTGATAAGATAGAGGTCACAAAGACAGTAAAGACTGTGGACACTCATATTGTAGAAACTACCTCTACAGTGGAAACTACTTCCATGTTGGACGCGGTGGAACATAAGAGGATTATCTCCGACATGGAACACGTTCTTACCACGGCAAACCTGCCTGAAAAGTACCTGCACGAAAGCATGATTCCTCATTGCCACTCAACGGAAGTTAATTGGGTACGGAATTTCCGTGCTTTCAGAAAGACCCATGCTGGTCTGATAATAATCGGTGGGGACGACCCGGAAACCAGATGTCATGCAATTTGTGGGGCGCTTATCAGAAACTTCATTGACGCTAGGATAATCACGTTGAACACCGTGATTGAGAATATGGACACTGGAGATATACCAAACCCAACGGTATTGATCATGCCTAATTTGTTTGTTGAAATGCATGGTAAGGGTCTAACAAGCTGGCAAACACAAGGTATGTATGACGTGTTTCTTGCAAGATACTCCTCTAGACGCCCGAGCATAATGTACGTCCAATCAATGGAAAAGCTTGAAAAAGCCTATGGGTCGGTATTTGCTGGCCATCTAAACACTCACTACTGCTTTTCCTTATAAGAGAAATAAACTATGTATGCTATTGGTATGAAAGCTATGCTACGGTTGTGTCAACACCAATCAGCGTTGGCTTGGCATAAGGCAAAATTATCACCAGTGCTGTTCAAGCAGGATGAAGTTGCGGCTTTCCTGTGGGTTGATCAGCATGTGAAGCTCCACCATCAACTTCCACAGGTGGAGACCTTACTACAAGCATTCCCGTTATTCAAGGGGGTGGAGGTGCCGGAACCACCAAGCTACTACCTTAAACTGCTGGAGAATAAGTACTTCTACGAGCGCATAAACCAGGCGAACATTGCCAGCCAAGAACTTCTTAAAAGCGATAAGGATGCACATGATAAGGCAATGATCCTGCTTCAAGAAGCAATAAATGATTGTAAGTACCAGAAATACCGAGCTAGGATCATGGATGTTGGCTTTGAAGCACCAGGGGTAGTTCTTGCTGCCTACCATGATGTGTTGAAGCAAGAGGAGTTCCTGGAGTTTGGTTGGCCCCACATGGACTCCACTGGTGGGGTGATGCCAGGAGATGTAATTTCTATAGTTGGAAGGCCCGCAGCCGGGAAAACCTGGATGATGCTGTACATAGCACTGTATAACTGGATGCGTGGTAGAAACAGCTTGTTGGTGAGCATGGAGATGAGTCCACTGCCAATTGCCCAACGGGTAACCAGCATGTATGCACATACTAACATCAGTCAGTTGCAAGAGGCTGGCTATTCAATGTTTCCAGCAGGAGGAACCTACGCTAAGTTCGTACAGGGTCTCCAAAAACTGGAGAATGAGAAAGCCAAGCTGTACATAGTGGATGGGAACCTGGCGGCCAGTGCTGAAGACGTATTTATCTTGGCAGATCAATTAAAATGCAAGAACATATTGGTAGATGGGGCATACCTGTTACGCCATAAGAATGTTAGGCTGGACAGGTATACCAGGGCTGCTGAAAACGTGGAGTTGATGAAACGATCCTGCACTGACAGTGAAGCCAGTTGTTTTGCAAGCTGGCAGTTCGCCAAAACTGCTACTACTAAAGCCAAAGCACATAAAGGGCAAGGCGATCTTGAGGATATTGGATACACGGATGCAATAGCCCAGATTAGCTCTATTGTTCTTGGGTTGTTCCAGGAGGATGGGGTAGAGACTATGAAGAAGCGAAAGGTCAGTGCTTTGAAGGGACGGTCAGGACAGACGGGGGAGTTCAGTATTTTCTGGGACTTCCTGAATATGGATTTCTCACAGGTTTTCGAGACTTTAGTACACGGCCCTCTGTCATTTGTATAAAAAGGTGTTGACAAATCGACAAAGTGTGTTACACTCGTAGTAAGTTCAATAGCAGTATCTCATGGAGGATAGTATGGCCCTTACAATTGAAAAGATTGTGCAGGTTCAGGAACAGGCACCAGTGCAAGCACAGAAGCCTGCCGTGGCGGTTGCCATGGTGGCTCAAGACGCTGGTTCCTTACTGGCCGATGAGTTGATCAATCTGGAGCTAAAACTGAGAGGTATTGAGTACGCGAAGATCATCGCCAGGCAGAAAGAAATAAAAGACCTGCTCGTTGGTATGGCTAACGCCAACTACAAGTCTGATGTGCCAGTGACGTTCAGCGGCACCCTGGGGGACGTGAACCTTACCAAGTGTGCTTCAAAGACAGTGGTTAAAGACCCATTGAATCTATTCCAGACCTTACAGAATAAATTCAACCTTGAGATTGCTATGAGTTGTGTCAACTGGAATCTCACTGGCTTGGCTAAAGTTCTCAGTGAGAATGAACTGGAAGTTTTCACCAAGAAGGAGGAAGGTAGTCGTAGTACCAAAATTGTGCCAAAGGTGTAATTAGTGGTAAGGATAATTGAAATGCAAGTGCTGGAGGGGGAGCGTTCACCTACTGGCAGAGAAATTCACATGGAGGAGAGTAGTCCATTCTTTTCCACTGTGGCTGGAGGGATGCGCGCCATAGAATTGGGTTTTCTGGCCGTGAACATCTCTTTATTTGAACAACTCAGAATGATCATCGAAGAAGCAAATGCCACAGAAAATGAACTTCCTGAAGGTGGAACAAACTGACGAGCTATGGGTACAGAAAGACGGAACCTCCATACCAGTGGGGTTGATGGAGGTACACCACCTCAAGAATGCCCTTCGTAAAATGATAAAATGGCGCAATCAATTGCAGAAGAACATGGAAGCATTGAAAGAGGAAGAAACAGGCCAACCTGGAGACCATAATTGAATGCTGAACAAGGCATCCTTTTTTTGAAGGCTATTGGAGCCAAGAATCTCCAGGTAAGGGAGCAGTGGATAACAGCATCGTGTCCTTTGGCATTTCTAACCCATAAAAATAATAAAGATAGCAACCCATCCTTTGGTTTGTCCTTAGGCACCAAGAGTTTCTATAATTGTTTTGCCTGTGGTAGAGGTAGCGCCGTCCAGTTATTGCAATCAATTGCAGCTAATGGTGAAGGTGTGGATATTCCCCTTGCTACTGCGTTGCTTGAGCAAGAGGCATCAACAATAGCTTTTCTACCTGGGTATTCTGAGTTTGCGAATAACGAAACTACAGAGTTCTCTGCCTGGCCTGAATACTGGATAGACAGTTTTTTGTTGGCAGGGATGAATACAGAAGCAGCTTTATACCTGGGTAAGAGAGATGATATAGGAGTGCCTGTGTATCAGTGGGAGAAGTTTGAACTTCATTATGATACTGCCAGGCACATGATAGTTTGTCCTTTCAGGAACGTGTGGGGAGAGTTAGCAGGGGCCAGAGGTAGGTTTATAGGTAAGAAGGATAAGGATACCCCTAGTTGGCAAGTACATTTTGACTACGGGTGGAACAACATCCGTAATACAAGAATGGTATGGTACAACGAGCAAGCATTACAGTTGGATGGGTGGGTGGTAGTAGTTGAAGGGCAATTTGACTGTATGAGAATAGATGAGAAATATAAAAAGGTGGTGGCCAATCTAACGGCCCTTCCAACACACCCAAAGCTTATGAAGTTGCTTCAGTCTGATGGGGTAATACATATACCAGATAATGATATGACGGGTGAAAAGAGTGTAGTTGAGTACCAAGAATTCTGTAAAAGTCATAAACTTAGGTATAAGAAATTGAGTCTGCCTGATGGAATAAAGGATGCTTCAGAGTGTAATCCTGACTATATTTTCGACAGGATTATGGAGTTACACAGTTGACAAAGACTTGCTCTACTGGTATAGTGTTATTGTCTCATTGAGACAGGCTTAATCCTGCTAGGGATAACTTATAGGAGTTAAATCATGATTTCATGGATGAAGAAAGGCGCTGAAAGCGTAGCCGCAGTAAAACAAGATGCAGTAGAGTATGAAGCACGCAAGCTAGAAATAGGAAAGATGTGGCGCTTCTTCCTTCGATGGAAGGGAGACCCCAAGGTAAAATCAGAATCAGACTGGAAGGCCCAGATAACCTTTGTGGATGGTGACCTATCACCAGAAGGGTTTCTTCTACCGCCAAGGTTCTACGAACATGGTTTGATGCTGAATGGACAAGTCTCAAACATTGTTTGCCCTGAAAAGACTAACCCAAGTGGTGGGGAAGACATGAAGTGCCCACTATGTGAGGGTGGAGACCGGCCAATGCTGGTGGCAGTGTTCACTATCATTGACCACCGTATGCAATCCAGCAAGGATGGCACCAAGCATTACAAGGACACCAAGAGGTTATTGGTGGTGAAAAGTAACACGTTCGAGCAGTTGAACATGATGGCGATCAAGCGCGGAGGTCTTGCAGGATGCAAGTTTGATGTCATGCGCGTTGGTGAGAAAGCAGCTAACGTAGGTGACGTATTCGACTTCTGTGATAAGAAGCCGGTTGCCGAACTCCAGGCTATGTACATGGATGAGGTAGTTGACCCTAAGACTAATGCCAAGTCCATGGTGACTCGTTTCAAGCCAGCAGACTATGAGAATGAAATCGTGTTCCGCAGTGGCAAGGAACTTCGTGCAGCAGGGTTCGGTAAGCCACAAGTGGGAATGACAGGTTTTGCCAACGCCGCAACTAGCGGTGGTGAAGCTAGTACTACTGACTACGCTAAGAACCTGTGAGCCAGATAGTCTCAGTCATCCCGGAATTCTCGGGGGCGTATTCTGTACTCCCCTGGAGTCCTGGGCTGGCTGAGGCTTACCGCTTTAAGGATGCTTTCGGGGAACCAGTTAATATGGCCAGAAGGATGGGAAATGCCCTATGGGTTCCAAGGAATAGTTGTCCAGTATCACCACATGATGGACGAGTAGTAAAACCCTACACTGCAATCAATTGCAGTTTTACTCCAGCAAATAGTGAGCAAGCCCCGTTGGCGGATATGTCTCTTTCCCTGCTTCGTAGTGGGAGAGATCACATATTTGAAGCACCAACGGGGTGGGGATAAAACCGTTGTAGGAAGTCTCATTGCAGCTAAGTTAGGGCAACCAACGCTGATCGTCGTGACTAAGAACGACCTTACTGTGGCGTGGAAACAAGCGTTAAACCAAATTCTAGGAATTCCTCTGAGCATGATAGGGCAAGTCCAGCAAGATATGTGCGATTGGAAGGGCAAGCAGTTCGTGATAGGTATGTTACATTCCCTCATAATTGAGGATCGTTACCCGGAGGAAATGTACCGTCACTTCGGTCTGATGATTGTGGATGAAGTGCATTTGGTTGCAGCCGAACATTTCCAGGAAATATGTTGGAAAGTACCAGCTAAACATAGAATAGGTTTCAGTGCCACCCCAACTAGGAAGGACGGCAGGGATAGACTACTCAAGGCGCACATCGGAGAAACTCTGGTAAAAGGGTATCTTGTGCCAATGAAGCCTAAGGTGCTTGTAAAGAAAACTGGCTGGCAGATACCTATGTATAGGGATAGAGAAACAATGGGGTTGGTGAAGATACCTCACCAACCTGGTAGGATGATGGGTGTGGTGAAGGCCCAGGCAAATAACCAGAATAGGAACTTGTTAATCCTGGAGTTCGTGCTGGCCACGTTTAAGAACGGGCGTAGAACTGTTATAATGGCTGATACCTTAGATCATCTTGACAGGTTATTCCAGATATTTACCAGTGGTGGTATCAGTGGAGACAAGATTGGTTTCTATGTGGGGCAGATGTCTCAAGCTGATCTGGACTTCAACAAGGAAAAGCCTGTGATATTGGCGACATACCGTATGGTTTCAACAGGTACGAATGTCCCAAAATGGGATACCTTAGTGTTGGCTACTCCACGCTCAGATGTTAAACAAATGATAGGTAGGGTACTACGATTTTTGACTGACAAGAAACAACCTGTCATCCTGGATTTGCTTGACGATGATAAGTTGTTGCACAATTTTCACCTATCAAGATTACGTCAATACTACGCTGTAGGGGCAGAAATTGTATATGTTTGAGGGGTTTGGCTATGGGAAAAACTTTTCGTGATTGGTACAACGGTGGTGGG